>ERZ832522.18-NODE-18-length-177376-cov-19.485684_pt1 | contig 177376 bp, 169 predicted proteins | sample MGYA00519951_ERZ832522 | MGnify/ENA primary metagenome ERZ832522 (study PRJEB31850, sample SAMEA3708728) | human gut metagenome | biome: human gut; feature: human-associated habitat; material: faeces | place: China | collected 2014 ... | reverse complement strand
CAAAAGAAAATTTCCAAGCAAATGATGATATTGTAGGGGCTGCGGTTTATCAGTATGGCGATAACATTGTCGTTGAGATTGAGGGGAAATACTGGTTGTATGAAAACTATCATAACACAGACCTTGACGGAAACCCAGACTGATATGCCCACTCCCAAACAGCCATACTTCTGATGAAGAAGTATCAGAACAAGACCATGTCGCAAACTGAATGAGCTATCTTCATATCGAAAGGGCAGCCGAGAAATCGACTGTCCTTTTTCTATGCCCATTTTCCGTCAAATCGACGGAGGGATTGGCGGATAGGCTTATATCAACACAAAGGGTAAAAGGGACGCACAGGAAGAAAAAAATTGCTTTTCACTCACACCTTGTTCCAATAATAATTCGCAGCCCTATTTTATTTCCCCGCAATGGCAATACTGCTGTAATATGGGATGGTAAGATATTGTCCCGCATGGATCTCATTCTGAGAAATCTTATTGATAGAGCAGACTTCGTCAATATAGGCATTCATATCGCGGTATTCCTCTGTAATATGATCGGATGCAATCGACCACAAAGTATCACCGCTCTGTACTTCAATACTTGTATAATATTTGCAGGAAATCTCAGATGGTGCTGCCTGAGTACGGATTGCGCCAAATAAAAATGTACAGATAATAATTGCCAATGCAATGAATGCAATTGAAACTAAAGCTATCTTCTGCTTACGGACAACGATGCGTCTGTTTCTGGATACATCACCAAAATGCATCCGGCTGGATGCATTGCCAGGCATCTGCCAGGTTCTGCCTGTGATTGTGTTACTCTCATTTCTCATAACGGTACCTCCCTGAATCATCAATTGTAAATCTGTGTTATAAATAATAACCCGAACACTTGTTACGAACATTTGTTTGTATAACCGTATCTTACTATTCGAACATCTGTTTGTCAATAGAGAAATCGAACAAATTTTCGGAATATATGTTTGCATTTCAATATATGGTATGTTATCATGATAAATAGATAAGAAATCAGTGGTTAAGAAGCTGCTGAATCATTACAGAAATTCCATATATAAGGAGACAGTTTATGCCAGGTAAGATTAGTGCAAAGCAAAAAGAAATTTTAGAATATATTAAGAGTGAGATTTTAAGCAAAGGATATCCGCCTGCAGTCCGTGAGATCTGTGAAGCGGTCGATTTAAAGTCTACTTCTTCTGTCCACTCTCATCTTGAAACGTTAGAGAAGAATGGTTATATCCGGAGAGACCCGACCAAGCCGAGAGCGATTGAGATTTTAGATGATGATTTTAACCTTACCAGACGTGAGGTTGTGAACGTACCTATTGTCGGACATGTTGCAGCCGGAGAACCAATCCTCGCAACTGAGAATATTGAGAATTACTTTCCTATCCCGGTTGAATATATGCCGAATGAAGAGACTTTTATGTTAAAAGTAAAAGGAGAAAGTATGATCAACGCCGGTATTTTCAACGGCGATAATGTTCTTGTCAAGAAACAGCCAAACGCCGAGAATGGCGATATTGTAGTGGCATTGGTGGATGATTCCGCAACGGTTAAGACTTTTTACAAAGAAGACGGTTATTACCGCCTGCAGCCTGAGAATGATACGATGGATCCGATCATTGTAAAAGAATGTTCGATTTTAGGAAAAGTGTTTGGCGTATTCCGTTTTCTATAATTTTAACAGAAAATGAAAATCAGCTGACTGGTTGTTTTACAGACAACCAGTCAGCTGATTTTCATCCTTTTGCTTGTATTGATATATACAAAAATTTATCATTTATTTTTATGTTACAAGCCAGGGCTTTATTATTGTTTTTTTATGGGTAAGGAAATAGTCGTGGAAAATCCGTTATTTAATGCACTTGAAATAGATACTGTTCCTTTATGAATAGAAATGATTTCTTTCACAAGCAGAAGTCCTAAACCATGTCGTAAATCTAATCTTTCATCTGTACTTTGCAGATAATGAGGTGTTGACTGTATTTTTTGTAATTTTTCTTCTGATATTCCTTTTCCGTTATCACTGATTACCAATATTAAATTGTTTCCATTTACAGCTAAACTAACTGAGATTGTACAACCATTTTCATTATGATTGATACTGTTAGAAATAATATTTTGTATTGCTCGATATAACAATCTTTCATCTCCTATAATAGAGATTTGTTCTGTATTACAGTCTAAATTTAATTCAAAATCAAATTTATTATTTAGATTGTTATTTAGATACTCAACGACAATTTCTCGTATCATTTTACATAAATGAACAGGCGTTTGTTTAACTGGCTGAACATTATAATTTAATTGACTCACAAGGTTCAAATCCTGAACCAAATTTTTAATTTTAACACTTTGGATTTTGATAATATTTGCTTGTTTTCTGGTGTTTTCCCCAACATCTAATGAAGAAGTTATTCTATCTGCATACCCCATAATCATGGAAAGAGGTGTTCGTATATCATGTGAAACGCCACTTATCCAGTTTGCTCTCGCTTTATTTTGTTTGTCTAATTGCAATGATGTTTCGTTAATACGTTTTCCAACATCTTCCAATTCCCCATTTATATTAAGGACAACCGTTTCGCCATGAGATAGCTTATCTAATCCATTGAGAATAGGAGCAACTTTCAGCATTACATTTCGTTTTGATAAATAATATACAATAAACAGAATAGTTACATTTGATACCAACATAATAAAAAGAATAATGGGAGTTTTCTGCATTGCTGATAAAGGAAGATAGTTAGTCACAAATTTTGAATAACTGTTCTTTGGATAACCTAATACCAATAAATCATTTTCTTGCTTCCATGTGAATACGGGATAATTTTTGATATACCCCTTAGAAAAGGTGGCAACGTCTTGTAATGAATATTTGAGTGGTATTTCTTCTGGTAGATTGTATTGCCAGATTACATTACCGCTATTATCTATTACAATTCCCCAGATGTTGTTTGTAATTAAATCTTTTTGACACCTATTATTTAATATATATTTTCCATCTTGGATAGTAAGATTATCAGATACTTTTTCTAATGTTTGGACAGGATTATTTTCGCTTATACTGTTGACAGTACCATTAAAAGTTAGGAAGAAAAGCAGTAAATCAAAACCCACTATAAGGATTATTACTGACAAGTATATGAATAAATGTTTACTAATAAATTTCCCAAAATTCCGCATTATTATAACCTGCTCTCCACATTTATTTTATATCCCAATCCTTTAACAGTTATTAGTGATTTTGGTTTTGAGGGGGTAATTTCAATTTTTTCTCTTATGCGTCGAATATGAGCAAGTAGCGAATTTCCATATCCAAATGGATTGTCGCCCCATACAGCTTCACAAAGAGCGTCTATTGTTACGATATGGTTAGCATTTCGTACAAGCGCTTCTAAAATATCATGTTCTTTTGCAGTAAGAGGTAAAATCTTATCTTCCCATATAACCTGTGCATTAGCTAAGTCAATTTTACAATCACGTAATTCTATAAGTGGGCTATCTTCCTTATAACATCTGCGTAATACAGCATTTAGACGAAATATAAGTTCTTTTGGCATAAAGGGTTTTGTTATATAATCGTCAGCTCCCAACCCAAATCCAGAATATTTATCCTGTATATCATCTTTTGCGGTCAAAAATATCACTGGAATATTAGTGAAACTTCTTAGTGTTTCCATAAGTTCAAAACCGTTTCCATCTGGAAGCATGACATCTAATATAGCTATATCTGGTTTTTCCTGTTGACAGATTTCCAAAGCTGTTTTTACACAATCAGCGGTAATAATATTTAAAAAATTTTCATCTTCTAATATGGTTATAAGCATACTTCTTAAACATTCTTCATCATCAACGATCAATATTTTTTTTGATTTTAAGTATGTATCATTCATTTATTTGTCACGCCCTTTTTGCAGTTTATTTATCCCATTATAACATTTAAAAAAAAGTTAAACAGTCATTTTCTCATTTGTAAGGTAAATGTAAGGTAGAGAGAATGTGGCTGTAATGTAGATGTTTTATATTGTGAGTATGAAGAAAGGAGCAAAAATTATGAAAAACATGATTGAAACTAAAAATTTAACAAAAACATACAAAGCGTTTACCGCCGTAGACCATGTGTCTTTACACATTAAGAAAGGTAGTATTTACGGATTTCTCGGTCCAAATGGTGCTGGAAAATCTACAACTATGAAAATGCTTTTGGGATTAACTGCACCTACCGATGGAGAGTTCCAAATAGATAACATGACTTTCGCGAATGATCGTGTTCAAATTTTGAAAAAAATTGGTTCTTTTATTGAATCCTCGTCATTTTATCCAAACTTAACAGGCAAAGAAAATCTTGATATTATTCGTAGAATTTTAGGACTTCCTGCATCAAGTGTTGATGAAACGTTAGAATTAGTAGGATTATCTGAATATGGTAATCGCTTGGCAAAAAAATATTCTTTAGGAATGAAACAACGTTTAGGGCTTGCTTCCGCTTTGCTTGGAGAACCACCCATTTTAATTTTAGATGAACCAACAAATGGATTAGACCCAGCAGGTATTCACGAAATTCGCAATCTCGTTAAATCACTGCCGAAAAGATATGATTGTACGGTTCTAATCTCATCACACATGCTGTCAGAAATTGAACTGTTAGCTGATGATATTGGTATTTTGAATCATGGAAGATTACTATTTGAGGGAAGTCTTGAAGATTTGAAATTTACAGCACATGAAGCAGGATTTGAAAATGATAATTTAGAAGAAATGTTTTTATCCATGATTGATGAGGATAACACAAACAGAAAGCAGAGGTTAAAATTATGAGAAATTTGACCATAGAATTGAAAAAATGTAAACGCACCGGAATATTGGAAGTTTTACCGATTATTGGACTTCTTGGTGCCTTATACTCTTTTGCAAATTTTACAGTTCGCAAAGATGTTTTGTTAAACTTACCGCTTCCACCTATGGATGTTTTGCTGACACAGCTTTACGGAATGATTATGGTTCTTAATATGTTTGGCATTATCGTAGCGACAACTTTAACATATAATATCGAATTTCAAGGAAGTGCAATTAAAAAGATGTATATGCTTCCTTTCAAGACATCATCTATTTTCAAAAATAAATTTTATATATTGTTTGTTTTGCTCGCTGTTTGTATCGTCTTGCAGAACGGAGCTTTGTGTATTATTGGAAAGATATTTTTGCCCAATGGAACTTTTGATTTATTAACACTTGTTAAATATACAGGATATTGCTTTGTTTCAACTTTACCAGTATTAGCATTTATGCTCTTGGTATCATCACGATGTGAAAATATATGGTTTACATTAGGTATTGGCGTAGCAGGATTTTTTAGCGGTATGGCAATGTCGCTTTCAGATATAGCTATATTTCTTATTAACCCATTTGTACTAATGATGAAACCAGCGGTAGCTTCTACTGCTAGTATTGATATGAAAGTTTTAATTTTAGGCTTTGTTGAAACAATCATATTCTTCATGGTTGGCTGGTATTTAGGCAAAATAAAGCATTATGAATAAAGGAGACAATCGTATGTCAATTATTGAATTGTTAAAAATAGAATTTATGAAAGTGAAAAGGTCTATGATTTTACCTTTGCTTTTAATTCCACCTATTTTAGTTGTGGTTTCTGGTGTTTTCAGTATCAGTATGTATATGACACCAGAATATACAAATGCTTGGTCGGCAATGTTTATTCAAAGTGCATTGCTTTTTGGCTATTATTTACTTCCGTTTTCAATGGTAGTTGTATGCGTTATGATTGCTAACAGAGAAACAAAGAATAATGGTATATTAAAAATGCTTGCTTTACCCATCAGTAAAGGAAAACTTGCCTTAACAAAATTCTTTGTGTTATTGAGTTTTTTAGCAATCCAGTTACTTATCTTTTTTATCTCATTCGTCATTGCAGGCATTATCGCTACTAAAATAATGAATGTAACTGAATCTATTCCTGTCCTTTATTTATTAACGTGGACATTAAAATTATTTACGACTATGATTCCAGCTATTTCGTGTATGTGGGCAATTACAATACTGTTTGAAAAACCGCTGCTATCTATGGGATTAAACTTACTTCTGATAATTCCGGGGGTTTTGGTTGCTAATACACCTTTATGGATAGTATATCCTTATTGTTATAGTGGTTATGTTGTGTCAAACGCATTACATACAGTAACAGCGACAGACACAGGAAGTACACTATCATTATTTCCGTTTATACCATGTGCTGTAATTATATCGGTCTTTGCAATATGTGTTTCTATTAAATACTTTGGAAGAAAAGAAATGAGCTGATTAACTGGTAAAATGCCAGCTTATGCAGGGACTCTTCCAAAAAGAAAATGCCGATGATCCTTAAAATACAGGATATATCGGCATTTGCTAACTTATGAAAAGATAATTAGAAATTTCATGTATTTTTATTATAAATCACTTACATCCACAACTTTTCCATCTCTCCAGGTTCTCTCAAGATCATAGAAAAGACGGTCTTCTTTTGAAAAAATATGGATAATAATATCACCATAATCCATTAAGATCCAGGTAGAGCTCTGGTTTCCTTCAATCTGCTGGACTTTCACGCCGGCTTTGTATAAGGCTTCATCGGCAGCGTCACGCATTGCCTGAAGCTGATTCTGGTTTGTTCCATTTGCAATGATAAAGTAATCTGCGATCGGAGAAATTTCACTGATATCAATAACAGTTACATCTTCTGCTTTTCTGTCTTCCAAAGCAGCTACTGCAAGTTTGGTTAATTCTTTTGATGTCATAAACGATGTTCCTTTCTGTTGAATTATGTAAGTGAAAACCTGTGCACATTGGTGTGCATAGAATTATCACATAACATATTGTTTTAGAGCGTTTCTTTGTAATGTTTATAAAATTCATAGGTCATCTGTGTTGTCGGATCAATGTTTCCACCACGCTTTTTCAGATAAACCAGTGTGTCATGCAATATTTCGGCCATACAGACATCTAAATCATGAAAGGCTAATTCCCTCACGCGATCTAAATTAGCCGCTTTATTGCGGTTTGGTTCGATGTAATCGGCAATATAAATGATCTTATCTAAAATATTCATATCCGGCTCGCCCGTTGTGTGCACTTTGATCGCATGTAAAATCAATGGATCTGTTACATCATATTCTGTTTTGGCAAGCAATGCACCAAGTTTTGCATGAAGCAAAAAGGGATTTTCACGTTCCACGGATGAAATAAGAATGTCGTTCTCTTCACATAGTCTTAATTTTTCATCATTTGGAATGCATTTGGCACAGTCGTGGAGCAGACCGGCAAGCATGGCTTTCTGCATATCATAGCCGTATGCCATAGCGAGACAGCTGGCGGTGTACATCACACCTTTAGTGTGCTCGTAGCGGTCTTTGTCCTGTACTTTTTTTAATTTTTTTCGTATTTCTATCAGTTCCATATCGTTATCCTCTGTCAAAAATCTGATCGGAAATGTTTAAAAAAATCATTTCTCATTTTCGTAAAGATGATGTTCTTTTATAAATTGGCTCACTGCATACGGAAGCAGCTGCCCGGTATCTTCCCCTTTTTTTATCATCTGGCGGATGTTTCTTGAGGCTGCATCAAAACGGTCACAGGAAAGCGGATAGATCTTTGCATGAAATAACTGTTCGATCGCATGGATTTTCTTTTTGACATCCTCCATATTCCAGTGGTCGCGCACTGCTACTAATACAACTGCCTTTTCACAGATGATCTCCGGATGTTTCCATTCCTCAAAGTAGTCGAGAGAATCTGCACCCATGATAAAATAAAATATCGTATCCGGGTAACGGTTCTTTAATTTTGTGAGTGTCAGATAAGTGTAACTTGTCTCTTCTGCTTCTATCTCTACCGTAGACATTTTAAAATACGGGTATGGTTTTACTGCAAGAGCAACCATCTCGGCGCGGTATTCCGGAAGAGTCATACCGCTTTCGTTTTTGTTCGGAGAATGTCCGGCTGGAATAAACCAGACTTCGTCCAGATCAAAATCTGTGTAGGCTGCCCTGGCAATGGCGAGATGTCCATTGTGTACCGGATCAAAGGAGCCGCCTAAAATACCGATTTTCCTGCCTGATAAATGATTCATGATCGCTGTCCTTTATAGTGTTTTGAAATTTATTTTACAGGTAATTCGTATTTTGAATTCTTTTTTGCCTGACGGAAAAGAATGATTTTTTTACCAATCACTTTCACAACGACAGAATGTGTACGTTCTGCGATGATCTCAGCAATTTCACGAGGGTCATCTGCACAGTTTTTTAATACAGAAATCTTGATGAGCTCGCGTTTTTCCAATGCCTCATCTAAACCATTGATAAGCTCTGGGGTCAGACTTGCCTTTCCAATCTGAAATATAGCGTTCATTGTGCTTGCTTCGCTTCCTAAATAAGCGCGCTGTTTGCTTGTAAGATTCATATTGCCAATTCCTTTCTTTTATTTGTAATATTCAAAGGCATGTCCGTACATCTTCACGGTGTCGCCTTCCTGGATTCCATGTTCTTCGAGATCGTCTAAAATGCCCTGTTCTTTTAAGAAACGCTGGAAGAACAGGAAACCTTTCTCAGATTCGATATTCGTGTAACCGAGCATTTTTTCAATCTTAGGACCTTCCACAACGAAAGTCTCATCATCCTCCATTGTGATCGTGTAAGGGTCATCCCGGAAGAAACGCAATGCCGGATCGTATTCCTGCTCGTAAATGACAGGTTCTCTGCCACATGTTTCCAAAAGCTGGCTCACATGGTATAAAAGTTCCTTCAGTCCCTGACCGCTGACTGCGGAAATCGGGAATACTTTAATGCCGTCTTTCTCAAACTCGTCTTTTAATGCTTTGATGATCTCATTTTCATCACCGTAGATGGAATCAATTTTATTTGCTGCAATGACCTGTGGTTTTTTCAGAAGTTCCGGATCATAAGCGGCAAGTTCTTTGTCAATTGCTTTGATGTCGGCAATCGGATCACGCCCTTCGGTTCCGGCGGCATCCACAACATGGATCATGACTCTGGTACGCTCGATATGACGTAAAAACTCAAGTCCAAGTCCAACACCCTCAGAAGCTCCCTCAATCAGCCCCGGAATATCGGCAATGACAAAACCTTTGGCACCATCTAAGTCAACAACACCAAGATTTGGCTGTAATGTTGTAAAATGATAATTGGCGATTTTAGGCTGTGCATTGGTCACGCGGGATAAAAGCGTTGATTTTCCGACATTTGGAAAACCCACAAGCCCTACATCAGCAATCACCTTTAACTCTAATTTTACTTCTATCTCAATTCCTTCACCACCTGGCTGTGCGTATTTCGGTGCCTGCATGGTGGCTGTTGCATAGTGGGAATTTCCCTGTCCGCCGCGGCCCCCTTTTAAGATCACCTGACGTTTGTTGTCACCGGACATATCGGCAATGACCTTGTCTGATTCCGCATCTTTGATGACAGTTCCTGCCGGAACTTTTAAGATCAGATCAGCGCCATCTTTCCCATGACATTTCTTTTTGCCGCCTTCTTCACCGTTTTCAGCAGCAAATTTACGTCTGTGACGAAAGTCTGTCAGCGTATTCAATCCCTCATCGACAACAAAAATAACATCGCCGCCGCGTCCGCCGTCTCCACCGTCCGGCCCACCGTTTGGCACGTATTTTTCACGGCGGAAACTGACATGTCCATTTCCACCTTTTCCGGATTTTATAATAATTGTTGCTCTGTCTGCAAACATAATTTTCTCCTATAAATAAAACAGTTTACCTGTTGACCTTTCCTGAGGAAAGGCAGTCAAAACAATAAGAACCCGGCTATCTTTACAAATAGTCGGGTCCATTGTTCATCTTATTATTCAGCTACTGGATAAACGGAAGCCTGTTTCTTGTCTCTTCCTTTTCTCTCGAATCTTAAGATACCATCTGTTAAAGCGAATAATGTGTCATCTCCACCGATTCCTACATTAACACCTGGATGAATCTTTGTTCCACGCTGTCTGTAAATAATATTACCAGCCTTTACGAACTGTCCGTCAGCTCTCTTAGCACCTAATCTCTTAGACTCAGAGTCACGTCCGTTCTTTGTAGAACCAACACCCTTTTTATGAGCGAAAAACTGAAGGTTCATATTCATCATGTCTTACACCTCCTTGAATGTTAGAATGATATAATCATTTCCATAAGTATTTTGTATTCCCTGTAAGCCTAAAACCAGGGACTTCATAAGCAAATCAGCATCATGACCTGCCGGTGAATCAAACTTTAATGTGATCATCCCGGTCTCTTCATCAGAATCTGTAGAAAACTTCTCCTTCGTATAAATACCAAGGGAATTGATCGTGTTGATCACCAGTGCAGAAATTCCTGCACATACAATGTCTTCACCCTCTTCTGCATAGCCTGCATGTCCGAGACAGTCAAATCCTAAAAATGCCTGATCCTGGTTTCTGAAAATCGTTATCTTAGTCATAACAATCTTCCTATCGATTACGCATTAATTTTTTCGATTTTAACCTGTGTAAACGCCTGTCTGTGGCCATTTTTCTTGTGATAACCGGTTTTTCTCTTATACTTGTAAACGATAACTTTCTTAGCTCTGCCTTCTTTCACTACAGAAGCTTCTACAGTTGCGTTAGCTACGTCTGCTCCAACTTTCATTCCGTTGTCAGAAACTGCTAATACCTGATCAAAAGTTACTTTCTCACCAGCTTCAACACCAAGTTTTTCAATGGTAATGATATCACCTTCGGAAACTTTATACTGTTTACCACCTGTTGCGATAATTGCGTACATATGGCACCTCCTATTATCATTACTCGCCAGTTGTGGTTTCTGCAAATGCGCAGAATTTGAGACCTCACTGTGCGGCATACTTCGTTACTATAGCATAACAATTGAATTACGTCAACTGGTTTTTTGAAATTTTTCTAACCTTTTTAGTTAAAACCTATTTTTATAATAATAATTTTTATTCACATACATCTTCTCATCTGCAACTGACAAATTCTTTTCAATGTCCTTTGCATGTTCTAACCAGACACTTCCAATGGAAGCCGAACATTCAGCCGTCCATAGCTTTGAAAGCTTTTGCAGCTTATTTTGAAAGTCTGTCTCGCTTTTATCGAATGACAGAATGATAAATTCATCCCCGCCAAAACGGTAACAGCCTGCCTCCTGGAATATGGTTATGATTTTTTTCGCAATTGCTGCGAGCAGTTCATCTCCTGCTTCATGTCCCAGATTGTCATTGATTTTTTTTAGACCATTCACATCTGCAAAAGCGATGCCAACCGGCTGGTTACACATCTCCTCGTCACATTCGATGATTGCAATATCTTTGTAATATGCCTTGCGGGTTTTGAATCCTGTTAATGCATCCCGCTCTAATTCAGATATCTGCGAATTAATCTCTATGTATTGCTGCAAAGATTTTATATATTTTTCTTTCGAATATTCAATAATCCGGTCTTTATAATAGTTTTTCGCCTCTAATGCCTCTAAAATCGCGTCTTTGTCCATTTTACCAACAGCGTATACATATAATAATTCTGCAAATTCAAGTCCAACCTTGATTTCATCCGGATATTTTTCCATATACTGATTCATGGATCGTAAAATGTGGTTCATAAGGTTATCATCACAAGAATCTCTTCCACACTCAAACAGTTCCCGGCAGGCATCCATAAATTCAGCCGCGTACATTTCATCCATTTTTGAAAGGATCTGTTTTTTGTAAGTCTCATATTTTTCTGGCTGTTCCAATTTATAATAAAGTGTTGCTGCACAGCGGGTGACATCATCCGGAACGATTGTATCTGCATGATATTGGCTCACTCCAAGTTCAAACGCCTTTAAAGCCTCTGTTAAACGGTTCAGTTTCTGAAGTGAAATAGATTTATTGATATAGATATAAGCACCCATTTCCTCATCACAGTCTTTCAGGACGTCTTCTGCGAGCGCAAGACTTTTAAGTGCTTCCTCATAGTTTTGTTCCTCAATGTAGGTCAATGCAATATTATTATACTCAAATGCATAATAGTATTTTTCATCATTTTCCATGGCAATTTTTAATGCCGTTTCATAGAAAAAACGGGAAACATTATATTCTGTCTCGCAATGTGTTGCCACACCTATCAGGTTAAAACAGGACAATAACTTAGGGGTATACGGATAGCTTTGATAGTCCACTATGATTGGTTCTATAATCTCTATGGTTTTTCTGAAATTTCCTTCCTGATAAAATAGCTGCCCATAATAAAAACTTGCAAGTATGCGCACTTCGGTTTTGTCGTATTTCTTTTTCAATAGCTGTTCATAAAAATTTTTCTGCTCCGCAATAGACAGTTTTTTGATTTGCTGTTGTCTGGTTAAAAAATCGTTATAATTCATATTCAACATTCCCCATTTATCTTTTGGAAGATTCACTTCTTATTTACAAAATTCCCTAATTCAAATCAAATCATATCATATTAGACACAAGATTAGTACAATAAAATGAAATATCTGCATATGTAGATATTTATACTAATGTTAACTAGCTTTTACAAATAAATGTCAACTTCTATAAGTGAGCATGTTGACAATTAACCATACTTCGTGCTACTTTAAAAACAATTGAATTTAGAAACTTGTGAATTCACACCGTAACTTATTTGAATTTTGCAAACGTAACAAAGGAGTACAAAAATGACAACACAACCAAAGACAACCGAAGCCGAAAATCCATATCTTACCAGAGAGGATGCCCTTGCAATTTTAAATACACCGTATGAGCAGTTAGACGAGCTGATTGCACGCGCTGAGAAACTGCGCCGCAAATACAAAGGAGACAATGTCGGAATCCACATTCTGACAAACGCAAGAAGCGGCAACTGTTCCCAGGACTGTGCTTACTGCGCGCAATCCTGCCGGTCTTCTGCTGATATTGATAAATATAAATGGGTATCGGATGAAAAACTCTACCGTGATAATGACTTTGTGAATAAGAATCATCTGGCAAGACACTGTATCGGACTGAGCGGAATGAAGTTCTCAGACGCAGAAATTGAGGAACTTGCAGAAAAAATCCGCAAAATGAAAGAAACCGGAACACATCTCTGCTGCTCCATTGGATTTTTGACAGAAAAACAGGCGCGCATGTTAAAGGAAGCCGGACTTGACCGCATTAACCATAATTTAAACAGCAGCCGTGCTTTTTATCCAAACATCTGCTCTACGCATACGTTTGACCAGCGTGTCGCAAATATCAAAATGCTGCAGGGATTGGGTTATGAAATCTGCAGCGGTGGGATCATTGGTATGGGGGAAAGCAAAGAGGATGTTGTTGATATGCTGTTAGAACTCCGTGAAATTAACCCGGAAGCAATCCCAATCAACTTTTTGCTGCCAATTGAGGGAACACCTTTAGCGCACAAAGATACCTCAGGCTTAACCCCTGAATATGGTCTTAAGGTTCTCGCCCTTGCAAGGCTTCTTGTTCCACAGGCAGACATCCGCTGCGCTGCCGGACGTGAGGTTTACTTTAAAGGAGAAGAAAAACGTTTATTGTCCGTTGTAAACTCTATTTTTGCATCCGGTTATCTCACTGAGGATGGTCAGGGAATCGAGGATACCATCAAGGTGATCGAGGACGCCGGATTTACGTATGAGATTGAATCTGCATAAATCTATGAAAAAAGTGAGCAGACCTTACCGTGTGGCTGCTCACTTTTTTCAGTTCATCTTCAAACTGTCGCGCAAAGATTTCCGGATCTTCTTTCTGGTCACCTCCACAAGCCCCAGTTTTGTCATGTCGATCAGATCCGTTTTCACCGGGTCGTCTTTTAAATATGTGCGGAATTCTTTTAAAAGAACTGCCTCATCTTCTTTTGCAAGAAGATTGATAAAATCGATGATGATAATGCCTGAGATATTGCGCAATCTGAGTTGATAGGCAATCTCTTTCGCTGCCTCTAAATTAATACGGAGCAGATTTTCGCGCATCTCTTTTTTTATGATATTTTTCCCACTGTTCACGTCAATGACTGTAAGTGCCTCTGTGTGCTGTAAAACAATGGATGCACCGGATTTTAACCAGATCTGTTCCCTTAAAGCTTTTTCTAAGGAGGACTTCACGCTGTAGAGTGAAGATAACGTTAACATCGGATCATGGTAATACGTTAACGTCAGGGAATCTGCTGTTCCAGAGATGGTCGGCACCTGAAACTGATCGACCGGAACGGGTACAGAACCGTTTGTCATAAACTGTTTTGGATGAATTCCATAATCCATACAGATTGTTTCAAAGAGTTCGCGGTCATCGGTGATAATCTCGCTGACAGAACCTTCCCGCTGGTTTTTGACGTCTTCCAGATATGCCGGTCTTGCTTTTTTCAAAACACTGTAACAGGTTTTATGGCAGGCATTCTCACGCATCTGTGACCATTCCATCTCAAGACTTTGGATTTCTGCGATCAGTGTTTCATCTGCGACACTTGCTGCATTCGTCCGGATGATAAGTCCGTAGCTTTCTGTATCGAATTCGTGTAATAATTCCTTATAATGTGCCTTCTGCTCTTTATTTAATTTAGAAGAGATCCCAAGCCTGCGGTTTCCGGTTGTAAGAACAGCATATTTTCCTGCAAAGCTTAAATTAGCAGTGACAGCAGGTTCTTTTGTCTTTAAAGCTTCACGTTCCACCTGAACCAGAAGTTCCTCTCCCGCCACAATTTCTTTTCTTGCAGAGAGCTTTTTGGTAAAAATTGCATTTTTCAGATCATCTAAGGACAAATAACAGGTCTGCTCTGGCGAGATTTTCACAAAAGCTGCCCGGATATTCTGTACGACATTTTCCACACGGCCAATATAAATGTTTCCAAGTAAACTGTCTTCATCCGGGGGTGTAAGGCTTACCTCGATCATTTTTTTGTCATGATTATAAAGAGCAGAGACAATAAAGTCCTGCTCTTCCCTGTTTTGCATTTTTATTTTTTCATGTGTGATAATATATTTATTCATAAAGAACCTCTTTATGCGATCTCTTCGCCCATATCCAGCAGAGAAATAAACCTGTCCCCCTCTTTTGCATACACATCCAGACGATGGATCTGGATTGCATTGGCATTATATGGAATGTTCATATAGCCGAAAAGGGATTCTAACACAAGTTCCGGTTTTAAGTTGTCGGAACTTCCGGTACAGAGATTGATGTAAAACTCCGGTGCCTCCTCGGTTCCTTCTACTTTAAAATCATAAACCAGCTGCTTTAAGTCCATGATTTTTTCACTTTTCTTTGTCTGTTTGGTGATAAGCACCTCAGAAGGCGTGATAAAATAATCATGGATCGCCTGTCTGGCTTCTGTTTTCGTAAATGGTACTTCATAACCTTCCTTAAAAAAAAGTTTATAATCGGCTGCGGCAACTAAGGACATCGCTGTTTTTGCATTGTCTGGAAGCTTCACATATCCGGTGATCTCCACGCCCTCTACCATCGTCGCATTTAAGTCTGCCATCGCCTCTTTTGTGGACTTGCTTTCGTGTACTTCGATATCTAAATATTCGCCGTCACTTGTAATTCCAACGCCGAGCGGTGCTGCAAACGACATGATCTGATGTGGGGAAAATCCCTCTGAATAACAGATGTCAACATCTGCTCTCCGCATCGCCTTCTGGAAATAGCGCATAATATCAAGGTGTCCGATAAACTTCATCACACCAGATTTTCGAAATTTAATCCTTATTTTCAAAACAGACACCTCCTCCAAATTTCATGGCACCACAGCCGGAACATTTCATACGGCAGTTCGGGGTTACTTTTTCATCGTGTGCATTCTTCCATTCACGTTTTAAAAACTCTTTCGACACGCCGATATCAATGAAATCCCAAGGGAAGATCTCATCCAGATCACGCTCCCTCATCGTATAAAAATCGGTATCAATACCACATTCCGCAAAAGCGTCCTCCCATCTCTGGTAGTCGAAGTATTCGCTCCACGCATCAAAAATGCCGCCTTTTTCATAAACTTTTAAGAGAGCCTGTCCGATCTTACGGTCGCCTCGTGCCAGAATCCCCTCTAAAACCGTCACATCCGCTTCGTGCCAGTTATATTTGATACTCTTATGGTTTAACTGTGCATGAACGCCCTCGTTCACGATACGTGCTCTGCCAAGATAATCTCCCGGTGTATACATTCTCGCCCACTGGAATGGTGTAAATGGCTTCGGAACAAAGAAAGAGGTACTGATCGTAATCTGGCATTTGCCGTTACGCTTCTCCTTTGGAACCGTGTCATAATAAAGCGCTGCAATCTCATTGGCAAGCTGCGGGATCGCTTTCATATCTTCTTCCGTCTCGGTTGGAAGTCCAAGCATAAAGTATAATTTTACCTTGTTCCAGCCACCTTCAAAGGCAAGTCTCGAACCGTTTAAGATCACTTCCTCGGTAAGACCTTTGTTAATGACATCACGAAGTCTCTGGGAACCGGCTTCCGGTGCAAATGTCAGACTGCTCTTTTTGATATCCTGTACTTTGCTCATGACATCCAGCGAAAAGGCATCGATCCGCAGGGAAGGAAGTGAGATATTCACACCTTTTCCCTTGAACTCATCGATCAGGAAATTCACCAGTTCTTCCAGCTCAGAATAATCGGAGGAACTTAAAGAGCTTAAAGAAATCTCTTCGTGTCCGGTTGATTTTAACATTTTGTAGGCAAGCTCTTTCAAGTGCTCTACATTTTTTTCACGGACCGGACGGTAAACCATTCCAGCCTGACAGAAACGGCAGCCACGGATACATCCGCGCTGGATCTCGAGAACCACACGATCCTGTGTTGCCTTGATAAAAGGAACGACCGGTTTTTCCGGATAAACAGCCTCTGTCATATTCAGTACGATCTGCTTTTGGATTGTTTTTGGAACATCCTCATAAATTGGTTCAAAGGATGCGATCGTTCCGTCCCCTTTATAAGTCACTTCATAGAGGGATGGCACATAGATACCAGGCACTTTGGAAGCTTCATGTAAAAATTCATGGCGTGTTTTTCCCTCTGCGCGCATTTTTTTATAGAGATCAAACAGTTCGTAAAAAGAGATTTCACCCTCTCCCATATAAAACAGATCAAAGAAGTCTGCCATCGGCTCCGGGTTATAAGTGCAGCAGCCGCCACCGATCACCAGTGGATCGTCCTCTGTACGGTCTTTTGCAAGCAGTGGGATCTGTCCAAGATCTAAAATCTGAAGCACATTTGTATAACACATCTCATAATTGAGCGTAAAACCGATAAAATCAAGATTTTTGATCGGTTCCTGGGACTCTAATCCAAACAGTGGAATATGTTCTTCTTTCATGATTTTATGAAGATCCGGCCATGGGGAATAAACTCTCTCACACCACACATCTTCCATTTTATTAAACATATCATATAAAATCTGAACGCCAAGATGTGACATCCCTATCTCATATACATCCGGGAAGCACATGGCAAAACGGATCGCTGTTTTTTCTTTATCTTTTTTGATACTGTTTAACTCATTTCCGATATAACGCGCCGGTTTATCGATTTTCATCAGTATCTCATCTGATAATGCTAATTTTGTCATTCGGTTTGTCCTTTCTCATTTTTCCTGAAAACGACTGGGAAATCAGTCATGCTCATTTATCATAACATAATCCTGCAAAATTGTATAATACTGATTATCAGAAATAATGTCAATGACATCTTTTGCCTGATAGCCCTGGAATTCATATGCATTATATTTTAACAGAAGGAATGCGAGCATAAGAAGAACTGCAAGCACTATGCGGATTTTCAGAAAAATCCACGGAACCAAAGGCTGTGATTCCTCTTCTGCTGTGCCGTTTTCCACCTCCGGCCGGTCAAACGAGCGCCGTATCTCGTTGACGTAAGCTCTGCGTCTTTCCACATATTCGTCGGTCATAAAATAAGACTCCATAGATTTCTCATTGAAATCATATGAAGTCTTGTATCTCATTAGAACTTTTTTTCTATCCATGCAATAAGCGACAGACACCAGTGGATCAGCGTTCGATCGAGAACCATTGCACCTACCAGTGAAAAAAATAAGGTCAGCACGATCATGAGCAGGGAACCGCCGATTACCCCAAAATCTGTCGGACTGACATGAAAAATCTGTTTAACAAGATAATGCAGCACTCCCCAGTGGATCAAAAGAATTCCAAAACTGTAGCGGCTGATCAGTTTTGTGAAAAAATATTCTGTTTCTGTTTTTGCATAAATCTGCCTCACCAGAAGAAAAACAGCCATCGTATAAAATACCATAAGCGGCGCATTGTTAAATAAATAACGATAATATTGTGCCCCACTGAAGATATGACGGACTGCCAGACAGACAGAAAGGATTCCGGCTCCATAAAAGAAGTACTTTCTGCGCCCCTGCTCTCTTGTCAGATAATATCCCAATATAAAAACACCGGCAAAAGAACCGAGGATTCCGGAAGCAATGGAATTATAATAAAGCGTATCCCAGTAAGTTCCAAGGATCTGGAAGATCAGGATCACAGCCACAAGCCCGCTTAAAACAGAATCCGGGATATGCTGCACCACATAGCGGAAAAACGGTGTCAGCACATATAACCAGATGATTACATAAATCAGCCAGAAATGCGGCGCTTCCTCCGGTGCACCGAGCAGAATACGCTTTAACATGACTCCCCAGTGATCTGGGAGAAGCCAGACGAAACCTTCTTTGGCACACACATATAAAATATAATAGATCACCATTGGAACAAGTACTTTCAAAAACCGTTTCCGATAAAACTGCCCGGCAGATTCGCCTTTCACCGGCAAAAGAAGTGCTCCGCTGATCATGATAAAAAGCAGGTTGCAGCACAAAAACAAGTAATTGCTGATCTCAAATCCATACCACACCGCACTCCGCTCCGGCACAAGCGTGGAACCGAGTGAGACCGTGTGGACAGCAATCACGAGAACCGTGGCAAGTACCCGCAGTTTGTCGAGATAAACCTGTCGTTTTATTTTCTCTGTGAAAGTTCCTGTGTGATCTCTTCCCATGTGATATCCTTCTCTGCCATTAAGACCATGAGATGGTAAATGTAATCAGAGATTTCATATTTCAAATGCTCGTGGTCAGTATTTTTCGCTGCAATAATGATTTCTGTGTTTTCCTCTCCAACTTTTTTGAGGATGTTATCCAGACCTTTTTCCAATAAAAAGTTTGTGTAGGAGCCCTCTTTCGGATGTTCCCTGCGGTCTAAAATAATATTGTAGACATCCCCCAACACCTTCTGCGGATTTTTTTCAACGTATTCTTTTTTCACGATCTCATTGAAAAAACAGCTCCGGTTTCCGGTGTGGCAGGCTGCGCCGATCTGGGAAACTTTTGCAAGGATGGTATCATAGTCACAGTCTGCTGTCAGGGATTTGACATACTGGATATGACCGGAAGTAAGACCTTTTGTCCAAAGCTCATTCCGGCTTCTGCTGTAGTATGTCATTTTTCCGATGTTGATCGTTGTGTCAAATGCTTCCTCGTTCATGTAAGCAAGCATTAACACTTCATCTGTACGGTAATCCTGCACAATGACCGGAACCATACCGTCAGAGTTTTTCTTTAAGTCACTCCACTTTAAGGCTGGATCGAAGTTATCCATCTTAATGCCGGAGGCAGACAACTGGGATTTCATCTCCATAATATCTGTTTTCGGATTATTAATGAGAGAACCTGCGATTCCACGGACATTTTTGCGGGATAAAATAGATAAAATCTCATCATAATCAGCATCGTTTAAGTAGACAACATGAGGAACATCGGTCATTCCCTCCACTGCATCTAATACTGCTTTATTTAAGATCAGCACTTCATGGAATGTATCAGCCATCTCATTCTGATGTTTGAAGATAAAATCCACATTCGTCACGGAAACAAGAATACGGTCTTTTCCGAAACGCCTGCTTGCCTCAGCAGCAAGTGCCATACTCTCCGGTTTTGAGCCGTTGACGATCACCTGAAGACATCCTGCGTAGATGAACTTCTTAATGTCCTCCATGCGGTTAATGTTGCCGCCTGCACATACTTTGATCTCAATATTACGGTTGATATTGCGGATAACCTGTATGTTGCGCTCATGCTCTTCATCTGTCCTGGACAGGTCAAAAATCATGATTTTATCAATGCCGCTGTCATTATAGAGTTTTGCAAGTTCTATGACATCCGGATATTCCTCGTAATTGTCTCTGGCTTTGATCGCTTTCCCGTCCTTTAAGTAAATTGTTGCCACGATATTTTTGTGTTCCATATTAATATTCATACCTTTCCATACAAAACGGTCTGCACATATTTTTGATACGCCAGACCGCTTCTTTTCTAATCATATTTCGCACGTGATACATGTAAATTGTCAACTACAGACTTCCTTTGGTAGAAAGGATATCCGTGATTCTTGGGTCAATGATCGTTGCCTGATCCAGTGCCTTTGCAAAAGCCTTGAACATCGCCTCAATCATATGGTGGTTGTTTCCGCCGGAAAGCACCCTGATATGCAGATTCATTCCTGCGGTATAAGAAATGGCATAGAAAAATTCTTTCACCATCTCCGTATCCATATATCCCACGCGGTCGGTCGTAAATTCTCCATCGAACACAAGATAAGGTCTTCCGGAAAGATCCACTGCGCACAGGACAAGTGTTTCATCCATCGGCAGAATACAACTTCCGTAGCGCCGGATTCCCTTCTTGTCACCAACGGCCTCCTTAATGGCATTGCCCAGAACAATACCTGTATCTTCAATTGTATGATGACAGTCCACTGCAAGATCTCCGGCAACATTGACTTTCAGGTCAAACAGACCATGTCTTGCAAATCCGTCTAACATGTGGTCAAAAAAACCGATCCCTGTATGGATAGAGGAACTGCCGGTACCATCTAAATTCAAATGCAATGATATATCTGTTTCTTTCGTTTTACGAACATAATCTGCTGTACGTGCCATTTTATTTTAAACCTTTCTGCTTCTTTTTTCAACTTAAGTAATTATTAATTCTTTGTAAATTGCTGCCGGCTCTAATCTTCGAAACGAACCCGGATGGAATTTGCATGTGCAGTCAGTTTTTCACATTCTGCAAACTGCACGATATCTTTGTATACAGGCTCCAGCGCTTCTCCGGAATAAGAGATAATGCTTGATTTTTTTATGAAATCATCCACGCCAAGCGGTGAGAAGAATTTTGCGGTTCCATTGGTTGGAAGAACGTGGTTTGGACCTGCAAAATAGTCGCCGAGTGGTTCGCTGGAATACTCTCCGATGAAGATTGCTCCCGCGTTACGGATTTTTGTCATTGTCTCAAATGGATTTTTTGTCACAAGCTCTAAGTGTTCCGATGCAATCTCATTGACGGTGTCAATCGCATCCTGCATCGTGTCTGCCACAAGGATATATCCATAGTTATCAAGGGATTTCCGGATGATCTCTTTTCTGGAAAGAACCTCAACAAATTTGTCAACATCCACAGAAACCTGCTCTGCTAATGTCTCGCTGGTTGTCACAAGAATTGCGGATGCCATCTCATCATGTTCTGCCTGTGACAGTAAATCTGCCGCTACAAAACGTGGATTTGCCGTCTCATCGGCAAGTACCATGATCTCGCTTGGACCTGCGATGGAGTCAATGCTGACATAACCAAACACGGCTTTTTTTGCAAGGGCAACGTAGATATTTCCCGGTCCTACGATCTTGTCAACTTTCGGGATACTCTCCGTTCCAAATGCAAGGGCTGCGATTGCCTGTGCACCACCGACTTTATAAATCGCATCGACTCCCGCCTCTTTGGCAGCTACTAATGTAGATGGATAAACCTTTCCATCTTTGCCGCATGGCGTCGTCATAATGATATTGGAAACCCCTGCCACTTTTGCAGGAATGACATTCATCAGTACAGAGGACGGATAAACTGCTTTTCCACCCGGCACATACACACCCACAGTTTTTAACGGTGTCACTTTCTGGCCTAATATGATACCGGATTCATCGGAATCAAACCAGGAGTACTGTTTCTGCTTTGCGTGATAGTCACGAATGTTGACAAGTGCCTTGCGGATGACATCCAAAAGCTTTGGGTCTACCTGCTCATAAGCTTCTTTGATCTCTTCTTCCGTCACGCGGATATTGTCCTGGTCGATGGTGGCACCATCAAATTTTAATGTGTACTCAAAAATCGCCTCATCACGTTTTTCCCTGACATTCTGGATAATGTCATTGACGCGGCTCTCAAATTCGCCATAAGAGTTCGGGCTTCTTTTTAATAAATTCTCCAATATATTATTCTGTGTTTCTTTTGTCAGTTTTAAAATTCTCATTGGACTGCATTCCTTTCTGTTTTGATCACATTCTTCAGATCTGAGATCAGTTTTGTGATCCGCTCATTTTCCATCTTCATGCTCACCTGATTTACTACCATGCGGGCAGAGAGCGGACACACTTCCTCTAACACTGTCAATCCGTTTTCCCGGAGTGTCGAGCCGGTCTCTACAATATCGCAGATCACCTCGGACAGTCCGACGATCGGTGCCAGTTCGATGGAGCCGTTTAACTTAATGATCTCTACGGTCTGATGTTTTTTATTGTAAAAATAGTCTTTTGCAATGTGCGGGTACTTGGTTGCCACCCGGATCAGCTCGTGGTGCTGTAACAGATCGCGTGCTTCCTCCGGTCCGCAGATGCACATCCTGCATTTTCCAAATCCAAGATCAAGAACTTCATAAATATTACGTCCTTCTTCTAATATGGTGTCTTTTCCAACGATTCCGATATCAGCCGCACCATATTCTACATACGTAGGAACATCCGGTCCTTTTGCAAGGAAAAAACGAAGTTTTAGTTCCTCATTGACAAAAATAAGTTTTCTTGTGTCCTTATCTTTCATCTCCTCACAGGTAATGCCGATCTGTTCGAATAATTCCAGTGTTTTTTTTGCGAGTCTTCCCTTTCCCAATGCAAAGGTCAAGTATCTCATATCTTCCATTTTCTAATCCTCCATAAAAGTAACTGTCCTGATACGATTACGCTTTGCATAGTTTTGGTAATCTTCGTTTGTTTTCGTGTCATCCTTTAAAATCGTCTCGACCGGAGTCCCGGCCGCACGCTTTTCTTTTGCACTTAAAATGGCTTTCGCCTGAGCTGCCTTTGTATACACAATCAGTTCACCGTTCGTTTCTATGATGATATTGATTTTCTGTCTGGATAATGCTGCCATTAACTGATCAATGACAATTGCAAATCCAATGGATGCGGAAGTCTTTCCATAATAGGTCAGAAGTTTGTCGTAACGTCCTCCTTTTACGATCGGTTCTCCGCTTCCGAATGTATATCCGGAAAAAATAATACCGGTATAATACTGATAACTGCTGATAATCCCCAGTTCAAAGGAAATATACTTTTGAATGCCATAGACTTCAAGTACTTTATGAAGTTCTTCTAAATTATGAATTGCCGCTAAAATCCTAGGGTAAGATGCAGCTAACTCTTTGGCGCGTTTCAAGTCGTTTAAGTCCACATTCAGACTGCCGAGCATATGGAACAGCTCGTTTAACTCTGCCTTCAGGTTTAAGGTCTCTGCAAATTCCTCCACACCAAAAAAATTCTTGTTGGCGAGCAGCTCCCGCAGTTCTTCCTCGTCCTCCTCGCTGATTCCGGCAGCTTCCACAAGTCCCTGAAAGAAATCGGCATGGCCAACGCTTAACTGGAACTCTTTCAGTCCTGCCTTTTGCAGACATTCCACGACCATGGATAAAATTTCAGCATCCGCATCCACGGTGCTGTCCCCAATCAGCTCTGCTCCAAGCTGTGTGCTCTCCTTTAATCTGCCCTGATAACTGCTGTTGTTGATAAACGTATTTCCCATATAGCAGAGACGGATCGGCATATCCTCATCCATAAAATACTTTGCAGCCGCTCTCGCGATAGACGGTGTCATATCCGGTCTTAGGACAAGCGTATTACCCTCTCTGTCAAAAAACTTATATAATTCTTTCGAAGGAGTGGTTCCGATCTCCTTTCCGAAAATATCAAAAAATTCAAAGGTCGGCGTCTGGATCGGATGATATCCGTAACCCTTTAAGATGCCAAGTAAATCCGACTGGAGTAATAGTTTTTTCTCACATTCCTCGTTGTAAATGTCACGCACGCCTTCCGGTGTATGTAATAATTGCTTTTTCATAATGAATCTAATGCCTTTCCCTTATGTTCACCCCATACGGATGATTCTGTCAGTTATTTCACTTTACGCACTTTAGTATGCTAATGTGGTAGCAAATGAAACTGTTTGATTTATTATATGAAAAGAATATCTGCTTGTCAATCCCTCATTGCCAAATCTTTTTGCATCGTGTCCAGGTATGGAACAAGGACGCCTCTGCTCTTTGGAAGGAAAAATTCAGGCTCTAACTCTTCATAGCGGAAGCTTTTTCTTCCGCCCTCTTTCGCCCGGTTCCAAAATTCCAGCAGTTTTGCAAGCCGCAGATAATAGAATTCATCTCTTGCGGTAAAACTGATCAGAAAGAAGGCAATCCCCCTCTGTTTTTCGAAGTTCTCCATAAAGACCACCTGATGCTCATGGATATTCTGAAGTGGGAAGGTGTCTGTGTTACATTCCTTTGCATCAAAACAAACCGGAATCCCCTGCACCGCGCCGATGTAATCCACGGTACTCTTCTGGTCAAAATATGCCAGCGTAATATGTCTGGTTGCCTTATCAATATTAATGGGAGTGATCGGAGTCGGTACTTTTTGAATCAAAGCCAGTCCGTTTTCTAAATATTTTTCGTTGGTGCGGTTGATAAATTCCTCTAAAGTAGAACCTCTTAAACCACGTGAATTCCACGTTGCCATTTCTATTTCCTGCCTTCTTCGCTTCTTTTCATGATTATATCATAACTTTTGTATGACACGCCAGAAAAAAGGAAACATTCCAGACTGTTTTCTTATATCCCGAATGATAAATTTTTATTAAATATTCAATTCCAATTTGTAAAAAAATGGGTTGTATGATATGATGATTTTATACACATTTATCAAAGAATCATACATTGATAAATACAGAAGTTTTGTGGGAGGTATTTTTTATGGTAATGAATGAATCAGTTGAAAATTATCTGGAGACCATTCTTGTGCTGAATCATAGACTGGGAAATGTTCGTTCCATTGACATTGCAAATGAGATGAATTTCAAGAAACCAAGCGTCAGCGTAGCAATGAAGAATCTCCGGGAAAATGGCTTTATTACCGTAGGCCCTGAAGGATATATTCACCTTACAGAATCCGGACGTGAAGTAGCTGAGAAGATTTATGAACGTCATACCACTCTTTCAAGCTGGCTTGTCATGCTTGGGGTTGATCCCCGCATTGCAGCAGAAGATGCATGTAAGATTGAACATGATGTCAGCGCCGAAAGTTTTGAAGCGATCAAACGTCACATAAACAGTGTTTCCAAGTAAAAAATGTTAAAAAGTCTCCGGGGAATGTTTCTCCGGAGATTTTTCTGCTCTGGCAGGATCTCGAAACGTGCGTTCGTATTCGAAACTTTATGCATAAATGTTTTCATGATTTCATGGGATGTGCCGATATACAATACAAAGAATCGGGGAGGTCATTCTTATGCAAATGAATCTGAACATTCTCACAGAGAACAATCATTCTTCCTTACTGTCAAAAAATGTTCCAACGGCTGATAACGCACTTTTACAATATATGCAAAAAGTCACACAGGGCACGAACAATACGGACACGGAAGATAAAAAGCAGCAGAAACTGCAGCATATTGTAAACAAATTAAAGCACGGCAAAAAACTGACGGCACAGGAGATGGAATTTCTGCGGATGAATTATCCGGATGAATATCAGCATGCACTCCGCATTCAGAAAATGGCTGAAATGCTTGAAAACCAGTTAAAACATGCAAAATCCAAGCAGGAGGCAAACGGCTATATTGCCGCAGCAGTAAACGGAATTTCGGACGAGGATCCGGATAAAGAATGTCTTGTCGCAGCTTTCAATGAGATTTCCAAAGAATTTCACCACTCTTCCGCTTACCACAGACTTCCGGATACACCGGAGGATGTGAAAAAGCAGCGAAGGCACAACGGTGACAATGGATTTGAACGAAAAGCAGACGATGACAGCGGCTCCGATAATTCCGACAATCTGATGTCATGGACACCATTGCAGGATATTATCGATGCCGCTCCAACTCTGGAATTAAAGGGCTGATGTCTGTATATAGTCCCATGCATCCTCAAATTCCCTGCCGGACGGTGCGATCACTTCTCTTCCGTCTTCCAATACAATACGGTAAGCATGAAGCAGTTGAGAACGAACATGAACCTCTTTACGGAAACGTTCGTTCGTTCTCAGATCACCATATTTCCCATCCCCGACGATCGGATGACCGATGGACGCAAGATGTGCACGGATCTGGTGGGACCGGCCGGTAATAAGATGGACTTCAAGTTCCGTATATCCATTTGAAACTGCCACCGGGCGGTATTCGGTCTCAATTGGAAGATAATCCGCTTTCTCTTCCGGGAGGATACGGGAAACGACTTTCACCTTATTTTTCTGTTCATCTTTGGACAGATAGCCTTTCAAATGTGTTTTTTCGCGCAGCTCTCCCTTTACGATACAGCGGTAATATTTCTGGACAGTACGCTTTTTCAACGCTTCCGCCATTGTCTGAAGTCCCTTTAATGTTTTACCCGCGATCAAAAGCCCGGATGTGTTTCGGTCTAAGCGGTTACAGATGGATGGTTTAAATGTTTTGAACTGTTCCTCACTTAAAGAGCCTTTTCGGATTAAATAAGAAAGAATATATTCATTTGCCGAAATATCCTCCGGAACTGCCTTCTGGGAAAGCATCCCGGATGGTTTGTTGATAATGATCACATCATCATCTTCATAAACAACCTGAAGTCTGCCTGAATCAATGGACTTTAACTTCATGTACTCGGAATTTGTCTCATCTACACCGGAAAATTTTTCAAAAGTTTCATCGGACAAAAATAATTTTACAAGGTCACCTGCATTTAATTTTTCGGTTCCATCTGCTTTGTGGTCATTTAAGGTAATATTCTTTTTGCGCAGCATCTTGTATACAAAGCTGCCGGATGCATTGCTCAATAATTTTTTTAAATATTTATCAAAACGCTGCCCGGATTCGTTCGGGCTGATCGTAAACTGTTTCATATAAGGTCAGGTTCTCTTTCTTATTTTTTCTTTCTGACAGGTCTTTGAGGATTGCTGTGATCCGCACGGTTCTTTGCAGATTTATTCATGTTCGTTCCAGAGGCTTTCTTGTTATGTACATTCCGGATTGTCTTTTTCTTCGCAGGCTTCTGATCTGTCCTGCCTTTCTTTCCATCATAGTGCATATTGCGTTCCCCATGATTTTTATACTCGCCCTGTCTTGGACGGATCAGACATTTCTTATCAAATCCGATCAGATCTGTCCTTCCTGCTTTTACCAGGGCTTCATAGACGAGATCGTAATTCTTCGGATTGCGGTACTGGATCAACGCACGCTGCATCGCCTTCTCATGCGGATTGATTGCAACATAAATAGGCTGCATGGTTCTCGGATCAACACCTGTATAATACATACAGGTTGAGATTGTGGAAGGTGTCGGATAAAAATCCTGCACCTGCTCCGGCATATATCCCAGATCTCTTAAAAACTCCGCAAGTTCCACTGCTTCCTTCAAGGTGGAACCAGGGTGAGAGGACATCAGGTATGGAACCAGATACTGCTTTTTGCCAATCTTTTCATTCATATCTTTATAGGCTTTTACAAACCGGTTATAAACATCCACACCCGGCTTGCCCATTTTTTCTAAAACTGCGTCGGAAATGTGTTCCGGTGCAACCTTTAACTGTCCACTGACATGGTGCTCACAGAGTTCGCGTAAAAAGGTGCGGTCATTATCATAGATCAGATAATCGAAACGGATACCTGAACGGATGAATACCTTTTTCACATTCGGAAGCTCCCGCAGTTTCCGAAGCAGTTTCAGATAATCGGAATGATCGACCTTTAAGTTCTGGCAAGGCTTCGGGAAAAGACACTGCTTATGTGGACAGGCACCTTTTGTCATCTGCTTGTCGCACGCCGGCGCACGGAAATTTGCAGTCGGACCACCCACATCATGGATATAACCTTTAAAGTCAGGATCCCAGATGATCTTGTTTGCCTCCGCTAAAATAGATTCGTGGCTTCTTGTCTGGATAATTCTTCCCTGATGGAAAGTCAGCGCGCAGAAACTGCAGCCACCATAGCAGCCACGGTTGCTGATCAGTGAGAATTTCACTTCTTCAATTGCCGGAACTCCGCCAAGTTCTTTATAAGAAGGATGATAATCTCTCATATAAGGAAGTGCGTAAACGTAATCCATCTCCGACTGTGTCAATGGTTTTGCCGGTGGGTTTTGTACGACAAACAGCTTTTCATCGTAAGTCTCGAACAACCGTTTTCCGGAAAAAGGATCCGTATTGCTGTATTGTATATAAAAACTCTTTGCATACTCTAATTTATCTGCTTTTAAAGCCTCAAAATGCGGCAGCTCGATTGCATCATAAATGCTTTCACGGTCTCTCGTCTTATAAACAGTTCCATCAATGAAGGTAATATCCTTAATATCCAGACCGCTGTCCAAAGCGTCCGCAATCTCAACGATACTGTGTTCACCCATTCCATAGGAGATAATATCTGCACCGGAATCAAGCAGAATGGAACGTTTTAACTTATTTGACCAGTAATCATAATGTGACAGACGACGCAAGCTTGCCTCGATTCCACCAATGATGATTGGCTTATGTTTATAGGTCTGTCGGATCAGATTACAATATACAATCGTGGCATAATCCGGTCTTTTTCCCATCACACCGCCCGGCGTAAATGCATCCGTGGTTCTTCTTTTCTTGGAAACAGAATAATGATTGACCATGGAATCCATATTTCCGGCTGAAACAAGAAAGCCAAGCCGTGGTTCCCCTAACCGGTTAATGGATTCTCTGTCTTTCCAGTCCGGCTGGGCAATGATCCCGACTTTATAGCCATGTGCCTCCAGAATCCGTGAAATGATGGCATGTCCAAAAGATGGATGATCTACATAAGCGTCTCCACAGATATATACAAAGTCAAGCTGTTCGATGCCAGCCTCTTTCATATCTTCTTTGCTGATCGGTAAAAATCCATGACTCATTTGTGATAACCTTTCTATCTAAAAATAAAATTTTCTGTAAAATAGCAACCTTAACAGTATAACTTATTTATTCACAGTTTTCAATGCTGTAATCTCTTCCTCTGTGAGTGGCCGATATTCTCCCGGCTTTAAATCATCGGTAAGCTGCAATGGTCCCATGGAAATACGTTTTAAATATAAAACCTTCTTTCCGACTGCCTCAAACATTCGTTTCACCTGATGGAATCTGCCCTCTGTAATTGTTAACTCAATTTCTGATTCCGGTTCACTTTTTAGAATGCGTAATTTGCCAGGTTTTGTCAGCTTTTCCTCTCCAATGTCAACCCCATTTTCAAAGCAGTTGACATCTTTTTCAGTGACCACACCATCGATAACTGCATAATATGTCTTCTCTACATGTTTTGCGGGGCTTAACAGATCGTGTGCCAAAGCCCCATCATTTGTGATCAAAAGCAGGCCTTCCGTGTCGATATCCAGTCGCCCTACCGGAAATAAATCAGAGCGCACCGTATCGGTCAGGTAATCCATAACCGTCTTGTGCAGCTGATCCTCCGTTGCAGTCACACACCCTGCCGGTTTATAAAAAAGATAATATTCATATTCACAGTAAATGACCGGTTCGCCTTTATAAGATATCTGGTCTTTTTCCGGTTCAACTTTTGTTTCCGGTTTTGTAACGACCTCTCCATTCACTGTGATCTGTTTTGTTTTCAAAAGCTTCTTTACTTCTGAGCGGGTACCAAGCCCCATCTCTGTTAAAAATTTATCAAGTCGCATAGATTCTTTTCCTTTATCATTGTCCGTAATGATCCGGCATTTTCCTGATCGGTCATTCGCAATTTCAGAAAATGCATAAGATTATTTTAGCATAGGTCTGGTTTTTATGACAATGATTTGTAACTATTCAGAGCCAAGGCAATTTTCATAAATTTGCGAATCATGCTTGCATGAATGAGCATAATTTTGAAAATTTCTTTGGCGAAGTAACCACATGAGCAAAAGGAAAGCTCTAAAAGAGCGGTTTTGCGAATGGGGTTCTGAATAGTTACGAAAATATAACACAATCAGAAAGAGAGGATATTATGGGTAAGGTGATAAGACGTTGTGGATCATTTCTGATGATGCTTCTGCTGGTGATCGGGATTCTGCCGATGACGGTAAATGCAGAAACAACACAGAATACAGAAGAGAGAAATGCGCTTTATGTACAGGTGCCGGATGACTGGGCAGACCCTTGCGTCTGGGCATGGGACAGTGATGGCAATAATGCGTTTACCGCATGGCCCGGCGAGGAGATGGAGGCAGATGCAGCTAATGACGGCTGGTATTATATCTGGCTTCCTGCATGGGCGAATCATGTGATCATCAATGCCAATGAGGGTAACGTGCAGACCGAAGAGCAGATCCTGGATACCAATGCAGCATGGATCACGGTGAGTGCAGCGGATACCGTAGAGATCTCTTATGAGAGCAAGACTACCGGAGAGGCACCGGCTTACGTAGAGAAATTTGTGGTACATGCAAAAGTAGATGATTCCTGGGAAGCCCCCTGCCTGTGGGCGTGGTCGGCACCGGATGGCACCAATGCCTTTGTAGCATGGCCCGGGGAAGAGATGAAAGCAGGTGAAGATGGCTGGTACAGCATCAAGGTTCCGGTATGGGTCAATTCCATCATTGTCAATGCGAACGAAGGAACTGTACAGACAGAAGATATTTCCATTGATCCCGCAGAGCTTTGGGTAACGGTAGCAGCTGACGGCAGCTACGATTTCAGTTATAAGAATCCAGATCAGGCAGAAATCCCCAATGTGACGATCCATGTATCTGCTCCCGCAGACTGGAACGGTCCCTGTCTGTGGGCATGGTCGGCACCGGACGGCACTAACGCATTTGCAGCATGGCCCGGAGAGGCATTAGAGGAAGGCGAAGGCGGCTGGCTGGTAAAAGAGATTCCCGGCTGGGTGAATTCCATAATCGTCAATGGTAATGAAGGAAGTGTACAGACAACGGATATTTCCGTAGAGACCGGTAAGGATATCTGGCTTACGATAAACGGTCCGGAGGATTACACCGTATCTTATGAAGAAATCGCGCTGGAAGAGACGAACGAAACTGTGGCAACACAAGAGCCTGCGGAAGCTGTGGAAGCGACAATCGAAGCAGCGGAGAATACAGAGAAATCCACTCCGGTCGTACCCATCGTGATCGGCGTGCTGGTAGTGGCAGCAGGTGGCGCGGCAGTAGCAGTCTCAAAGAAAAAGTCACAGAAATAAGATATAAAAACAAGCAGCAGGAAAGTACATATCAAAGGAGTGCAGGATATGAAGAATAAAAATCAGAAAAGAATCCGGAACAGAGCATGGGCATGGATCGTGACAGCAGGACTGACCATTGGCAGCCTGACCGGCTGTGGCAGCCAGACTGTGGAGCAGACAGCGCAGGGCGAAAAAACGGACGGAGAGGTTACGATCACCATCTGGCATGACAAGGAAGATGCGGTAACGCAGGTTCTGGAAGAGGAATTTGCCCAATTAGAGCCGCAGATCCACGTAGTACTGGAGAAAAAGAGTGATCTGACAGAAGCTCTCAAAATGGTGGGAAATGATCCTAAGGCAGCTCCGGATATGTACTTTTTTGCTCATGATAAGATAGGTGTCTATGCAGAAATGGGTATTCTGTCGCCTATCACGGATATCATTCCGGCAGAGGAACTGGATGCCTATATGGATAACACGATCGAAGCGGCGACTTATAAGGGAACGGTCTATCAGCTTCCTATCTATTATGAGACCTTACTTTTTATGTATAACCGTCTCTACATGAAAGATGAGGAAGTGCCGGCTACCACAGAGGAACTGTATGGTTATATGCAGGAGAATACCCGTGGAGGACATTACGGGTTCGTGGAACAGCATAGTACCCCTTATTATGCGGCAGGCTGGATCAATGGATTCGGAGGCTATATCCTGAATGATGCCGGAGAGCCGGGATTAAATCTGCCGGAGACAGAGGAAGCCCTGGCCTATCATAAAAAGTTCGTGGATCTCATGCCCGGGGAGACCGAGTACGCCACAGTGAATACTCTGTTCAAAGAAGGAATGGCGCATGCAACCATAGCCGGTCCCTGGCTGATCCCGACAGTAAGAGAAAGCGGAATGGACGTGGGAATCGCCTCTATGCCTGTGATCGATGAGACCGGAAAACCAATCGCTCCCTATATGGGAGTACAGGGTGTCCAGGTGCTGAAAAATGCAGCAGAGAATAAAAAGGATGCGGTAGAGCAGGTACTGCGGGTACTTATGAAGGACGAGGTGGGTATTGCGCTGGCACAGGCCAGTGGTTGTGCTCCTGCCAGAGAAAATTGTTACAGTTATGAAGAAGTAAACGGTGATGAAGTGGTCATGGCTATGAAGGAGACTGCGGAAAATGCGGTGCCCATGCCGAATCTGCCGGAGATGGATGTGATGTGGACCGTAGCCAGCGGACTGCTGACGGATGTCAACATGGCGGGCAATGATGTGGCGGAAAGTGCGGAGAAAGCACAGAAGGAAGCTTTGCAGCTGATCGAATCCATGAAATAAGTGACGCTGCGTAATCAGGCATAATCAGGCAAAAGGATGTGGAACGAATAAATATGGCAAGAAATAAAAATGCTCATGGGAACAGACAACAGAATAAAAAAAGAAGAGAGACACTGTTTGCCTACAGCTGGTCACTGCCGTCCTTAGTATTGATCCTGTTGATCGTAATCTTCCCGATCCTCTATACCGGATATATCTCCATGACCAACATGAATATTTATCACTGGAATAATTATGAGTTCATCGGACTGGAGAATTATAAGGATGCCTTGCTGGTATTTGATAATGGTTTCCTGACGGCACTGCTTGTGACGATATTGTGGACCGTGGTAAATATGGTGTTGCAGCTGGTGATCGCTTTTATCATGGCGACACTTCTCAATATCAAGGGATTGAGACTGCGGAATGTCTATCGTACCCTGTTGATCTTCCCCTGGGCCATGCCGGGGTATGTATCCATCCTGCTGTGGAAGACAGGAATGTTCAATTCCCAGTTCGGTCTGTTGAATCAATGGATGATCAGACTGGGAATGGAACCGGTGAGATGGCTTGGAAGTGACGTGATCGCATTCATCAGCTGTACGACAGTGAACCTCTGGCTGGCGTTACCCTTCATGATCACTATCATTGACGGGGCACTGCAGAGCGTGGACCGGAGTTTTTACGAAAGTGCGCTGCTAGACGGCGCCACCTGGCTGGAGCGGACGAGATATATTACGGTTCCGATGATCCGCCCCATTATAGCACCGTCGGTTATGATCACGACATTTACGACTTTTAAACAGTTCGATGTCATCTATCTGCTGACCCAGCAGGTGGGATCCAAGACCGGTGCAAATATTCATACCATTTTGACTTACGCATATGAGAAGGCATTTATTACGAACAATTATGGCTATAGTTCGGCGATTTCCATTCTGATCTTCGGAATGCTGTTAGTGTTTTCTCTGGTGACAAACGGCAGAAAGGAGGAGAGCAGATGAGTAAAAAGACGAAACATGTGCTGGTACTTATAACGGTAAATGTGTTTTTCATCCTGGTATGCTTTTTCGTGCTGGTGCCGGTATTGTATGCGTTTTCCGTGTCGCTGAATGCGGAGAACAGCCTGTTGGGATCTGACTTTTCCTTTTTGCCAAAGCATATGACTTTGCAGAACTATAAGGCAGTTTTTACCGAGAAACCGGTGCTTTTGTGGCTGAAGAACAGTCTGATCCTGGCGGTGACCACACTGGTGATCTCGCTGGGGACCGGAATCCCTGCGGCGTATGCTTTTTCCCGGAAACGATTTCCCGGCAGAAAAGCGATTTTGAAGCTGTTGATTTTACTTTATGCATTTCCGTCCCTTTTGTCCATGACGGCCCTGTATAAGCTGCTTAGTCCTATGGGGCTGATCAATACCAGAACTGGTCTGGTCATTGTGTATACCGGTACGATGGCAGTGTTTGCACTATGGAATATGAAGGGATATTTTGACACGATTCCGGTGGAGATCGAGGAGGCAGCCATGATCGACGGAGCCACACAGTTAGAACAGGTGACAAAGATCGTACTGCCGCTTGCTAAGCCTACCATTGCGGTAACGGCTATGATGGTTCTCGTCTATGTATGGAACGAGTATATTTTCGCCATCAATTTCATGACGGGATCTGATACTTATACACTGGCGGCGGGCTTATATTCGCTGCAGGCGACGGAGATGAGCGGAAGCTGGCCGATTTTCTCGGCAGCATCCCTGATCGTGTCTCTGCCGATCCTGATCGTATTTTTCGCATTGCAAAAGAACATGACAGAGGGTCTGACCTCCGGTGGAGTGAAGGGATAGACCGCAGAAAGAGGAAGTATGAATCGAAGTGCAGTATTACATATACCCATGTCCCAGTATGCATACGGGACAGATGAAGAGCATATTGTGATCCGTCTGCGGGCAGGCAGAGGGGATCTGACAGAATGCATTCTCCATTACGGAGACAGAGCCTGTCGCCTGACACCGGTGCTTTTTACAGAACAGAAGATGGCAGTGGTGGCGCAGACGGAAGAATTCGATTACTGGGAGACTACGCTGGAGCATCCCTATAAAAGACTTTGCTATTATTTCACATTGTCCGATGGCAGGGAAGAAGTGTTGTACTACGGAGAACGATTCACGGATCATACCGTGGATGACCGCTCGGAATATTATCAGCTGCCGTTCAATCACCGCGCAGATATTGTTGCACCTCCCGAATGGGCACAGGATACGATCATCTATAATATTTTTCCCGACAGCTTTGCCACTGAATACCGGTATCTTTGCGGCAGAGGAGAGGAGAAGGAATGGGGCGGTGTACCGACGAGGGGAAAGCTCGGCGGTACGATCCGTGGGATCTGCGAGAACGTGGAGTACCTGAAGAACCTTGGCGTGAACGCTATTTATATCAATCCGATCTTTGTCGCCGGAGAATATCATAAGTACGATCTGTTAGATTATTTTCACATTGATCCCTGTTTCGGAACCGATGATGATTTTCACCGGCTGATCGATGTATTTCATGCGAACGGACTGAAAGTAATCATTGACGGTGTGTTCAATCATTGTGGCTGGTATTTTTTCGCCTTTGATGATGTGGTGAAAAAAGGAGAGCAGTCAGCTTACAGAGACTGGTTCTACGGACTTACCTATCCGGTAGTGCGACCGGAGGATCCGGAGGAATATCCGGGATATGAGTGCTTTGGCTATGAACGGATGATGCCGAAATTAAATCTGGCAAATCCGGAGACCGCAGAATATTTCTGCAAAGTGGGGCGCTACTGGGTGGAAAAATTCCATATTGACGGGTGGCGGCTGGATGTAGCAAGTGAGATCAATGACGGCTTCTGGAGAAAATTCAGAGAGAGCGTAAAAAATGTGGATCCCGATGCTATTCTCATCGGAGAAGTATGGGAGAGTGCGGCACACTGGCTGGATGGAACCATGTTTGATTCTACGATGAATTATGATTTCCGTAAGCACTGCCGGAGATTTTTTGGGGAACAGACAGCAGATGCCAGAGAGTTTGACAGCCGCATGACGGATATGCGTATGCGCTATCGTAAGCAGACGGTCTATGCACAGTTAAACCTTTTAGACAGCCATGATGTCAGCCGGTTCCGCTCGCTGTGCCGGGATGAAGAAAGCTTCCGCCTGGCGGTGATCTTTCAGATGACTTTCCCCGGAATGCCCTCTGTATTCTATGGGGATGAGGCGGGACTGACCGGTATCCTGGAGGAGGAATACAGACAGCCCATGCCCTGGGATACGTTGGATGAGAGCAGTTCTTTGTTTTTGTTATATCAGAAAGCAATTACCCTGCGCAAAAAGGTGGCTGTCCTGCGGAGAGGAGAGTACCGCACCCTGTTGGCGGAACCGGGCAGCAGAGTGTATGGCTATGAAAGATACCTGGAGGAAGAAGATGGCAGTAGAGAGAGTATCCGTATTTTCCTGAATATGGAAGAGGAAAACGTCCCCCTTCCTGAAGAACTGCTGGGCGGAGAGATTCTCTGGCAGGAAGGTCTTAAGGAAGGACAGCTGGCAGCAAAAGGATTTGCACTGATCCGGACAAGGGATTAAAATATTCTCAGAGAAAATCGCGCGAGGAGGGTGAACGATGGGAGCAACCATTAAGGATGTGGCAAAACTGGCGGGAACTTCTACGGCAACCGTATCGAAAGTGATGAACGGCTCCTATTCGATCTCGCAGGAGACGGCAGCTAAAGTACGAAAAGCTATGGAGGAGCTGGATTATCATCCGAATCTGCGGGCGAAAAATTTCGCCAGGCAGTCTGCACGAACCATTATATTTGTGGCAGAGCTGGGGAAAGGAACCGGGTTTGCCAATCCACAGATGTTTGAGATCTTGTGTGGGTTGGAGGAAGTGCTGGCACAGAAGGACTATACGCTTGTAGTCAGGAATATAGCAGCGGGAGACTGTGCGGAATTTATCCGGAATGCAGCGGATACCAAGCAGGCAGACGGGTTTGTGATCCATGCGTCGGTGATCTCCCAGGCACTGGATGAACTGCTTTTTACTCATGAGATTCCGCATATTGTGATCGGCAATCCGAATTTTAACAGCCATTTCTGCTGGCTCGATATCGACAACCGGCTGGCGGGAGAACTGGCGGCGAAGCATCTGCTGGAGCGTGGCTGTCAGTCCGTGGCTTTTATCGGTGGCAAGCCGGAGGATCAGATCTCAGCGAGACGTCTGGACGGAGTCCTGACAGTGCTTAAAGAGCATGATGTGTTATTGCCCAGAGAATATGTGAAAAAGGGAGAATCCGTCTGTGACAGCGGTTACCGGATGACCATGCAGATCCTGGAGAATAGAAGACGTCCGGATGCGTTAGTGTGTGCGGACAACTATATCGCTTACGGCTGTGTGAATGCCCTTCATGACAGGGGAATCCTGATCCCGGAGGAAATGAAGGTGATTACTTTTGACGACTTCCCGTTTTCTCAGATCCTGAAGCCCATGCTCTCTGTCGTGAACATCGACGTCTACGATATGGGGGTGCAGGCCGGGAAGTATATTCTGCAAAAAATAAAAAAACCGAATCTCTATGTGCAGTCCCATATCACATTCCCAACCTTGATCATCCGGGAATCTACCTGATACACAAGCCTTTTTTTATGCTATAATACCTAAGGAATGAGTCTCATGGAAAAACAATTACGAAAGTGGGAACCTGCATGGAAAAATGGTATGTGGCTGCGAAGAAAGCAGATTTTGATAAATGGGCGAAGGAATTTCATATCAGTCCGGTGACGGCGAGGATCCTTAGAAACCGGGATCTGACGGAAGAGAGCCAGATTCGGAAGTTTCTCTATGGAAAACTGGAGGACTGTTACTCTCCCTGGCTGCTTAAGGATATGGACAGGGCAGTGGAGGAGATTCTGAAAGCGGTAAAGGAAGGTCTGCATATCCGGGTCATCGGGGATTATGATGTGGACGGAATCTGCTCGTCTTATATCCTGACCAAAGGGTTTCAGATGCTTGGCGCACAGGTGGATACGGCAATCCCACACAGGATTCATGACGGTTATGGATTGAACGAGCATCTCATCGAAGAGGCGAAGCGGGAAGGCGTCGGCATGATCGTCACCTGTGATAACGGAATTGCTGCGGCACCACAGATCGAGCTGGCAAATTCCCTGGGCATGCGTGTGGTTGTGACAGACCATCATGAGGTCCCTTACATAGAAGAAAACGGAGAACGTAAGGAACAGCTGCCCCCGGCACTGGCAGTGGTGGATCCTAAGAGGTCGGACGACACCTACCCATTTTCCGGCATCTGCGGTGGCGTTGTGGCACTGAAGGTGATCCAGGCAATCACGGAGAAGACCGGGAATCCGGGTCTTCGCAATATTCAGGATGAACTGTTGGAATTCGCGGCACTTTCCACGGTATGCGATGTCATGGAGTTAAAGGATGAGAACCGCATTCTGGTCAAAGAAGGACTGAAACGGATCCAGAAGGGATATAACGAGGGCCTGAAAGCCCTGATGGAGGTGAACGACATCGCGCCGGACCGGTTGAGTGCCTATCATCTGGGGTTCGTGCTGGGTCCCTGCCTGAATGCTACGGGCAGACTGGATACCGCGAAAAGGGCGCTGGAGCTTTTGCAGAGCTTTACCAGAGCAGATGCCATGACAGCGGCGAGAGAACTGAAAGACTTAAATGAAAGCCGCAAGAACCTGACAGTACAAGGGATCCAGCGGGCCGATACATATATTCAGGAACATCATATGACAGAAGATAAGGTCATGGTGATCTATCTTCCGGAGATCCATGAAAGTATTGCGGGAATCATTGCCGGAAAAGTCCGGGAAAAGTATCATCATCCTGTTTTTATCCTTACCAAAGGCGAAGATGGTGTGAAGGGATCCGGGCGTTCTATCGAAGCTTACCATATGTATGATGCCATGACCCAGGTGAAGGAATATTTTACCAAGTATGGCGGACATAAGCTGGCGGCAGGGCTTTCCATGCGGGAGGAAGATATCGAGCCGCTCCGCACTGCTCTGAATGAAAAGTGCACGCTGACGGAAGATGATTTTATTCCCCGGGTACATATCGATGTAGCGATGCCCATGGGCTATGCAGACGATGCTTTGGCAGGAGAACTGGCGTTATTAGAACCTTTCGGAACCGGGAACCCGAAGCCCCTTTTTGCACAAAAGAATCTGATCTTCCAGGCAGGATTTAAAATGGGAGCCAATAAGACCTGCGCCAGATTCCGGGTGAAGACACCGGAAGGAAATACGCAGACGCTGGTGTTTTTCGGAGACCTGGAACGACTGGGAGCTTTTTTGAATGAAAAATATGGTATCGGAAGTGAAGAAACCATTTATGCCGGAAGAGGGAATTTTCCTTTGTCTGTAGTATATCAGGTTAGTCAGAATACTTATAAGGGCAGGACAGAAGTGCAGTATATCATGCAGAACTATTGCTGATAGTTTCGTAACTGATCAGAATCACATTCATATTTTTTTATTTTTTGAACACAAAATAGACACATTTTCTCTGTAATATGTATTTCAGATAGTTGATGAACTCACTATCTCCCCCCCTCATAAGAAACCGGAAAGCCTCAGGTACGATGCCTGAGGCTTTTTGGTGTCCGGTAGGACTTTTCAGAGTTTATAAAACCTCAAGATTCATTTTAGAATTAAATTAGAATTCGTACACATTCTGTACATATTTTTTCTGTAATATGTATTTTAGATAGTTGATGAACTCACTATCTCCCCCCCTCATAAGAAATCGAAAAACCCCAGGTATAACAGCCTGGGGTTTTTCGATTCTCCGATAAGACTTGACGACAGACTGATATCCGGTGGTATAATGTAAGAATGATGCCATGGTCACAAGGTCTAAGCCCACATGAGCTTGCTCATAAGTGGGTGAAGGACCTTAGGACCCGCCCCGATATGAGCATAAAAGTGGGATGATAGTCCCACGATATGCGAATAGAGGGTAGAATTGTGAGAGTGCGAAGCACGGAACAATTCGTAGGCATCAAAGGCGGGACATCATAAAGATACGAATATAAATTTATAGAAAGAACAGAAATTACAAAATGAACAAAATGAACAAAATGAAATCACAGATTCACGAATGGAAAGAAGCGTTGAAAAACATCACATTAAAAAATTGTGTCATAACCTTATTGGGAAGTTTTATTCTGGCATTTGGATTATATCATGTACACTCCATCTCCGGTGTTACCGAGGGTGGTGTACTGGGGGCAACCCTGTTACTGGAGCATTGGACCGGCATTTCTCCGGCGTTAACCGGAGGTATTATGAACGTGTTATGCTATGTGCTGGGATGGAAGCTGCTGGGTAAGGAATTCATCGCTTATTCCGCACTGGCTACGGTGGGATTTTCCGGTATGTATAAGATATGCGAACAATTCCCGCACCTGTGGCCCGGACTGGCGGACATGCCCCTTGTGGCAGCCCTGGTGGGTGCACTGTTTGTTGGTGTGGGTGCCGGACTGTGCGTGCGCGTCGGCGGAGCCCCCAGTGGAGACGATGCCCTGGCCATGAGTATTTCCCATGCCACCGGCTGGAAGATCCAGTGGGTCTATCTGCTGTCGGATCTGATCGTGCTGGTCATGTCCTTGAGCTATATCCCGGTGAGACGGATCGGCTATTCCCTCTTCACCGTTTTGCTGTCCGGTCAGTTGATCGGGTTTGTACAGAACTTTAACCGCACACAGGAGACCGGTGCGGATTGTGTGACGGAAAACTGAGAAAATAGGGATCGAAAAATTATAGGTGGTACATTTGCGGAAAATAGAGTAAAATATACCGTAGTATGCAAAGATTTTCGGAATAACCATGGGATATCCGATATCGGTATAGAAAGGTGGACACCTGTATGAATAGAAAATTAACAGAACTTTTGGATAAACTGGAATATGAACAGGTATGCGGAAAAAAGGAGCGGGAGATCACAGCTGTAGTCTATGACTCCCGTAAAGTCATTCCGGGATGCCTGTTCATTTGTATTAACGGAGCCAATTTTGACGGACATGATTTTGCCGCACAGGTGGCTGCACAGGGCGCAGGGGTGCTGGTGGTACAAAAGGACATAGAGCTTCCTGCGGATGCGGATGTGACTGTGATCAAAGTAGCGGATACCCGATATGCCATGGCGTTTATCTCCGCAGCCTGGTTCGGCCATCCGGCAGAGAAACTGAAAGTTATCGGTATCACGGGTACCAAGGGCAAGACCACGACCACTTACCTGGTGAAATCCATTCTGGAGAATGCCGGCTATAAAGTGGGACTGGTGGGAACCATCGAGGTGATCATCGGAGACGAACATATTCATGCAAATAACACCACACCGGAATCTTACCTGTTACAGGAATATTTTGCCCGCATGGTGGATGCCGGACTGGATACGGTAGTTATGGAAGTATCTTCCCAGGCACTGATGTTGCACCGCACCCAGGGATTTGTATTCGATTACGGTATTTTTACAAATCTGGAGCCGGATCATATCGGTCCCAACGAGCATGCAAGCTTTGAGGAATATCTGCACTGCAAGGGATTGTTGTTCAAACAGTGCAAGGTGGGAATCGTCAACGGTGACGATGAACACTGGCAGGCAGTGACGGAGGGACATACCTGTGCACTGGAGAGCTTCGGCATGGGAGAGCACTGCATGCTGCGGGCCGAGAACCGGCAGTTGGTGCACAAACCCGGAGAACTGGGAGTGACCTTCCATGTGACCGGTCTGATGAATTTTGCTGTGGAAGTACCTATGCCCGGCAAATTCAGTGTGTACAATGCGCTGGCAGCTATTGCCATCTGCCGTCATTTTAAGGTGGATGAGGAAGCTATCAAAAAGGCACTGTTACAGGCAAAAGTAAAGGGTCGTATTGAGATGATCAAGGTTTCTGACCAATTTACTCTGCTGATCGACTATGCCCATAACGCCATGGCACTGGAAAGCCTGTTAACCACCCTGCGGGAGTATGAACCCCACAGACTGGTCAGTCTGTTTGGCTGCGGCGGTAACCGCTCCAGACAGCGTCGTTTCGAGATGGGAGAGGTCAGCGGCAGGCTGGCGGATCTGACCATCATTACTTCCGACAATCCCCGGTTCGAGGAACCGCAGGATATTATCAACGATATCAAGACCGGTATGGCGAAGACGGACGGAAAATATGTAGAGATCTGCGACCGTAAGGAAGCCATTACTTATGCCATTGAACACGGAGAACCCGGCGATATTATCGTACTGGCGGGAAAAGGGCACGAAGACTACCAGGAGATCAAAGGCGTGAAGCATCCCATGGATGAACGGGATCTGATCCGGGATATCCTGGCAGAGGGACATATCCCCGGATCGGCAGCGGGTCAGGGCCTATAAGACAGTTTTCCGGGATCCCGGTGAACAGAGAGGAAAACAGATTGCGTACGTTATATGCGGATATCATTGTAGATATCTCTCATGAAAAACTGGATAAGACATTTCAGTACCGGATACCGGAGAGACTGCGGGACAGATTGGAGCCGGGAGCCTGTGTTATGATCCCTTTTGGCAATGGAAACCGTCTGATCAAGGGTTATGTGGTCAGTATAGGGGATCAGTGTCAGTTCGCTCCGGAGAAGATCAAGGAGATCGCAGGACTGCCGGAAAAAGAGACCGGTGTAGAAGATAAAATGATCGCACTGGCTGCCTGGATCCGACGCAATTACGGTTGTACCATGATCCAGGCTCTGAAGACGGTCCTGCCGGCGAAGCAGACCGTGAAGAAACTGGAGCACAGACAGCTGGTGCGCCTGATGAATAGAGAAGAGCTTCTGTCACTCTTAGGAGAATGTGAGCGCAAAAAACAGGTGGCAAAGGCCAGACTGTTAAAAGCTCTGTCGGAGCAGGAGACGATTCCCTATGAGTGGATCACCGGGAAATTGGGCGTCAGCGCCGCTACGGTAAACAGTATCGTAAAAGTGGGCGCGGCGAAACTGGTCAGCTCCGAGAGCTACCGGAACCCCGTGAAGGTACAGGCGGGAGAGACGACGCATAATACATTGAGCTCGGAACAGCAGACCATCGTTACGGAAGTGCTTACGGATTTTGATGCCGGCAGAAGACAGACATATCTGATCCATGGCATCACCGGCAGCGGCAAAACGGAAGTGTATATGCAACTCATCGGCGAGATGATCAAAAGAGGTCGCCAGGCGATCGTGCTGATCCCGGAGATCGCTCTGACCTATCAGACGCTGCTACGGTTCTATCAGAGATTCGGTGACCGGGTCAGTGTGATGAATTCCACATTGTCCCCCGGAGAAAAATATGATCAGTGCGAGCGTGCAAAAGCAGGCGAGATCGATGTGATCATAGGTCCGAGATCCGCACTTTTTACCCCATTCCCCAATCTGGGCCTGATCGTCATGGATGAGGAACAGGAGAACAGTTACAAAAGTGAGAGTACTCCCAAATACCATGCCAGAGAGACGGCAATGGAAGTGGCGAAGCTGTACAAAGCCAGCGTAGTGCTGGGATCGGCGACCCCTTCCTTAGAGGCGTATTACCGCGCCGGAAAGGGAGAATACAGGCTGTTCCATCTGACAAAACGCCTGACCGGCGGAGAACTGCCCACGGTACACACGGTGGATCTCAGGCAGGAGCTTAAGGAGGGCAACCGTTCTATTTTCAGCAGGAAGTTACAGGAACTGATGACAGACCGGCTAAGCAAGGGGCAGCAGACCATCCTGTTTTTAAATCGAAGAGGGTATGCGGGATTCGTATCCTGTCGTGCCTGCGGTGAAGTTATGAAATGCCCACACTGTGATGTCTCCCTCTCGGAACATAAAGGGGGAAGGCTGATCTGCCATTATTGCGGCTATACACAACCCTTGCCAAAACTATGCCCGAAGTGCGGATCCAAATATATTCTGGGATTCAAAGCAGGTACCCAGCAGATTGAAGATAAATTGAAAGAACTGTATCCGGGGGTGCGGACGCTTCGGATGGATGCGGATACTACCCGGGCGAAGGACAGCTATGAGAAAATTCTGTCAGCATTTTCAAACGGAGAGGCCGATGTGCTCATCGGCACCCAGATGATCGTGAAGGGACATGATTTTCCGAAGGTGACATTGGTAGGGATCCTGGCGGCAGATCTGTCCTTAAACGCATCGGATTATCGTGCCGGAGAGCGGACATTCCAGCTGCTGACCCAGGCGGTGGGCAGAGCAGGCAGAGGGGCGCTTCCGGGAGAAGCGGTGATCCAGACTTATCAGCCGGATCATTATGCCATTACCTGCGCGGCAGCCCAGGATTATAAAAGCTTTTATGAGGAAGAAATCCTGTACAGAGAGCTGTCGGGATATCCTCCCGCAGCACATATGCTGGCGGTGCAGATCTATGGCAAAGAGGAAGAAAATGTAAAACAGCTTGCCCGGAGGCTGACAGATGTGGTAAAGTCTAATATGGACTTTTTGCAGATATTGGGACCGACCCCGGCAAATATCAGCAAAATCAATGATATTTACCGGTATGTGTTCTATGCGAAGCATGCGGAGTATGATACGCTGGTGGCGGTAAAAGACTGTGTGGAGGAGACTTTGAGACAGTGGCAGCCAAGACAGCTGAGTATACAATTCGACTTTGACCCGGTAAACGTGTTATAGGAGGTAATAACTGTGGCAATCAGAAATATTCGTGAATATGGAGATGAGGTACTGAAAAAGACCTGTAAGGAAGTCAAGGAGATGACTCCCCGGACGAAGGAATTGATCGAGGATATGTTAGAGACTATGTATGACGCCAACGGCGTAGGACTGGCTGCTCCCCAGGTGGGCATACTTAAGAGAATTGTGGTGATCGACACAACCGGAGAGGATCCGTATATTCTTATCAATCCCCGGATCGTGGAGAGCAGCGGAGAGCAGACCGGACAGGAAGGGTGCTTAAGTATTCCCGGGAAGTTTGGTATCGTGACCAGACCCAATTATGTGAAAGCGGTAGCTTTGGATGTCAATATGAAACCCATCGAAGTAGAGGGTACGGAATTATTGGCAAGAGCCATTTGCCACGAACTGGATCACCTGGATGGACATCTCTATGTGGAGAAGGCGGAAGGTCCTCTGCAGGACATGACCTATGAGGATGAGGAAGAAGAATAAGTATTCCGGGAAGGAGATAAGCTATGCAGATCGTATTTATGGGAACCCCTGATTTCGCAGTGGGAGCTCTGGAGGCTTTGATCGCACAGGGGCATGAGATCACCGCAGTGGTGACCCAGCCGGACAAGGCAAAGGGAAGAAGCGGGCAGTTACAGTTTCCGCCGGTGAAGGAATGTGCTGTAAAACACGGCATCCCGGTATTCCAGCCTCGTCGGATCAAGACTCCCGAGGCTATTGAAGAATTGAAAAAATATCCCGCAGATGTCTATATTGTGGCAGCCTTCGGACAGATCCTGTCTCAGGAGATCCTGGATCTGCCGAAGTACGGATGCCTGAATATCCACGCATCCCTGCTTCCGAAATACCGTGGGGCATCTCCGATCCAGAGAGTGATCATCGACGGGGAGACGGAGACCGGTGTGACCATCATGCAGATGAATGCAGGACTGGACACCGGAGATATGTTGTATCAGAAGAAGATTCCCATTACTTCGGAAGATACTTTTGAAACATTGCACGACAAGCTTATGGTGCTCGGCGGAGAAGCGATCACCGAGGCACTGCCGCTCTTAGAAGCAGGAAAGCTGACCCCGGAGAAACAGGACGATGCGAAGACCTGCTATGCGGCATTGATCACCAAAGAAATGGGCAGACTGGACTTCACCAAAACGGCAGCCGAACTGGACAGACTGATCAGAGGACTCACTCCCTGGCCCAGTGCCTACACATTTTATCGCGGAAAACAGTTAAAGATCTGGAAGGCGATTCCCATGGTGACGGCTCACAGGGAAGCCCCGGGAACGATCCTTGCGGTAAATAAAGACTCATTTGAGGTGGCAGCGTCGGAAGGGGCTCTGAAAGTCATGGAATTGCAGCTGGAAGGCAAAAAGCGTATGACAGCCCATGATTTCCTGTTAGGCGTGAAGGTGCAGCCGGGAGAGATCCTGGGAGAGTGATAAACAATACAGGCAATTAGAAAGGAGACTTTGCTATGTACGGTGGTTATTATGGATATGGTTATTATTTTGACCCCACGTATTTTCTGGTATTGATCGGACTGGTGTTATGCCTTGGGGCCAGTGCGCTGGTGAATTCCACCATGCGTAAATACAGTAAGGTCCGGAATATGCGGGGAATGACGGGAGCGGAAGCTGCCCGGAATCTTCTCAATAGAGAAGGCTTGTATAACGTACAGATCGAGTGTCTGAACGCAAACGACGGCGATCATTACGATCCCCGGACAGATACCGTAAGACTGTCATATAATAATTATAACGGAACCTCAGTCACCGCAGTCAGTGTGGCTGCCCATGAGTGCGGACATGCGATCCAGCATGCCCACGGCTATGCACCTATGAGTATTCGTGCGGCACTGGTACCGGTGGTGAACATCGGAAGCAACTTAAGTATTCCCCTGATTTTCTTAGGAGTACTGCTCAGCTGGAACCAGACATTGATCCAGCTGGGAATCTGGGCATTTGCCCTGACCGTGATCTTCCAGCTGGTGACACTTCCTGTGGAATTCAATGCCTCCCGCAGAGCAATCGTGAAGGTGGAGGAATACGGACTGTTAGTCAGTGAAGAAGTAAGCGGTGGTAAAAAGGTGCTGACAGCGGCAGCCCTTACCTATGTAGCGGGAGCAGCATCCTCCGCATTACAGCTGCTTCGTCTGATCCTGTTGTATGGCGGTAACCGCAGAAGGAGAGACTAAGCATGGGGAAGCCTGCAACCACCGATACAAGAGAGATTATTGTGGAGATCCTGCTGGACCTGGAAAAGGGGCAGGATTTTTCCCATAAATTAATAAAAGCAGTGCTGGATAAATACGATTACCTGGATCCCAGAGATAAGGCATTTATCAAGAGAGTTACAGAGGGTACCATAGAGAGACAGCTGGAGCTGGATTATTATCTGAACCGGTTCTCTTCCGTTCCGGTCCGCAAGATGAAGCCTCTGATCCGTTGTCTGCTCCGCATGAGTACCTATCAGATCCTGTATATGGATGCGGTGCCGGACAGTGCGGTATGCAATGAAGCCTGCAAGATTGCGGCAAAGCGCGGCTTTCGTACTCTGAAGGGGTTTGTCAATGCCGTCCTGCGAAATATATCCCGTAGCAAGGACAAAATGCCCCTGCCGGATCCTACGGATCCTGTAAAATATTTCAGCGTAAAATATTCCATGCCGGAATGGATCGTGAATCTGTGGCTTCCGGTATACGGCACGGAGGGAACGGAAACACTTCTCATGGGACTGCTTAAGATTCATCCGGTATCTCTGCGTTTTTGCCTGGAATTGTCGGAAACGGACCGTGAGGATCTTAAGAAAAAGATAGAGGCTACAGGGGTCCACTTAAGCGCACATAAGGAACTTCCCTATGTATATCTGGCGGAAAATCTGGAAAACGTCAGCGAACTGCCTGGGTTTGCCGAAGGAAAATTCACTGTACAGGATGCTTCTTCTGCCCTGGCGGTAAAAGCAGCAAAAATAAAGCCGGGAGACTTTGTTATGGATCTGTGTGCGGCACCGGGAGGCAAGACGATCCTGGCGGCAGAATATACGAAAGAGGCGGGACATGTGTTATCCCGCGATGTGTCAGAATATAAGACGGCTTTGATCCTTGAGAATCTGGAGCGAATGCACCGAACCAATGTGAAAGTGGAAGTGCATGATGCCACGGTTTATGACGCAGAGAGGGAAGCATCTGCGGATGTTGTGTTGATGGATGTCCCTTGTTCGGGCTTAGGTGTCATGGGCAAAAAGAGAGACATTAAATATCATGTGACACCGGAAGGCCTTAAATCTATCCATGAACTGCAGAGGCAGATCGTGGAAGCCGGATGGCGGTATGTGAAGCCGGGTGGCGTGTTGTTGTACAGCACCTGCACTATCAACAGAGAAGAGAATCAGAACATGGCAGCATGGATCACGGAAAAGTTCCCGTTCGTTTTAGAGGAGGAGAGACAACTTCTGCCGGGAACGGATGAGACCGACGGATTCTACTTTGCAAGGCTGCGCAGAAGAACGTGAGATATAAGACATGGATAGTAAAAAAGATATCAAATCCCTGAATCTGGAGGAACTGAAGACCGAACTGGAGAGTATGGGAGAGAAAGCTTTCCGGGCAAAACAGATGTATGAGTGGATGCATGTGAAGTTAGCGAGAAGCTTTGACGAGATGACCAATCTCTCCGCAAAATTCAGGGAACAATGCAAGGAAAAGTATGAATATACCTGTGTAAAGCCTGTCAGAATACAGGAGTCGAAGATCGACGGAACGAAAAAGTTTTTATTTGAACTGTCTGACGGCAATGTGGTGGAAAGCGTGTGGATGCAGTATAAACACGGCAACAGTGTGTGCATTTCTTCCCAGGTGGGATGTCGGATGGGCTGCAGATTCTGTGCGTCCACCCTGGATGGACTGGAGCGGAACCTGACGCCTTCGGAGATGTTAGATCAGATCTATGCCATCACGAGACTGACGCAGGAACGGGTCTCCAATGTGGTAGTCATGGGAACCGGAGAACCCATGGACAATTATGATAATATTCTAAAGTTTCTGCATCTGCTGACGGATGAGAATGGATTAAACATCAGCCAGAGAAATGTCACGGTGTCCACCTGCGGAATCGTGCCGAGAATGCGACAGCTGGCAGATGAGAAGCTGCAGATTACCCTGGCATTGTCACTGCATGCAACCACAGATGAAAAAAGAAGAAAACTGATGCCCATTGCCAACAGGTATTCCATCAAAGAACTGATGGAAGTCTGCAGGTATTATTTTGAACAGACCGGGCGCCGGATCACTTTTGAATACAGTCTGGTAGGCGGTGTGAACGATACGGAAGAGGATGCCAAAGAGCTGATCGCTCTGGCAAAGCCTTTATGCTGTCATATTAACCTGATTCCGGTAAACCCGATTAAAGAGCGGGACTTCGTGCAGTCGGATACCGGGCATATTCAGGCGTTTAAAAATAAACTTGAAAGTAAGAAGATACATGTTACAATTAGAAGAGAGATGGGCCGGGATATTGACGGAGCCTGCGGACAGTTAAGGCGTCGTCATACACAGGAGATGCAGAACCCGGACGGACTCTCACAGGAGGAAAATTGACGTGCTCAAGACGTTTTCCATAACCGATATCGGAAGGAAAAGAAAAGTAAATCAGGACTATATCTATACCTCTGAGGAACCGGTGGGAAATCTGCCCAACGTGTTTATTGTAGCGGACGGTATGGGCGGACATAATGCGGGAGATTATGCATCCAAAGTGACAGTAGAGACCATGCTGGCTGAGATGCAGAGTTCTTTTGAAAAAAATCCCACGCTGATTTTCCGCAGAGCGATCGAGGAAGCCAATGAGGTGATCCGCAGGAGAGCCGGCGAAGACAAGAAGCTGGAAGGAATGGGAACGACGGTTGTGGTGGCATCCTGCATGGGCAGATTTTTACAGGTGGCCAATGTGGGTGACAGCAGACTTTATGTGGTGAATCGTGAGATACGGCAGATTACGAGGGATCATTCTCTTGTAGAGGAAATGGTACGCATGGGCGGATTAGACCGTGCGGATGCAAGAAATCATCCTGACAAGAATATTATTACCAGAGCGGTAGGTGCGGAGGATCATGTAGAGCCGGACTTTTTTACCGTAGAACTCAGGGAAGGCGATACTGTCCTTATGTGTTCGGACGGACTGACTAATATGCTGGAAGATGAAGAGATCCGCATGATCATCAGTGGTGCAAGAGATCTTGTGGAGAAAGCAGAGCGTCTGGTAGAGGCAGCCAATGCAAACGGCGGCAGAGACAATATCAGTGTTATCCTTATTGAGCCGTGCGCATAAGACAGATAATACTCTTAGTTACTTAGGTTATATGAGAATGGAGAGCAATAATGATCAAAATAGGAATGATGATCGGCGATCGCTATGAGATTCTGGAGAAAATCGGAACCGGCGGTATGTCAGATGTCTATAAAGCAAAATGTCATAAGTTGAACCGATATGTGGCGATCAAGGTATTGAAGCAGGAATTCAGCGAGAATGCTAATTTTGTATCCAAATTCCGTATTGAGGCCCAGGCGGCAGCAGGACTGATGCATCCCAATATCGTAAATGTCTATGATGTAGGGGAAGAAAACGGAATCTACTATATTGTAATGGAACTGGTGGAGGGCATTACCCTCAAAAAGTACATTGAGAAAAAGGCCCGTCTGTCTTACAAGGAAGCAGTAAGCATTGCCATCCAGGTGAGTATGGGCATTGAGGCAGCACATAATAATCATATTATTCACCGGGATATCAAACCGCAGAATATCATTATTTCCAAAGACGGCAAAGTAAAAGTAACGGATTTCGGTATTGCCAAGGCAGCGACCAGCAATACGATCACTTCCAATGTAATGGGAAGTGTACACTATACGTCTCCGGAACAGGCCAGAGGCGGTTACAGTGATGAGAAGAGTGATATCTATTCACTGGGTATCACCATGTTCGAAATGCTTACGGGAAGAGTCCCCTTCAATGGGGAGACGACGGTAGCGATCGCCATCAAGCATATTCAGGAAGAAATGCCTTCTCCCAAGGAATTCGTGCCGGAGATCCCTTCCAGCGTTGCAAGTATTGTATTAAAGTGTTGTCAGAAATCACCGGACCGCAGATATCAGAACATGGCAGAACTGATTGCAGACCTGAAGCAGTCCCTGATCAATCCGGAGGAGGACTTTGTCGTGAACAAGGATCCGGATATGGAAGGCGGCACCCGGATGATCTCCGATGAAGATATGGCACAGATCAAGAGAAAAGTTCCGTATCAGAGTGGCCGGGAGTATGAAGAACAGGATCATGATGAGACGATGCGCCTACGTTCCGATACAGAAGCCATGTATGAGAATGATGAAGAGGCAGAGGGAGAGGATGATTATGATTACGATCCCAAGATGGAACGCGTGACAACGGTTCTGGCAATCGTTGCGGGAGTGGTGATCTGTATTATCCTGATCGTACTGGCGGTGAAGATCTTCGGCGGGAAAAAGAACGAAGGCAATAATCCTTCCGGTCCGATCATCACTACGGAGGAAACCAAAGAAGAGGCAGAGAAAGTCACCATGCCGGATGTGAAGGGCATGAATGTGGATGATGCGAGAAATACACTGACCGGACTGGGAATTCTGACGGAAGTTGTATATGAGGAATCTGATTCCGTGGCAGAAGGTGTGGTGATCAGTCCCGACGTCAGCGTGGGTGCCCAGATTGACAAGGGCAGCAAGGTAACACTTACGGCAAGCGCCGGAACCCAGGGCGTAGAAGTTCCGAATGTGGTGGGACTTACTTTTGACGAGGCGAATACACAGCTGGTAAGCAAGGGCTTTTTGGTCAATAAGACAGAGGATTATTCCGACACCATAGAAGCAGGACGCGTGATCGCCCAGACTCCCGTAGATGGAAATAAGGCGCCGAAAGGCAGTGTGATCACCGTTACCGTAAGCCTGGGAAAGGAAGATACGAAGATCCGCGTGCCGAACCTGATCGGACTGTCAGAGCAGGATGGTACGGTGGAAGCAATCGAGGCCGGACTGACAGTAGGCAGTGTGACCCATATTTACAGCGATGAAGTGGGAGAGGGCATGATCTGCTATCAGAGCTATTCCCATGGTTCCTATGTGGATCAGGGAACCTCCATTGATATTAAGGTGAGCCAGGGCGCACAGAAAGTGACTTATAAGTGCAATGTCAGCATTGCGGCACCGACGACTTCCGAGGCACCCAAGTATGTATCGGGAATGGAAGTCGGTATTACCCTGGTGGCGGATGACGGTACGGTACTGATGGATACGAAGGTTACCACCTTCCCGGTAGCAACCAATATCAACGGCATCGCCTCCTCCGGCGGTACGCTTACCATGACCTATCAGGTGACAACGGAGGGAACCACTACAACGGATACAGATGGCAATACCATTAATGTTCCCGGCACCACGGAGAACCAGTCCTTTACCCGAAGAGTGGAATTCGTGAAGGAATAATGCAAAGGCAGGAACTATGAAGGGCAAGATTATAAAAGGAATTGCCGGCTTCTATTACGTCCATGCGGGGGATGCACTGCATAGTACGGACGGAATCTATGAATGCAAGGCAAAAGGTGTCTTCCGTAAGGACCACAGAAAACCCCTCGTAGGGGATGATGTGGAAATGGATATCATAGACGAAGCGCAGAAAAAGGGAAATATCACAGGGCTGCTTCCCAGGCACAGCGAACTGATCCGCCCGGCGGTAGCCAATGTGGATCAGGCGTTGGTGATTTTCGCCATTTGTAAGCCACAGCCCAATTTTAATCTGCTGGATCGTTTTCTGATCATGATGCAGCAACAGGACATTCCCTGCATCATCTGTTTTAACAAGCAGGACATTGATGCAGAGGGGAAAAAAGAGGATTATCGTTCCATCTATGAACAGGCGGGATTTCAGACCATTACTGTCAGTGCAAGGGAAAAGGAAGGCATCGACAGATTAAAAGACCTGCTTCGGGGCAAGACCACCACGGTGGCGGGACCCAGCGGTGTCGGCAAGTCTTCGCTGGTCAACTGTTTACAGTCGGGGATCGTGATGGAGACCGGTTCCATCAGTGAGAAGATCGAACGTGGAAAACATACCACCAGGCATTCCGAACTGATCTCCATTGCACCGGATACTTACATTCTGGATACTCCCGGGTTCAGCTCCCTGGGACTGTTTGGACTGGAAAAAGAGCAGCTGGCGGGATATTATCCCGAATTTGTTCCGTTTGAAAAATATTGCAGATTCGGAGGATGTTCTCATATCTCAGAACCGGTCTGCGGCGTGAAAGATGCCGTGTCGGAAGGGGAGATTCCGCAGACACGTTACGAGAATTATTGTCTGCTCTATGAGGAACTGAAAAGTCAGAGAAAATATTAATTATGAGTGAAGTGCAGAATCATCTTGGGGAAAAATTTAAAGAGACCATTGCCGAAGCCATGAAGACCGGAGATTTCCGGGCACTGAATACATTAGTAACCGATACGGTCACCGATGCTCTGCGGGAAGCGGATTTTCAGGCGAATCTATCCAGGGAAGCCACGGAAAAAAAGGTCTGGAATTCCCAGCGCAACTGGCAGGATAAAAAGCGGGAAGAAGAGAAGTCTAAAGAGCAGATCCAGACGGAGCGCGAAGAACGGGAAAGACAGCGGGAAGAACACCGCAGACAAAACGAAGAATGGCACAGACAGCGAATAGAACGGGAAAAACAATGGGAAGAGCAGCGTAAGGCACAGGCGGCACAGAACCGTGCCAGAAATCAGGCAGGAGTCGGGGCAACCAGAAAGGCTACGGCTTCCGAGATGACTTCTTTGGTAAAAATGGAGAAAAAGGGAAGCGTGTCCGGAACTTTATGTACCGTGTTCGGCGGCATTGGACTAGGCTTTTCCGGACTGGGACTTTTGGTACAGCTTCTTCTGGCAGCTTTTAGTGCAGCAAGTTTAAGTGCGGCAATTCTTCCGGGAGTACTTTCTTTGGTATTTTTGGAGATGATATCCTATGGCAACGGACGGCGCAGAAGATTACAGCGTGCGGAGAAATATCTGGAGCTGTGCGGTACCAAGATGTACGGTGTGATCACGGAGATGGCGCGTTATACCGGCAAAAGCGTCCGCTATGTAAAAAAAGATCTGCGTAAAATGTTAAAAGCCGGAATGTTCCCTAACGGTCATCTGGATGACAAAGAGACCTGTTTTATGTTAAATGATGTGATCTATCATCAATATCTGGAGACAGAAAAGGCTTATCTGGAACAGAAAAAATCAGAGGAACAGGCAAAACAGATGCCGGACAAAGGAACAGCACAGGACGCTGCACAGACGGAGAGAGAACAGGAACTCCACAGTATGGTAGCAGAGGGGATGGAATGCATCAGACATCTTCGAGACCTGAACGACCGGATCGAAGAGGAGGCAATCTCCGAGAAGCTGTACCGTCTGGAGAATCTGTTAAAGGAGATCTTCGACAGAGTGCAGGAGCACCCGGAGCAGATGCATAGAATGCATAAATTAATGGATTATTATCTACCCACTACTTTAAAGCTGGTGGAGCAGTATGCGGAATTTGACGAGGTCAGTAGTCCCGGAGAGGACATTCTCGAGGCCAAGAAAGAGATCGGGAAGACACTGGACATGATCAATCAGGCATTTGTGACATTGTTAAACAATCTGTTTCAGGATGCCGCCTTTGACGCATCGGCGGATGCGCAGGTATTACAGGCCATGCTGGCAAAGGAAGGTCTGACGGAATCCGATTTTGTAATGGGAAAACAGTAAAATTTAAATGATGTAATAGTAAAAAATGGGGGTATCAATATGAATATGGATTTAGACGCAGCAACAAAAGAAGCACCGACTCTTACACTGGATCCTTTTGCGGAGGCAAAGGCAGAGATCGTGGAGAAGAAGCCGGAGGAGTTGGTGGAAGAGCAGGCGGTTCCCGAGATGGAACTGACACCGGAAGAGCAGAAACAGGTGGATGATTTTGCAGCACAGATCGACCTGACCAATACCCAGGCGGTGTTACAGTACGGAGCCGGAAGCCAGAAGAAGATCGCTGATTTCTCAGAGACGGCGCTTAGTAATGTCCGGACCAAGGATATGGGAGAAGTTGGAAATCTGTTAACCGACGTGGTGGCACAGTTAAAGGATTTCGACACCGAGGAAGATAAGGGATTTTTCGGACTGTTCAAAAAAAGCGGAGACAAGCTGAGCAATCTGAAAGCAAAGTACGATAAGGCGGAAGTCAATATCACAAAGATCTGTGATGCCATGGAGAGTCATCAGGTAGTGCTGTTAAAGGATGTGGCTGTGTTGGACAAGCTGTACCAGCTGAACCTGAATTACTTCAAGGAACTGTCCATGTACATCCTGGCAGGTAAAAAGAAGCTGGCGCAGGCAAAAAGTGTGGAGCTTCCGGAGCTTTTAGAGAAGGCACAGAAGAGTGGACTTCCGGAGGACACCCAGGCAGCGAAAGATTTCGCGGCAATGTGTGAGCGGTTTGAGAAGAAGATCTATGATCTGGAGCTGACCAGAGCCATTTCCCTGCAGATGGCACCCCAGATCCGTCTGATCCAGTCCAATGACATCGCCATGTCCGAGAAGATCCAGTCGACGTTAGTGAATACGATCCCTCTGTGGAAGAGTCAGATGGTCATTGCCATCGGTCTGGATCATGCTACCGATGCCGCCAAGGCACAGCGTGCTGTATCGGATATGACCAATGAACTGTTGAAGAAGAACGCGGAAGCACTGAAGGTGGCTTCTGTGGAGACAGCGAAGGAATCCGAGCGGGGAATTGTGGATATAGAGACACTTAAGAGTACCAATCAGACACTGATGACGACATTGGATGAGGTCATGAAGATCCAGGAAGAGGGACGTGCGAGAAGACAGAGCGCTGAGGAAGATTTACAGCGCATTGAGAATGAAATGAGAGATAAATTACTGGAGATGAGCCGGGCATCCCATACCTGAATTTTACATAATTTTAATCAGCTTCATCTTGACGAAACAGATAAGGAAAATTAAAATAAAATACAGGAAGGTTCATTCACGGAAGGAGCAGAAACAAATGAAAAAACTGGAAGAAATACTAAGAGACAAACCAATTAAAAATAAGCTGTCTTTTGCGTTCCGCATCATGGATATTTTATATGTGGTGCTTGCACTGGTGGCAGTGGTGGAATTGATACGGTCAAAAGGCTATATAGGAAGTATAGTTGTTGTGGTTTTACTTGTTTTAGCTATCATATTTAATGCATCCATGTCGAAAATGCTTGCCAAAATGCTGATAGATCCGATCACGAACCTGGTAACTGCGTCTGAGAAGATCGCATCCGGTGATTTTGAGATCGGCGTACCTTATGAATCTGAGGATGAGCTGGGCAGACTTTCCGACAGCTTTGAGACCGCCGCAGCTATTTTGAAAAAGGTTGTATCAGATCTGCAGACTATCGTAGAGCAATTTTCCGATGGTAATTTTGATGTTCACAGCAGCTGCCCGGAAGCATATGTCGGACAGCTCCGAGATGTTTTAGATGAGCTGGATGAAATGGTAAATAAGGTCAGCGAGACCATGCACGGTATTCAGGATTCCTCCGAGCAGGTATCTGCGGGCAGCAATCAGCTGGCAGTCAGTGCACAGGATATAGCGGAGGGCGCTACCCATCAGGCAGCATCCGTAGAAGAACTGGTGGCTACCGTAGACGAAGTAACCAGTCAGGTACTGGAGAATACCAAGTCTACCGACATTGTACATGACAAGGCGAAAAAGGTAGGTATCGAGGCAGCCAACAGCCAGAAGAAGATGGATGAGTTGGTAGATGCCATGAAGAAGATCAACGCAACGACCCAGAACATTGAAAAGATCATCGCAGATATTGAGAATATCGCATCCCAGACCAATCTGCTGTCCTTAAATGCCTCCATCGAGGCAGCCCGTGCCGGAGAGGCAGGAAGAGGCTTTGCAGTCGTGGCAGATCAGATCAGACAGCTGGCAGAAGAGAGTGCTAATTCCGCAGTAGAGTCCAAGAAGCTGATCGAAGAGTCCATGAACGAGGTAGAGGTGGGTAATAAGGTCACCAAGGAGACCAATGATGCTATGCAGGAGGTTATGGCTGAGCTGGATCAGATCATCCAGGAGGTTGCCAATATCCGTACTGCGTCTGACAAACAGGCGGTTTCCGTTAAAAATATCAAAAAGGGTGTGGGAGACATCAATGATGTTATCCAGTCTAACTCTGCAGCAGCTGAAGAGACTTCCGCTACCAGCGAGGAGCTTTCCGCATCTGCTACTACTCTGAACGAACTGTTAGAGCATTTCAAACTGCGCGGCTAATCAGAGGATGTGTTCCGAAATGAGCGGAATAAGGAAGAGAGAACAGAAGAACCATAGCTGTAAGTTCACAGCTGTGGTTCTTTTCATATCGGAGGTGTAAAAGACAAATGCTTCACAGAAAACAATACAGGGTGGCGGTGAGAGTAACCATTATGGTGCTGGCGCTTACCCTGACTGCCTGTGGAACACAGGAAAATACCGGGAGTACGGAAAGCGTGAAGAGCACAGAAACCGTGGAGAACACAGAGACCGTGAAGGGCACAGAAACCGTGGAGAGCACAGAGACCATAGAGAATGTAGAAATTATAGAAGCTATGGTTTCAGAGAGTGCGGCACCACAGGGAACGGCAAATGTCACACCACAGATGCAACCGGTGGAATACACCAACTTGCAGCAGATTACCCTGGATTCCACATGGGAATATGCAGATCATTCTAAAATAAATACCGGAGCCGCAGTACTCTACAGGGCACCGGAGGAATCTGGACGAAAAGGTATCGTCATCGGTGTCAATGCAGGACATGGTACTGTGGGAGGGAGTAAAGTAAAGACTCTGTGTCATCCGGACGGCTCGGCGAAAGTCACCGGAGGCAGTACGGCGGCGGGAGCAATGGAAGCTGCAGCAGTTTCCGGAGGCATGACGTTTCAGGACGGCACACCGGAGCGGGAGGTGACATTACGTATGGCACAGATCCTGCGGGATAAGCTGTTATCCTCCGGTTATGATGTGCTGATGCTACGGGACAGTGAGGATGTGCAGTTAGACAATGTGGCGCGGACTGTGATCTGCAACAATGTCGCGGACTGCCATATTGCGCTGCACTGGGACAGCGGTGACGGCAAAAATTACGACAAGGGATGCTTCTATATCTCGGTGCCGGAAGCGCTGAAAAACATGGAGCCGGTGGCATCGCACTGGCAGCAGCACGATACCCTGGGAACGGATCTGGTGGAAGGACTGCGGGAGCAGGGAGCCACAATTTATGGGAAAGGACATATGGGTATTGACCTGACCCAGACATCCTACAGCACGATCCCTTCTGTGGATATGGAACTGGGAAATGCGTATTCGGACCACAGCGATGTGATATTGGAACAATTAGCCACAGGGCTTCTCACCGGAATCAATACTTACTTTGAACAGTAAGGACTTTGCAAAGAGTGTGAGGTATGCTATAATACTATTTCGGATTCGTTTGTCTCTGCACGGAGACGGATGGACTTATGAGTGAAATACAGAATAGAAAATACAAGAAAGGCAGACCCTGTCGTTAGGTCTGAACGGTAAATAAATCATGAAGCTGGGTATCGTAGGTCTTCCCAACGTGGGAAAGAGTACACTTTTCAATTCCCTGACCAAGGCGGGAGCGGAATCCGCTAACTATCCTTTCTGTACCATCGACCCCAATGTGGGCGTGGTAACAGTTCCGGATGACAGATTAAAAGCGCTGGGAGAGATGTATCATTCCAAGAAAGTGACCCCTGCTGTGATTGAATTTGTAGATATCGCAGGCCTGGTAAAGGGTGCTTCCAAGGGTGAGGGACTGGGGAACCAGTTCTTAAGCAATATCCGTGAGGTGGATGCCATTGTCCATGTGGTAAGATGCTTCGAGGATCCCAATGTCATCCATGTGGACGGTAGTGTCAATCCTTTGCGGGATATCGAGACCATTAACTTAGAGTTGATCTTCGCAGATCTGGAAGTACTGGAGAGAAGACTGTCCAAGGTAGTCAAGGCTGCCAGAATGGACAAGACTTATGCCAAGGAGCTGGCACTCTTAGAGCGTATCAAGGAGCATCTGGAGAGCGGCAAGATGGCGAAGAGCCTGGAAGTTACCGATGAGGACGAGCTGTCTCTGTTGAAGGAATACAATCTGCTGACCTACAAACCGGTGATCTATGCAGCCAATGTATCCGAGGATGATCTGGCAGATGACGGTGCCTCCAATGAGATGGTAGCGAAGGTCAGAGAGTTTGCAGCAAGTGAGAACAGCGAAGTATTCGTCATCTGCGCACAGATTGAGGAAGAGATCTCTGAACTGGATGATGATGAGAAGGCAATGTTCCTGGATGATCTGGGACTGAAGGAATCCGGTCTGGAGAAGCTGATCAAGGCAAGCTATCATATCTTAGGTCTGATGAGCTTTTTGACTGCAGGAGAGGATGAGACCAGAGCATGGACCATCAAGATCGGTACCAAGGCGCCTCAGGCAGCCGGTAAGATTCACTCCGATTTCGAGAGAGGCTTCATCAAGGCGGAAGTTGTAAATTACAAGGACCTTTTAGAGCAGGGATCTCTGGCAGCTGCACGTGAGAAAGGTCTGGTCGGCATGGAAGGCAAGGACTATGTCGTACAGGACGGTGATGTGATCCTGTTCAGATTTAACGTCTGATATGCCGGATTCGAGAGCGCAAAGCGCGAAGAAGCCGGTTAATACTAAGAAAGGATATAAATATTATGATGAATGCAGGAGATATAGCATTTCCCCATTTAGGCATTTACCTGGAAAATGTTCCCAGAAGCTTTACCGTATTCGGTTTCGAGATCGCTTTTTACGGTCTGATCATCGGTATCGGTGTACTGGCGGGAATTCTGATGGCAGTGCACCAGGCAAAGGTGAGCGGAGAGAATCCGGATACTATTTGGGACTTCGCTATTTATGCCGTGATCTTTTCCGTGATCGGTGCCAGAATCTATTATGTGATCTTTGCCTGGGACTATTACAAGGATAATCTGCTCAGCATCTTCAATACCCGTAACGGTGGTATGGCGATCTACGGCGGTGTGATCGGAGCTTTTCTGACATTGTTTTTATATTGTAAGATCAAAAAGATCAATCCTTTCCGTCTGGGAGATCTGTGTGTACCGGGATTGATCTTAGGACAGGCCATCGGGCGTTGGGGCAATTTCATGAACCGTGAAGTGTTCGGAGAATATACGGATAATTTCCTGGCAATGCGGCTTCCCATCGAAGCGGTGCGCAGCCGGGATATTTCCGAGAATGTGGCAGCACATATTGTGGAAGGTACCAATTACATTCAGGTACATCCCACATTCCTCTATGAGAGTCTGTGGAATCTGATGATTCTGCTCATTATGCTGGTATACCGCAAGCACAAAAAGTTCGAGGGCGAGATCTGTCTGTTGTACTTCGGAGGCTATGGTCTTGGCAGATTCTGGATCGAAGGTATCCGGACAGATACCCTGTTTATTCCCGGAACGACCCTCGCTGTATCGCAGGTATTATCTCTGTGCATGGTGATCTTCGCGGTGGTGACGGACATTGTGGTACGTATGCACCTGAAAAAACAGCCGAAAGTGGAAAAAAATTAAAAATTTTTAAAAATTTATTAAGAATATCGAAATAAGAGCAAATACATAGATGTTGTGTTTGCTCTTATTTTTTTACCACATATAGTGGAAAAGAGCGCTCTTGTCGTAGGACAGGGCGCTTTTTTGGATTCCGCCGTCGAAAAAAGCTACTTGATTTCTCTTGTAAAATCCCTTAATTTAGTATAAAATCATAATAAAAGTGGGAGAAAGTGGAGGTAAGTGCCATAAAGTGGTAGATTTTTGAAAAAATGACCTCCTTTTTCGTGGCAGTCCACTTTTGGATGAATGGTGGTGAGTGCGATGTTTATGAGCGAGTACAACCATACGTTAGATACGAAAGGCAGGTTGATCATTCCGGCGAAATTCCGAGAGACTTTGGGCGAGGAATTTGTGATTTCCAAGGGAATGGACGGCTGCTTATTTGTGTATGCGGGCGATGACTGGAACGCTTTTGAACAGAAGCTGACCTCATTACCTCTGATCAATAAGGAAGCAAGACAATTTGCCCGTTTCTTCTTAGCCGGTGCGGCTACGGTGGAAGTGGACAAGCAGGGAAGAATCCTGTTACCGGCACACTTGCGAGAATTCGCCGGACTGGAAAAAGATGTGGTGTTAGTCGGAGTCGGCAGCCGCGTGGAGATCTGGAGCAAGGATAAGTGGGAGGCCATGAATTCCGATGCGGATATGGATGAGATCACCGGTGCCATGGAAGGACTGGGACTGACCATTTAAAAGAAGCAGGAAAGGATGACCGTCGTGGAATTTAATCATTATTCTGTGATGTTGCATGAGACCATCGAACAACTGAATATCAGACCGGACGGCATCTATGTGGACGGAACCTTAGGAGGCGGCGGACATGCATATGAAGTGTGCAGCCGCTTACAGAACGGACATTTCTACGGGATCGATCAGGATGACGCGGCGATCGCGGCGGCATCGGAGAGATTACGATGCTTTGGAGATAAAGTGACCGTGATCCGCAACAATTACGTGAATGCGGTGGAGGCACTCAGAGAATATGGAGTCACCGGTGTGGACGGCATCGTGCTGGATCTGGGAGTCTCTTCCTACCAGTTAGATACCGAGGACAGAGGGTTTTCTTACCGATTTGATGCACCGCTTGACATGCGGATGGATCGCAGACAGACCCTGACGGCGAGAGACATTGTGAACAACTATTCCGAGATGGAGCTGTATCACATCATCCGGGATTACGGCGAAGATCCGTTTGCGAAAAACATTGCGAAACATATTGTAAAAAACAGGACGGACAAGCCCATTGAGACTACCTTTGAATTAAACGAGATCATCAAAGCTGCAGTTCCGGCGAAGATGCGGCAGAACGGACATCCCTCCAAGCAGACATTCCAGGCGATCCGCATTGAGTGCAATCAGGAACTGGAAGTACTGAAAAAGGCACTGGACGAATTGATCGATCTGTTGCATCCCGGTGGGAGGTTCTGCATCATCACCTTCCATTCTCTGGAAGACCGGATTGTGAAAAATGCGTTCCGCAGGAATGAAAATCCCTGTACCTGTCCTCCGGAATTTCCGGTGTGTGTATGCGGTAAGGTCTCCAAGGGAAAGGTGATCACCAGAAAACCGATTCTGCCCGGTGCGGAAGAACTGGAAGTAAACAGCAGATCCAAGAGCGCGAAGTTACGCGTGTTTGAAAAGAAATAAAGAATTTTAAATATTTCATCAGTGAAAGTGGGAATAAAGTATGGCACAGAGAAGAAGTAATACCCCATACATATATGATAATACAGCGAGAGACTTACAGATCCGCAGGCAGATGGAAGAGCCCCGGAGACAGCTGTCTCACGAGACGAGAAAAAACAGAGAAAAAGCAAGACATATGAGCATCGGCTATGTGACTTTTCTGATGGTGGCACTGGTGGCATGTGCATTTTTTCTGGTGAACTATATTCAGATGCAGTCAGAACTGACTGCCAGGATCACGGAAGTATCCAGAATGGAGAGCGAGTTGAACTCTCTGAAGCTGGCAAATGATGAAGAATACAGTCGCATTACCAGTAATATCAACCTGGAAGAGATCAAGAGGATTGCCATCGGCGAACTGGGAATGACCTATGCAACCGAGGGACAGGTAATCCCTTATGAGAGCAACAGCAATGACTACATGCGTCAGGCTGATAACAGTCAGAACTAAGCCCGGGAGGCCCGAAGTGTGAAAGAACAGAAACCTAAAAAATTTTCCGTAAAAATGCAGAAAAAGCTCCTGTGTCTTTATGCACTGATCATTTTGGCATTTATTCTTTTATCGGTGCGTCTTACATGGATCGTGAAAGCAGATGGTGCAGCTTACGAGAAACAGGTGCTGTCTCAGCAGAAATATGATTCCATAACATTACCTTTCCGGCGCGGCGATATTGTGGACGCCAAAGGAACCAAGCTGGCGGTCAGCGAGAAAGTATATAATCTGGTCATCGATGCCAGGGTAATGCTGGATCGGGAGGATTATCTGGAACCCACCATGGAAGCATTGGGTGCAAATTTTCCGGATCTGGACATGACGGCAGTGCGGCAGTATGTAACGTCTCACCCCGAATCTTCCTGGTATGTGCCTCTTCGGAGGATGACTTATGACCAGATCAGCGGATTCCAGGCGGCAGCACTGGAGAACAGCAAGATCCGTGGTGTCTGGTTTGAAGAGGAATATAAGAGAGTCTATCCCAACGGTTCTCTGGCGGCAGATGTGATCGGATTTTCCAGAGCGGACAATGAAGGACAGTACGGTCTGGAAGAGTATTACAATGATGTTCTGAACGGAACCACCGGAAGAGAATACGGCTATCTGAATGACGATGCCAACCTGGAGCGTACGATCAAGCCGGCAGTGGACGGCAACACGATACACAGTACCATTGATGCCAATATTCAGGGCATTGTAGAGAAATATCTGAAGCAGTTTAACGAGGAGCATAAGGATGCGGTACATCCCGGTAACGGTGCGGAAAATGTGGGCTGCATCATCATGGAAGTCAATACCGGCAATATTTTGGCCATGGCCAGCTATCCTACCTATGACCTGAACGATACCAGGAATACGGACGCCCTTTTGGGATCCCGTAAGATCGAGATGGTGACCAATGCCAACGGTTACCAGGTACTGACGAAGACAGATACCTATTTTACCCAGGAAGATATCGATGCCCTGACAGATGAGCAGCTATTGGATAATCTGAACTACCTGTGGAAGAACTACTGTATCTCCACCACCTACGAGCCGGGATCCACGGCGAAGCCTTTTACCGTGGCAGCAGCATTGGAGAGCGGTGCCATCACCGGCAACGAGCACTATCAGTGTAACGGATCTCTGGAAGTCGGTGGACATACGATCAAATGCCACAGCTACCGTTCCGGCGGTGAAGGTGATGTATCGGTACAGGATTCCATTGCCTGGTCCTGCAACGTAGCGTTAATGAAGATTGCTGCCACCATGGGCAAAGAGGAATTTGCCAAATTCCAGCAGACCTTTAACTTTGGATTAAAGACCAACGTGGATCTGGCAGGAGAGGCGAGAACTGCAAGCCTGCTGTTCCCGGTGGACCAGATGGGAAGCGCTGATCTGGCGACCAACAGCTTTGGACAGAACTTTAATGTGACCATGATCCAGATGATCACCGGTTTCTGCTCTCTGATCAACGGCGGTTACTATTATGAGCCTCATATGGTGGATAAGATCACCAATGCAAGCGGAGCAACGGTGGAGAACATTGAACCGAGAGTGTTACGACAGACCATCTCCGAGAGCACTTCGGCGAAGATCAGACAGTACTGTCGTGCTACCGTTATGGAAGAGGGTGGTGACCGCAGAACCGGTAGAACCGCAAGACCTGCAGGTTATGCCATCGGCGGCAAGACTGGTACCGCAGAGACTATTCCCCGTAAAAACGGTGAGTATGTTGTATCCTTTATGGGATATGCCCCTGCGGATGATCCCCAGATCGCCATTTATGTAGTCGTGGACCGTGCCAATGCATCCCCTCAGGATGATGCAAAGTTTGCAACCGGTATTGTACGAAATGTTCTGACGGAAGTGCTGCCTTATCTGAATATCTTCATGACGGAGGAACTGTCTGAAAAGGAGATTCAGGAACTGGCGGAGAAACAGATCGAGATTACGAATCAGTATACCCAGACTCCCGAGAACGGAGATGATCAGACCGGAGACACTCAGACCGGAGACGCTCAGACCGGAGACGCTCAGACCGGAGATGATCAGTCCGGAGATTCCCAGAGTGGTGACGGAACCGGTGACGATACGACGACGGTTACGGAGGACTGGAGAAATTATCCCAAAGATCCCGCTACCGGTTATCTGGTAAGTCCGATCGACGGCGGTCTGATCGATCCCATTACGGGAGCGGATGTCGGCGGGGACGATACCATGGGTGACAGTCCCATTAACAATAATCTGCTGAATCAGCAGAATGAATAAACAAAACATACGAATAGCCTCACAGCAGGAGCAATAAAATGTAAAAAGCTCTTGTTGTGAGGTTTTTTTATGGCGGATCAGCAAAATCGTTTTTTTCATCGCAAAAAGATCATGACCATTTTTTTCATATGCGCACTGGTGCTTATCGGATTGTTTATGAGACTTTTGTATCTGATGGTGTGGAGGGCGGATTATTATGAGGAAGCGGCGACGAGACTGCATGAGAGAGAACGCAGCATAAAGGCGGCAAGAGGACGTATTTTGGACAGGAACGGAGTGGTACTGGCGGATAACAAGACGGTCTGTACCGTATCGGTGATTCATAATCAGATCACAGAACCGGAAAAGGTGATAGCCATGCTGGTAAAAGAGCTGGGAATTTCGGAGACGGAAGCGAGAAAACGTGTGGAAAAATATTCTTCCATGGAACGCGTCAAAAGCAATGTGGACAAGAGCATCGGTGACAGAATCCGGGAATATGATCTGGCGGGGGTAAAAGTGGATGAGGATTATAAGCGATATTATCCGTATGGAGACCTGGCCAGTAAAGTCCTGGGTTTTACCGGAGGGGACAATCAGGGGATCATTGGACTGGAAGTGATCTATGAGGAAACACTGCAGGGAGAAACCGGTATGATTCTGACTGTGACGGATGCCAAAGGAATCGAGGTAGACACAGCGGGGGAACGCCGGGTAGAGCCGGTGCCGGGATGGGATCTGCGGATCAGCATCGACCGTAATATCCAGGAGTATGCCACGCAGCTGGCGGAACAGGCCTGCGCCACCAAAGAGGCGGACAGCGTCTACATCATCGCCATGGATCCGCAAAACGGAGAAATCCTGGCCATGGTAAATTATCCGGAATTTGACTTAAACGACCCTTACACGCTGCCGGAACTGACTGAGTGGAAGGAGGACGGAAGCATTGCGGTGGTGGATCCGTCCACCCTGACTGCGGAACAGAAGCAGGAGAAGCTGAATGCCATGTGGCGCAACGGCTGCATCAACGATACCTACGAACCGGGTTCCACCTTCAAGATCATCACCGCCGCTGCGGGACTGGAGGCCGGAGTAGTCACACCGGAGAGCACATTTTCCTGCCCGGGATTTATCATCGTGGATGACCGCAGGATCCGCTGCCATAAGATCGCCGGACATGGGAGCCAGACCTTTGTGCAGTGCATGGAGAACAGCTGCAATCCGGCCCTCATTACCGTAGGCCTGCGCCTCGGTGTGGACAATTATTATCATTATTTTGAACAGTTCGGTTTAAAACAGCGGACCGGCATTGACCTGCCGGGAGAAGCCGGGACCATCATGCATAAAAAAGAGGATATGGGAAATGTGGAGCTGGCTACTGTGGCCTTCGGGCAGTCTTTCCAGATCACGGCGATCCAGCTGCTGACCACTGCTTCGTCCATTATCAATGGTGGTAACCGGATCACACCGCATTTCGGCATCGAGACTCTGAATCGTGACGGGGAGGTGGAAGAGACCTTTTCCTACCCGGTGCAGGAGGGGATCGTATCGGAAGAGACTTCCGCTACCATGCGCTATATTCTGGAAATGGTAGTGGCGGAGGGCTCTGGTAGAAACGGACAGGTGCAGGGATTTCGGGTGGGTGGCAAGACGGCGACCAGTCAGACGCTGCCCAGAGGCAGCGGACGTTATATTTCTTCTTTTATCGGATTCGCGCCTGCCGATGATCCACAGGTGATTGCCATCGCCATTATCAACAATCCCCAGGGAGTCTATTATGGAGGACAGGTGGCAGCACCTATTATAAGGCAGCTGTATGAAAATATTTTGCCTTATTTGGGACTGGAGAAGACGGAGGATACTGTTGTCGAAAATCAATGAATGAAAAAGGTTCCGGCGGATGAAAATTTGACAAAATCCGCTGGGGACACCCCTTATAATAATTCTGAAGGAGGGGTGTGATGCATTATGAACTATATTTAGACAGTATGTTCCTCCTGAATCTCGGTATGAATCTGTTACTTCTGATCATGGTAGACCACAGCACCTGCCGCACTGCCACGTGGTACCGGCTGCTGTGGGGAGCGGGAATCGGAGCGGTCTGCTATCTGCTCCCTTTTTTATGGAAGGGAGCGGCTCTACTTAAACTGCTGCTCTGTATGCTGCCCGGAACATTGTTGATGCTTACAGTAACATTCCGAATCCGGAATTGGCGTTCGCTATGGAGTTATTTTAGAAAGCAGATGTATGATACTTTCCTGCTCGGAGGAATTCTGGTGGCTGTGCTGAGGGGAATTCCGGCCGGAATACAGTATGTACCGGGAATTGTGCTTGCACTGGGAGTGGGGGCTCTGACAGTGCAGCTGCTATTGTGGAGATACCGAAGAGAAACGGAGCTTGGAACTCATTGTGAGGTAGTACTCCGGGGGACGGAACAGACATTGTGTATCGCGGCGATTGTGGATTCCGGCAATACTTTGACGGAACCTATGAGCGGAGCTCCCGTATCTGTATTGGATGTGGTGACATTTCAGACTTTGTGGCCGGAGGGGCTGCCGGATTTTCGGGTGATTCCTTACCACAGTGTCGGGAAAAAGAATGGAATTCTCTATGGATACAGGATTCCGCAGATGAAGATCCGGATCCATGGTGTGGAAAAAATATGCAGCGATGTGTGGCTGGCAGTAAGTGAAGAGGAAATCGCAGGAAGAGAGATTCCTATGCTGCTGCATCCGGCGCTGTTAAAAAAGACAGGAAAAGCAGGAAGGAGCAACTATGATCTTAAAGATAGCAATACCCGGGAAAATGCAATTCAAGATGATTCGCAGAGAACCGTTTCTGCGGCAGCGGAAAGGAGATATTCATTACATCGGAGGCGCAGAGGTCCTGCCACCGCCGCTTCCCACAGATCAGGAGAACCGGGTGATCAGTGATCTGGGAACGGAATATGAGGATGAAGCAAAGGCCATATTGATTGAACATAATCTCAGACTGGTCGTCTACATAGCCAAAAAGTTCGATAATACGGGAGTGGGCGTGGAGGATCTGATCTCCATAGGTACCATCGGACTGATCAAATCCATCAATACCTTCAATCCGGAGAAAAATATCAAACTGGCGACCTATGCCTCACGGTGTATTGAAAATGAGATATTGATGTATCTGCGGCGGAATAATAAGACGAAGATGGAAGTGTCCATCGATGAACCTTTAAATGTGGATTGGGACGGCAATGAACTTCTCCTGTCGGATATCCTGGGAACGGATGAGGATGTGATATACAGAGGGATAGAGAACGAAGTGGAGCGCAAGCTTTTAATGAATGCCGTAAGTAAGCTGTCGAACCGGGAGAAGACCATTGTACGGCTGCGGTTCGGACTGGGGACACCGGACGGACAGGAGATGACACAGAAGGAAGTGGCAAGCTTTCTTGGAATCTCCCAGTCCTATATTTCGAGGCTGGAAAAAAAGATCATGCGGCAGCTGAAAAAGGAGATCAGCCTGCATATTTGACTTTGCATTCGGGACGGATACATGATACTATAGAGATTACGGAGAGGAACTGTTCTCCGGGTTGTGAATGACAGATTTTAAGGACGAAGATACATGATACAGCGTGATGATATATTATCGATGGAATATTTAAAAAAGACGGAATTCACCGGATGCCATCAGGGGATGCGTTACCGCTTGGAACAGACACAGGCTCCGGAGGACCCCGAGGGCGGTAAAAAGCTTATGGTGACGGTATGGCCGGAGCCCTTTAATTATTTTAAGACCCCGGAGGAAAAAAAGAAAAGAGCATATTTTTCTTTTGACGAGGATGGCGTGGTGGATGCCGTCGGCTGGATGAATGACCGCTTATTCGAGGATAAGAAGATATGGGAGGAAGCACCTTCCCATTGGGATACCTATCAAATGTAAGGAAATAATAAGATGATGTTAAAATATATCATAAAGGATCTAAAGGAGACCCTGGCCTATCTTCCCTACGGGATCATGGCGGGTGCTGTTGTGGGACTGCTCCTGAACGGACTGAATGCCAGACGGGAGCGTAAGGGGAAGGATACTTTTCCCATGGCGGGACTCATGGCATTTTCTCTGTATCTGATGATCATTCTGGTGATCACTTTTTTCTCCAGAGAGGATGGCAGCCGGATCGGCATGGATCTGGAACTGTTCTCTACCTGGGGGACGAATGCGAGGAACCATTCGTATGTCGTGGAAAATGTATTGCTGTTTATTCCCTATGGATTTATCTGTCCCTGGGCATTTCCGTGGCTTCGGGGTTTTTTTAGGAATACCTTTGCGGCATTCGTGACCAGCTTCGGTGTGGAGACGATCCAGCTGATCACCGGCAGGGGATATTTTCAGGTGGACGATATCCTGACCAATGTGCTGGGGGCTGTGATTGGGTATGTGATTTTCTGGCTGCTGCATCATATGATACAGGGATTCCACAGACCTGATCTCAGGCGGTAAGATAGCCCCGCATAGCTTTCAATGCATTTTTTTCGAGACGGGAGACCTGGGCCTGGGAGATGCCGATCATGTCGGCAACCTCAGTCTGGGTCTTTCCTTCGAAAAAACGCAGAGAGATGATATGACGCTCTCTGTCGTTCAGACGTTTCATGGCTTCGCTGAGGGAGAGATGTTCTACCCACATCTCTTCCTTATTTTTTTTATCACTGATCTGGTCCATGACATAGAGGGTGTCGCCGCCGTCAGTGTAGACCGGCTCATAGAGACTCATGGGGTTCTGCATGGCATCTAAGGCATAGACGATGTCTTCCTTGGAGATACCCACCTCCGCGGCGATCTCTTCCACAGTGGGCTCCTTCAGATTTTTTCTCGTCAGTGTATCTCTGGCGTAGATTGCCTTATAGGCGGTATCCTTCAGGGAGCGTGATACACGAATGCTGTTGTTATCCCGTAAGAATCTGCGGATCTCCCCGATGATCATGGGAACCGCATAGGTAGAGAACTTCACACCCAGAGTAGCGTCGAAATTGTCAATGGCTTTGATCAGCCCGATGCAGCCGATCTGGAACAGATCATCCACGTTCTCCGCACTGCCGGAAAAACGCTTAATGACGCTTAATACCAGCCGCAGATTCCCCTCAATATAGGTCTCTCGGGCAGCGGTATCTCCTTCACGGATCTTCGCAAATAAAGCTTCCTTGTCTGCCGCCTTTAACAAAGGCAGTTTTGCTGTATTGACACCACAGATTTCCACTTTTCCCTGTACCATAGAGACCTCCCAGATCGTTACTGTTTTTGATAACTACAGTATTCACAGGACTGTAGAAGGATATACTTTGCCGGTAGAATTTCCAGTATTTGCCGAACAAACGGATGGGAGAGGCATATATTATATATATAGAAAGAAAGCAGGAGTATGCATATGCTTTTTTCCGAATTAAAATGCAAAGATGTCATCAATATCAGAGACTGCAAAAAGCTGGGGCATGTCTGTGATCTGGAGTTCGACGAGTGCAGTGGATGTATCTGTAAGATCATGGTGCCGGGAGGGAATCAGTGGCTGGGATTCCTGCGCTGTGAACCGAATATCGTTATCCCGTACAAGGACATCAGGCAGATCGGTCCGGACATAATTTTAGTTGACATTAACTGCTGATTCTCTTATAATATCCGTATAAATAACACGTGGTTTTTAAGAGGAGGATGCCTATGAAATGTCCGTTCTGCAGCCATGAAAATACCAGAGTGATCGATTCGAGACCGGCGGAAGATAACAATTCCATTCGCCGTCGCCGTGTGTGTGATGAATGCGGCAAGCGATTTACCACTTACGAGAAGATCGAAACGATTCCGTTGATCATTATTAAAAAGGACAATAACAGAGAGGCGTATGACCGTTCTAAGATCGAGGCCGGAGTACTCAGAGCCTGCCATAAACGTCCGGTCAGCGCACAACAGATCACGACGTTGGTGGACGAGGTGGAGAACGAGATCTTCAACCGGGAAGAACGTGAGATCCCCAGCGGAACCATCGGTGAACTTGTGATGAATAAGCTGAAAGATCTGGATGCGGTAGCTTATGTAAGATTTGCTTCTGTATATCGGGAGTTCAAGGACGTGAACACCTTTATGGATGAATTAAAGAGTGTCCTGAATGACAAGAATCCCATGTAGCATCTTCGGAACAGATAAATTCGGGGAATTCCGGTGCGGTGAAGGAGGAAGCTCCGGTTCAGGAGCAGAAATCCAACGCACCGTTAGAGGACATCTCCATTACGTTCCACAAACAGGACGATTTCGGCTACATTGGCAGGGACAGCGATATCCATTCCCTGGATGTGGAGAAGGCGATCTCCGATATGCGTAAGGACCAGATCTTACAGCAGTACCAGTACTTTGTGGGAAGCAAAACGGTATTTACAGAATAGTTACCTCCGTCTGTCAGGCGTAAGCAAGACACCGGAGGTATTTTTTAATTTTTTCGGAAGAAGTGATACAGACAGAAAAAATAGATTCCGGCAAGTACCAGCTGGCTGACCAGAATCCCCCACAGATATCCCTGCATACCGATCACGGGAATGGCAAAAAATACGAACAACAGCCGGATTAAAAGGCAGACCACGTTGGAGAAAAAGATCCGTCCCGCCATGCCAAGACCCTGCAAAATGCTGGAGAGAGTGGTATCCAGATACAGAAAAGGACAGATGAAGCCCAGAGTCACGATAAAATGACCGGCCAGTTCACTGTGGAACAGTTCCGTTCCCATCCAGTCACCCAGAAACAGAAAGCCACATAGACAACAGGCACCCATGAAACTGCAATACTTTACGGTGCGCAGGGTGGCGTTTATGACGGCTCCACGGTCTCCTTTGGCATGATTTTCGGAGATGGTGGGCAGGAGAAGCACCGCCACGGAGCTGGTAAGGGCGTTAGGAAAAAAGATCATGGGCATGGCCATGCCGGTAAGGACTCCGTATACACTTAAGGCTGTGGTGGTATCATAACCGTAGAGCAGAAGTTTCCGGGGAATGGAGACGGCTTCGATACTTTGTAAAATGTTCAGAACGATACGGTTGGCGGTCAGAGGCAGTGCCATACCAAGCAGATCCCGATAGACCGGAACAGAAGGACAGATATTTTGCAGGGAAAGAATACTACTGTCCGGATACAGATGTATATACAGGCAGACCAGAGCGATCAGCATGGAAAAGATCTCGCCTACGGTGAGACCGAGAACCGCAGCATTGATGGAGGGAGTACGACCTTCTGCCAGATCGGCTCCGGTGACGAGAAAGACGCAGCTGACTCTTGCAAGCTGCTCTAAAAGCTGTGTAAGAGCAGGCACGGAAGCTTTCTTTTTCCCATAGAAATAACCGTTGATGCAGGCGTGCAGCGCGGCAAAGGGGACAGAGAAGGACAGAATCCGCAGCATGGGTACGGTACGGTGATCTTTTAATAGAAAAATACCGATAGGATCCGCAGAGAAAAACAAAATGGCATTTGTTACAAGAGACAGGGGTAAGGTGATACTGATCCCGGCCAGCAGAGGCTTTAAATTCCCGGAAGGGCGTTTGGCACTATCCGCCGCCACATATTTCGAAATGGCGGTCTGATATCCGGCGGCTGTAAGGGAAAAAGATAGGGATAATGCCGGACTGAGCAGCTGATAGATGCCCATTCCCTCTTCACCGAAGAGCCTGGACAGATAGATACGGTAGAAAAATCCAATGACACGGGTGATAAGGCCGGTTGCAGTCAGAATGATAGTACCGAAGATCAGGGGATGACGTTTGGCATGTTTCATAAGCGGATTTTTTGACCCTTTTGGCTGAAAAGATCTTGCAAAAGTATATTCCGATGACCTTGTTGACAGAACAGTAAAGTGAATGCTATCATGAATAGCAGTAAAATGTGCATGATCAGTTACAAGATATGCAGAAATGAGGCAATATGATATATTTAGATAATGCAGCGACTACGAAAACAGCACCGGAGGTCGTAGATGCGATGCTCCCGTATTTCAGTGAATATTACGGCAATGCCAGCACCATTTACAGTCTGGGCGCCGAGAGCAAAAAGGCTATGGATCATGCCCGCAGGACTATCGCGGACAGCCTGGGTGCGAAGCCGGAAGAAATCTATTTTACCGCCGGCGGTTCCGAGTCCGACAACTGGGCGTTAAAAGCCACCGCAGAAGCTTATGCATCCAAGGGAAAACATATTATTACCACGAAGATCGAGCATCATGCCATTCTCCATACCTGTGAGTATCTGGAGAAGAGAGGCTTTGAGATCACCTATCTGAATGTGGACAGAGACGGACTGATCAGCTTGGACGAGCTGAAAGCAGCCATCCGCCCCGATACTATTCTGATCAGCGTGATGTTTGCCAACAACGAGATCGGTACCATCGAGCCCATCGCCGAGATCGGAGAGATCGCGAAGGAGCACGGTGTATTGTTCCACACCGATGCGGTACAGGCGTATGCGCAGGTTCCCATCAATGTGGACGAAATGCATATTGACATGCTCAGTGCCAGCGGTCATAAATTAAACGGCCCCAAGGGCATCGGCTTTTTATACATCCGTAAAGGCGTAAAGATCCGTTCTTTTGTACACGGCGGAGCGCAGGAGAGAAGCCGCAGAGCCGGTACAGAGAATATCCCCGGCATTGTGGGACTGGGGGCAGCCGTAGAGCGTGCCCTGCGTATTATGGACAGTAAGACCCAGAGGGAGATCGAACTGCGTGATTATCTGATCGGACGTCTGGAGAACGAGATCCCTCATTGCTGGCTGAACGGTCACCGCACGAAGAGACTTCCGAATAATATCAATTTCTCCTTCCTGTTTATCGAGGGAGAATCCATGCTGATCATGCTGGATATGAAGGGAATCTGTGCTTCCAGCGGATCTGCATGTACTTCCGGATCCTTAGATCCTTCCCATGTGCTGTTAGCCATCGGTTTAAAGCATGAGGAAGCCCACGGTTCCTTACGTCTGACCTTGTCTGAGGATAGCACGAAGGAAGAGATGGATATCGTAGCGGAAGAAGTGAAGAAAATCGTCCAGAGACTGCGGGATATGTCTCCTTTATATGAAGATTTTCTGAAAAGTCAGAAGAACAACTAAGCAAGAAAGAAGAGGATAACAGATACATGTACAGTGAAAAAGTAATGGATCACTTTCAAAACCCCAGAAATGTCGGGGAGATCGAGGATGCCAGCGGCGTAGGTACTGTGGGTAACGCCAAGTGCGGAGATATTATGAGAATGTTCCTGGACATTGACGAGAACGGGATCATCAGAGAGGCAAAGTTCAAGACTTTCGGTTGCGGTGCTGCCGTAGCTACCAGCTCCATGGCTACCGAACTGGTAAAGGGCAAGACCATCCAGGAAGCTTTGCAGGTAACGAACAAGGCGGTAATGGAGGCTCTGGACGGACTGCCTCCCGTAAAGGTACACTGCTCACTTTTGGCAGAGGAAGCCATCCATGCAGCTCTGTGGGATTATGCGGAGAAGAACCACATCACCATTGAAGGCCTGCAGAAGCCCAAGAACGATATCAGTGAGGGCGAAGAAGAGGAAGACTATTAAGATCTATGAAGAAAAAAGTAGTGGTTGGCATGTCCGGAGGCGTGGATTCCTCCGTGGCAGCCATGTTATTAAAAGAACAGGGCTATGATGTGATCGGGGTTACCATGCAGATCTGGCAGGACGAGGAGGAAGCAGCGAAGGAAGCCAATGGCGGATGCTGCGGATTGTCTGCGGTGGATGACGCCAGAAGAGTGGCAGAGAGACTGGAGATTCCTTATTATGTCATGAACTTTAAAAAAGAGTTCAAGTGTCATGTCATGGATTATTTTGTGGACGAGTATTTAAGAGGGCATACACCGAATCCCTGCATCGCCTGCAACCGTTACGTGAAATGGGAATCCTTGTTACAGAGGAGCTTAGAGATCGGTGCGGATTATATTGCCACGGGACATTATGCGAGGATCGACAGACTGCCAAACGGTCGTTTTGCTATCCGCAATTCCGTTACGGCGGCGAAGGACCAGACCTATGCGCTGTATAATCTGACCCAGGATCAGCTTTCACATACTCTGATGCCGGTGGGAGAATACACCAAGGATGAGATCCGTGCCCTGGCAGAGGAGGCGGGACTTCCGGTGGCGCATAAGCAGGACAGTCAGGAGATCTGTTTCGTGCCGGACAATGATTATGCTTCTTTTATTGACAGAGAAGCCGGCGAAAAAGTGCCGGGACCGGGCAATTTTGTCACGGAGGACGGTAGGATACTGGGGCATCATAAGGGGATTACCCATTATACCTTAGGACAGCGCAGAGGATTGGAACTCCCCATGGGAGAGAGGGTGTTTGTTACAGCCATCCGCCCCGAGACCAATGAGGTGGTGATCGGTTCCAATCAGGAACTTTTCACGGATAAAGTATTATGTGAAAATGTGAATTATATGGCAGTGGAGAATATCACAGAACCCATCAGAGTACTGGCGAAGATCCGTTACAACCATAAGGGAGAGTACGGAACCCTTACCAGACAGCCGGACGGCAGAGTGCTTTGTACTTTTGATGTACCGGTGCGTGCCGCTACACCGGGACAGGCTATGGTGTTCTATCAGGGCGAACATGTACTGGGCGGCGGGACCATTGTCCTGTAGGAAAACAGGGATCACTATTTTACAATAGTGGTCCTATATTTTTATCACGACACGTAACATCAACAGCGGGGGCGTGCATATAATAGAAGAAAGCTTTTATAATTCACAGGAGAGACTATGGATTATCGATTTTCGTTTCAGAGACCTATGAGAAGAAACAGCTTCTGTTCCATGAAGGGAACGATCGTGGATCTGGTGCCGGCAGGGCAGGGCGGTCGCAGAGCTGATGGATGCCTGCTATTTGCCGCTATCGAGGATACGGATGGCAATACCGTGAACTTTTTTATCAACCCCGATACCTATGTGGTGGATTTTACTACGTTGTCAGTGGGAATGATGGCAACCTTCTGGTATCGCAACGATGCGCCCATGCCCCTGATCTATCCGCCTCAGTATACGGCAGTGGTAGTGGCTGAAGAGAGAAGCGACCGGAATGTGGATGTGAGCTACTACAGCAATTCCCTGGTCAATGAGGAGCAGACATTGCAGCTGAATCTGGATGGCACAGTGGATGTGCGTACCGTGAACAACCAGTATTTCCAGGCGAGTCCCGCGAACCATAATCTGGTGGTCATCTATTCCTCTTCCACGAGAAGCATTCCTGCCCAGACCACGCCGTCTACAGTGGTGGTACTGTGTGACAGAAACTGTGGTTAGGCAGACAAAAGAGGACAGTTGTAGTCCATAGACCTATTGAGATTTTTGCAAAAATGTTATACCATAAAACAATCCCCATAGAACATATTCATAGCTGCCTGCGCATAGTGCAGGCAGCCTGTGAGGGGGAGATTACTTATGATCTGGCAGAACGAAAGAGAAAAGAGGATATTATGGGTAAGAAAAAGCAGATGCGTTCTGAAGTAAAAGGGAATGTGAAAAACAGTATAGGAAGAATTGCGTTTGCAGCATTGGCTGTGCTCTTACAGATCGGCTGGATATTGATATTGATGATCAAACTGTATCAGTATTCTTCAGTGATCTCGCTGCTGACCAGTCTGTTTGCGCTGGCGGTGGCACTCAGGATTTATGGGAAACATACCAATGCCGCATTTAAGATGCCCTGGATCATCGTAATATTGGCATTTCCTGTGTTCGGTCTGTGTATTTACGGATTGTTCGGACATAAAGAGGCTATGCATAAAATCATCCGGAAATTTGAGGATGTGGATGCACAACTGATTCCTCTGAATGTTCAGGATGAGACAATATTGCAGCAGCTGGAGCAGGAAGATCCTCTGCTGGCAAATCAATGCCATTATATCTGGAAGTATGGTAATTATCCGGTGTATGACACGACAGCTGTGAAATTCTATCCGGAAGCTTATCTGGGATACGAGGAACAGCTTAAGGAGCTGGAGAAGGCAAGGCACTTTATATTCCTGGAATATCATGCCATAGAGGAGGCGGAGGCTTTTGCACGGCTGAAGGATGTATTGGCAAAAAAGGCTGCCGAGGGCGTGGAAGTCCGTATTCTGTACGACGATGTGGGCTGTATCGGCTTTTTGGATAAAAGCTTTATAGACCGCATGAATGCCATCGGTGTACAGTGCCGGGTATTTAACTATGTAGTGCCCTTTTTAAATATTTTCATGAATAACCGCGACCATCGTAAGATCATGGTCATCGACGGAAAAGTAGGATTCACCGGTGGATATAATCTGGCAGATGAGTATTTTAATATCACGCATCCTTACGGCTACTGGAAGGATACCGGTGTGAAGCTGACCGGCAGAGCGGTACAGAATTTTACCATGATGTTTTTGGAAATGTGGAATGTTATGGGACAGGCGGATACCGATTATGAAAAGTATCTGAAGGTATCGCAGGAAGGTGCGGAAGATGGAAATGTGCAGAAGGCATCCGGCTATGTACAGCCCTATGCGGATTCTCCACTGGACGGAGAGCCGGTGGGTGAGAATGTCTACCTGAACCTGATCAAGACGGCGAAGAAACGCCTCTATGTGGCAACTCCTTATCTGATCATCAGTGATGAGATGACGAGAGAGCTGGGACTGGCGGCAAAACGTGGCGTGGATGTACGGGTATTTACCCCGGGTATTCCGGATAAAAAAATCATTTACGGTGTGACCAGATCCTATTATTCCGGACTGGTGCGTCAGGGTGTGCGGGTTTATGAATATACCCCGGGCTTTTTGCATGCGAAGCAGATGCTGTGTGATGGGGATACGGCGACCGTCGGTACTATCAATATGGATTACCGGAGCCTTTATCATCATTTTGAAAACGGTGTGTGGATGCACGGCTGTGATGCCATCCGGGATATTGAGGCGGATTTTGATAAGCTGTTACAGGATAGTGAGGAAGTCACCGATAAATACCGGGATGGAAGGAAAAATATGGCAGTGAGAGGCTGGCAGTGTATCATGCGCCTGATCGCGCCGCTATTGTAACAGACATAATAACGGAAAGCTGGAGATTACGATGAAAATACTGGTCAGTGCCTGTCTGCTGGGCGAAAACTGTAAATATAACGGGAAAAATAATTACAGCGAGCGTGTGGCAAAATATCTGGAAGGGCATGAGGTGACCCCGGTATGTCCTGAGGTGCTGGGAGGACTTCCGACCCCGAGGGATCCGTCGGAGATCGTGAGCGGTGAGGTCATAAACTGTAAAGACGTAAATGTGGACAGGCAGTTTCGGGAAGGCGCAGAGGAGGCTCTTCGGATCGCCAAAGAGAATGGCATCGATCTGGCAATCTTACAGTCACGAAGCCCCAGCTGCGGCGTAAAGCAGATTTATGATGGAAGCTTTACCGGTAAACTCATCCCCGGACAGGGAGTATTTGCACAATTGCTGGAAAAGAACGGCTTCCGGGTGATGGACTGTGAGGAAATATAATGGCAAAAATATTATTGTTTGGCGTGAGTACACAAAAAGACCGGGCTGTGCGTGTGGCAGCGGAGAAAATAGGTGTGGATGTGACGGCGGTGAACCGCAGGGACTATGGACAGAAGATCGGAACACTGGCGGAAATCAGTGGTTTTCATAAGAATGGAAAAATATATAACGGTCCTGATTTTGCAATGGAAATGCTGGTGTTTTCCGGAATGGATTCGCAACAGGTGGATGCATTCCTGGCAGAATATAAGGCAACCGGCTTACCACCGGTTGCCCTGAAGGCGATTGTGACACCGTATAATGTCTCATGGACAGCGGATGCGTTGCTTCGCGAGCTGATGAAGGAACATATTCAGCTTGGAGGATAGGGAATAAAGAAAATTACAGCTTGTGGTATTCCGGGCTGCGTTTTTCATAGATCGTATAATATTTGAAACCACACAGCTGCAGAATCTCGGAGGCCAGATCCAGATAGGATCCTACATCCTGTGCTTTGTGGGCATCACTGCCAACGGTAATGATCTCGCCGCCCAGTTTGTGATAGCGGCGGAGAACATCGGTACAGGGATGAGGCTGTCTGAGACCATAGCGGAAGCTTCCGGTATTCAATTCCAGGCCCTTGCCACTGTGAACCAACAGTTCCAGAATCGGATCAATGGCATCCTTATATTTATCGTAGGAGTAATTTTTGTCCTTGGAAGGCGCCACACGGACGATATAATCCAAGTGCCCTAAGACGTCATAATCGTCATGGCATTTCAGATTTTCCAGCGTCTCTGCAAAATAAGCACGGATGGCTTCCTCCTCGGAGGAAAACTTCTCAAAATATTCGGGGTAATAGGGATCCATTCCCCGGCACAGGTGGGTAGAGCCAATGACGAAATCAAAATCATAGGCGGAAGTAAAATCTTCGTCTTGGTCGGCCAGATGCGGCTGCAAGCCTAATTCCACACCGAAGAGAACCCGCATTTTCCCTTCGTATTTGGCGCGGCAGCGGAGGATGTCATACAAATAAGAATCTGTATTCAGCAAAAAGATGCTGCCGGGACCTTCCTCAGTGCGTGGATAATCAAAATCGTTATGCTCGGTGAAACACATGGTTTCCAGTCCAAGAGAGATCCCTTTATCGATCATCTCCGGCATGGGAGCCTGGGCATCTCCGGAAAAAGAAGAGTGAAGATGACAATCTGCTTTGATAGACATATTTTTTATCCTTTCTGGTTATCATTCTGTTGTAAGTCATTTACAGGGTACAGTATAGCAAAAAACGGAGCAAAAATCATACCATTTCTAAACAAACTGTAAAATTTACCACAAAATCACAAATATTTTGCATTTACATCTTGAATTATAAAGAGGAATTAGGTAAAATGAATTTGCTGATAAAATTTTGACAATCTGTGAATCACAGTAAGTCAAAAGATATAAAATTAATATTTTAGGAGGAAACTAAAATGGCAGTAAGAGTAGCAATTAATGGTTTCGGCCGTATTGGTCGTCTTGCATTCAGACAGATGTTCGATGCAGAAGGATATGAAGTAGTAGCAATCAACGATTTAACCAGCCCTAAGATGCTGGCACATCTGTTGAAGTATGATTCTTCTCAGGGTGTTTACAAGTATGCAAGCACCGTTGAGGCTGGCGAGGACAGCATCACCGTTAACGGCAAGACCATCACCATCTACAAAGAGGCTGACGCAAGCAAGCTTCCCTGGGGTGAATTAAAGGTTGATGTAGTTCTGGAGTGTACCGGATTCTACACCTCTAAGGAGAAGGCTTCCGCACATATCACTGCCGGTGCCCGTAAAGTTGTTATTTCTGCTCCCGCAGGTAACGACCTTCCTACCATCGTATACAATGTTAACCACAAGACCCTGAAGCCCGAAGATACCGTTATCTCCGCAGCTTCCTGCACCACCAACTGCTTAGCACCTATGGCTAAGGCTCTGAACGATTGCAGACCTATCATGAGCGGTATCATGACCACTGTTCACGCTTATACTGGTGACCAGATGATCCTTGACGGACCTCAGAGAAAGGGCGATCTGAGAAGAAGCCGTGCAGGCGCTTGCAACATCGTTCCCAACTCTACCGGTGCAGCTAAGGCAATCGGCCTGGTAATTCCCGAACTGAACGGCAAGCTGATCGGCTCCGCTCAGCGTGTTCCGACCCCTACCGGTTCTACCACCATTCTGGTAGCAGTAGTTAAGGGCGCTGTAACCAAGGAAGAGATCAACGCAGCAATGAAGGCTGCTTCTACCGAGTCCTTCGGTTACAACACCGATGAGATCGTATCTTCCGATATCGTAGGCAGCACCTACGGTTCCATCTTCGATGCAACTCAGACCATGGTTGCTCCTATGGAAGATGGCAATACTCAGGTACAGGTTGTATCCTGGTATGATAACGAGAACAGCTACACCTCTCAGATGGTTCGTACCATCAAGTACTTCAGCGAGTTAGCATAAGCCGACAGGCGTTAACGCGTAAAGACCTATCAGGGTCCGGTCTTACAAGGACCGGGCCCTTTTTAGATACTAAAATAATTGGAGGTTAATACCATGGGATTAAATAAGAAATCTGTAGATGACATTAACGCAAAGGGAAAGAGAGTTCTGGTAAGATGCGACTTTAACGTTCCCTTAAAGAACGGTGAGATCACTGACGATACCCGTATCGTTGCAGCTCTGCCTACCATCAAGAAGCTGATAGGCGATGGCGGCAAGGTAATTCTTTGCTCTCATCTGGGTAAGGTAAAGAATGGCCCCAACGAAGGCGAATCTCTGGCACCTGTTGCCAAGAGACTGTCCGAGAAGCTGGGCAAAGAGGTTACTTTCGTAGCTGACTACAATGTAACCGGCGAAGCAGCTACCAAGGCTGTTGAGAACATGAAGGAAGGCGACGTTGTTCTGCTTCAGAATACCCGTTTCCGTGGCGCAGAAGAGACCAAGAACGGTGAGGAATTCAGCAAAGAACTGGCTGACCTGGCTGATCTGTATGTATGTGATGCATTCGGCTCTTCTCACAGAGCACATGCTTCCGTAGCAGGCGTTACCAAGTTCATCACCGCTAAGGGTGGTCAGAACGTAGTAGGTTACCTGATGGAGAAGGAGATCAACTTCTTAGGTAAGGCTGTAGAAGATCCCGTAAGACCTTTCGTAGCTATCCTGGGTGGTGCTAAGGTTGCTGATAAACTGAACGTTATCTCCAATCTGTTAGAGAAGTGCGATACCCTGATCATCGGTGGTGGTATGGCTTACACCTTCTTAAAGGCAAAGGGATATGAAATCGGTAAGTCTCTGGTAGATGATACCAAGATCGACTACTGTAAGGAAATGATGGAAAAGGCTGAGAAGCTGGGCAAGAAGCTGTTACTGCCTGTTGATTCCGTAACCATCGCTGATTTCCCTAACCCGATCGATGCTCCTGTTGAGGTTCAGGTATATGATGTTACCAACATGCCCGCAGACAGAGAGGGATGCGATATCGGACCCAAGACCGCAGCTCTGTATGCTGAGGCTGTTAAGACTGCTAAGACCGTTGTATGGAACGGACCTATGGGCGTATTCGAGAATCCTACCCTGGCAGCAGGTACCATCGCTGTAGCGAAGGCTCTGGCTGAGACCGATGCAACTACCATTATCGGTGGTGGTGACTCCGCAGCAGCTGTTAACCAGCTTGGTTTCGCTGACAAGATGAGCCACATCTCTACCGGTGGCGGAGCTTCCCTGGAGTTCCTGGAAGGCAAAGAGCTTCCCGGCGTGGCAGCAGCAGACGACAAATAAGAATAAAGAAATACTAAGGCGTCAAAAGTACGCCGCCTAAGTATTTCTAAGTTATTCTGAGGAGAATGCCTCAGGCATTCTCCGGTATACGATAAGAACGATAAAAAATAAGAGGTGTATGGTTATGGCAAGAAAGAAGATCATTGCCGGCAACTGGAAGATGAACATGACTCCCAGCCAGGCAGTAGAACTGATCAATACTTTAAAGCCCCTCGTAGCAAATGATGAAGTAGACGTACTGCTGTGCGTTCCCGCAATCGACATCATTCCCGCTATGGAGGCAGCAAAAGGTTCCAATATCATGATTGGTGCCGAGAATATGTACTTCGAGGAGAAGGGTGCTTTCACCGGCGAGATTTCTCCCGCAATGTTAGATGATGCTGGTGTGAAGTATGTGATCATTGGTCACTCCGAGAGAAGAGAGTACTTTGCAGAGACTGACGAGACCGTGAACAAGAAAGTCCTCAAGGCTTTCGAACATGGCATTACTCCCATCATCTGCTGTGGTGAGACTTTGACGCAGAGAGAGCAGGGTGTTACCATCGACTTCATCCGTCAGCAGATCAAGATCGCATTCCTGAATGTAACTGCCGCACAGGCAGCAACCGCTGTGATCGCGTACGAGCCCATCTGGGCGATCGGTACCGGCAAAGTAGCTACTACCGAGCAGGCACAGGAAGTATGTAAGGCAATCCGTGAGTGCATCGCTGAAATCTATGATGATGCAACCGCAGCAGCTATCCGTATCCAGTACGGCGGATCCGTATCTGCTTCCAGCGCTCCCGAACTGTTTGCACAGGCTGACATCGACGGTGGTCTGGTAGGTGGCGCTTCCCTGAAGGCTGACTTCGGACAGATCGTAAACTATAAGTAATAGAACAATTGCACAAAAAATAAGGGCTCAAAACCCTTGAAAAAAGAGGATTCTTTGTTGAAAGCCAACAATGGAATCCTCTTTTGTTATGTTATATAATCTAATAAGTATCACCTTTTTCTATCACTAAACTATCATCAGGAATGGCGGGTTATGCCATTTTCTTACGTAGATTACGGCAGATAGATTAAAATGAATGTGGTTGCGGCTGGGGATTAATACGGTATAATTTCAGTATCTGGAAGTCTGAGACACATGGAAAGGCAGGGAACGCTTTATGAAATATGTATTTACAAATGGAAAAATCTTAAACGGTACAAAAGACATGCAGGTACAGGAGGGGCAGGTCATTCTGGTGGAAAATGAGAGGATTACAGAGATTCTGCCAGCGGAAGAAGCCGGGAAACGAAACCTGAAGGCTTCCGGGTATGAAGAGATCGACCTGCAGGGAAAATATATCCTGCCAGGACTGATCAATATGCATGTACATCTGGCGGGTAACGGAAAGCCGCAGAAGAAGCAGAGAGACAATGAAGCGTTGGTAAAAAAGATCATGAGCAATGGTCTGACCAAAGCGATCGCCTATAACATGGTCTGTGGCTTTGCCAAAGACGAGCTGTACAGTGGTGTGACCACGATCCGTACCGTGGGAGGCCTGGGAGATTTTGATACCAGACTGCGGGATGACATTGCCGCAGGCAAAAAGCCAGGGCCCAGAATCCTCGCAGCGAACGAAGGCATCTCTGTCCCCGGCGGACATATGGCCGGCTCCGTGGCAATCGCGGCAGGCAGCATCGAAGAAGCTTTGCAGCATTTGGAAATTGCCAAAGCACAGAAGGTGGATCTGGTAAAACTCATGATCACCGGCGGCGTACTGGATGCGAAAGAAAAAGGGGTGCCCGGTGAATTAAAAATGGCTCCCGAAATGGTAAAGGCAGTCTGCGATAAAGCGCATGCCATGGGATATAAGGTAGCGGCTCATGTGGAGTCTCCTAAGGGGGTAAAAGTTGCTCTGCAGAATGGGGTAGACTCTATCGAACACGGTGCAAAAGCGGACGAAGAGATGATAGCGCTTTTTAAGGAACACAATGCATTTCTGTGTACTACATTGTCTCCGGCGCTTCCTTATGCACTGTTCGACCGTTCCATTACTAATGCTTCCGAAGTGGAACAGTTTAACGGCAATGTGGTATTTGAAGGTATCATTGACTGTGCGAAGGCGGCGATCGCCAACGATATTCCTGTGGTACTGGGCAATGATGTGGGATGCCCCTGGATCACCCAGTATGATTTCTGGAGAGAATTATACTACTTCCACAAGTATGTGGGAGTCTCCAATACTTTTGCACTGTACACCGCTACCTGCCGGGGAGCCGAAATGGCAGGCATCGGAGATATCACCGGTACACTGGAACCCGGTAAATGCGCGGATATGATCGTGGTGGAGAAGAATCCTTTGGAGGACATAAGGGCACTTCGTAATGTGGATATGGTTGTGTCGCAGGGGAAAGTGCTCCGTTCCCCGAAGGCGAAGAAAAAGCAGATCGTAGAGACGGAACTGGACAAATTTTTATAAGGAAATAGCATATGACTTTTGATAAATTAGAGAAAAATCTTATGGATGTGATCCAGGAGGAACAGGCTAAGTTAGGGTTTCGCAGAGAGAAAATCCGCCTGTATTATCCTTTAAGCACATTGAATCATTTACTGGACACTGAGGATACGGCCGAGCAGATGGAAATCACACTTGCCGGACAGCCGGAGAGTATGACGCGGAAGCTTGGAAACCTTGATGTTACCCGCAGAGGAGAACGCTTCTGTCTCTGTATTCCGGAGGAGGGCAGTGCTTATGTCCATGAGCATTTTGCGGAGACAGGATTTATCTATGAATTGATCCGGCTGATCGGTGAACATGATTGTAAGCTCGAGGATATACGACGGTTATTTTTAAGTCACTCCGAGAATATTTATGTGGAAGAGATGCAGGGTGAGGATTTTGATGTTATGATCCGTTTCCCGGAAGGGATGGGGGACCCTTATTGCTATTGCTTTCGGAACGAAGGATGTCATGTGATCTATCACCGTTTTCTGCCGGAAGATTATGCGGAGCTGATGAAAACGTGAGATGACAGGGGAGCGAACGATAAGAAAAGATTAAGTGCAATTTTAGCATATGGAAATACGTCAGAATGTATGGTAAGATATAGGAAGTTCCATTAAGAAAAATGTCGTAAAAGGCAGAAGGCGAGGGGTAAGATGATCTTTAAGTGTAAAAACTGTGGCGGTAATGTGGTCTACAGCCCGGAGAGAAAGAAAATGTTCTGTCCTTTCTGTGAGAGCGAGGACAGTGAAGAACGCCAGGATGGCGTGATCGAGACGAGCGGTGACGAAAACAGTATTGCGTCGGAAGCGTCCCAGGCAGCAGGAGCAGATCAACCGAAAGGAAAGCTGTCGGCAGCCGAAGGGGAAGCCCTGAAAAAGGTGAATAAGGTATGTCCAAACTGTGGTGGTGAAATACCAATGACAACGAGTACCTCCGCAACCCAGTGCCCCTACTGCGACAACTACGTGATCGTAGACGATCAGATATCCGGAAGCTATACACCGCATATGCTGATCCCGTTCCGCATGGGCAAGGAGGGGTGTAAGAAGCTGATCCGTGACAAATTCAAAAAATGTATTTTTGCACCGACAGATTTTCTGTCTGAGGTGAGACTGAATGGTATCCACGGTGATTATGTACCATTCTGGTTTTATGATTATGATACCAATTGTACATTCCACGGAGAAGGTACCAAGGTGCGTAGCTGGACTACCGGTAATACCCAATATACCGAGACTTCTTATTATGATATTGTCCGGGATATGGATATTAATTTTGACAAGATTCCGGTGGATGCATCCATCGGAATGCCGGATGATGTCATGGATCTGATGGAGCCTTTTGATTATAAGGAACTTCAGGAGTTCAAACCGGAGTACCTGTCCGGATTTTACAGTGAGCGTTACAATATGACCTCCGATCTGGTGGAGAGCCGGGCGAAGGCGAAGATGCAGGAAGATGCGCAGAAGATGCTGCATGACAGCTATTCCGGTTATTCCAGCGTCCGCAAACTGGGAGAAAATATCAGCGTAACAGGCAGTGAGGTAAATTATGGACTTCTGCCGGTATGGAAGTATGATTATACCTATAAAGGGAAAGAGTATCCTTTCTATGTGAACGGACAGACCGGTAAACTGGTAGGTACCGCACCGATTTCCAAAGCAAAGGTGTGGGCTTACGCAGGAACACTTGGTGTGACACTGGCGGCAATTTTATGCATGGTAAATGCGATTGCCAGTCTGCTGTAGAGATTATGAGGGAAGGATAACGGGACAATGGAAAAAGATATTAAGAGAGAAGCACTGAGACAGTACTTCAAATATTTTAAAATATGGTTTATCATTGCCGGAATATTGGCAGTGATCACTATCGGAGCGGCAGTTGTTCATGCACTTACGCCTAAGCCCGTACGGGGCAACAGTCAGGAGCCCACAGAGCGTGTATATGACTATGCGGATATGTTGACGGATGAAGAGGAGCAGAGTCTGCGGGAATATATTGCAGAGTGTGAGGAGAAGATTCAGGCAGATATCGTCATCGTAACAATCTCCGAATCGGTAGAATATGATCTGCAGGATCCGGATCTTCCGGAGGCATTTCATGCGAAGGAGGTCGGCAGCACCGACTGGAGCACTGCTATGAGAGATCTGGCAGATAACTTCTATGATTACAATAATTACGGCTATAACAAGGTACATGGCAACGGTGTTCTGCTTCTGGATAATTCCTATGAGGGACAGAAGGGAAGCTGGCTGTCCACCTGCGGAAATGTCTATGATTATTTTGGTGATTATGAGATCGACCAGGCATTGTATGCAGTGGATGACTACATAGACGAAAGTCCCTACAGAGCATATAAGAATTGTATCAGTTATGTGACCCGGACCATGGAGGAGAGCCAGGAAAGCATGCCTATGACATTTGCTCCATGGATTCTGGTAGGACTTGTGGTCGCTCTGATCTATGCAGCGGTGAATCTGCATCAGAGCAAAGCGAAGGATACTACCGCAACAAACCAGTATGTCGACGATAAAAAGCCAAAGATCAACGATACCAGAGATCAGTATCTGCGTAAGAATGTGGTTACCAGAAGAATCGAGACCAGCAGTAGCAGCGGCGGAAGCAGCCACCACAGCGGAGGTCATGGTGGAAGCCACAGAAGCAGCAGCGGTGTCAGCCATGGCGGTGGTGGACACAGAAGATAAGAAATATGTGCGGGCTTATCGCCCGCACATATTAAATTGCACAATAAAAGCACCTACATGACGGTATAGGTGCTTTTTGTATGCCTTAAATTCTGTATCAGTTCAAGAAAAATTAAGCCATTCCGTTAACAGCTTTGCTCAGACGGGAAATCTTTCTTGCCACGTTGTTCTTGTGGTAAACGCCCTTAGAAGCAGCCATCTCGATGGTCTTGGTAGCAGCGGTCAGTTCAGCCTTTGCAGCTTCCTTGTCGCCGGACTCAACTGCGGCGTATACCTTCTTGATAGCGGTCTTAACGCCGGAACGGATAGCTTTGTTTCTGTCAGCTCTTGTGCGGGATACTAAAATTCTCTTTTTTGCAGATTTAATGTTAGCCAAGTCGTACACCTCCATAATGTATACAATAAAATTATAATTTACAAGAAATGTTTCACTTTAGCCAGACACGGAAGACTAACGTAAACATACTATTGTAGTTTAGACAATCTGCCGCCTTTTGTCAATACATATTTTGCGTTTTTTTGTAAAAAATATATTGCCAAGAAAGGCAGGCAGAGAGTGTAAAATGGATAATTTTCAGATCAGAACGGACCTTGCCCTGGAGGCAAGAGAAAGCGTCAACGAGGAAGAAAGTAAATTACGGGGTGTGTCGGTGGAAGAACACTACGAGGAAGAGGCGGATCTTCGTATCACTAAGGTTACGATCGATACGAAAAATGCAGAGAAAATGCTGGGAAAACCCATGGGAGTCTATGTGACGATGGAGGCTCCGGCGATGGTGGAGCCGGATGATGATTATCATCGGGAGATTTCAGAAGCACTGGCGGAAGAACTTCTGAAAATGATGCCGCAGGAACAGGAAGAACAGTCGGTACTGGTGGTGGGCCTGGGCAACAGGGAAGTGACTGCGGATGCACTGGGACCTCAGGTGGTAGATAACCTCCTGATCACCAGACATGTAGTGAAAAATTATGGTAAGGCAGCATATAACTGCACCCGGATGAATCTTGTCAGCAGCATTGAGCCGGGAGTCATGGCCAAGACCGGCATGGAGACAGCGGAAATCATAAGCGGAGTTGTAAAAGAGACCGGACCGGATGTGCTGATCGTTGTGGATGCGCTGGCTGCCCGCAGTACCAGAAGACTGAACCGGACGATCCAGATTACCAATACCGGGATCCAGCCGGGCTCCGGTGTGGGAAATCATCGTAATGCACTGACACAGGAAACGCTGGGAGTGCCGGTGATAGCTATAGGAATTCCTACGGTAGTGGATGCAGCTACCATTGTAGGGGATGCCCTGGAAAAACTGATGAGTGGCGAGAAGGAATTTGATGCGGTGAAATATATGGGACAGCATAGAATGGCATTTGCGGAACTGAACAATATGTATATGACGGGAAAAGATATTGATTCTGTAGTGAAGAGGGTCAGCTATACTGTGTCCGAAGGAATCAATATAGCCATGGAAAAATCATTTGTGGTATAACGAATCAAAGAAAACGTGCCGGCATATATATAGGGGAGAACGTATGGGAAGGGGAGTGGCGGCGGTAAAAATGAGTCAAAGGAACATGCATCGGACGGCGTTGCTCCTTATGGTCGGAAGCGGCATTTTGCTGACGGCCGGAAACGGAACGGATGCTTATCCGATCGTTGGGTATTCTCAGGCGGTTGCAGCCTCTGAAGACAGCACGGGAATATTGCTGGAACAGTCGGTACAGGGACTGGTGCCCCTGTTGGGATACGGAGATATTCGGGAAACGCGGACACAGCCGCCGGAGGATGAGTCTACGTGGCATACACTGACAACGGAAGAATTGTTGGGAGCAGATGGAATTCTTCCGCAATCCAGTGAAAAGGAAACACAGGAGGTGGCGGAACCGGCGGAGAGTACTTCCGCAACAGCCGGCGGAGAATTTGTTCCGGCCGGCAGACAGATGCAGATTGACCTTGCACAGTTAAAGGACTACGAATCGTTGGTAGGAAATTTTTATGCAATAGATGCCAATACCATGATAGGAAGCGATCAACTATCCGTGGAAAAGTTTATGGAAATCGATATGACCATGGCGAAACAGGAGGGAGAAGGTCCACAGATCCTGATCTATCACACCCATTCCCAGGAGGCATTTGCAGATTCTGTGCCGGGAGATGTGAACACAGGTATTGTGGGAGTGGGAGAATATCTGACACAGGTGCTTACGGAACAATACGGCTACCGGGTACTTCATCATACCGGACAGTATGATGTGGAAACCAGAGACAATGCTTATTCCAGGGCGCTTCCGGAAGTGGAACAGCTACTTGCAAAGAATCCGTCCATTCAGGTGGTGATAGATCTGCACCGAGATGAAGTAGCACAGGACACCAGACTGGTGACGGAACTGCAGGGCAGACCCACCGCTAAATTTATGTTCTTTAACGGACTCAGCCGCACGCGCAAGACAGGAGATATCGATTATCTCCGGAATGAGAATCAGGAGGCAAATCTGGCATTTTCTTTTCAGATGCAGCTGAAGGCAGCGGAGTATTACCCGGGTCTGACCCGCAGAATCTATTTGAAGGGATACAGATACAATATGCATCTGTGTCCCAGGACGCTTCTGGTGGAACTGGGAGCGCAGAATAATACATATGAGGAAGCCATCAATGCCTGTGATCCGCTGGCACATATTTTGGATATGGTCCTTGGAGGGGAATGATCTGATTTACGAATGCTGATTTACGAATCGAAGCAAAAACATAGACAAGAATGCGGATTTTATGCTACAATCGTTAGATGCAAGAATATGTCAGGAAAGGACAGCAGTATGACAGCGATAGATCAGAGCAAGATCCGCAATTTTTGTATTGTGGCACATATAGATCATGGAAAATCCACTTTGGCAGACCGTATTATTGAGAAGACCGGTCTGCTGACCAGCAGAGAAATGCAGGCACAGGTTCTGGATAATATGGATCTGGAGAGAGAGCGTGGCATCACCATCAAGGCACAGGCAGTACGCACGGTATATCAGGCGCAGGACGGAGAAGAGTATATCTTTAACTTGATCGATACTCCGGGACATGTGGACTTTAACTACGAAGTCAGCCGTTCTCTGGCGGCCTGCGACGGCGCGATCCTGGTGGTGGATGCGGCACAGGGCATTGAGGCACAGACACTGGCGAATGTCTATCTGGCACTGGATCATGACCTGGATGTCTTCCCGGTCATCAATAAGATCGACCTGCCCAGTGCGGATCCCCAGAGAGTGATTGAGGAGATCGAGGATGTTATCGGCATCGAGGCACAGGATGCACCGCTGATATCCGCAAAAAACGGTATCGGCATTGAGGAAGTGTTAGAGCAGATCGTGAAGAAAATTCCCGCACCAAAGGGCGATCCAACGAATCCTCTGCAGGCGCTGATCTTTGATTCCGTGTATGATTCCTACAAGGGTGTCATTATCTTCTGCCGTGTCATGGAAGGTACCGTGAAAAAGGGCACTGTCATCCGCATGATGGCTACCGGAGCCAGGGAGGAAGTAGTGGAGGTCGGATACTTCGGCGCCGGTCAGTTTATTCCCTGCGAAGAGCTTTCCGCGGGAATGGTAGGTTATATTACCGCTTCTATTAAAAATGTAAAAGACACCGCAGTGGGTGATACGGTGACAGACGATAACAATCCCTGTGCAGTGCCCCTGCCCGGTTATAAAAAAGTCCAGTCCATGGTGTATTGCGGTCTGTATCCCGCAGACGGCTCCAAATACCCGGATCTGAGAGATGCCCTGGAAAAATTACAGTTAAACGATGCGTCCCTGTTTTATGAACCGGAGACCTCCGTGGCATTGGGATTTGGTTTCCGCTGCGGATTCCTGGGACTGTTGCATTTGGAGATTATTCAGGAGCGTCTGGAACGAGAGTATAATCTTGATCTGGTGACCACTGCTCCCGGAGTAGTCTATAAGGTACACAAGACCAATGGGGAAGTGATCGAACTGACCAATCCGTCCAATCTGCCGGATCCTTCCGAGATCGAATACATGGAGGAGCCTGTGGTAAATGCGGAGATTATGGTAACCTCTGAATTTATCGGATCTATTATGGAATTGTGCCAGGAGCGTCGCGGCAAGTATCTTGGCATGGAATATATCGAAGGCACCAGAGCATTGTTAAAATACGAATTGCCTTTGAACGAGATTATTTACGATTTCTTTGATGCACTGAAATCCCGCTCCCGCGGTTATGCTTCTTTTGATTATGATCTGAAGGGTTATGAGAGATCCAATCTGGTGAAGCTGGACATTCTGATCAACCGCGAGGAAGTGGATGCACTGTCCTTCATTGTCTGTGCGGACTCCGCCTATGAGAGAGGCCGTAAGATGTGTGAGAAATTAAAGGATGAGATTCCGAGACACCTCTTTGAGATTCCCATTCAGGCAGCTATCGGCGGCAAGGTGATCGCCAGAGAGACCGTAAAGGCTATGCGTAAGGATGTGCTGGCAAAATGCTACGGCGGTGATATTACCCGTAAGAAAAAGCTGCTGGAGAAGCAGAAAGAGGGTAAAAAGCGTATGCGGCAGTTCGGTAACGTAGAGATCCCGCAGAAAGCATTTATGAGCGTTTTGAAACTGGATGACAAGAATTAACCATAATTTTTTGAAGGAGTAATATGAATCAGAAGGAACTGGAAATATATATTCATATTCCCTTTTGCATAAAAAAGTGCAGCTATTGTGACTTTCTGTCTGCTCCTGCTACGGAGCAGACGGTAGAGTCCTATATGGCTGCACTTTTTGCCGAAATCGAAGGGAAGTCCGGTAAATATCGGGATCGCAGAGTGGTGTCAGTGTTTATTGGTGGAGGAACGCCGTCGCGGCTTACCGGAGAGCAGATGGGGCAGCTGATGGCGTGTATCAGACGGCATTTTTTCCTGGACCCGGCGGCAGAGATCACGACGGAAGTAAATCCGGGAACCGTGTCAGAGGAAAAGTTACGTACCTTTCGTAAGGCAGGGATCAATCGCCTGAGCATCGGAATGCAGTCCGCACAGGATGAAGAACTACGTGAACTCGGCAGGATCCATGATTTTGCCGGATTTCTTGAAGCATATGAAGCAGCGGTGCAGGCAGGATATACGAATATCAATGTGGATGTTATGAGCGGATTGCCGGGACAGACGCTTGAAAGTCTACGGGATACCCTGGGGAAACTATTGGCACTCCGGCCTATGCCACAGCATGTTTCGGCATATAGTCTGATCGTGGAGGAGGGAACCCCTTTTGCGAGGATGGCGGAGCGGGGAGAATTACAGTTGCCGGAGGAAGATACGGAGCGGGCAATGTATGAGGAGACCAGGGAGATACTGGCAAAATATGGCTTTCATCGTTATGAGATATCCAATTATGCCAGGGATGGGTATGAGTGCCTTCATAATGTCGGTTACTGGATCCGCAGGGATTATCTGGGCTTTGGCATTGGCGCGGCATCGCTGGTTGATAATGTGAGATTCCAGAATGGACGGGATCTTATCACATACTTGGAGAATCCGCAGAATTGCAGGGAAGAAGAACAGGTGCTTACGGAGCAGGAGCAGATGGAGGAGACCATGTTTTTGGGACTGCGTCTGATCCGGGGAATCTCCTATGAACAGTTTGAAAAACAGTATGGCAGAAGTCTTCCCGAGGTATATGGACCGGTGATCACGCAGAATATTGCAGACGGCTTACTCCGGGAATACACAGAGGAGTCAGGGGAGAGATTTCTGGCACTTACGGAAAAGGGACTGGATGTAAGCAATTATGTGATGGCACAGTTTTTATTCTGAGGTCTGTGAGGACTGACAGGCACTTGTGGACAGAACAACACATAAAATAACATAAGCAACTGTCCACGGAGGTGCTTTTTGAAGACCTTTCAGCAACCCTTAACCGCAGGAGAAGAAGCTTATTATATCCGTTTACTCAGGGAAGGTACCGTGGAAGAAGCCATACAGGCGAAAGAAATTCTGGTGGAGAGGAATTTACGCCTGGTGGCGCATATCGCCAAAAAATACCAGAATGTGGAAGAAGATATGGAGGACCTGATCTCCATCGGATGTATCGGACTGATCAAAGCAGTGAATTCTTTCGATTCCGGAAAAGGCAGGCTGGCTACGTATGCCTGTCGTTGTATCGATAATGAACTTCTGATGATGCTGCGAAGCCGTAAAAAGCTGTCCAGGGAAGTATCTCTATATGAACCGATCGGTCAGGATAAGGAAGGTAATGCTATTCACCTCCTGGATGTGATCGAAGAGAAACAGAAGGATATTGTGGAGGATATGGAGCTCGGAAGAAATATCAGACGCCTGTTTTCGGCCCTTGATCACTGCCTGTCAGACAGAGAATACCGGATTCTTGTAATGCGTTACGGCCTGCGGGGGCAGAAAGAACATACGCAGCAGGAGGTCGGGGATATTCTTGGAATCTCCAGAAGCTATGTGTCCCGTATGGAAAAACGAGCGCTGCATAAGCTTGCATCTAAGCTTCGGGAAGACTAAACACAATCTTGTCAATTATTAGACACTGTGATATATTTATTTTTGTAAGTACGTTTGGATAAGAGGGGGGAATATCGGGGATGCATTTTGTGAAAACGGAAGAATTAAAGACGGGAATGCGTCTTGCCAGACCTATATATAATAAGAAAAGTATTCTTTTGTTTGACAGGAATTCTCTTTTGTCGGTACAGGCAATAGAGAGCATACGCAATTTCGGTCTGATCGGTGTCTATGTTTTAGAGCCTGCGGAACCGCTACCTCCCATGACGCAGGAGGATCTGGAATTTGAGCGGTTCCAGATCAAGGCGGTCAGTGCGATCGAAGAAGAGCTGGATCGCATTCTGAAGACCAGAAAACAGAGCAGGATCCAGACGATTGCGGATATGGTTATCCGCAACTACGGACATTTGGATGAGAAGATTAATTTTTATCAGAATCTGAGAAGCCTGGAAGATTATGTTTCCAGACATTCCCTAAATGTGGCAATACTCTGTGCCATGATTACCCATGTAATGAATATTCGAAGAGAGGAACAGTATCATACCGTATGTGCGGCCCTTCTTCATGATATGGGAAAACTGAAAAAACATGAGGATGTATATTTCGGAGCTCCTTATTCCAGAGAAGACGCGATCAGAAATTGTGAGACCCAGGAAGAGGCTTACAGCGTGATCGAAGAAGCATTTGCGACGGAGGGACCCGCTATACGCCGGATCTGCCAGCAGGCGGCGGGAAAGCAGCTGGATCTCTTCCCGGAAGAAGGAAAAGAAAGCAGATATAAAATGCTGGAGGGATCCAATGTATTGCTGGTGGCGAACCGCTATGATGAGATTACCGCGATGACACTGCAGGGAACGGCCCAGTCAGAAGTGAAGGCAGCCCAGGAACTGCTGGAACATCCGGAAGTGTACGACCCGGAGACGGTGCAGGCATTATTAAGATCCATTAATATTCTGCCGCCCGGGGCAAGCGTAGAACTCAGTACCGGAGAAAAGGCGCTTGTTTTGAGAGAAAATAAAGAGAATGTGCTGTGTCCCACAGTGGTAAGCTTCCGTGACAACAGTATTTTGGATCTTGCTTTGCCACAGAATGAGGATATACAGATCGTTGATGTCATGAAGACGATGGATAACAGATATATACTGAAGAAATAAGAAATGAGGAAAAAATATGCCGACAATCGAAGAAATACTCAGAGCCGCCAAAGAAGCCGGAGCAAGTGATGTGCATCTTACGGTAGGTATTCCTCCCAAAATGCGGGTGAACGGTAATCTGATCACAATGGATTATCCCAAAATGCTGCCTGCGGATACCCTGGAGGTGCTGGTCAACATTATGACAGAAGTGCAGAGGGAGCGTTTTGAGGAACGGGGAGAATATGATATGTCGTTCTCTATTCCGAACTGTGGACGTTATCGTGTCAATGCGTATAAACAGAGGGGATCTGTTGCCCTGGCATTCCGTCTGGTGGGAACCAAGGTACCTTCACCGGAAGAACTGGGAGTACCGGAATCGGTGATTGATCTGTATCAGCGCAAACGTGGACTGGTGTTGGTCACCGGCCCTACCGGAAGCGGTAAATCCACCACACTTGCTGCCATTATAGATAAGATCAATAATAACAGGGATGCTCACGTGATTACCCTGGAGGACCCCATAGAGTACCTGCACCAGCATAAAATGTCCATGGTCAATCAGCGTGAGATCGGTATTGATTCCAACAATTATGCCAATGCCTTAAGAGCAGCTCTCCGTGAAGATCCGGATGTTATCCTCGTGGGAGAAATGCGTGATTTTGAGACAATCAGTGTAGCAATCACCGCGGCGGAGACGGGACATCTGGTATTGTCCACATTGCATACCATCGGTGCAGCCAGCACGGTAGACCGTGTCATTGATGTATTCCCGCCGCACCAGCAGCAACAGATCCGGGTACAGCTGTCCAATACACTGGAAGCCGTTATTTCCCAGCAGCTGATACCTACGGCAGACGGAAAACATCGTGTAGCGGCGTTTGAGGTCATGCATGCGAACCATGCAGTACGCAATCTGATCCGTGAGGGAAAGTCCCATCAGCTGGCAAGTGTCATGCAGACCAACCGCAAGCTGGGGATGATCACCATGGACGAGGCAATTGTCCAATTGTATTTTGAAGGCAAGATCGATAGAGAGCAGGCCATCCAGTTCGCACAGGATCCAGACAGCATGGAAAATAAGATCTGATCCGGAGGATCATAAAATGATAATCACCGTTAACGATTCAGAGCCCCGCTTCATAGGAATGAGAACAGGCTCTGAATCGTTGCGGAAATCAAATTTCGAAAAGCTAATTTCCAAGGAAAATTTCTAATACAAAATTCTTTTATTGCCCATCGGGCATTTCGCAGAGGTTCTGCATTTCGTTGGTTACCCAATATTTATCACAAAATTTATATACAAGGAGGTAGTTTATGTTTTCGACAATTGATTCCGGTGCAGTCTGCGGATTGCAAGCGTATCTGGTCCGCGTGGAGGTGGATCTTGCTGGGGGATTGCCCTCTTTTCAGATGGTGGGTTCTTTGGGGAGTGAGGTGAGAGAATCCCGGGAGAGAGTGTGTGTCGCCATGAAAAATTCGGGGTTTCAGATTCCGCCCTGCCATATAACAGTGAATCTTGCACCGGCAGACAGGCGTAAGGACGGAACGGCATTTGATCTGCCCATTGCCGTAGGCTTGTTAAAAGATATGGAGCTTCTCACGGAGGAGGCGGTACGGGATACGCTGTTTTTGGGAGAACTGGGACTGAACGGTGAGATCAAAAGAGTCAAAGGTGTGCTTCCCATTGTCCGGGAAGCTGCCGGTAAGGGAATCACCAGAGTGATCGTTCCCCGGGAAAACGCATTGGAGGCAGCGGTGATCCCGGGGATTACGGTATGGGGTGTCGGGGAACTGGGAGAGCTTATTATGGCTCTGCTGCATCCGGATACGGAAAATGAAAAAATATACAAACCCAGGATCCGGGCAGAAGAACTGTTACAGAAAAAGAAAGCAGACAGAAGAGGAGACTTTAAAGAGGTGTCGGGGCAGGAGAGTGCCAGGCGAGGTGCAATGATCGCGGCAGCGGGATTCCATAACCTGCTGATGATGGGACCGCCGGGGGTGGGGAAATCCATGATTGCCGGGAGAATTCCGGGGATATTACCGCCCCTTACACTGGAGGAGAGTCTGGAGGTAACCAGTATTTACAGTGTGGCGGGGCTGCTTACTCCGGAACAGGCGCTGATCACGGAGAGACCTTTTTACGCACCTCACCATACGGTCACTGCAGCGGCACTGATCGGCGGCGGAAATGCCTATCCCAGACCCGGAATGGTATCTCTGGCACATCGGGGTGTGTTGTTTTTGGACGAGCTTCCGGAATTTCAGCGGACGGTGCTGGACAGTATGCGGCAACCGTTGGAAGAACGCAGGGTACAGATTGCCAGGGCGTCGGGAGTGGTAACTTTTCCGTCGGATTTTATGCTGGTGGCTGCCATGAACCCCTGTCCCTGCGGATATTATCCGGATCGGAATAAATGCCGCTGCACACAGCCGCAGATAGAAAAATATCTCGGAAAAGTATCGGGACCGCTATTGGACCGTATTGATCTGTGCGTGGAACTGCAACCGGTGGATATTTTGCATTTACAGACAAAAATCACAGGAGAAAGCAGTGAACAGATGCGGGAGAGAATCGAAAGAGCCAGAAAAATGCAGGAGAAGAGGTATGCGGGAACAGAGTATCGCTTCAATGGGGATGTATCATCGGCAGATGTGGATCATTATTGTAGTCTGGGAGAAACGGAGAAAAATGTCATGGAACAGCTGTACCATACGTTGGAACTGAGCGCCAGGGCATATCATCGGATTTTGAAGACCGCCAGAACGATTGCCGATCTGGAGGAACAGGAAAACATTGCAAAAGAACATCTTCTGGAGGCAGCCTGCTATCGCCCCTCCGGAGAGTACTGGGGATAGAAGGGAGAGCCGGAGATGACAGAGACGGAGAGAATGTATGCTTATTTTATATGCAGTATTCCCATGATCGGCGGGGTAAGAGCCGGTCAGCTGCTAAGCAGATTCGGGGACCCGCAGGGAGTCTATGAAGCCGGTACCGCCGGCTGGAGGGAGATATTGAATGATTCTGTTGTGGAGTATATGGACAGACAGAAAAAAAGCGGTAATCTTGAAGAAGAATATCACAGCTTAGGAGAAAAACAGATCGGACTGGTATTACAGGAGGAAGAGGGATTTCCACAGAAACTGCTGGAAATACCGGACCCACCCTACGGCTTGTTTTATAAAGGGAAATTACCGGAACAGAAACAGCCGTCGGTGGCGGTCATTGGAGCCAGAGAGTGTTCGGAATACGGACGTTTTGTGGCGGAAGAACTGGGCAGATACCTCGGTAGTCAGGGAATACAGGTCATCAGCGGAATGGCAAGGGGAATCGATGGGATCAGCCAGCAGGCAGCGCTTTTGGCAGGAGGGACATCCTACGGAGTGCTGGGATGCGGAGTGGATATCTGTTATCCCAGTCAGAACAGGAAATTGTACGAGGAACTGATACAAAAAGGGGGTCTGTTGTCCACTTATGCGCCGGGGACAAAGGCACTGCCGGCATATTTTCCCCCGAGGAACCGTATCGTCAGCGGGTTGGCGGATGCGTTGATCGTCATAGAAGCCAGACAGAAAAGCGGGACGTTAATTACCGTGGATATGGCGCTGGAGCAGGGGAAGGATGTTTATGTGGTTCCCGGCAGAATCACGGACAGACTCAGTGACGGCTGTAACCGCCTGCTGACACAGGGGGCGGGGGTGTTCCTGTCACCGGAGAGCTTTACGGAGGAATTTTTGAGGAACTGGGAAGAAAAGCAGGAGCTTTCATCGCCGGATCCGGAGCAGAAAATAAGAGGCAGACGAAAGAGCCGGAAACGGATAGAAAAGCTGGAGGAGCCTTTGCGTCAGGTGTACAAATTGTTGGATTGTGTGCCGAAATCGACGGAGATTATTTTGCAGGAGGCATGGAAGAAAGGAGAATATATAGATATTGTCACGTTGCACCGGAGACTGATGGAATTGGAACTGATGGGATATGTAAAGCAGAATACCCCGGGGCATTTTGGTACTTCTGCGAATTGACAAGGGTTTTAGATCGGGGGTATAGTTAAGAATACAGACGCAAGAAAGGCAGGGTAACCCTATGAACGATAAAGATACTTACAGAATGCATACAAAAGTCATACAGATCGGAGACCGTAAGATCGGCGGCGGCAATCCTATCGCCATCCAGTCCATGACCAATACGAAGACGGAAGATGTGAAAGCTACGGTGGAACAGATTCTGCGACTGGAAAAGGCAGGCTGCGAGATCATCCGTTGTACGGTACCTACCTTAGAGGCGGCAGCAGCCATCCGTGAGATCAAGAAGCAGATTCATATTCCTCTGGTAGCGGATATTCATTTTGACTACCGTATGGCGCTGGCTGCCATCGAGAACGGTGCGGACAAGATACGTATCAACCCCGGCAATATCGGAAGTACGGAGCGGGTGAAGGCTGTGGTGGATGCGGCGAAGGAGCGGAATATCCCCATACGTGTCGGTGTCAACAGCGGCTCCCTGGAGAAGCCGTTAATAGAGAAATACGGTGGTGTGACAGCTGAGGGTATTGTGGAGAGCGCACTGGATAAGGTGCACATGATCGAAGACTTAGGATATGACAATCTGGTCATCAGTATCAAGTCTTCGGATGTATTAATGTGCGTGAAAGCCCATGAACTGCTGGCAGGGAAGACTGTATATCCGCTGCATGTGGGCATTACCGAGTCCGGTACAGTCAACAGCGGCAATATAAAATCTGCCATTGGTCTGTCCCTGATCTTAAGCCAGGGCATCGGGGACACGATCCGTGTATCCCTGACAGGAGACCCTGTGGAGGAGATCAAGTCCGCGAAGCTGATCCTGCGTACCCTGGGACTCAGAAAGGGCGGCATCGAAGTCGTATCCTGCCCTACCTGTGGCAGAACCCAGATCAATCTGATCGACCTGGCGACCAGGGTGGAAAAGCTGGTGGAAGATTATCCGCTGGATATTAAGGTGGCAGTCATGGGCTGCGTGGTAAACGGTCCCGGAGAAGCAAAAGAAGCGGATCTGGGAGTAGCGGGAGGCATCGGAGAGGGCCTGCTGATCAAACACGGAGAGATTATAAAAAAGCTTCCGGAGGATCAGCTGCTCCCCGCCTTAAAAGAGGAATTGGATCATTGGAGTTAAAATAGATGAGTAAACCTTTTTTTGAAGTATTTCCGAATTTACAGTTGAATACGGATATTCATGACCTGATGGGTCAGACAGAAGTAGAGAGAGTCTCGGCGACAAAGCGCAGAGACTTTCTTCGGGTGTATTTAAAAAGTACCCGTCTGATTCAGAAAGCAGATATCTGGACCGCGGAACAGGAGATTAAAAAGCAGTTGTTTCCGGATGCCAACCTGACGGTAAAAATATACGAAAAATTTGAACTTTCTTCCCAATACAATCCGGAAAAGCTGATGGATATCTATAAAGAAAGTATTCTGGAGGAATTTCGGGAATACAGTCATATCCAGTACAACGCCCTGAAGACGGCCAGAATTGAGTATCCTGCGGACAATGAAATGCTGATAACGATGGAGGATACGGTGCTGAACCGCAGTATGGAAGGAGAGATATTACAGATCCTTGAGAAGATACTGGTGGAACGCTGTGGATTCTCTGTGAAGCTCCATGCAGCCTATGTGGAAAAAGAGGCCGGAAGATTCAAGGAGGAAGAGGAAGCTAAGATCCGCATGAAGGTAGATGCCATCTACAGCCGCACCAGAGGCAGGAAGGAAGAGGCTGTGGACAGCACAGCGCCTGCGCAGGACACAGAGCAGGAAAATACACAGAGCCCGGAGGCGAAAAAGACAGACAATTCCGGCAAGGCAAAAAGCGAACCGGCAGGTGGCGTGACCAAGAGCTTCCAGGGGGGAGGCCGTGGCGAATTCAAGCGCGGAGAATTCAAAAAAGGAGAGTTCCGTAAGGGCGGCAATTTTGAAAAGGGCGCCCTGAAGAGATCGGACAATCCCGATGTGATCTATGGCAGAGATTTTGAAGAGGAAGCCATGAAGATCGAGGAACTGATCGGTGAGATGGGGGAAGTGACCATCCGCGGAAAAGTACTGTCTGTGGATACCAGGGATATTAAGAATGAAAAGACTATCATTATCTTCAATATGTCCGATTTTACCGATACCATGACTATCAAAATGTTCGTGCGTACGGAACAGGTGAAGGAAGTGACCGGGGATATTAAGCCGGGAGCCTTTTTAAAGGTAAAGGGAATCTGTATGATGGATAAGTTTGACCATGAACTGGCAATCGGGTCCATCGCGGGGATCAAGAAGATCCCTGATTTTACCAATACAAGAATGGATACTTCCGCCAGAAAACGTGTGGAGCTGCACTGCCATACCAAAATGAGTGATATGGATGGTGTCTCAGAGGCAAAAGATATCGTAAAACGTGCCTATAAATGGGGACATCGTGCCATCGCCATCACAGATCACGGCGTGGTACAGAGTTTTACCGATGCCAATCATGTCTGGGACGATCTGTGGAAGGCGGAAAAGGGCAAACGTAAGGAAGCCGGAGACGAGAATCCGGACAAGCAGGATTTTTTCAAAATCATCTATGGTGTGGAGGCTTATCTGGTAGATGATCTGAAGGAGATTGTGACCAATGATAAGGGACAGAGTCTGCACGAGGATTATGTGGTGTTCGATATCGAGACCACAGGATTCTCCCCCGTGAATAACCGGATCATTGAGATCGGTGCGGTCAAGGTGTCCGGCGGTGAGATCGTGGATCGTTTTTCCACTTTCGTCAATCCGGATGTACCGATTCCTTTTGAAATCGAGAAGCTGACCAGTATCCGTGATGAGGATGTCATGGACTCTCCGCAGATCGATGTGATTCTGCCGCAATTTTTGCAGTTTTGTGAGGGCTGTATCATGGTGGCACACAATGCCGGCTTCGATATGAGCTTTATTATGGAGAATTGCAGAAGACTGGGATATCCGCAGGAGTTTACCTATGTGGATACCGTGGGCATCTCCAGAGTATTGTTGAAGAATCAGTCAAAGCATACCCTGGATGCGGTGGCGAAGACTTTGGGGATATCCCTGGAGAATCATCACCGGGCCGTGGATGATGCGGAGTGTACGGCACATATTTTTGTGAAATTTATTAAAATGCTGGAGGAGCAGGATATCCATAATCTGACGGAAGTCAATGCACTGGGGGCATCCAGTGTGGATGCTGTGAAAAAAATGCCCTCCTACCATGCCATTATTTTAGCAAAAAATGATCTGGGGCGCATCAACCTCTACCGGTTGGTGTCCCAGTCACATCTGACCTATTTTAACAAGCATCCCCGGATTCCCAAGAGCCTGATCCTGAAATACAGAGAAGGTCTGATCCTGGGAAGCGCCTGTGAGGCGGGAGAGCTGTACCGTGCCCTGCTGGACGGACAGTCGGATGCGCAGATCGCCAGGCTGGTAAAATTCTATGATTACCTGGAGATCCAGCCCTGTGGCAACAATAAGTTCATGATCGCTTCGGAGAAAATCCGGACGGTCAATTCCATAGAGGATATCCAGAATATCAACCGCAGGATCGTGGAGCTGGGAGAACAGTTCCACAAGCCCGTAGTGGCTACCTGTGATGTACATTTTCTGGATCCGGAGGATGAGGTCTACCGTCGTATCATCATGGCAGGACGGGGGTTTGATGATGCGGATGATCAGGCACCGCTGTATTTACATACCACGGAGGAGATGTTGGAAGAGTTCTCCTATCTGGGTAGTGACAAGGCGGAAGAGATCGTCATTACCAATACGAATATGATCGCGGATATGATCGAGACCATTGCACCGGTGCGCCCGGACAAGTGTCCCCCGGTCATTCCGGACAGTGATAAGACACTGACGGAGATCTGTTACAACAGGGCCCATGAGATCTATGGACCGGATCTGCCACAGATCGTAGAGGCAAGACTGGAGAAGGAATTGAACTCCATTATCAAAAACGGATTTGCCGTAATGTACATCATTGCGCAGAAGCTGGTATGGAAGTCGGTGGAGGATGGATATCTGGTAGGTTCCCGTGGATCCGTAGGAAGCTCCTTTGTGGCGACTATGGCGGGAATCACGGAGGTCAATCCCTTAAGTCCCCATTATTATTGCAGCAAGTGTCATTATGTGGATTTCGACAGTGAAGAGGTCAAAGCCTACGCCGGTAAAGCGGGAATCGATATGCCGGACAAGGTCTGCCCGGTGTGTGGAGAGAAGCTTCATAAGGATGGCTTCGATATTCCTTTCGAGACGTTCCTAGGATTCAAGGGAGATAAGGAGCCGGATATCGACCTGAACTTCTCCGGTGAGTACCAGTCCAAGGCGCATAAATACACGGAGGTTATCTTCGGCGCAGGACAGACTTTCCGTGCCGGAACCATTGCAACCCTGGCGGACAAGACCGCTTTCGGTTATGTGAAGAATTATTTTGAAGAACGTGGCATTCATAAGCGGACCAGCGAGATCGACCGTATCGCTTCCGGATGTACCGGAGTGCGACGCAGTACCGGTCAGCATCCCGGCGGTATCGTTGTGTTGCCTCTGGGGCAGGATATTAACTCCTTCACCCCGGTACAGCATCCGGCGAATGATATGACCACGGATACCATAACCACACACTTTGACTACCATTCCATCGACCATAACCTGTTGAAACTGGATATTCTGGGACACGATGATCCTACCATGATCCGTATGCTGCAGGATCTGACGGGGAGAGATCCCTTGACGATCCCGCTGGATGGACAGGATGTTATGAGTCTGTTCCAGAACACGGACGCGTTAGGCATCACCCCGGAACAGATCGGTGGAACAAAGTTAGGAGCATTAGGCATTCCGGAGTTCGGTACAGACTTCGCTATGCAGATGGTTATTGATGCGAAACCCAAGGCGTTTTCCGATCTGGTGCGTATCTCCGGTCTGTCCCACGGTACCAACGTATGGCTGGGCAATGCGCAGGATCTGATCATGAGCGGTGTGGCGACTATTTCCACGGCGATCTGTACCCGTGATGATATCATGCTGTATCTGATCCAGATGGGCGTGGAGTCGGAGAAGTCCTTCAAGATCATGGAGGCAGTACGTAAGGGTATGGTGGCGAAGGGAAAATGTGCCATGTGGGAAGAGTGGAAAGCGGATATGCTGGCGCATGACGTACCCCAGTGGTATATCGAATCCTGCCAGAAGATCGAGTATATGTTCCCGAAGGCACATGCGGCGGCGTACGTTATGATGGCATGGCGTATCGCTTATTGCAAGATCCATTATCCGTTAGCTTATTACGGTGCGTTTTTCAGTATCCGCGCCAAGGCATTTTCCTATGAGATCATGTGTCAGGGGCAGAGGCACTTGGAGAGCGTGATGGCAGAGTACAAAAAACGACAGGATACTCTTTCTAATAAGGAAAAAGATGCTATGGGTGATATGCGTATCGTGCAGGAGATGTATGCGCGGGGCTTTGAGTTTGAACCCATCGATATCTTCCGGGCACAGTCCAGATCGTTCCAGATTGTGGATGGAAAATTAATGCCGTCCTTAAACAGTATCGACGGACTGGGAGAGAAGGCGGCAGATGCCATTGTGGAAGCTGCCAAGGACGGTCCGTTCCTCTCCAAAGATGATTTTCGTCAAAGAACTAAGGTTTCCAAGACGATAATTGACCTTATGGATTCGTTAGGATTATTAGGAGACCTGCCCGAGTCCAATCAGATCAGTATATTTGATCTGGTGTAACAGCTCAGCCATACCGTGCAGAACACACTGCGTGGACGCTTGCGTACAAAGCAGCGTGTTCCACACGGTATGAGCGGAGCGCCCGATCCATGAAGTAAAAGATGAGCCGCGCAAGCGGCGCCGGCTGCGCAGCAGACGCTTTTGCGAATGGTCCGGGCACTGAGCTTTTGCGCTGGGGACAGAACGTTCCTAAAATTTTTGAAAAAAGTACTTGCATTTTTTCGACAACTCCATTATACTATGCAAGTACGGTTTTTTTGGCTGATTGGTCAAGCGGTTAAGACGTCGCCCTCTCACGGCGAAAACAGGGGTTCGATTCCCCTACTAGCTGTTTTCGAGAACCGGAATTCGTAAAGGATTCCGGTTTTTGCGTTACAGTTCCCTCGGGAATTCCTGTGCATAGATTTGTGCTTGCACAAACATCTATGTGTGGGTGAACTGCAACATTTTTGCCGGAACCCCTTGCATTCCAGTCTGGAACATGTTAGAGTAAAGGGGATGATACATGTTACTGGAGCAAGAGTGGGCAAAAACCCACTCTTGTTTGTTATCGCGACGAGGAAAATATCCATCGTGCTTGCACGAATGGATATTTGACGACCGCTAATCAGCGCGAGCTTCGCGAAGCGAACCGCGCGCTGTTATAACACAGACAACTGAATAAGGAAGGTGAAGGAATGTCAAAAAGAGAGACATACGAAGCGAAGACGGAAGAACTTCTGCTTCCGATCGCGGAGGAAAACGGCGTGGAAATCTACGACGTGGAGTATGTGAAAGAAGGCAGCGACTGGTATCTGCGTGCCTATATCGACAAACCGGACGGCGTCAACATCGGTGACTGCGAGGCAGTAAGCCGCGCGTTGTCCGACAAACTGGATGAAGCCGATTTTATCGAGGACGCCTATATTTTGGAAGTGAGCTCACCGGGGCTTGGCAGGACGCTGAAAAAGGATAAGCATCTGGAAAAGAGCCTGGGCGAAGAAGTGGAAATCAGATTGTATAAGCCGGTGGATAAATGCCGGGAATTTACAGGCGTATTAAAAAGCTATGATGCGGACAGCATTACGATTGATACAGCAGAAAAGGAAATGACATTTGCCAGAAAAGAGATTGCACTGATCCGTCTGGCGCTGGATTTTTAAACAGACGACAAAGCAGCGGAATGGAGGATGAAATGAATAAGGAATTAAAGGAAGCGTTGGATGTACTGGAGAAAGAGAAAGAGATCAGCAAAGAGACTCTGTTTGAAGCGATCGAAAACTCTCTGCTCACAGCCTGCAAACAGCATTTCGGCAAAGCGGATAATGTAAAGGTGGAAATCGACCGGGATACCTGCGATTTTCTCTGCTATGCGGAGAAAGAGGTTGTTCCGACACAGGATGACGTGGAGGATGAATGCCTGCAGATCGCTCTGGAGGATGCAAAGCAGATTTCCCACAGAGCGCAGGTTGGAGACATAATCCATGTGGAGATTAAGTCTAAAGAATTCGGCCGTATTGCAACACAGAATGCGAAAAATGTCATTCTGCAGAAGATCCGGGAAGAAGAGAGAAGCGTTGTATACAATCAGTATTTCGAAAAGGAAAAAGACGTCGTAACCGGCGTTGTACAGCGTTATCTGGGCCGCAACATCAGCATCAACCTGGGCAAGGCGGACGCAATCTTAAACGAGAGTGAGCAGGTAAAGGGCGAAGTGTTCAAGCCGACCGAGAGAATTAAGGTTTACATTCTTGAAGTAAAGAACACTCCCAAGGGACCTCGTATTTTAGTCAGCCGTACCCATCCGGAGCTTGTAAAACGTCTGTTTGAAGAAGAAGTAACAGAAATCCGCGACGGCGTTGTAGAGATCAAGAGTATCGCCCGTGAGGCTGGCAGCCGTACCAAGATCGCAGTATGGTCGAACAATCCGAACGTAGACGCAGTCGGCGCCTGTGTCGGTATGAACGGTTCCCGTGTCAATGCGATCGTAGATGAGCTGCGCGGCGAAAAGATCGATATCGTAAACTGGGATGAAAACCCCGGCAACCTGATCCAGAACGCGCTGTCCCCTGCAAAGATCGTTGCAGTATTTGCAGATCCCGACGAGCGCACCGCAAAGGTAGTCGTACCGGATTATCAGCTGTCCCTGGCGATCGGCAAAGAAGGACAGAACGCACGTCTGGCAGCGCGTCTGACCGGCTACAAGATCGATATCAAGAGCGAGACACAGGCAAAGGATGCTCCTGGCTTCCGTTATGAGGATTATCTGGATGACGGATATGACGACGAGGAAGAAGAGTACGAGGACGATTACGAAGAAGGCGCTGAGGAAGCACTGGAAGATACACAAGAGCCTGCAGCAGCCGAGGAAGACGGCGAGGGCAGCGATGAATAAAAAGATCCCCATGAGACAGTGCGTGGGCTGCGGCGAAATGAAAAACAAGCGCGAAATGATGCGCGTGCTCAAGACGCCGGAGGGACCGATCGTGCTGGATGCGACGGGAAGGAAGAACGGACGCGGCGCCTATCTGTGCAAAAGTCTGGAGTGCCTGAAAAAGGCGAGAAAGAACCGCGGACTGGAGCGTTCCTTCCAGATGAGTATTCCGGATGAGGTTTACGACAGCCTGGAAAAGGAGTTTGGTGAGAGTGAAACCGAATAAGGTATTTTCCCTGCTGGGGCTTGCGACGAGAGCAGGACGGACGGCAAGCGGGGAGTTCATGACAGAAAAATCTGTCAAGAACAAAACCGCAGCGCTGGTGATCGTCGGTACAGACGCTTCAGCAAATACAAAGAAAAATTTCCGGGACATGTGCAGCTTTTATCATGTACCGTATTATGAATACGGGACGAAGGAAGAGCTGGGACATGCGATGGGAAAAGAAATGCGTGCATCCCTGGCGGTAACAGACGCCGGGTTTGCCAAAACCTTAAACCGGTATCTGGAAACGGAAATGAAGGAGACGGAGGGAAATGAATGGCAAAAATAAAGGTGCACGAGCTCGCAAAGGAGCTTGAAATAAAGAGCAAAGACGTCATTACCTTTTTACAGGAAAAGGGCGTGGACGTTAAGGCAGCGCAGAGCTCAATCGAGGGCGATGCGGTAGAATGGGTAAAAAAGAAGTTCGCAGCTGCAAATAAGGAGCCGTCCGGTCAAAAGGACAGCAGCAGGATAGGGCAGGCAGCGCAGACAGAAAGGAAGGCGCAGGTGGAGAAAGCGGAAACGGCAGAAAAGACGACGCAGACTGCGGCAGTACAGGCTGAGGGCCGGGAGGAACAGACAACGGATAAACAGGATATGAACAAAGAAGTTGCAGGACAGGACAGTCAGGCAAAGGCACATAAAAAAGCAAAGACGATCATTGTGGTGAATAATCCCCAGAACAGCCGGATGAAGAACGGCAATTCCGGAAACAATGACAGAAGAAATAATAATGGAAACGGTGCAAAAAATGACGGGCGCAGAAATGATGGAAACAGAGGAAGCCAGAACCGTCAGGGCAACAGAAACAACAACGGCATGCGTATGGAAAGCAGACCGCTGATCAAGCCCCTGACCAAGCCTTCCCAGCCCGTTATGCCGGATGAGAAGCTTTTGAGCAGAGAGCGCGCAGCCAAGGAAGCGGCAGCAAAGGCTGCAGCAGAAGCAGAACGCGCAGCAAAGGCAGCTGAAATCGAAGCACAGAAAAAAGAAGAGGCTGCGGCAAAGGAACGTCTGGAGAAGAGCATGGAGCGCCCTCAGAGAACCGAGCAGCGCGACAACCGCACTGAAAGAACAGATCGCACCGAAAGAACGGACCGTTCCGATAACAGAAATGCCGGAAACAGAAACGGAGACAGACCCGGTTACAACCGTGATAACAGAAACGGAGACAGACCTGGCTACAACCGTGACAACAGAAATGGAGACAGACCCGGTTACAACCGTGACAACAGAAACGGAGACAGACCCGGTTACAACCGTGATAACAGAAACGGTGACAGAAACCAGTCCGGCCGCAGAGATGGTCAGGGTCAGGAAAGGACATCCGGTTATGGAGCAAGAAGAGACCAGAACCGTCCGGGTAATAACGGCGGTGCAAGAGATAATCAGGGCTATAATCGCCCTGCAGGCGGTGGCCGCCCTGGTGCGGGCAATAACCGTCCTGGTTCAAATGGCGGACGTCCTCAGAACGGCGATGGACGGCAGGACAATCGATTCCGCAAGCCGGCAGCAGGCAAAGGCTTTGCAGCAGAAGCTCCGGCAAAGGATACGGAAAAGCGCAGAGACGATCGCCGTCTTAACCAGCAGGAGCGCGACAAGAAATCGAGAAGAGACGCGATTTACGAAGAAGACGGCGCAGCAGCACTGAAAAATGCAAAGAAGGCAGGGCGCTTTATCAAGCCCGAACCCAAGCCGGTTGAACCGGAAGAGACCATCAAGGTAATCACTGTCGGCGATAACATCACGATCAAAGAGCTGGCGGAAAAGATGAAGATGCAGCCTGCAGCCATCATCAAGAAGCTGTTCCTGGAGGGCAAGATTGTAACTGTGAATCAGGAAATCTCCTATGAAGACGCGGAAAACATCGCAATCGACTACGACATCATCTGCGAGAAGGAAGTCAAGGTTGACGTCATTGAAGAGCTGTTAAAAGAGGATGAGGAAGCAGACGAGGATATGGTTTCCAGACCGCCTGTCATCTGTGTTATGGGTCACGTTGACCACGGTAAAACCTCCCTGCTGGATGCGATCCGTAAGACGAATGTAACAGACCGCGAGGCAGGAGGCATCACGCAGCATATTGGTGCGTACACCGTACAGATCAATGGTCAGGCGATTACCTTCCTGGATACACCCGGACATGAAGCGTTCACTGCAATGCGTATGCGCGGCGCGAATGCGACCGATATTGCAGTTTTGGTTGTTGCGGCAGACGACGGCGTAATGCCCCAGACGGTAGAAGCAATCAACCATGCAAAAGCTGCCGGAATTGAAATTATCGTTGCAGTCAACAAGATCGATAAGCCCAATGCAAACGTGGACCGCGTAAAGCAGGAGCTGACGGAGTACGAACTGGTTGCAGAAGACTGGGGCGGCAGCACGGTATTTGTACCGGTATCCGCAAAGACCGGCGAAGGGATCCAGCAGCTGCTTGAGATGATTCTTCTGACTGCTGAGGTGATGGAATTAAAGGCAAATCCGAACCGTATGGCGAGAGGCATTGTGCTGGAGGCTCAGCTGGATAAGGGACGCGGTCCTGTGGCAAGCGTGCTGGTTCAGAAGGGTACGCTGCATGTCGGCGATTTCGTTTCCGCAGGTTCTTCGAGCGGTAAGGTCCGCGCGATGATAGACGACAAGGGACGCCGTGTCAAAGAAGCCGGTCCGTCCATGCCTGTCGAAATCCTCGGTCTGTCCGATGTGCCGGAAGCAGGTGACGTATTCCTGGCACATGAAAGCGATAAGGAAGCAAAATCTTACGCAGAGGCATTTATCGAGCAGAACAAGGAAAAGAAACTGGAAGAGACCAAATCCAGAATGTCCCTGGACGATCTGTTCAACCAGATCCAGGAAGGCAATTTAAAGGAATTGAACCTGATTGTCAAAGCGGATGTACAGGGCAGCGTGGAAGCAGTCAAGCAGAGCCTGACGAAGCTTTCCAACGAGGAAATCGTTGTCAAATGTATCCACGGCGGCGTAGGCGCGATCAACGAGTCCGACGTTACGCTGGCGAGCGCTTCCAACGCGATCATCATCGGCTTCAACGTTCGTCCGGATGCGACAGCAAAGGCAACTGCGGAGACGGAAGGGGTAGATATCCGTCTGTATAAGGTTATTTACCAGGCGATCGAAGACGTGGAAGCTGCCATGAAGGGTATGCTGGATCCCGTTTACGAAGAAAAGATCATCGGCCATGCCGAGGTACGTCAGATCTTCAAGGCATCCGCAATCGGAAATATCGCCGGTTCCTATGTCCTGGACGGCGTATTTACCAGAGGCTGTAAGGTGCGTATTACCAGAGAAGGTGAGCTGATCTACGAAGGCGCGCTGGCATCCTTAAAACGTTTCAAGGACGATGTGAAGGAAGTAAAAGCCGGATTCGAGTGCGGCCTTGTATTCGAAGGCTTTGACAAGATGAAGGAGTTTGACGTAGTAGAAGCCTATATAATGGTAGAAGTGCCGAGATAGGCTTTCAGAAGGGGGGATCTGTCAGGATTTCCCCGCAATATAGGAGCATTCATGAGAAAGAACAGTGTAAAAAACAGCAGGATTAACGGCGAAGTGCAGCGTGTTCTGGCAGAAGTGATCCGGGGAGAAATCAAAGATCCCCGGATTGCGCCCATGACGAGTGTTGTGGATGTCGAGGTTGCACCGGACTTAAAAACCTGCCGTGCATATATCAGCGTTCTGGGCAGCGAGGAAGAGGCTGCCGCGACGCTGGAGGGATTAAAGAGCGCAGAGGGTTTTATCCGCGGACGTCTTGCAAAGGAAATCAATTTGCGCAATACACCCGAGATTCATTTTATTATGGATCAGTCCATTGCGTATGGTGTCAACATGTCGCATAAGATCGACATGGTAATGGCAGACCAGCGCGCCAAAAAAGGAGAGGAAGAGGATGCGTAAAATCCTGGAAGAGCTGGGAAGCAGGGATACAATCGCCATCGGCGGACATGTACGTCCGGACGGCGACTGTGTCGGCTCCTGTATGGGCATGTACCTGTATCTGAAAAAAGCGCTGCCGGATGCACAGATTGATGTGTATCTGGAAAAGCCTGCAGATATTTTTGACTGCATTCATGGAATCGAAGCTGTCCGTACAGACTGCAGCAAGGATTGCGTCTATGACGTTTTCATCGTTCTGGATACCTCAAAGGAACGGCTCGGGGATGCGGAAAAGTATTTCCGGACCGCGAAAAAGACGATCAATGTGGATCATCATATCAGCAATGCGTCCGGCTGCGGCGATGTTAATTACTGCAAACCGGATGCAAGCTCCGCCTCCGAGCTCGTCTATGAGCTTCTGGAGGAAAAGTATATGGATGCAGAGATTGCAAAGGCACTGTATCTTGGCATCGTGCATGACACCGGTGTATTCCAGTATTCGAATACGACGCCGGATACATTGCGTATCGCTGCAAAGCTGCTGGCATACGGATTCGATTTTTCAAAGCTGATCGATGAGACGTTTTTTGAAAAGACCTATGTGCAGAATCAGGTGCTGGGGCGCGCACTTTTGGAGAGCGTCCGGTTTATGGACGGCAAGTGTATTTTCAGTTCCATCGATTTAAAGACGATGGAGTTTTACAAGGTTGTGCCCAAGGATCTGGATGGCATTGTGAGCCAGCTGCGCATCACGAAAGGCGTGGAGTGTGCGATCTTTTTATATCAGACGAAGACACTCGAATATAAAGTTAGCCTCCGCTCGAACGGAAAGGTGGACGTGGCGGCGATCGCGTCCTATTTCGGGGGCGGCGGCCATGTCAGGGCAGCAGGATGCACCATGCAGGGAACCGTGCATGACTGCGTCAACAATCTGTCGGAGCAGATTGAAAAGCAGCTGATAAAAGCAGAATAACAAAGGAGAATACATGAACGGAATTCTCAATGTATACAAAGAGCCGGGCTTTACCTCACACGATGTGGTTGCGAAGCTGCGCGGCATCTGCAAACAGAAAAAAATCGGCCATACAGGTACCCTGGACCCGGAAGCGTCCGGGGTACTGCCCGTCTGTCTGGGAAATGCGACGAAGCTGTGCGACCTTTTAACAGACAAAGATAAAGAATACCGGGCGGTTCTGCTGCTCGGCGTGGAGACGGACACACAGGATACGACGGGACAGATTCTGGCAGAAAAGGAAGTAAATGCAGACGAGGAGGATGTGCGCAGCGCGATCCTTTCGTTTGTCGGTCCGTATGACCAGATTCCGCCGATGTATTCGGCGTTAAAGGTCAATGGTCAGAAGCTGTGTGACCTCGCCAGAAAAGGACAGGTTGTAGAGAGAAAGAGCAGGCGGATTACGATCCATTCGATCGAAATCGAGGATATTTCACTGCCTCGCGTGACGATGCGAGTGGCATGCTCCCGCGGCACTTATATCCGGACGCTCTGTCACGATATCGGACAGAAGCTGGGCTGCGGCGGAGCGATGGAGCGGCTGGAACGGACACGCTCCGGCAATTTCAAAGCTGAGGATGCCTATCGGCTTTCCGAGCTGGAAACGTTTGCAAAAGAAGGCAGCCTGGAAGAAAAGCTTCTTCCGGTGGAGTGCGTTTTTGAACAGCTGGATGCATATCAGGTGCAGGGGGACGGACAGAAGCTTTTAGAAAACGGCAACTGGCTTTATGCAGATTTGGTGATACCTTATACGAAAGAAAAAACGGCGGCAGCATGTGAAAGAGGTACGTTTGCACCCGAACAGCAGCTGCGCATTTATGATACAGACGGACAGTTTACGGGGATTTATGCCTGGAAGCAGGAAGAAAAGCGCTTAAAGCCCGTGAAAATGTTTTTGGGAAAGGAACAATAGGAAGAAATGCAGATCATTTCCGGAACGACAGATTTTTTGCTGCAGGGGGCGTCCGCAGTGGCAATTGGCAAATTCGACGGGATGCACCGCGGGCACAAGGCGCTGCTTTCCGAAATACTGGAAGCGAAAAAGCGCGGACTGCAGGCGGTCGTATTTACATTTGATCCTCCTCCGGCTGTTCTTTTTTCCGGAAAAGCAGTCAAAGGGCTGACGACGCGGGAAGAAAAGAGACGGCTGTTTCGACAGATCGGAATCGATGTGCTGATCGAGTTTCCTCTGACTTTTCAGACTGCGGCGATTTCTCCGGAGGATTTTTTGCGTGTGATCGTGCAGGAACAGATCAGGGCCAAGCTCGTGGCTGCGGGAACCGATTTGTCCTTTGGCGACCGGGGATTAGGGGACTGCAAGCTGTTAAAGGCGCGCGCAGAAGCGTACGGCTACGAGGTAAAGATCATCGACAAGGTGCTTGAGGACGGGGAAGAAATCAGTTCAACCCGTGTCCGTCAGGCAGTGGAAGCAGGAAAGATGCAAGAGGCAGCAAGACTGCTCGGCGCGCCCTATGCGGTGATGGGAACGGTTGTGCACGGCAGACAGTTAGGGCGTACATTGGGATTTCCCACCGTCAACCTGATGCCTCCTGCAGACAAGCTTTTGCCGCCAAACGGCGTGTACCGCTCGGAGGTGGAATGCAGCAGTGGTGTTTTTAAAGGGCTGACCAATGTCGGCGTCAAACCGACCGTGGAGCATGGTGATCACCCGCCGATGAGCGTGGAAACCTATATCTATGATTTTTCAGAGGATATTTACGACAGCTTTATCACGGTGCGCCTGTTGACCTTTGAGCGCCCGGAACAAAAATTTGCTGACGTGGAGGAATTAAAGGAGCAGCTGCAGAGGGATATCGCGGCGGGCGCGCGGTAAAGCTAGAGCAGCACGCCTGGCGCTGCCGGGCAGTAGTGTCGGCGCGCAGATGCAGACGTTTTTGCACCTGCGCCGTCAGAATACGAAGGAGGATTTGAATGCAGATTTGGAAAAAACTTGGACTGACTGTTGTGTTCTGTGTGTTGTCTGCGGGGATGACAGTGAATGCAGGTTTTACGGGGAGCAACGTTCACTCCGCAGGGCAGTCTATGGGCGTCGGCGGGCTTCTGGAGGAATCCATGGATCCGGAAGCGTGCCTCGAGGCGGCACAGAATGCCAAAGAGACGCGCAAAAAGATTTACGGCTATGAAAATCTTGGCGTTGCGAAGGTCAATGACTATCTGAATATCCGTAAAGATCCGTCTGAAAACGGGGAGCTGGTGGGGAAGCTTCCAAAAAACGGCGGCGCGGACGTGCTTTCCGAAGAAAATGGCTGGTATAAGATCAAATCCGGTAAAGTGACGGGGTATGTCAGGGCGGACTATATGGTGACCGGAGAGGAAGCAAGAAATCTTGCGGACAAAGAGGCGACGAACATGGCGGTCTGCAATTCCGGAGGCTTACGCGTGCGGGAAGAGGGAAGTCTGGATGCGCCGGTCATTACACTGGTAGCGGAGGGAGAAGAGCTTGAGGTTGTGGACATTCAGGACGATTGGGTTAAGATCATGCTGGATGATGAAGCAGCGTATGTTTCCGCAGATTATGTGGATATCGCAAAGAAGCTGGAAAAAGCGGTCAGCCTGACAGAATTGAAATACGGTCAGGGCGTTTCTGACATCCGGGTCGATCTCGTCAACTACGCGAAGCAGTTTCTTGGAAACCCTTACGTCTGGGGTGGCACGAGCCTGACAAAGGGTGCGGACTGCTCGGGCTTTGTCCTGAGCATTATGAAGAAATATGGTGTGAGCCTGCCGCATCATTCCGGAAGCCAGGCACAGTGCGGCAAGAAGGTCAGCCTTTCGGAAGCACAGCCGGGCGATCTGGTATTTTATGCGAAAAATGGCAAAATCAACCACGTCGCAATCTATATCGGCGGCGGACAGGTTATCCACGCCAGCAACCCCAGAACGGGCATTAAAATTTCAAACGTATCCTATCGGACACCTTACTCCGTCAGACGGGTGCTGTCGTAAAAAGGTGCTGTTTTGTGGCAGCGTGATACAGTCATAATCTGAATAAATTCCGGAAAATAGTATTTACAGCCCACTTTTTTTATGATATAGTCATTAGGTATGAATTCAGCCGGTGCTCAGGCTTGGGACACTCCGACCCATATCTTAGTACCAGGCGGTTAACATTTAAAGGAGGATTTACCCATGATTTCCAAAGAGAAGAAAACAGCAATCATCAAAGAGTATGCAAGAACCGAAGGCGACACAGGTTCACCGGAAGTTCAGGTTGCAGTCCTGACAGCAAGAATCCAGGAGCTGACCGAGCACTTAAAGAGCAACCCGAAGGATCATCATTCCAGACGTGGTCTGCTGCAGATGGTAGGTCAGAGACGTGGTCTGCTGGACTATCTGAAGAAGAATGACATCGAGAGATATCGTTCCCTGATCGAGAGACTGGGCATCAGAAAGTAAGACTTGGAGACAGGGCGGAAGCCGTACAGCTTTCTGCCCTGTTTTTCGTGCGATATGCTGCAGCTGCAAAAGAACCGGCGGCACAAAGGTGTTTTGCCGGGGCTGTTGTAAGTAGACAGGGTGTTGCACACGATGTAAAAAGCGAATACCGGAGCAATTCCGAGACCACTGACAAGCGCATTGAAGCCAGTGTGTTTTTCAGTAGTTTCGGCAGCTTTGTCTTTCGCTTTTTCCATCATCCGAAGCGTTTTCGGAACAATTTCCAACAAGGTAAAAGAAAAGGAGAGACAGAATGTATAAGACATTTTCCATGGAACTGGCCGGACGTACGTTAAGCGTAGACGTAGGCCGTGTAGCGGCACAGGCAAATGGCGCTGCATTTATGCACTATGGCGAGACAACCGTGCTTTCCACTGCAACTGCAAGTGAGAAGCCCAGAGAGGGAATCGATTTCTTCCCCCTGTCTGTTGAATTTGAAGAGAAGCTCTATGCAGTAGGCAAAATCCCCGGCGGCTTCAACAAGAGAGAAGGCAAGGCGAGCGAGAACTCCGTTCTGACCAGCCGTGTTATTGACCGCCCGATGCGTCCTCTGTTTCCGAAGGATTACAGAAACGATGTTACCTTAAATAACCTGGTTCTGTCCGTAGATCCCGAGTGTCGTCCCGAGCTGGTGGCAATGATCGGTTCTGCGATTGCAACCTGCATTTCCGATATTCCGTTTGCCGGTCCCTGCGCAATGACACAGGTTGGCATGATCGACGGGGAGTTTATTATCAACCCTTCTCAGGAACAGTGGAAAAAGGGCGATTTGCAGCTGACTGTCGCTTCCACAAGCGAAAAGGTTATCATGATCGAGGCCGGTGCAAACGAAGTTCCGGAAGCTGTCATGATCGATGCAATCTACAAAGCCCATGACGTAAACCAGACCCTGATTGAGTTCATCAACAAGATCGTTGCAGAAGTAGGCAAGCCGAAGCATTCCTACACCAGCTGCGCAGTTCCGCAGGAGCTGTTCGATGCGATGAAAGAGATCGTTCCTCCCGAAGAGATGGAACAGGCAGTCTTTACCGACGTAAAGCAGGTTCGTGAGGAGAATATCCGTCAGATTACAGCACGTCTGGAAGAGGCTTTTGCTGATAGAGAAGAATGGCTGGCTGTTTTAGGTGAGGCTGTTTATCAGTACCAGAAAAAGACCGTCCGCAAGATGATCTTAAAGGACCACAAGCGTCCTGACGGCCGTGCAATCACACAGATCCGTCCTCTGGCTGCAGAAGTAGATATCATTCCGAGAGTACACGGTTCCGCAATGTTTACCCGTGGACAGACTCAGATCTGCAACATCTGTACGCTGGCTCCTCTGTCTGAGGTTCAGAAGCTGGATGGCCTGGATGAAAACGAAGTATCGAAGCGTTACATGCATCATTATAACTTCCCGTCCTACTCTGTAGGCGAGACAAAGCCCTCCAGAGGTCCCGGACGTCGTGAAATCGGTCATGGTGCACTGGCTGAGAAGGCTCTGTGCCCGGTAATTCCTTCGGAAGAGGAATTCCCTTATGCAATCCGTACCGTATCCGAGACCTTCGAATCCAACGGTTCTACCTCCCAGGCTTCTGTCTGCGCATCTACACTGTCTCTGATGGCAGCGGGCGTTCCGATCAAGAAGCAGGTTGCTGGTATTTCCTGTGGTCTGGTTACCGGCGATACCGATGATGATTATATCGTCCTGACCGATATCCAGGGCCTGGAAGACTTCTTCGGCGATATGGACTTCAAGGTAGCAGGTACCCATGACGGCATCACCGCAATTCAGATGGATATCAAGATCCACGGCCTGACAAGACCGATTGTAGAAGAGGCGATTGCAAGAACCAAAGAAGCAAGAGAATATATCATCAACGAGATCATGACTCCCTGCATCGCACATCCGAGAGCAGAGGTTGGTAAATATGCACCGAAGATCATTTCCATCAAGATCGATCCTGAGAAGATCGGTGATGTTGTTGGTCAGAGAGGCAAGACCATTAACGAGATCATTGCCCGCACCGGTGTAAAGATCGATATCACAGATGACGGCAGCGTTTCCGTATGCGGTACGGATAAGGAAATGATGGACAAAGCCATCGAGATGATCAAAATCATCACCACCGAGTTCCAGGCTGGACAGATCTTCAAGGGCAAGGTTGTCAGCATCAAGGAGTTCGGCGCATTCGTTGAGTTCGCACCTGGCAAGGAAGGTATGGTTCACATCTCCAAGATCGCAAAAGAGCGCATCGACCGCGTGGAAGATGTCCTGACTCTGGGCGACCAGGTTACCGTTGTCTGCCTCGGCAAGGACAAGATGGGCAGAATGAGCTTCTCCATGAAGGACGTTGCCCAGGTTTGAGAAAATGAACCGCAGCTGAGCAGGCAAGGCACTTCGAAGCCTGAATACGAAGCATCGTAAAAAAACGCTGGTTTCAGCGTTGAAAAATAGGAAGAAAAGGCTCCTGCCTGCAGTATTGTGCTGCGGGCGGAAGCCTTTTTTTCATTTCATAGGAAAATGCGTCCTATGAAATAAAAATGCTCCGCTTAGGATGCGCACCCGTGCGACGCTCAGATTGCTTCCAGCAGGAGCGCGTGGGCGATGCCTGGGACGCTCTGCCCCTCGTTGTAGCTCGTTTTGGAAAGCAGCGCGCCGGTGGGAACGAATAGAATCCGCTTCCACTTTTTTTCGGAAAGCTGTTTTAACAAAAATGCGGACAGAACGGAAGCGCTGCAGCCGCAGCCGGAGCCGCCCGCGTGCGTGTCCTGCTTTTTGCAGTCGTAAATTTCAATGCCGCAGTCAATGTGGCGCTCCCCAAGGTCGATACCGGAGGTCTGTAAAAGGTCTAAGAGGACGCGCTGTCCGACTTTTCCGAGATCACCGGTTACAATTTTGTCATAATCCTTCGGTGCAGTGCCGAAGTCTTCAAAATGCTGCCGGATGGTGTCCGCGGCGGCGGGAGCCATGCAGGCGCCCATGTTCATGGAATCCCGCAGACCGTAATCGACAATCTTTCCGGGCGTAAGGCCTGTGATCATCGCACGATCATGCCCAGAGGGAGCGTTTGCGAGGATGAACGCACCGCTTCCGGTCACAGTCCAGGAGGCGGAAAGCGGCCGCTGGTTGCCGTAGCCGAGCGGAAAACGGAATTCCTTTTCTGCGCTGGCGAAATGGCTGCTTGTGACGCAGGCGGCAAAATCCGCAAAACTGCCGGAAACGGCGAGGCTCGCGAGTGTGAGCGACAGCCCGCAGGTGGAGCAGGCGCCGTAGAGCCCGAAAAGCGGGCGTTCATACTGCATCAGCCCAAAGCTTGTGGCGATACTCTGTCCGAGCAGGTCACCTGCAAAAAGATATCGGATATCCGTGGAATGCAGTCCAGCCTTTTGGAGCGCCAGATGCAGGGCGTCGCGCTGCAGACTGCTTTCCGCATCCTCCCAGGTATCGCAGCCAAACAGGTCGTCTTCTCCTGCAAAGTCAAACAGCTCCCCGAGCGGTCCCTGCTTTTCTCGGCTGCCGACGACAGAGGCGCTGGAGCGGATATAGACCGGGACAGGAAGACGGATGCTCTGCCTGCCGCAGGCAAACAGTGCTGCAGGGCGGGAACAGAAAGAAGTTTCAGTCGTTTTATTCATGGTAATTTTCTAATCTCCCTTTCGAAAACGTTTCTGAGAACAGTATTGGTTCATTTATGAATTTCATACCAAAAAAGAACTGTACAAACCGGAAAACCTACTATACAATAAGGGCTGATTAGATGCCGGGATGCGTAGGTGAAAAAATCCGTAAGGCATCTTTTGATACCTTATAACAGGAGCAAAAGAAGATGGCAAAGGATAGGACAAAAGATTTGACCCAGGGAACTCCCTGGAAGGTGATTGCCGGGTTTTCACTGCCGGTAATCGGCGGAAATCTGTTCCAGCTGTTCTATACGCTGGCAGACAGTATGATTGTCGGAAGGACGCTGGGGGCGGATGCGCTGGCTGCGGTCGGGGCGACGGCGACGATCGTATATTTTGTGCTGTGCTTCATTCAGGGACTGACCGGTGGATGTGGAATTTTACTGGGACAGGCATTCGGCGCGGGAAATGAAAAGCAGGTACGCGAATCCGTATCGGCGTCTGTATGGATCAGCGCGCTGTTTACAATCGTATTGACGGTTCTGTGCTGTAGCATGGTGCATCCGATTCTGCGGATGTTAAACACGCCGGTGGATATTTACGACCGGACGTATACCTACCTGTTTATTATCTTTCTGGGAAACGGCGCTACGGTCTTTTATAATATGATTTCCAATATTCTGCGCGCGTTGGGAGATTCCCGGACACCGCTGTATTTTCTGATTTTTTCTTCGCTGTTAAATGTTGTGCTGGACGTGGTATTTATCGTTCCGTTCGGCATGGACGTGGCGGGAGCTGCATGGGCGACCGTGCTGGCGCAGGCAATTTCCGCGGCATTGTGCATTGTGTTTGCGCTGAAACGTTTTACAATCCTGCATCTTTCTGCGAGAGAATGGCGGTTTTCTGCAGAGGCGGCATGGCGTCATTTAAAAGTCGGATTCCCGATGGGATTCCAGATGTCCGTCATGTGTATCGGTCAGCTTGCGATGCAGGCGGCGGTCAATCGGATCGGTACGAGTGCGATTGCAGGCTATACGGCGGCAAACAAGGTGGATCAGCTCTCCGTTTTAGTGGATAACGCGGTCGGAATCGGCATCGCCAACTATGTTGCGCAAAACTATGGTGCAGGCAAAATGGACCGGATCAAAAAAGGCGTATGGCATTGCTTTTTAATGCTGACGGCGATGAATTTTGCGATGGGAGCGCTGCTTTTACTGGGACAGAGCTTCGTTGTCCCGATGTTTGTCACAAACCCGACGGCGGAAATCATGCAGTATTCCAAAGATTATCTGTTTACGGTTGTGCCGTTTTATTTCTTTCTGGGGGCGCTGCTTGTTTACCGCACCGCGATCCAGAGCGTGGGCAATACCTGGGCACCGTTTGCAGCCTGTGTGATTGAGCTGGCTGCGAGAATTCTGTGTGCGTCTGTGTTGTCCGTTCCGTTTGGCTACCGTGCCGTCTGCTTTGCAACTCCATTTGCATGGCTGACCGCCCTTTCCTTACTGATTCCGGTTTATATCGTCCTGATCCGGAAGCTGGACGGTGGACAAAGCACCCAAACAAAAACCTGAACAGGAGGTATCAATGCAGAAAGCAATATTAGTAGGGGTTAATCTAAACGAAAATCTGGATTTTGACCATTCGATGGAGGAGCTGGAAAACCTTGCGGAGGCGTGTGAGATCGAAGCAGCGGCGCAGGTTGTGCAGAATCTTCCGATGGTCAATAATGCCTTTTATATCGGGACAGGAAAGGTGGAAGAGGTCAAAAATCTGGTTTCCATGCTGGATGCAGACTGCGTGATTTTTGACAACTCCCTGACACCGTCCCAACAGAGAAACCTGCAGAATCAGCTGGAGGTTCCGGTCTGGGATCGGACGAACCTGATTCTGGAAATTTTTGACAGGCGCGCTCGGACAAAAGAAGCCCGTCTGCAGGTCGAAAGTGCGAATCTGCAGTATCTTCTGCCGCGTCTGGTCGGAATGCGGGATGCGCTTTCCAGACAGGGCGGCGGCGCCGGAGCGGGCGGCGGTGCCGGTGCCGGCGGTGGTCTTTCCAACAAGGGTGCCGGTGAAAAGAAGCTGGAGCTCGACCGCAGAAGGATTGAAAAGCGTATCAGCGAGCTGAACCGGGAATTAAAGGTCATGGAAAAGGACCGGGAGACACAGCGCAAGCGCCGGAAAGAAAGCGAACTGCCGTCGGTGGCTCTGGTAGGCTATACAAACGCGGGTAAGTCGACGCTGATGAATAAAATGTTGGACATCTGGATGGGCGACACGGAGAAAAAGGTTCTGGAAAAGGATATGCTGTTCGCCACGCTGGATACGACGGTGCGCAGAATCAGCCCCGGAGACAACCGTGATTTTCTGCTGTCGGATACGGTAGGGTTTATCAGCCAGCTGCCGCATACGCTGGTCAAGGCATTCCGCTCCACGCTGGAAGAAGCATGCACGGCAGATCTGCTGCTGCAGGTGGTGGATTTTTCCGATCCGCATCACCGGGAGCAGATGGAGGTGACGCAGGAGACATTAAAAGAACTGCAGGCGGGACAGATTCCCTGTCTGTATGTGATGAATAAAGCCGATCTCGTGATGGAAGAAAGCGAGCTTCCCAAAGTTTTAGGCGATCGGATTTATCTGTCTGCGAAGCAAGGAATTGGGCTTGCCGAATTGCTGGAGCTGATTCAGAAGAAGCTGTTTGGCGATTACCGGGAATGCACGTTTTTGATTCCGTATACGGATGGTGCGGCGGTTTCGAGGCTGCAGGAGCAGGCGCTTGTGCGCAGCATTTCCTATGAGGCAGACGGCGTGCTGATTTCCGTGTCGTGTAAAGAAAGCGACGCCGGGCGGTATGCAGCGTATGCGGTAAGTACCTCGGACGATGCGGAAACTGCGTTTGAAAGGGAAGGCGCGTAGGGGGCGGCTGGCAGCTCATGACATGAGGCATGTGTGGATGGAAAGTGTGCAGCCATTGTGTTTCGAAAGCAGGCTTGCACAGAAAGAAGGCGAAGTATGGGTGTCAGAATGATGGAGTTTAAAATGGAGCGCCCGGGCCTGTTAAAAGAGGGCGACCATGTGACCGTGACGGAGGGCGTACTTCCGAGCAATTATTATTATACGATCGATCCGTCCCTTGCGATGTCGGGCAATTATCCGTTTCGGGAGCGTTTGCTCGCGAGGGAGGGCGATGTGACGAGCGTTGTAGAAAATCCAAGGGGATTTTATGTGACTGTGGCATTTTCGGAGTGACAGTACAGGAAAAAGCGTGCTATACTAAAAAACGAAAGCCCCGAAACGGGACGTACCCAGAGGAGGAAAAAGACATGTTTAAAGTAATTTCAACTGTGAAAGCACCGGCTGCAATCGGACCTTATTCTCAGGCGATCGTTGCAGGAGATTTCTTATTTGCATCCGGACAGATTCCGATCAACCCGGCAAACGGAGCGATCGAAGCGGAAGGCATCGAGGCGCAGACAGAGCAGGTCATGAAAAATATCGGCGCAATTTTGGCAGAGGCCGGAACCGACTATACCCATGTGGTAAAGACAACCTGCTTTTTGGATGATATGGGCGATTTCGCTGCATTCAACGCAGTATACGAGAAATATTTTACCGGAAAGCCCGCAAGAAGCTGTGTTGCCGTGAAAAAGCTTCCCAAGGATGTTTTATGTGAAGTAGAAGTAGTCGCTTATTTAGGAGAATAAGCCTATGAAAAATCTGGTACTGATTGGCATGCCCGGCGCAGGAAAAAGCACGGTCGGTGTCGTGCTTGCAAAGCAGCAGGGATATCATTTCGTGGATTCCGATCTGGTCATTCAGGAGCAAACCGGACTTTTACTGCATGAGATCATCGAACAGCAGGGTGACGACGGTTTCCGGCAGGTGGAAAACCGGATCAATGCGGATCTGGCAGTCAAGCATTCTGTCATTGCGACCGGCGGCAGCGTGATTTATGGGCGGGAAGCCATGCAGCATCTGAAAAAAATCGGTGTTGTAATCTACCTGAAGCTGTCGTGCGAATCCATCGCAGCGCGTCTGGGTGATCTGCGCGAACGCGGCATTACGCTGCGGGAGGGACAGACGCTGCAGCAGCTTTACGATGAGCGTGTCCCGCTATACGAGCGTTATGCGGACATTACAGTGGACTGTGAAAACAAAAGTATTCGGGAGATTGTTGCAGAGATTGTGGCAAGACTGCCGAAGTGACAACAGGGGACAAGACAATTGAAACAGCAGTTTGAATCTGTGCGGAGCGGCTTTTTGCTGCTTCTTGCCGCATTTATCTGGGGCATTGCCTTTGTGGCGCAGAGTGTTGGAATGGATTACATGGGGCCGTGTACGTTTAATGCATCTCGGTTTTTAATTGGCGGCATTGTGCTCCTGCCGGTGATCTGGACAAAAGAACGGATGGAAGAAAAAAAAGGCGCAACAGGAGCTCCTGCGAAAAAAAAGAAATTCGGCGCGCTTTTGCCTGGCGGCGTATGCTGCGGTATCGCGCTGTGTGCGGCAAGCCTTCTGCAGCAGTTTGGTATCCGGTATACGTCAGTGGGAAAAGCAGGATTCCTGACGACGCTCTATATCGTTATCGTGCCGCTGCTCGGGATTTTTGTGCGCCGCATTCCAGGTGTGAAGGTATGGTGCAGCGTTGTGGTTGCGTTAATCGGAATGTATCTTCTATGTATTTCCGGAAGCGTTCGGATCGGACTGGGGGATGGGTTGGTGATCGGCTGCGCGTTTGTATTTTCCATTCATATTCTGGTGGTGGATCATTTTGCAGAGCAGGTGGATGGCGTAAAGCTTTCGTGTCTGCAGTTTCTGACGAGCGGCGTCATCTGTCTGGTGCTTGCGTTTTTGACGGAGCATCCGTCCTGGAATGCATTGTTTGCCGGAATCGTGCCGGTTTTATACGCGGGCGTTCTGTCCAGCGGCGTTGGGTATACGCTTCAGGTTGTCGGACAGAAAAAAGTGGAGCCAACAGCGGCATCCCTGCTTTTGAGCATGGAATCTGTTTTTTCCGTGCTGGCAGGCTGGGTGATTTTGGGACAGAAGCTTTCGGCGCGGGAGCTTTTGGGCTGCGCGCTCGTGTTTACTGCGGTGATCTGCGTACAGCTTCCGGATAAAAAGAAAACAAAGCAGGTGGAAATAGCCTGAAAAGTGGTGTATCGCACGAAAAGTTGTATACTTCAGAAGGGAGAAGACGGGGATGAAGGGACTTGCAGAAGAAGTAAGGGAGATTATGAAAGAATACATCGGCGACAACAGTGTAGCGGGTGTGACAGTGCTGGCGGTGCAGGATGGAAAAGAAATCTGCGACTGCCAGGAAGGCATGGCGGATATCGAAAATGGACGTGTGATGAAGCGCGATACGATTTTTCGGTTATATTCCCAGACGAAACCGGTTACCGGAGCGGCTGCGATGATTTTGATGGAGCGCGGCAAGCTGGATCTGTATCAGCCGGTTGCAGAATACCTGCCTGCATTCCGCGAACAAAAAATCTGGCGCAACGGCAGATGCGAAGCGCTTTTGCCCGGAGAACGGGAGATGCTGGTTGTCGATCTTTTACGGATGACGTCGGGGCTGATTTATGGCGATACGACGACGGAGCCGGGGCGGATGTATGAGCACGTTTTCGAAGAGGGAAAGGAACGGATGCATACGCCAGAGGCGATGACGACAAGAAATGTGGCGGATGCACTGGCAAAGTGCCCGCTGCTTTATGCGCCCGGGCAGGGCTGGCAGTACGGTTCCTCTGCAGATGTGCTCGGTGCGGTTATTGAAGCTGCGTCCGGCAAACGGTTCGGGGAATTTTTGCAAGAAGAAATTTTCGAGCCGCTTGGAATGAAGGATACGGCGTTTTGGGTACCGGAGGAAAAGCAGGACCGACTGGCGGCAGTCTACCAGACTGAAATTGACCAAAATGGTCAAAACGTACTGAAGCGCTATACGCAGGATCATCTGGTCGTTGCAAACCGGATGGAAAAGTCCCCTGCCTTTGAGTCGGGCGGTGCGGGACTTGCTTCGACGCTGGATGATTATATGAAATTTGCACAGATGCTGATGCAGGGCGGAAGCTTAAACGGCGTGCGGGTGCTGAGCGAAAAGACGACGAAGTATTTTACCAGTCCGGAGCTGATGCCGGTTTCTCAGAAGGTATTTTCTGAATGGGTCGGACTGGACGGCTACAGCTACGGCAACCTGATGCGCGTCTGCAAAAATCCGGCGCAGTGCGGCTATCTTGCAATGCAGGATGAATATGGCTGGGACGGCTGGCTGGGTGTTTACTTTGCAAACCTGCCGAATGAAAAGACGACCATCCTGATGGGGATGCAGAAGGTGGACGCAGGCACGTTTTCCATGACCCGCAAAATCCGCAATCGGATTGTGAGCAAGCTGTAAAGAAAATAGAAAATTCCGTTTCGCTGGGAAATTGCTGCCTACCAGAAACCGCAGGAAAAGAGCGTATGAAGGATCCCTTGTTTATAAATTCCAACCCGGAGGAACCTGGTTTTCTGAAGTTTATTGCTGCCGGAAAAGTACGTTTTCACGGAATTGCATTGCAGTTTAAAACCGTGTAAAATATATAACTAGCTTTTACAATCAAATGGAAGGACTGTAAAAATGTATCAGAGAAGATCGAATCTGCAGAATCTGATGATTTTGCTGCTGGACTGTCTGACGATTGTCGTGAGCCTGATTCTGGCAAACTATATTCGAAATGGTCGGCTGTTTGAGAGCGATGATGCCCGGATGGATTTCGGCCTTTTGCTCGGAGCAGTGCTTGTCGTTTTTCTGGCAATGAACCTGTTTGGCAGCCTGTACCGGAACATGATGCTGCGGGGACCGCTGCATGAATGCATGTGTGTGATTCGCAATAATGCAATCAGTTTTGCGGGCGCGGCGGTTGTACTGTATTTTATGGGACTGCTGGATGCTTACTCGCGTCTGGTGTTCTTCTATTTTCTTCTGATTGACTGTATCCTGATGCTGATTGTGCACCAGCTCTGGAAAAAATGTCTGCCGTCTTTGTATCGGATTTTTCGGGAGAGCAGGAAGACGCTGTTGGTTGCGGACGATGTGTTCGCAGTGCCGCTCGTCATGGATATGAAAAATTTTAAGGATTACAGCTATGAGTTCTGCGGACTGGCATTTCTGGGCGAGAAACCGGAAAATGGCGAGGTCGGCGGAATGTCGGTCGTAGCTGGGGCAGATGATCTGATCGATTACTGTAAAAGCGCGTCCCTGGATGAAGTGATCGTTGCAGTTGCGGATACCCAGAGCAAAGAGATGAAGCATGTTTTGGAAACGCTGGCAGAAATGGGACTGACGATTCATTACCGGATTCCTGTTCCAGAGCTGTCCGGTGCGAGCCAGAAAGCTCTGACGCAGTTTGGGCGCTTTTATACGATTACCTATGCGAATCGTTTTGTACCGGTTGGGCAGCTGGCGATGAAGCGGCTGCTGGATCTGGTCGGAGCGCTGGTCGGCTGTGTATTTTTAGGAATATTGACGGTGATCGTCGGGCCGATGATCAAGCTGGAGTCTCCTGGACCGATTTTCTTTGCACAGAAACGGGTTGGACGCAACGGCAGAATTTTTAAAATGTACAAATTCCGTTCCATGTATGCGGATGCGGAAGAGCGCAAAAAAGAACTGATGGCGCAGAATGAAATGAACGGCCTGATGTTCAAGATGGAAAATGATCCGCGGATTACAAAGACGGGGGATTTCTTACGGAAGACGAGCCTGGATGAATTTCCGCAGTTTATCAATATTTTAAAGGGCGATATGAGCCTTGTGGGAACCCGTCCGCCGACGTTGGATGAGTTTGCGCAGTACAGCCCATATCATAAGAAACGCTTGAGCTTTCGTCCCGGTCTGACCGGAATGTGGCAGGTGAGCGGGCGCAGCGACATAACGGATTTCGAAGAAATTGTAAAGCTGGATGTAGAGTATATCGATAACTGGTCTTTCTGGCTGGACATTAAGATTTTATTGAAAACTTTCCTGGAGGTCTTTACACAAAAGGGCGCCAGATAAAAGACAGTTTTTAATGATTCATATCAATAGAGTGTTCCCAAAGTGTGCATTTTATTCATGACAATAGAATGCTCGCAGAGCGTGCATTCTATTGTTGCCTGGGTATTTGGCTGCGTATTGCGGCAGAATGTGAGGAGAATTTGAAAAAAAGAAAACCGGCAGCCTGTAACGGGCTGTTGAGAGGAATTCTGACAGGCATCTGTGTTTTTGGAGTAACGCTGTCCGGATGCAGCTCTTCGAATCCGGAGACGGCGGATACGGCAGGCGCTGAGACGATAACGCAGAGCAGCCCTGCAGAGGAAACTTCTATCGAAGAAGCAGAGGCAGCAGTGGACGCAGCACAGGTGGAAGCGGTTCTGCAGTCGGATGCAGAAATTCCTTTGAAATTGAACGAACTCTGTGCGTTGAATGCAGATGCATATGCGTGGCTGGAAATTCCTGGAACGGGCATCAGCCAGCCAATTCTGCAGAGCAGCATAGACGATGAATATTATCTAACCCATAACGCTGCAAAGGAAGAGGCGGAAGATGGGGCAATTTATACAGAGACAGCCAACGATATAGATTTTTCTGATGGCAATACCGTAATTTACGGACATAACACCTTGGATCGTTTTGAAAAGCTTCATGAGTATCAGGATCGTACTTTTTTTGATGAAAATCGGGAAGTGCGGATTTATCTGCCGGAGAAGATGCTTGTCTACCGCATTTTTGCAGCATATCCGTATGACGACAGGCATCTGATTGCCGCATATGATTTTTCAGATCCGATTATTTTCCGCAATTATCTGGAAGAAGTCTTTTCCATCCGTCAGATCGATGCTTTTATCGATGATACGATGGATGTGACGGAGGATGACAAGCTGATTACGCTGGAAACCGGTGTGAGCGGCGAGCCGGATCAGAGGTATCTGGTGCAGGCAGTTTTGGTTGAGGGACAGTAATGGAGCAGAAAAAGAGAAAACGCAGGAAAAAAAGGACGAAAAAGCGTTCCGCAATTTCAAAAGTTGGTCTTTTTTTCTTGATTTTGTTACTTGTGCTTCTGTTACTTGGAATTACTGTATCGGCAGGGTGGCTGTGGATGAACTACAGCGGTCAGAGCAGGCTTTCCCAAAAACAGGAAGCGATACCGGAGCTGATGCAGCAGGCTGAATCGGAAGCGGAAAGCGAGATGATGCTGGAGGCGGGAAGCATCCGGTATCATGGAAAGGTTTATACCTACAAAAAGGATATTCTGACCTTTTTGTTTTTAGGAATTGATAAAAATGGAGAAGTAAAGGCTTCTTCCAATCTCTTTAAGGGCGGCCAGGCGGATGCACTGTTTCTGGCTGTACTCGACCCGGGAGAGAAAAAGATCAGCGTGATCGGAATCAACCGCGATACCATGGCTTCTATGAATGTGTATGATAAGAACGGGAGATATTCCGGAAGACAGACTGCACAGATTGCACTTTCCCACGCTTACGGGGACGGTCTGGAAGAAAGCTGCGAAAACAGCCTGGATGCAGTTTCCAATCTGTTCTATGGTCTTCCGATCCACGGTTATTGCGCACTGAACATGTCGGTTGTATCGAAGTTAAACGATGCGGTCGGCGGTGTGGACGTCGTGATTCCGGAATCTGCAAACGGACTGGAAAAGGGCTGGACAACCGGAGCCGAGGTGCATTTAGAGGGCGATGCGGCGTACCAGTTTATTCATTATCGCGATACGGCGCAGGAACAGAGTGCAGAAGCACGCCTGGAGCGTCAAAAGCAGTATTTGAAGAAATTTATCCTTCAGGCAAAAAAAGCGATGAAGCAGGATATGACGCTTCCTTTGCAATTGTATACACAGATTACACCGTACATGGTAACGGATGTGACTGCGGATGAAGCAGTTTACCTGGCAGGTCAGGCGCTGTCCTACAGCTTTGGGGACGACGATTTTTATTCCATGACGGGAACGGTCAAAATGGGAGAAAAATTCGAAGAATTTTATCCCGATGAAACAGCACTGTATGAACTGGTGCTGGACGTATTTTATGAAGAGGCGGCGGATTGACCTGCACGCCGGATAAAACGGTATTGGCAGACGGGATACCGCCTGTTAATATAAAAACAGAAGCCACACAATTTTACGAAAGGGGGATGATTGACATGAAAAAGAAAATGGCAATTGTTCTTTCACTTGTACTCGCATGCTCTATGAGCATGACAGCATTTGCAGCTCCCAGCCCGTCTCTGAATACAGGTAATACGCCTGTTAGTCAGGTAACCGTTGATCAGTCTGTTGCAACAGCAACAGCTGGAACCGCTGAGTCGACTGTCAGCGGTGTAGCCAGCGCGACTAGTGCAGTAGCAGTTGGAACAACATTCGCAACTGCAAAAGGAAACCAGGCATTGGATGCGGCTTCCGTTCAGCTGGTTGTAGCTCCTACAACTGTAGCAGAAACGACAACATCTGCCAGCGAACTGACAAAGGCTTTGACTGCAAAAAAGGTCAAAATCATCAACAAGAGTGGTGAGAAAAACATTTCCCTGCTGAATCGGGAAGGCAAGGTAAAATACCTGTGCAGCAGAAATGTTTATCTGACGAATTCAAAGGGTGAACTGGTAGCAAGCAAGGGTTCTATCTCTATTGCAAAGAGCCTGAAAGAAATCCTGGGCGGATACCAGCTTGCTGAAAATGAGACCATCAGAGCAATGTACAAGAGAGCAGACGGAACCTTTGTAGCGCTTCCTGTTGTTATTAAGGGCGATGTAGTTTCTTTTGCACTTCCTTCTATCAGCGGTGTTGTTGAAGTTGTATTCACGGCGGCTGTTGGAACAAGACAGGAAACATTACAGTCTGAAAAAGCTCCCAAGCTTTGATGCATGGCCGACAGGCTAAGTTTTAGATCGAATAACAAATTAAATTGATTCGTGTGGTTTCCTTTGGAACACCGCCTCCTCTGAAACGGGGAAGCGGTGTTTTGTTTTTTGCTGCAAAAAAAGTCCTCCGCAAAAACGGAAGACTTTTCTGGATGTTGGCGTTGAGACTTATTCGTTCAAGGAATAACCGCAAGCGGTGCAATATTTTTGACTGTCTGCAGATTCGCCAATTTGGTGCTCTTCTTTTTCAGTATGACCGCAGAATTTACAGACCAGCTGATGATAGGATTCATCAAGACTTTGCCCGACGGTGTATTCATGTGTACATGGTTGACCACAGATCTCACAGATACCGTCCGGATCAAATACACATGCGCCATCCATTGTATGTCCACACACGGAACAGGTTCCCTTGTGAATCCGCACGCCGTCTTCGGCAGTCTCGGTTGTATAGGTATACAGATGGGATTCTTCTTTTATAACGCCGCCGCATGCACCACAGATTTCTTTATGGGAAGAATCATCAGCGGTATAATGATCAGCGGTACAGCTTTCTGCCTGTTCTTCGTTGATATATCCACAGAGGACACATACTGGACCGTGCATAGTTGTTCCGGTGATCTGTTTCCTACCGTCGAATTCATGATTGCAGGGGACCTCCGGTTCTGGTGTTGTCGGCTCCGGTGTTGGTGCAGGTGTCGGCACTGGGGTTGGAGCGGCAGAAGATGGTAAGGTCAAAGAGGACGGGATGTTCGAAACAGAGCTGTTGTCCGCACTGGAAGGGACGATCAGTCTGGGGGATGCAAGGATCTGTCCGTTCATTCCGCTGACTGTAAAGCCGGCTTTTGTCGTTGCGTCAATGGTCGTATATTTTCGGTTTTCTTTGATGCCGAAATTTACATAGTGAACATAGTATGCCAGAAGATCGTCGCCAAACGCCTTTTGCAGATCCGGAATTGTGCAGAATCAACTTATGTTCATCAAAGAAAGGAATCTGCAGCAATTTCATCCTCTGCCAGCATACGGTATCCGACGCCAAGCTCATTGATGATATAGCGCTTTTCGCCGGGCGTCACGCCCATTTTCTTGCGGATGTTCTTCATGTTGACTTGCAGCTTCTTGACGCTGCCGTAGTCAGAATACCCCCAGACAGTATGGATGATCGCAGTATACGTCAGCACCTTTCCAGCGTGAATGGAGAGGAACGCCATGATGTTGTATTCCGTCTGGGTCAGGTCGATCTCTTCTTTACCTACAAAAACCTGTCGTGTATCGTAATCGATCAGCAAGTCCTGAAAGCGGAATTTCCCGCTGGGAGTACTTTCATTCTCTTCGCTGTGTCGATGGCTGCGGAGAACGGCCCGGATCCGAGCCAACAATTCCTCCGTGCCAAAGGGCTTGGTGATATAATCATTTGCCCCAAGATCCAGCGCCTCCACTTTGTCCCTCTCGCTGGAACGGGCGGAGAGCACAATGATGGGCACAGTGTCCGTCTTTCGCACCTCTTGAATCAAACTCATGCCATCCCGATCCGGCAGGCCGAGATCCAGAATGATGAGGTCCGGATGATGGGAAGCGTACATCATCATGCCGAGCGCACAGGTCTCCGCGCAGAGAACCTGATAGTCGCTGGTTTCCAGATTTGCTTTAATGAAGCTTCGGATGTTGGCTTCATCCTCTACGATCAGGATCTTAAATTTGTTATTGCCCATCGTCCTCACCCTCTCTTTCCAGAGCAAAGCTAAATACCGCACCGCCGCCACTTTTGTTTTTTGCGGTAATGTTACTGCCGTGTGCCTTGACGATGGCGGAGCACACAGACAGTCCGATCCCCATATTGCTGCGTGTCCCGTCCACCGGCGCAGTGATTTTTTCGTAGCTCCCGGTAAAAATCTTTTGAAGTGCATCCTCCGGGATGCCGCAGCCGTTGTCAGCAACCTCAAATACCGCCTTGTCTCCTGCGAGAGAAACGGAAAGCATCAGTTTTGTCATGCCTTTTGCGTGGAATACAGCATTTTCCAGAAGATTCAGCAGCACCTGTTCAATAAGGAGAGAATCCATGGGAATGTCCACAAACTCGTCCGGTATCTGTGTGATGACCTTCTGACTCGGATGCTTTTTAGAAAACTTCATCAAAACGGAGTCGATCAGCTCATCAAGAACGGTGGGAGTTTTCACGACCTCCACCTTCGCACCGTCGATCCTTGTGACAGACAGGAGATTCTCAACCATGCGGATGAGCCATTCGCTGTCTTCCTGAATTTCTCCCAACAACTTGAGCTGCTGTTCCTTCGGCAGCGCATCATACTTAGAAATCAGTGTGGAGGATGACCCGTATATGGAGGTAAGGGGCGTGCGCAGGTCATGGGAGATCGCCCGCAGCAGATTGCCCCGCATTCTCTCTTTTTCATTTTCTGAGCGCAGCTTCTCCTGATCGCGGATACGAATGTTAAGCGTGCTGGTGGAAATGGCGACGACCAGCATGATGACAGCGGATAAGATGCTTTCTTCTACAAAAAAGTCAAAAGCGTAGTATGGATAGGTGAAAGCAAAATTCACCGCAAACACGCTGACGATGGCCGAAATGATGCCATAGCAATACCCGTGGGTTTTCAGCGAGATTAAAAACACGCTGAACACAAAAATCATGGGTACCAGTGTCTGCGTGGTAAAGAGCTTCTGAATAAGCAAATTGACAGCAAAGGCGCTGCAAAAAATTAGGATTGAAAATAGAATATCCTTTTGTCGTTGACGGTTCTTCATCCTGTTTCTCCTGAACGATACTGCGGCATTATTATACCGCATAAGCGGAAGCGCTTCAAGATTTCTCGCAGGAGGATATTGTACCGCATCTGTTTCTTTACTGAATCTACACCACGAAAATGCTATGATGGAAACACTAAATAAAAAGGAGGAAGAAATCCGTGGAAAACGACAGTAGCGACGATAACGGCAGCCGCTCTTATATGGTCTGTTCGTATGTGACATATCTACGCCCTTTGCTGCGATATCGGGTATAGACGTGTCTTTTTTGTATGAAATAATCGTAGGAACAGAACATAAAGGAGTTTGAAATGAATTATTTTGGAAGTATTTTCGCAATGGTGGTCTGCATTGCCATGTCCGCCTATTTCAGCGCCACAGAAACGGCGTTCTCGTCCCTGAATAAGACCCGCCTCAAGGTGTTGGCGGACAATGGAAACAAGCGGGCAGCGCTGGCGCTCAAGCTATCTGAAAACTATGACAAGCTGATCTCTACTATCCTGATCGGCAACAATATCGTGAATATCATGGTGGCATCCATCGGTACACTTTTGTTCGTAGGGCTTTACGGCGATATTGGCGCGACAATTTCTACGGTCGTCGTAACGATCGTTGTTTTGATTTTTGGTGAGATCACCCCCAAAAGTGTTGCAAAGGATACCCCGGAACGTTTCGCTTTGTTCAGTGCTCCGTTTATCCGCCTTTGGATTTTGATTCTGACGCCGCTGAATTTCCTCTTTTCCCAGTGGAAGAAGCTGGTTTCCCGCTTCTTCAAGACGGATGACGATGCAAAAATGTCCCACGAGGAACTGCTCCTTTTTATGGAGGACGTGGAGCAGGACGGCGGAATTGACGAAAACGAAGGCGAGCTGCTGCGCAATGCCCTTGAATTCCGTGACCTGACGGCGGCAGAAATTTTGACCCATCGAATTGACCTGGAAGCCGTGGACATCGACAAGAGTCATGAGGAAATTTCCAGAGCCTTTACCCAGTCCCGCTTTTCCCGTCTGCTGGTCTACCGGGATACCATTGATCAGATCGTCGGCGTTCTTCATCAGAAGGATTTCTATATCAACGGCAAGATGACGGATCAGCCCATTGCGGAGATCATGACGAAACCGTTGTTTGTCTATCAGTACACAAAAATCCGGGATATTTTGAAAATGCTCCAGCATCAGAAGTCCCATATCGCCGTGGTCGTAGATGATTTCGGCGGAACGCTTGGTATTGTTACGATGGAGGATATTCTGGAAGAACTGGTTGGTGAAATTTGGGACGAACACGACGAGGTGGAAGAAGATTTTGAAAAGCTGGACGAGAATACCTACCGCGTGGACTGCTCCGTCAGCCTGGAGGATTTTACGGAATTCTTTGACATCAAGCTGGAATCGGACAGTGTTTCTGTCGGCGGCTGGGTCATGGAGCAGCTGAATAGAGTCCCCACCAAGGGCGATTCCTTTGTTGTGCAGAATTTGGAGATCACGGTCTCCGAACTGAGTGCGTACAGGGTATCCTTCCTTACAGTCAGGCAATGCGACCTGTGTTTGGACTGCGAACAATAAACTATCATGGAAAGGAAAAACATGGAGAAAAAAACGAAAAACACAGTCGGTAACAGAAACGGGAATCCTACACCGCAGGGAAGTAACTGGCCGGACGAGACGATCATTCGTTATATCACCCGTGCGCTGGTGTTGCTGATTGTATTTGCATGGGCGCTGGTAAACCTTGACGCTGTTTTGCGTTTTTTCGGCAAGGTGCTTGCGCTGTTTACTCCGTTTCTGATCGGCGGTGCAATTGCATTTTTGATCAACGTAATCCTTCGACCGTTGGAATGCTGCTGGAACAAGGCTTGCCGCAAGGTTCCTGCAAAGCTGACCCGCCCTGTGTGCCTGACAATAAGCACCGTGCTCGTTCTTGGAATTTTGTTTGCCGTAGTGTTTATGATGATCCCCAGTCTGCGGGAATCCGGCGATGAGTTTATCCAAAACATTCCGGTCTATGTGGAGGAAATCGGGCGGTGGTGGGCAGGGGTTGTCCAGTTTGCTGCAAAATATAACATTATCCTGCCTGAATATGCCATAAATTCTGATCTGTTGATTGAGAAGGTCACCACCTTGATCAGCGACGAGGAAAGCGGCATCCTCACCGTGACATGGGGGGCGGCAACCTCTGTCTTGTCGGTTTTGGTGGATGTCCTTTTGGGTCTTGTCTTTGCACTGTATCTGCTTGCAAAGAAGGAAGTCATTGCGGCACATTTGAAAAAACTCATTGTGACAGTCTTTCCGCAAAAGAAGGCGCAGCGGCTTCTGAGCATTGCTGCTCTGACAAACCAGACCTTCACAAATTTTGTCAGCGGACAGCTTACGGAAGCGGTTATCATCGGCGTTCTGTGCTTCTTTGGAATGCTGATCCTTGGGATTCCGTATGCCGGTGCGGTCTCCGCGTTTGTGGCTGTCACTGCGCTGGTGCCGATTTTTGGCGCATGGATCGGCGGCGGTCTTGGTGCGTTTTTGATTCTGCTGGCAGAACCCGGCAAGGCGCTGTGGTTCATCCTCTTTTTACTCATTTTACAGCAGGTTGAGGGAAATCTGATTTACCCAAAGGTAGTCGGCAAGTCTGTCGGACTTCCTGGATTGCTTGTGCTGATGGCTGTTACGATCGGCGGCGAAGCATTCGGCATCTTAGGGATGCTGTTCAGCGTTCCCGTCTGTGCTGTGCTGTTCAGTCTTTATTTAGAGTACATGAAGAACGCACACACCTTTTAAGACGTGGTCTATTTAACATACAGGACGATAACTTACTTCGTGAATGCCGGCTTTAAGATCTTAGCTGACCGCCGTATCCTTGAAATCCACCGCCAAGTCCCCAAAAGTGGACTGTGTAGGCAATAGGCCGACGCGCCTGCTCCGAAACGCTGGGAAGAACCCATAATCGCAGAATCTGCAATTGGACGCAAAAAAAACGGTGTGACCTTCACGGTCGCACCGTTTTTTTCCCAACCACAAGACTTATAGCTCCTTACGGCTGTCAAGCCTTGAATTTACAGGCTTTCGGGCATACAAAAAGCAGATGACGGGAATCGAACCCGCCTCTGAAATGCCAGAAATGGCTTAAATATAGGCTTTGTAGGCATTTGACCTTGATTACTTTTGATTACTTTTCGTAAAAAGGTAATCAACATGAAAAAATTCAAAGGAGGAAGTTCTCACCGGACGAAAAAACATATTAGGACATCAAAATAAGTCCATGTACTTGTAGAAATATGAGTAGGTGGGCTTATTTTAGTGCCTTAGTTTTAATAGCAAAAATAATCCAAAGGAGGAATTTTAAATGACTACAGATGAATTTGTGCACAAAATGAATGGAATCAGAAAAGATAAGATATATAGATATCAGGAGTTTCTGAATACGTTTGCCGAAGCACTGCGGGAAGTGATGATATCAGGGGAGCGATTGAACCTGAATCAGGTTGGCACGTTTCTTCCTGTAAAAGTGAAGGAAAAAAAGATGTATTTACCAGTAAAAGAGGAAGTGGTAACAATTGATGAACATGTGGTAATTAAGTTTAATCCGGCGATTCCCCTGAAAAAAGCTTGCAATTCAGAAAAAGAAGGGTAAAAAGTGTTATCGTGCCCCTTATCGTGAGCAAAAGTGGATTTTCCGAAAATGCTGGAAATTCAAGGGTTTCTGTATAGCAGCAAAATTGTGAGATTGTAAAATAACCCTCAAAATTGACCAATACGGTCAACAACATGTTATCGTGAAAAAGCTTGATTTTCCTGCAAAATTGGCAGTTTTCAGATCAAAATCGGAAATTCAGATTTTCAGGTTTATTGCAAGAAGGTACTTCATATTGTGGCAAAAATGTGTCGAAAAAAAATATCGTGAAAGAAAGTTTGTTAACGTATAAACCTACTTAATTAGTATGTTTATAAAAATGATTTTCACAACTTTACTCTCTTTTATAAAATTCATTCCAATTCTATTACTCATCATAGATCAAATTATCATTCAAAATTCAACTAAATAATTACGGCGGCTATTCCTGCTGCCACATCGAGAGACATACGGCGATGCAAAATAAAAGTATGGGCAATTCTTAACGCGGCGAGAAGTAAAAGAAAGCCCGTATCAGGAGGGGCGGCAGATTTGGCGCTCCTTTTCCTGATTGGATAAACAGGAGGAACATGGTTAACAATGAAACCAAAATTTGTAAAAAGTGTGGAAGAACGCTTCCAATAGATCAGTTTAGGATTTGCACGGGGTGTAAAGGCTATACATATCGTCGCGGAACTTGCAGGGCATGTGAAGCGGAATATGACCGTGAGTTAGCACAGAGAAAAAATCGGGTAACAGTAAAAGAAAAGGATGAGAAGCAATTGTTTTACAAGCGCAAATATAAACAGATTGCGCCGGAAAGTATCCTTGATCTTACGGTTACAGGAATAGAACCAATGGCAGCAGATGAGATATTTGTGCGTTTGATGGAGTATAAGGACAGCTGGATATCGAATTACGGGCGATTGATACGGCTTACATATGGCAAATATATTTTGCTGAAAGGGGCTGATAACGGTGACATCTATTATAATATTCAGCAGGAAGTCTGGACAGGCGAAAAGTTGGAATATAAAAGAAGTAGTTTGTATGCGGCAAAAGCTGTAGTAGCAACTTTTTTAGTGAATCCAGATTGCCAGACCAATCGCTTCATTTGGCATGAAGGGCAGGACAATTATTATAAACACCTGTATCCGCTCAATCAGGATCAGTATTATGCGGTAAGGCGGTATTATGAACAACACGGGGAAGCGCCGGAAGAAGTAATTGTTCAAATTATGAATGATATCCAGTATTTACCGGATGATTGGAGTATTGCGGAGATGCAACCAATTATGGCGGGAGTCGGATATCATGGAATGCAGGGCGTTTCTACGCGGAGCATAGCATACAAAACGTGGAAAAATATGATGCAGCGATGTTATAACGATGGTGTTCATGAGCGGCTTCCGCAGTATAAGGATTGTTCTGTCTGTGACGAATGGCATAATTTTTGCAATTTTGAGAAATGGTATAAGGAACACTGTTTCTGCGATGGATATCAGCTGGACAAAGACATTACGATAAAAGGAAACAAGTTATATAGTCCGGAAACCTGTGCATTCGTGCCGCGGTCTATCAATATGCTTTTTGTAAGCGGAAAGGTTGATACGGGAAATCTGCCAATAGGTGTTTACTGGGATTCAAGTAATGCGAAATATCGGGCAAATGTGAGCATTGGTGGCGAGAGTAAAAAGCTGTCTTATTGGAGTACGCCGGAAGAAGCGTTTGCAGAGTATAAGCTGGCAAAAGAAAAGATTATTCGGAGTATGGCAGAAAAATATCGGGATACGATACCGGACAAAGTATATCGGTCTATGATGGATTGGAATATTGAAATTATGGATTAAAGAAAAGTTTTGAATAACATTAACGTCATCCGATTATGGGAAAAATATTTTAATGGAAAGCGGCATATCAGGTAGAAATATCTGGTGTGCCATTTTTTTACGCTTATAAGACCGTGCATAGTTATAAAGACTGATCGGTTTCGGACGGGACGTATTCAAGAATGGATTCTACAGGGCAGTTCAGAATCCGGCAAAGATCATTGATCGTTCTGGTGGAAATATCTTTGTTGTGCTTTAAACGATGGAGTGTGCTATGTGAGAGATGATGCTTGTTGGTTAGAGTATACCAGTTTTCGTTAGATCGTTCTAGCGTATCCCAGAACGGCGAATAGTCGATCATCTTAGCACCTCCAATCTGTAATAGTTTATGAAAATAGAGTAATATATATTCTTAGAGTTGAATATCTTCGTTAAAAAGAATATAATAGTGCTATCAATAAAAAAGGGGGAAGGGTGTTATGACACTGATTAAATGTCCGGAATGCGGCACAGAAGTAGAAGAAGGAACGGTATCCTGTCCTAAATGTGGGTGTTCGTTGGAAGGTATAAAGTTGGAGCGAAAACCAGCCGAATCACCAAAGCAGGAACCAGATCTGAATGAACTGGATGCACTGCGGAAAATTCAGAAAAGCATGGAGCATATTGAAAGCATGGTGCATCTGTTTTACAACTTAGCGGTTATTTCGTTAGTTGGAATTGGCTTGCTTTTCTTTATTGCGATTATAAATTTGTGTACACGATAAAAGAGAGAGGAATATTTAATTATGGCACTGATAAAATGTCCTAATTGCGGACAGGATATTTCGGATAAAGCGGAGAAATGCCCGCACTGTGGTTGGGAAAAAAAACGAGAAAAAAAGAATAGCGAGAGTCAATTTAAAATGCCATCAAATCAGTATATTGTATTTGGTGGAATAGTAGTGGCAGCGATGCTTATTTGCATTATTGTCTGTGTTGGAATTACGAATAATATTTGCAAAAGATATGAGAAAAGCATAATAGACACTATTCAAAATAGCACTGTTAAAGAAGAAAAAGTATTAGAAGAAACTGGCTTGGATGAATCAAAAGATGAGGAAATAAGTGAAGAAAATGCTTCGGAAAGTTTGAAAAATGATGAGGAAGATATAACCGAGAAAAATCCAGCAGATACAGTTTGGAATGACGGGATGTCTGTTAAAGACAGTCGGTTGAAAGTGACATTTGATGGATGGGATGGACTTAGTACAATTGCAACAGACTTTTTATTTACTATTATAAATGCTTCTGATGAAGATGTATCTATTAAGGTGGCTCACTATATTTATTTGAATAAAAGAGGTATAAAAAATTTTGCGCCAATTGAGTACATGGAAACTATACCGGCAGGAAAAGCTACAGAAGTACGATATAACGTTGAAAAAACCGGAATAAATTTTGAAATATTAAACAGCGCAGAGCTATGTTTTACAAGTATAGACGCAGCAGGAAATGAAATAGATAATAATGCGGAATTTTCTGGATTGAATGTGGAATTAAATTAAAACAAAAGAGGTGGAAATTATGGCTTTAATAAATTGTCCAGAATGTGGAAAAGAAATGAGTGACTCTGCGGCTGCATGTCCGAATTGTGGTTGCCCGAATCCAAATAATAAAAAAGCAAAAAAGAAAATCGATAAAAAAATAATTGTACCTGTTTGTTTAGTAGTAGTGGCAATAATTTGTGTAATTTCTTTGGTTGGAATTATCTTAAATTTGAATCCTGCTAACAGATATTTATCCTTATTCAATGCGAAAAAGTACGATGAAGCATCAGAATTTTATGCAGAAAAAATAGAAGACAATGCCGAGTCAGTAGAAAAAATCGAGGAAAAACAAAAGAGTGAAATTGATCTTATCTATAATGAGTTTGAGCAGGGGAAAATAGAATACAAAGACGCGCTTGATGGCTTGTCAGTTTATAAAAAAAGCAATGTAGTTAGTGCATATTGTAAGGAAGTGCAAGGAAATATTGAAAGTTTGAACAGTTCCCGTAGAGCATTTGAAGAAGGAAAGAAGTTAGAGCAAGAAGACGATATCCCAGGTGCGATTAAGAAATATAAAACTGTGTCAAAGCTTGATTCTAATTATGATGTGGCGCAGAACAAAATAGACAATTTAAGTGAATCCTATAAATCACAGTTATTAGCCGATGCTGAAAATTATGCCAATAACAAGGAATATGATGAAGCTATTCAGAAAATAGGGGAAGCTGAGAATGTATTTGGGACTTCTGAAGAATACACTGAATTAAAAGAAAAGTATTCCAAATTGAAAAATGAAAGGTACGTTACAGTGAAGGTTATTGATACATCTGTTCAGGAAGCTGATACGTCAAGATGGATATTTAATGATCGAGTTTATTTTACATTTTCTGTAACAAATAATACAGATAAAGCAATTCAAGGAATTTCAGGTGTACTGACTATAAATGATTTGTTTGGAAAAGAAATACTTCCTTTATCAGTAGATTTTACAGGACATATCATTGAAGCTGGGGAAACATATATTGAGGATAATTTGTCTTTAGATATTAACCCCTTTATTGATTCACAAGTACAGGTAGAAACAACAGATTATAAAGATCTGAGATTTGTATATGAAGTTTCACAAATTATATTTGAGGATGGAACGAAAGTTGATCCAGAATAACGAAAACCTCCATTTGGCAAAGCAGCGTCAAATGGAGGTATACTTTTCTAATGAAAATTTGCGTTTTTCAGAGTAAATTATGGTACAATTATAGATAAGAATATAAAAGCGCCGGATGTAGGAGGGGACTGTTTATGTATGATTGCGGGAATCACTCGTGTCATCATGATGGAAAATACAGACATCATTGCAACTGCTATGGATGTAATTGGTATGCAGCAAACAACAACCGTGGATATTCAGGAAGAGGTTCATCCGGTGGCGGAAGCAGTGCGGCTATGTTTTTGATTGCGCTTGTCATCTGCGGAATTATTGGCACATTTAATGAAGTGCTTGGGGCATTGATCTTGATTATAGCAGGGGGCTGTTATACTATTGAACAGATGAAATTCCAGTTTCATTTTCCCAATTTACATACGTTAATTACTTTAGAATTTGCCCTGATTTCAGATTTTCCAAAAACGAGCTGAACAAGTTTACGCCTGATCTGCTGCCTTGCTGATTTTGGCATCATTCCATAAGTAATTATCGTATATAATTTGCCAATTTGAGAGAGCATAGGGGGAGGTTTTCATGTACTTGAATCTGGACGGTTTAAAAGTACCCGGGGTAGGGGATAGCAGTAAAAGTTGTGCTGTAGCGGGGAAGGAAAAATATCGAAAGGATGAATTTTTCGGTCACTGTGAATGTGAACCAACTATAAGGTTTCTGGAAAAAGCAATTTCAAAATTAGGTTTTTAGTACCCGGCATCAGCGCAAAGAAAAAGGTCAGAGGATTCACGCCCCCGACCATTTTTTTTACCATTTTCACTTTTCCCAGATGTAGCAATCACCGTTTTCAGTGTACAGACTCAAAACGCCGTCTTGAACTTCAAATCTTGCAATATCGTTTAAGTCAATGATTGAATCATAGACATAATCTGAGAAGTCCGGTACATCTGAGAGCTGTTCAGAATAATTTATTCCGGTTGTGTCTGTATTGGCATCTAATCCAATATAAAGACGACCATCAGCACCAGTGAACCAGCAGGACACAGCGGACAGCGGCACGTATTCCGGCAGCTTTACATATAAATCAGCAGAAGCGTGGGCAGGCAGTGACGCGGCAACGATGCAGGCGATTAGCAGGGCAGCAGTTACGAATAATTTTATTGTTTTCTTCATGGTTGTTATCTCCTTTATCTCTTCATCTTGTATTGGCGGCAGTGTGCCAGCAGCAGGACACTAACACACCACCAAAAGGTTATTTATTTAAAATGTAGGAAACAGCTTTTTCTGCTTTGCTGGCTGCCGATACAATAAAATGATTATCGTTTCTGAGTACGGTAAGCCAGTTTTGGATATAAGCGGCAGAATTGCGGAAGCTATGAGCGGTTTCAATTCCGAGTGCGTTCAGGATGGTTGCTGCGCCGATCTCAGCAACTAATTCCTCTTTGCTGTATTCCTCAGAGTTGAACGCTACCAGTTTGCCCTTACGCTCTTCTTTTCGGTTGCATCTGCTTTCTTTCATCGTTGAGTGTGTCGCTTCGTGAAAGGCTGTGCTATACCATTCTTCGGGGCGCTGGAACTGTTCCAAAAGTGGTAAGTGAATCATATCAGCGGCGGGAGAGTAATAAGCTTCATTGGTTGCAACCTGTACAAGCTTGATATTTTCGCGGCGGATGTAGTCGTAAAAAACATCATCGGCGGATTCTATCGGCTGTGTATCGTTTAAGTCTGCTGCTATCGGTTTCGGTTCGATTCCTTCGCATTGCGTCGCTACATGAAACACGTTGTAATATCTCAGCAGGGGAATCTGTTTTATAACGGTTGTGCCGTCATCCTGTTCTTCCTTAACTGGCTGCATTTTCCAGAAGCAAACCATTTCGGATTTAGCGCCCTTTTTAACGTGTCCGCCTGCATCAGTGATTTGCTTGAATGTTGCATATTCGCCGGAATGCTGCAAAAGCATCTGATTAAGTAAAGAATAGGGCTTTCCAGTTACACGGTTGTATGCGCCATCTTTAACACCTGACCAAGGACGTTCCCAAGGAATTAACCCTTTTTCCAGTTCTGCAATTATCCGATCTGTTACCATCTGATATACGTTTGCGCTCATGTTAATGACCTCCGTTTTCGTGTTGGCTTTATCTATCTGATAATTGGATTATATAATATGGGTACCCATAAAACAAGTCGGAATAATTACTAAAATATGGGTACCAAACAGAATGATTTTTATACAATTTTATGGGTACCATTAAAAGAAATTAAATGATATGATGATAGACAAGGAAGTCAGAGAGCAAAAAGCGGCTTACCCTCTTTTTATAGGAGGGGCGACCCTCCGGACGATAGAAAGGAGGGCGAAACGATGGTTACATATTCTGATCTGATTCAGTTTTGCATCTTCGTTGTGACCCTTGTTGGATTGTGCTATACAATCTTCAAGGACAGAAAATAGCCGCCACTACTGCCATAGTGACGGCTGATTTAAAGCAGCTAGCTATTAGAGGGTAGGTCGTTTCTCTGACTTCCCCTTTTGTACTTATATTATAACGTCTACAAAATGATTCTTCAAGATTTTTTTTGATCTCGTTCCATTTTTTCGTCAATTGCTTTATTGACAAAACTATTCAAGCTTTCACCGGTTGTTTTTATATAGTCTGTTATGATCTGTTTTTTTCCTTTTGGAACACGAACGCGCAGATCTTCAAATTTTGTTTTTCTGTATTCTTCCAGTGTAACGCGTTGCCCATCTATAATGTATGGCTTTTTTTCCTCTGCCATGTGTTACCCTCCATCCTAATAAGTTATGTGTATAGTATATCATTATGAACTGGGTTAATGGTACCCATAAATATACACAAAAAACTCACTGAAATGGTACCCATAATTCGTGCAATATTACGACTTGAAATATGGGTACCCATACAATATAATAAGCTCATAAACAAACAGCAACCGGAAAGCCGAAAGCTTCCGAAACCTCAACCCATATACCTGTGAGTCGTTCCATTGAGCGCCAATAGTCACGAAGATGATTGAGGGGTTGCTACCTTATAATATAGGAGGACAACACCATGACGAGAGAAGATTTAGAGATCAAAATTCAGGAAATCAGACGCTATAAAGCAATGGCGGAGGAAGCCACAAATATTCAGAAATCCATCGAAGCCGAAGTTATTGCATGGATGACATCGGAGCAGCTGGATACAGCAATGAGCGACACGGCGAAAATCACGTTCAAAGATCAGTGCCGCACAACGCTTGACCGCAAAGCGCTTGAAGAAGTGTTAGGCGAAGATCTGAAGCCTTACGAAAAGACCACAACCTATAAAGTTTTGAGAATCAAATAACCGGACAGGGGGAGCAATTTCCCCCTTCCTTCCTAAAGGAGCCAAAAAAAGATGATGTACAGCGAATTTATCAACATTTCCGGCAAGTCGGAATCCTATATTTCTTTTATGGAATACAGCACTTTTATTGAGCCTGTGTATATGGAATGCAGAGAAAACAAGCGTGATTTTTGCTGCATCTTCAACCGGATTTTTTCAAAGATCGTTCCGCCGCTGGTAGAAAGGGCGATTGAGAATTTAAGCACGAAGGAAAAATTTGATTATCTGAACAAAGAAGGAGACTATGACGAAGTAGTGGAAAAGCTGGACAAGATCGACTTGGAAGCGCGGAAACTGGTTTACCAGTATCTGAAACTTGCGCTGATTTGTCCATAAGCAGGATGCCAACAGGAAAAAGCACTTTAAAACAGGAGGAAGCAATGGACAAATTTGTATCTAATCGGCGGCAGATTCTGGAAACCGCCGTTGAGTTTAAGAACGGACAGGTCAGCAGACTGGGAAAAGCTGCAATTTATCACCCGGAAATTCGATACGACGGGCAGAAAACGAAATGGTTCGATGACTCTCAGCTCATCAGAAAGGGGAGAAAACAATGTTAGCACAGTACAGGGTAGAACAGTTTGACGGGGAAGTGATCCCGTATAGACATTACAAGGAAAAACAGAAGCAGCGTAAAGCATTTTTCAGGAAACAGAAAGCGTGCGGAATCCTGCTTGTGGCAATCGCGGCAGCAGCCCCTTTCCTGATTGGAGACGGTACAGCTAGTCTGATCTTTTTGCCGCTTGGGATTGTACTTGACATTTACCAAACAGAAAATCATGCAGTTTTGAGAGGTGGAAGAGATGAACGCAGAAATTGATTTAATAGATAAGCTGACAGAAGTTAATGCAATGGTAAGCGGGCTGATCGAAGTGGTCAGCCGTGCGGCAGAAAATGCAAACTATGAAGCGGATGCAGAGGAAGCGAATTTTCTGTATCTGGTAAAACGGAATCTGTGCACCGTTCAGGAACAGATCAAAGAATGCAAGCTGATGACAGCAGGAGAGTGAGGACGCGGAAATGTATGTTTTAACCAACGGGATCGAATATATTTACTACGATCCAACCACAAACGGGATGAAGCGGACAACCGACAAAGAGGTTGCGGCAAAATTCAAAAAACTGGATAACGCAAAAGAAGTTTTAAATACAGCAACTGGCAAGACAAAAGGCTGCTATGTGGCAGATATGGAAACGGGTGAAATGGTATTTAAACGTACTGGGAAACCACAGCGCAAAACCTTTTCGCGTAGTGTCCGGCAGCTGATTTATGCTCATGCAGACGGCAGATGTGCACTTTGCGGCAAGAAAATCAAATACTGTGACATGGACTTAGATCATATTGTGCCGCTGGCAATGGGTGGCGTGGATGATGTCACGAATCTGCAATGCACCTGTGTAACCTGTAACCGAATCAAAGGTTCGATTTTGCCGGAAGAATTTGACGAAAGAATAACGGAAATTTTGCTGTATCAAATGAAGCAAAAAGCGAAAGGACGTTATTTTCTGATGCGGCTGTGTTTGGCGGGGAGGAAGTTATGAGAGTAAACGGAACGGAGATCACATTTATTACAGATACCTATGCGGATATGTTCCACCGGAAAGCCGTGATTGCCGTGAAAAAGAAAAACGGAAGATATTACGGCGACATCACCATCAATATTCCGTGTAATTCTTTGAACGATGGAGAGTGTTTTCTGGGGAATGATTGTCCGAAGCTTATAAATGAAATGGTTAGATGCGGATATCTGGAAATAGTAGGTCAGATTAAGGTCAATATGAGTACATATAATATAGGTAGGTTTACCGAAAGATTTCAAAGGGAGTTCGGAAGCGAAACGCAAGAGGGGGGAGAGAAAAACAGGATAACGTGAAAAGGGCACTTGATTTCTTCAATATGCTGTGTATAATTTACTCATAAGAGTTAGCCAGATGTGAATCTGATTTGTCTCAGTAAAGTTAAACTACAAAGAATAGCATCCTTAGCTTTGGACGGTGTGGGATGCTATTTCTTTTACAATGTAAAATTAAGTTGTATAAAAAGCAATCAGGCTGTGTTATAATTATTATAACAAAAAGCAAGATAGGAGGTACAATTTATGACGGCATTACGACAGAGCGCCATGATGGAACTGGAAAAAATTCCTGAAGATAAATTATATTTTGTAATCCAGATCATGCAAGGGGTGAATGGCTTATATAATGATTCGAATAGAGATAAGAAAGAAGCTTTTGAAAAATTAGAACAACTCCGAAAAAAAGGAACTGTTACAGATGATGCTGCTGAATTAGCTTCTTATAGGGAAGAAAAATATGGTAGATAAAATTTTAATCGATACGAATGTTCTGCTTGATTATTTGCAGGAGCGAGAACCATTTTTTGCGGATGCGAAGAATGTTATTTTATCATGTACTGAAGGAAAGACAAAAGGATGTATTGCTGCACACTCAATTTCTAATATGTTTTTCATTTTAAGAAAAGATTATACGGTGGAAGAACGTAGGAAAATATTATTGAATTTGTGTACAATTTTTGACGTGGAGGGTATAGATAAAGCAAAACTATTATCTGGACTTGCAAATGAAAAATTCTCGGATTTCGAAGATTGTTTACAAATGGAATGTGCAAAGAATTACGGAGCAGAATATATTGTGACAAGAAATATTTCCGATTATTCAGAGTCAGAAATAACGGCGATTTTGCCAAGTGAATATTTAAATTTAGAATAAAAGCACCAGCAGGAAAGTTTCCTGTTGGTGTTTTCTAATCCTGCTGCCGGTTCTGTTCTAAAATCTTTTGTTCCTCTGCTGCCGTCCATTTGCTCTTGATGATCTGCGCTTTCAGTTTGGAAAGTCGGCGGTCTGTATAACGTTCCATCCAATTCAGAAGGAAAGCCGGAATCAGACGATCTGGCAGCCGTCCGAACAGCGTAAAAATGCAATCCTCTATTTTGCTGGCGATTTTATGGAAAAAATCCTTGATCGGATTATGCGGCGTAATTGTAATGTTCATGGGATGCTCCTTTTTGATGGATTATAATACATATGTTCGATTCTGTAAAGGAAGATTGTATAAAAGGCAGCAGGATGGTATAATATAGGAAAGAACGGAATGCAGGAGGTGGAACAATGCCATTGCCCAAAAAGACAGAATATACCTTGGAAGATATTTATGCACTGCCGGATGGACAGCGTGCAGAACTGATAAGCGGTCAGCTTTACATGATGGCTCCGCCGAGTACACGACATCAGAGACTTGTCAATTTCCTGACAACTGAAATTAACCTTTACATAAGGAAGAAACAGGGGAAATGCGAAGTGCTGCCTGCGCCGTTTGCAGTATTTTTAGAGGACGCAGACGGAAACGAAAATCTTGTAGAACCTGACATATCGGTAATTTGCGCCCCGGAAAAGATCGACGAAAAGGGATGTCATGGCGCGCCGGATTGGGTTATTGAGATCGTGTCTCCGTCCAGCAAGTCAATAGATTATGGCAGGAAGCAGGCGTTGTATCTTCTAAGCGGCGTGAGAGAGTATTGGATCGTCGACCCAATACGGGAATCCGCTGTGATTTATCGCGCGGCAGAAGATTGGATACCGATGTTTTACAGGTTTGGAGATAACCTAAAAGCTGGTATTTATGAGGATTTGGAAATTGTAATAGAGTAATAAAAGTAGAAGCCTACCGGATTGAGTTCTGGTAGGCTTTTCGTTTAATCCCTAAAATCAGCTGGATCAACTAGATTATATTTTCTGTTTTTATTTTGCATGAAAGACTGACCAGTATATTGTATGATTAGGTTTTGGATTGCAATTATTGGAGCTGAGTGACTACTATTATACTCTCCATTTTCATCTATTTCTATTTCATCTAATAAATTCATTACACTTCGTAACAAAGAAAATAGTTGAAGTTGCTTTGATTCATACAGAAAATCGGCAAAAGGCAGTCCGCTTAAAAAAACAATGAACAGAGGATCAATTTTTAAGGAGAGGTTCGTATTTTTTAAAGCATCCAAAAAAAAGTCCTTATCACCAGAGTCTTGCAAAGAATCATATGCCTTTCTTAATAATTTTTCTTGAGTGTCAAGTAATGAATTAAATAGTCGGTCTTGTTCCTCGGGTGTTCTACATTGGTAGAGTTCATACCATTCAAGTTTTCGAGCTGAATTTTTTAGCGGTAATGCCTTGATAATTTTATCAAGGTAGACTTCACTTTTGTCTTTACATTTTTCTAATTCAGTTTTCGAATTTGCTCCGTAATAAACGATGGAAATTATATCTACTAAATCTGTCCGATATATTGTTCTTTGACGCTGATCATCACCATTTTTACCATTTCTTTCGATTTGAGAATACCAATAGTCATTGTGTTTTATTAGGTTAGAAATTTTTTTCTTAGTGATCTTTTTGGCGGATCGAAGTTCTTTTAAATGATCTATCAAAGAAATTTCTCTATTATCGATGATTAGTAATTGGTTTTTATCATATCGAGGAATAGTTGTAGCAAAAGTCATAGGTACCTTCTTTCTATGCCGCGGTTTTTTCTATAATATACAAATGGTTACAATACAATAATAATACTATAAATACAAAAATACAATAAAAAAGTGTAATTTAGCAGGAAATTTTTTAAATTAGTTACTTAGGAAAGTTTTTAAAATACAATTTAGTATATACAATAATAAAATAAATATACAAAAAAATAGAAATAAATGGTATAAAGGTATTGACGGATTTGGGGAATAGTGTTAGTATAACTTCAGAAACAAAAAAGAGCTAACAGCGTTTGGCGACACTGAAAGCTCTTCGTTGTAAGAGATATTGGCGTATCTCTTACATGTAATAGAAACTGCACAGACTTGTGATCTGTACTGAGTCCTAGACAAACACAGTATATCAGATCAATTTTAAAATTTCAATCAAAAGTCTTTTGCGGGAAAAATCTTCCCGGCAGTTTCCACTTTTACAATTAGCGGATAATCCGCAAGCAGTTCCTTTTTGAACCTTGACAATAGAATAATTAGATGTTCCGGGAATTATGGCAGAAATGCCTGTTTTTTTAAACATACGGATAAGAGTTTGCCTTAGGTTGGAAGCCCGTTCGGAGGGAGGTGAGAACGAATTGGGATACAGCTTAAATAGAATCCAGTATGTAATTATGAATATCATGCTGAAGCACAAAGCCATCGACTACATGCACTCAATGTCGTGTTACGAAATCAAAGACATTGAAGATCGGTGGGCGGTCGAAACAATCTACAAGCACATCAGGATTTTGGAATCATACGGTCTTGTGGAGCATGGTGCGAAAGCAGAACGAGCCAACGGTTACATATTGACGCAGAAAGCGATTGATTTATTACCTAAAAATGAATAGTGGAGGAACATAAGAATGATTAAGAACAAATGCGGAGTTTTAGGGATTGGCGCGTATGGAGGAAATCAGGGACTGTATTTTTATAAGGCGGGATATCCTACTTTATTTGCTAACAGCGCGCGGCAGGACTTGGACAGCCTGAAAGAGGTCGATGAGAAATATAAGTATCACATTCCCGGCGGTGAAGGCTGTAATAAAAGCAGGAAGAAATCGAAAGAATTGTTCCGTAAGGATATTGACAACATCGTAAATGAGATTAAAGAAAAGCTTCCAGGAATCGAATATCTGATGATCGTTGCTTCTGCTGGTGGTGGTACAGGCGCAGGTGGTCTGGCATCGATGAAGCGTGTTGCAATGAATGAAATGGATTTGAAAGCTTGTCTTATCGTAACGGTGCTGCCGGATACTCGAACGGAATCAGTGCAGGCAATGATTAACGCCTACGATACGCTGGGAGAAATTGAATCTTTGGATGAAGCTGGCGCAACGTACATCCTTGATAACAGCAAGAATAATAACAAGATGAGGATTAACGAAATGTTCTTTTGTTACATGGACGCGCTGCTGACAAGCAATTGCAGTTCGACGCTTGGAAATGTCGATGATGCGGAAATTGAGCAGCTGATTTCTGCGAGAGGTGTATCCATCATCAGCAAGCTTGGCAAGGACAAGTCAGATACGCAAAATCTGCTGAATACCTTCCATAATAATGTGTACGCGCCGTTGGAGCCAGACAAGGTTATCAAATACATTGGTCTTATCAATTCCGGAACCAGAAGAAATATTCGAATCGAAGATATTTATTCTGAGGTTGGCACACCATTAGATACCTATATCGGCTACGAATCTGATTATACCTTATGTGTATTGGCAGGTTGTTCGCTGCCGTATACGAAAATGGAAGAAATTCGGGAGATTATTGAGTCCAACAAGGAAACCATTCAACGCAATATTACGGCGCAGAATACGCGGAGACTTTCCCAGTCAGTTGATTTTTTCGGAGATATTCAGCCGGAAGAAAGACCGAAAGAGAAAAAAAAGAGCAGTCGTGACCTTTTGTTCTAAAAAGAGGTAAGAGTTGAAGAAGAGATGCGCCGGAGTTCCGACATAGTTCAGATGGAGTTCCGGCGGTGCTGGACAGCAGCTGAAAATGAAGTCGTATAAAAAACGTCAGGACTGTGTGTGAAGCATATCTGGATAGCGTCGGAGATATGTGCAAAAGAGGGCGAACGGAATGAAACAGGACAGAATCGTGAAGAAGTGGATAAGAGCGGACGATGGAAAATTATCTACCGTGTTGGAATCTGAATCTGGGAAACGTGTAGAGTTGCCGATAAATAAAGATGGGACGATAAGGTGGTTTGACGATGCAAAGTTGCTCAGAGTGAAAAAGCAGATGGAGAATATATAGGCAGAAGCTGCTACATCAAAAGAACGGAGGAAGAAAGTATGAGGACACCAGAGGAATACACTAGAAATTTGAAAAATCATGTCATCACGATGCAGATGCTTGAGGATTGTTTGTTCAGTGTCAATACGCGAGCATCAAATTGGAGAGATAAAGAACGCGAGTATCGGGAGTATAGACATGATTATTATGACAACGCAGAAAAAGCTCGTTGTGCGAAAGAAGCGTATTATCATCAGAAAGATATCATGCTGACTGTTTTAAATCCTGTGCGCATCCATGTCGAAACGTACACACATTGCGGAAGAGAACGCTTTTATGATTATGAAGAAGAATATTGGGATCACCTGAAAGCGAAGGAATTTGTTTACAGAGGATCGTATTGGGACAACGACGAAAAATGCGAGGTTGAATTTGGAGATGTGGAAGTGGAGTATGATCCGACGTATCGGTACTACCTTTTTTACGATCTTGGCGGTAAGCATACATTCCACACGCCAATCAACGAGGATGAAGTTGGACAATATGAACTGGAGATCAAGAACATAGACCACATAATCTCAGGCGGATTCCCTGTATCTAAATTGCTGTCAACGCAGTTTGTTTCAAAGGTAGTTGCTTTGATTGAATCAAAGGATTATCAGCTCATTGGGAATGCTGAACAGCAGGTGTGTGCCAAAGCAGTGTAAGAACTAACCGGATGGAGTATATATAGATAGGCGGATAGCCAATAGGAAAAAATGGAGGATATGACAATGAGAGGTATTATTGCAGATCTGGACACGGAAAACAGATGTGGAATCATTTACGGAATTGGAAGCGTGGAACAGGACGGCAAAGAAATTGTAATCCCAGAGTATCGTTTCGGATTTAACGCTGTGGCAGCAGGGAAAAAGCAGATCACAACGGGAAAGATTGGCAGAACAGTAGCATTTTTGCCATGTGAAAATAAGGAAGGGCGGTACGCAAAAAGTATTTCATTCACGAGATATCGTACTCAGGATGACCTGCGCTGTTATCTTGCAGATAGAATTGACAAGGAATTTGAACTGAAAATCCCTTGCATTGCATGGATGAATCTTCATTGTGAGGAAATGAAGGATATTTACTATTATTTGAGAGCCGAGAAAGATCGAGATGTAAAAGAATTGATTAGGCTTTCGAAGGAATATTCTCTGTCAAAAGTTCCTAAAAAGGAGTGGATAGAGTGTATTGCATCTGGAGGCGCGTGCAAATGGAACCAAAAACGATTTCGAATGGTATCCCATAGGAATTTTGTAAATGCTTGATGTAGAGATCGAGAATATATAAATGGGCGGACAGCCAATAAAAGAAAGTGGAGGATTTTAAAATGAGAGAACAGAATGAGAACAAGGTATCAGGAAACATGGTGTTTGTAGTGAATGAAGCGTTGAGAGAAGCATTGCTTAGCATCAACAGCGTGGAGGATTTAAAGGTTTTGGATAATTACAATTTTAGCGGCTCCGTAGATGCCTATGGAACAGCGTTTTGTGTAGAGCATTCCTTTAATCAGATGTGTTACAGCGTGAATGACGATGAAGAGCAGACAATAGAATTTCTGAATTTGGGTTTTGATTATGCTTCTACCCAGATTACAATTTCGGATATTGTGAAGGTCGAAAATGAAGAGATGGAAGGTGATCATTTTGTAGGGCTGACATTTACATGCAAAGACGAGAGCGTCATTTTTATTGAGGTGAGTTATCTGGAAATGGAGTTGGAGGATGATCTCGAGGATGATCTCGAGGATGAAGAAATCCAGTAGCCGAACATAACAGAGATTTTTGCGGCTGTGAGATGATGCCGCCTGCCAGTGGCGAGACTGGCTACGAAATCCTTAGTTGTTCTCCTTACCAGTTAGGATGCTGGTTACGACAGGGCGGAAGAACCGGCACGCTGCCCGGATTGGGTGGTGTGCCTGTATTAGTAAGATCGGAGGAAAGAGATGTGAGTAAAATTACAGTGGTAGATGGAATTATGGGGTCGGGGAAAACGAGTTGGAGTATCCAAAAAACCAATCAAAGTGATTCAGAAAATTTCCTTTACATTACACCATTTTTAGATGAGGTGGATCGGTTTATTGGAAATTCTAACAAAGAATTTAAACAGCCAATCAATAAAGGAAACGGCAAGCTTAATTCCTTAAATGAAATGTTGGCATGTCAGGAGGACATTGCATCTACCCATGCGCTATTTAGATATTTGGACGAAGAAAGCAGGGACTACATTAAAAATGGGCATTATACATTGATTTTGGATGAGGTCTTAAATGTGATCGAACCATACGACAATATCAGAAACGATGATATGCAGTTGTTAAAGGACAGCGGCTGTATAACGATAGACGATGAAGGATTTATTGTTTGGGATAAGGATAAGAGCGATTACGATACGAAGTATAACGAAATTAAGCTGCTGGCAGAGAATAGAAGCCTTATGTGCATAAACAAAAAATTACTTTTATGGAGATATCCGCCGGAAATTTTTGAACTGTTCGATAAGGTATACATTTTAACATACATGTTCGAAGCAAGTATCCTGAAAAATTATTTCGACCTGTACAAAATTCGATATGAGATAAAAAGTATTGCCAAAGAAGGAGAATGGTATCAGCTTGTAGATTATTTTGTGCCGGATACTTCCGTTTTCTTGGATAAAATCAATATATACGAAGGAAAACTGAACAATAATATCCATCAGAAACGAAATGGTTTATCAGCGACATGGGTACGGGCAAAAATAAATCAGGATGAGATCAGGCAGTTGAAGAAAAATATTTACAATTATTTTGGCAATATTATAAAAGCCAAAGCAGAAACTATCATATGGACGACATATAAAGAGTGCAAAGGAAAGCTGAAAGGAAAGGGATACTCTAGGGAATTTACGGCAGAACAACTGAAAAATACGGAACATGCGTATGGCTTTTTAGCATGTAACGCAAGATCGACTAATAAATATGCAGATTGCTACAATCTTGTATACTGTGTGAATTTGTACCTGCATCCGGCAACATCGCAGTTTTTTTTGCAGAGAGGAATCACAGTTGACGAGGATTTATATGCGGTATCTGAGATGATTCAATGGATATGGAGAAGCCGGATTCGAAAGGGTGAGTCTATTAACATTTATATTCCCAGCGTGCGAATGAGAAGGCTTTTGATGGATTGGATGCAGATGAATTTCCAATATCAGGATAGACAGGCGAGTTAATTTCAGGAAATGAGCTTCCTAAAATCAAAAACGTCATAGACGATTTCCATTGATTTTCCTACGTTTTAGTAACAAAAAAAATATTTTCCTTAAAAGGAAAGAGGTATAAAGTTTATATTTTATAACCTAATGATCTGTCCCATTGCGTAGTCTCCAAACGCAGCAATGGGTCAGGACAGAGTGTGGGATGTGCCCACGAGAGACAAAAAGGTTCACAGCAAAGCTGTTCCCTTGCAGCCGCTCAAATGATCGTCTGCATCATGGGACATTAAATTTCTTGTGTTGGAATCCAACATCAGGAACAAAGCGTTTCCCTGTACAGGCTACCCGATAGGGCATTTCCCTGTTGGATACACGATATATAACTCACTCAGGTTCGTTCATCCTTTTTAAAGGAAAGCCTGTAAGACGAGAATATATCTTTAGAAGAAACTCATACAAATTTTTGTGTTGGAGGATAGAGCAAGTGAAAGAAGCTAAACAGATGTGTTTTATGTGCGGCAAGTCCGTCGATAAAGTGAATAAGTTGGTCAAAGGAAGGTACGGCTGCATCTGTGATGAATGTGCGGAAACAGCAATGGATGTACTGGCAGAGGAAGAAGAAACGCCTGCGGCAGATATTAAGTCGGTCACACCATCCCAGATCAAGGCGCATTTGGATCAGTATGTGATCGGTCAGGAGGATGCTAAGAGGACGTTGGCTGTTGCGGTCTATAATCACTACAAGCGTTTGCGGCAGCGGAAAAGATCGGATGTGGAAATCCAGAAGTCCAATATCTTGATGATTGGCTCCACTGGTAGCGGCAAGACGTATCTGGCACAGAGCCTTGCAAAGTTTCTGGGCGTTCCGTTTGCAATTGCAGATGCAACTACTCTGACTCAGGCTGGCTATGTCGGCGACGATGTGGAAGTTATGCTGCGGACACTGTTGCAGAATGCGGATTATGATGTAGATGCGGCTCAGCGCGGAATTATCTACATTGATGAGATCGATAAGATCAGCCGAAAAGGTGAGAATGTTTCTATTACACGGGACGTATCTGGCGAGGGAGTGCAGCAGGCGTTGCTAAAAATCATCGAAGGGACTGGATCAGAAGTTCCTGTTACAGGAAATCGGAAGAATCCAATGGGAGAGACAGTTAAGATCGACACAACGAATATTCTGTTTATCTGCGGTGGAGCATTTGATGGATTGGATAAGATCATCGGCGGGACGGACAAGCATAATTCGATTGGCTTTGGAGCGCATTTTTCTGATGCAGAGGAAACTGAATTATCTGTGGTGGAACAGCATGATCTTGTCAAATATGGTTTGATGCCGGAGCTGATCGGCAGGCTTCCTATCATCACAACGTTATCTCCTTTACAGGAAGATGATTTGGTTCGGATTCTTACAGAGCCGAAGAATGCCATTACAAAGCAGTATCAGGAGCTTTTGTCTATGGACGGTGTGAAGCTGCAATTTGAGGACGATGCACTGAGGAAGATTGCTGAGTTGGCGATTAAGAAGAATACAGGGGCAAGAGGTCTGCGTTCGATTTTGGAAAATGCGATGCAGAAGGTCATGTTTGAGGTGCCGGACATGGAAGATGCGAAGCGGGTTGTGGTAACGGCAGATTGTATTGCTGGACAAGCTGATGCAGTTGTGTACGGCGCTAAAAATAAGAAGATTGCGTAGGAGAGTGTATTTATATGGAAGGTTTTAAAGTAACGGCAGGACGGAAAAATGCGGCAATATCAGCAGAAATTGAAAGAATAGTTTTACAGCATGATTTGTGGTTGCGGCAGTACCAGAGTATTGTGAGCAGGACGTTTGGGCGACATAAAAGCCTTGACGAGTGGTCGCAGGAAGAGCTGATGAAAGTCGCATTGAATGGGGTTAAGTATATCAATGCGGTTGTTGCTGTTGGCGATATGAACAAGAAGCTTAAGTCAGACTATCAGATTCCGTTTTCGGTTAAAGAGAACGGGTTTTATCTTATAGATGCGCTGCTTGGAATCATTGGGCGAATCCAACTAAAGAATCTGATTCAGATTTTTCCGGTGGATAAGGAATATGACGGCGAAAAGTGGAGCTGCAAGGACTATTTTTACACGATGGATGTTTTGAGGGAAAAAGGACTTGATAATGCAGTTGGCAAGGATAACGTATTTGATCTGATGTGGGATTATCAGAACAAGGACTTGCGGGAACTTACCGTGTTTTATTTGTCTTGCATGAATGCGTTGTATCGGCAGAAAACAGGTGTTGATATGACGGAAGAGTTTTGTGAAAATCTGGGAATTCCATCTTATCGGTGTGACAGTAAAAGTGGTGTAATGGTCAACAATCAAACCGGAGAAATTCTGAAAATTCAAAAGAGTTCGCCTTTTACGGTTGTCAAGTGATGTGTCAGCACAAATGGTCGGACAGAATTGTCCAATCAAGGAAAACACGGAACATGGTGAATTACAAATAGTCTTATCGGTTCATGGCAGCAGGAGTCCCCATTTTATGCGAAATCCCTTTGAAGTGAAGCAGTAAATCCAGCCGATAACAGTTCACATGATGACTTTGTTGGCTGGAAAATAAAACGCGAAAATGGGTATCTGTTTTAAAGTAATTAACGTATGTAGAAAAACAGAATTGGTGATGGAGGATATATAGATGTCGGATGACAGGAAAGGGGATGTATTGTTATAGAAGGAACGAAGCAGACAACAGAGGATCAGGAAAAATATGGATTTAAAATCAGGAGCGTGCAGGCTTCTCAGCTTTACGAGGTGAATCATTCGAAGGCGGAGGAAAACAAGATATTATCTACCGGAAAGGCTACGGTCAGTGACAGCCTGTTTTCAAAATTTGCAAGGAAGCATGGAGTCCATGCCAACAACAGGAATACATCGTATGATCTTGTAATGATGAAGTTTGATTATGGAGTCGATCATAAAAAGCCTGGACATAAACGACTTTCCACTTATGATCTGCGGGCGGATGCGTACAAGAATGGCGTTGATATCACATGGCGTACATATAATAAGGAAGGACAAGCAATCCCGGAGAAAGATAAAAAAGTCACTTATCAGATGCTTTACCGCAGTACAGGAAAAGCCAAAGAAGGCGAATGTGTTTTTGTAAGGGACAATCTTACTAAGAAGTACCGAGATTATCTGACGATGGGATTGTGGGATAAGATGCCGCACAACGGGGCAAAGATTGTAGAGTTATCTGCGTATGCGCCACTGATTACAGCAACGGCGCAGGGATTTGTGACCCTTCCAATCGACAATATTTTTGTGGTGGAGGACATGAAGATACAGAGCAATCGTCCGGTATGTGCCGTAAAAATGGGGAAAGAAGATTGCTACGAAAAGGATTGGGAATCAGTCGAAAAGATTCTGAATGCTCACTGCTATACGCTTTATAAGCGGAAGTTGAAAAAGCATCCAGAGTACCGATACATTGCAAAAAAGAACTTCAACAGCCTGAAAGATGTAGGAATCGAAGAGGAAACTCCTATACGGTCTGTAGACAATGAGAAAATCCGGCAGATACCGTATTGCTATGTGGATTATGATGACAAGGAGAGCTATGCAGAGAATACCATTTGGGACGGCATGGGACTTGTGGATTCCTCACTTGTACCGGACGGAATCGGTGGATTTATGTATTGCCGTTCCCATTTCTTTAAGTCGTGTCTGTTTGTTGGAAATTTGCAGGAATGGTTTAAAGATTATTACGGCGATAACTACGAGACTGCAACGGTTACGGATATGTTTGGACGCAAAATGAAGGTCACGGATGTCAAAGTGATAGTGACGGATAATTCTCTGAAATGGATCAAATTTAAGGAGATCATGAGCAAAAAAGGAACGAAAGAAGGTGCGTTCCGGTATTGGGCGCGCTGGATGAAGAAGCAGGGTGAAGAGTTTGGCATCGTAAAAACGGAACATGCCAGCAAGTACGGGGATGTCCAGCGTTCTTCGTTCCAGATTAACAACACGCTTCTCACGACAGACGAGGAAGTGCTGCGGCGGATTGCAGCGCCGAGTGTGGAATATTGCAATCTTCTTAAAACCGATGTCAATGCCTATATTGATTTCCTCAAGACGACCGGGAGCGCCAAATACAGCATCAACAATGTATTGGTCGCGTTGTATGAAAATAATCATGACGTGGTTTATTGGAGATGGTGGAAGGAACAGCGGACAAAAAAGATCAGCGATTTCAAGAAAGACCGGCTCCAACAGGGGAAGTTATTACATACAGGCGACAATCTGGTGATCTGTGGAAATCCGATTGCTTTGCTTATGGCGGTAACTGCGGATGCCAAAAAGAAAAAGGAATCCTTTGTTTGGCAGGAAGGCTGTTTTGATCTGGAAGAGGATGCAATCCAGTGCTATACGGAGCGTTTTGCAGAAGGAGAGCATTTAGCCGGATTCCGATCGCCCCATAACTCTATGAACAATGTTGTTCATCTGCATAATATTTATCCGATGGCACTCAGAAAGTATTTTCCGAATCTTGGCAGGAACGTCATTGTTATCAACGGCATTGGCACGGATGTACAGGACAGATTGAATGGGCAAGACCTCGACTCAGACAGTATCTATGCGACTTCTCAGCCGGATATCGTGGAACTTGCGAGAAAAGCATATACAGAGTATCCGACGATTATCAACAGGATTCCGCTGGCTGGTACGCGGGAGTATTCTATGGATATGGAGAGCTTTGCAAGGATGGATCATACCATCCACAGAGGGCAGACAGATGTTGGATATGCGTCTAATCTTGCACAGTTGGCACTGAGTTACTGGTTTGATGGGGACGGTCATTTAAAGCACAACAAAGCGGATTCTGAAAAGGAATTGGAAGATGTTTTTGTGATCTGTTCTGTGTTGGCGCAGGTGGCGATCGATTCTGCAAAAAGAGCCTATGAGATCAACGTCCAAAATGAGCTGAACCGGATTGGAAAATTGTCGTGCATGAAAAAAGATAAGCCTTATCCGGTATTTCTGGCGGCGATACAGAAGTACAAAGATCAGAGAAGTGCCGGAAAAAAGAAAAATATTCCAGTCGATCAGATCAGAGCATATAACTGTCCGATGGATATTTTATATCGAATTGTTGAAAATGAAGTGACTGATTTGCGAAAAGACAGGGATAATAGCAAGGAGACAAGACCTGTATCACAATTCTATGCTTATGATGCCAATACGGTAAATGTTAATCGAAAACAGTATCAGAAGGTGATCGGGATGTTGGAATCCTACGACAAGGAAGCTAAAAAGCTGGATAAAACGTCTGCAAGCTATGCAAAGGATATGGAAAGTGCATTTGCGGAGATTCAGGACGGCTTGAAGAATACGAACATTAAAGGGGACACCATGCGGACGCTGATTGCATACGCATTGGCAGATGATAACAGAAAGGTTTGTAACGCTATGTTGACCGTTTTGTACGATAAAAATCCGCAAAAATTCGTGGAATTATTTAAAAAAGGTAACAAAATTGAAAAACATACTATCCCTTTTTAAAGGATTTTCCACTGAAATGTGATAGTCGGGCAATATCGCCCTGTGAAGGAAGCCTGAACGAAACGTAAGTCCAGTACGGTTTCTTTTCCTCACGGATTCTGCTCAAAACCGGAATCCGTGTTGTAGAGTATGATATTGCCTATACGGGAAAATGATAAAACATGTTCTCTTTTATATAATCTTTCTCTCTCTTATGAGGGTATCGTAATCACGCGATACTCTCTTTTTTGTTCAAAAAAACATGGAAATATGTCTGCGGAAAAAGGAGGAAAAATAGAATGACCCAGGAAGAATTAAGAAAAATATACAAAGCGCGGTTAGAACGCGAAAAGCAAAAATATATCGGGAAATGCACGCGTATTGACATTAGCATTCTCTCAAAATTCAAAAATAATAAAATCGATTTATCCCCGAACTCATTTGCACGACTGGAAGAATACCTTACCGGAGAGTCCAATGAGTAAGCGGTATGCAAATCTCAATAATCTTATCTCGGATGTCAAATCTGACATCGACAAATCCCTTAAAAATGAAGTTTTTGATGAAATTAGATCAATCGAATTGGAGCATGTGCAGAAAGATGTACTGGACGCATACAGCCCGAAAGATTATGTGCGGCGACAACAAATGGGCATTGACGATCCACAAAATATTGTTGGCGTGGTATCCGGCGGGGAGCTTGTAGTGGATAACGTTACGCCGTTTAATCCTGACTATTTTACTGCCAACAGAGGAATTGGATTGGCGGAGCTGATCAACTACGGTAACGGACGCTTTTATTACGACTATCCCGGCTCCTTTGAACGACCGCGTCCCTTTATCGACCGGGCAAGGATAGAGGTTGCAAAATCAGATCGAGTAAAAAAAGCGCTGGAAAAAGGAATAAAGAAAAAAGGATGGTGATCTATTGGCAGATACAGAGATTAGCGTCAAAGTCGATTTAGACGATCAGGACGCGCGGAAAAAATTAAACGACCTGCAAAATGGCGATTATGAAGTAAAATTAAATATAAATGTTGACAATATTTTAAAGGGCATTCAGACGTTGCAAAAACGGCTGCAAAGTCAGGGGCTTGAGCTGAAACTTAATCTTGATGCGGATAAAATAGCAGAAAAGATCAGTAAGGGCGCAAGTAAGCCGGTTAAGAATGCGGGTGCAGCACTTGCCAAAGAGCTGATTAACGAGTTTGGTGTGGTGGATAAGCAGCTTCAGGAACAAATCAAGTCCCTATCGAAGAGCATGATGGACATTTATTCCCCTAGCGGCGATTACGATACAGATGCGTTTACAAAGAGTATGACGGAGCTGGCACAGACGGTAATCAGCGGGGCAAATGTGATTCGGGAACGCACAGGAATTTATGACGAATTTTACGATACGCTAAAAAAGCTCGGAACAATTAAGATTTCAGATGCGATTAAAAATGATTTAGGTGACGATTGGAATACGCTGAGACAGCTGTATCCGAATAAATTTTCTACTTCTAAAGGAATCGAAATGGATTCCATCTATCAGGAGTTTACTTCAAAATTCCAAGACCTATTCTCAGGTCAAGCAAATCCAACAGACCAATTTAAAGAGTTGTGCGCGGCAATCCAGCTGTACAGGGCAGACGTGGCAAAGATTGAGCCATTGGATGCAAAAACATTAGGCTTAGAGGATTCCGTTTTTGAAAGCATTATTGCCGGAGTCCAGCGGTTGAATGCCGCGATGAAAGAAACCGGAGCGCAGGAGTCTGCGAAAGAGATCAAAGAAGAAGCGGCTTCTATGAAAGAAGTCGAAAAGACCGCAACGACTGCTGCCATTCAGAAAGAAAAGTTCGCGGATGCCAACAAAGAAGTAAAGGAGTCGGCGGAACAGACTGCGAATGCTGTAGATCAGGAACAAACGGCGATGATGAATCTGAATAATATCAACAGCATCATTGCCAATGTAAACATGTATGGACAGCGCGGCACAAGCGTATTTCAGCAGTTCGGCAGCACTTTGAATGAAGCATTCATGGCTTATACAGGCGCAAATCTGTTGCAGGATGCGCTTCATAAAGTCGTTGAAGCTGGTAAGGAAGCAGTCGATACAGTAAAAGAGTTGAATGATATTGGGACGGACTTACAGATGGCAACCGGGGCAGACCGGGATACGATCAATCAGTATATGGCATCGTACAATGATCTTGGCAAGGAGATCGGGGCGACAACAACTGAGGTTGCACAGGCGGCGGACGAATGGCTGAGACAGGGACATTCTGTCTCGGAGACCAATACGCTGATTCAGGACTCTATGATGCTCTCAAAGATTGCACAGTTGGATTCTGCGGACAGCACCACCTATTTGACATCTGCTATGAAAGGTTACAATGTAGCAACGAATGATGTTGTCGGTATCGTGGACAAGCTCGTTAATGTGGATATGTCAGCGGCAGTATCCGCCGGAGGTCTGGCAGAGGGTATGTCCAGAGTAGCAGTTACAGCTAATACAGCGGGCGTATCTATGGATAGATTGCTTGGATACCTTGCGGTTGTTGGAGAAACGACACAGAGAGATATGTCCAGCGTTGGTAACTCCTTTAAGACAATTTTTCAAAGAATGTCTGATATTAAGGCGGGCAAGTTCAAGTTAATTGACGAGGACGGCACGGAAGAGACCTTATCGGACGTAGAACAGACGCTTGCCAATGTTGGAATTGATCTCAGAAAGACTGTAAATGAGTATAACAATTATGGTGAGGTGCTGGACAATCTTGCCCGTAAGTGGGACTTTTTAAATCAGGTTCAACAAAATTCTCTTGTAAAAGCGTTTGCCGGAGTGCATCAGGCTGAGAACTTCCGCGTGCTGATGGAGAATTACGACAAAGCAAAGGAATACATGGACATTGCTGCCAATTCAGATGGTGCAGCGGAACAAAAGTTTGGCTATTATTTGGACAGCTTAGAAGCAAAAACACAGTCTTTAAAAGCGTCCCTTGAAGCACTGGCTTCCCAGACGATCCCAGAAGATTTATACGGCTCCGTGTTGGATATATCGCAGGGAATGGTAGATGCGGCAACCAACACAGGAATCCTAAAAGCATCCTTAGTTGGACTTGGTACGACCGGTGCGGTATATGCGTTACAGCAGCTTGCATCTTACTTGCAAGAGTCGGTACAGGGCTTTTCCAATTTAGATGCAGCCATGAAAATGACAAGAACAGGTCAGACTGTCACGGATATGCAGCGGTTATTAGACCTCACACAGGGATTATCCCAGTCACAGACGCGGCTTGTGCTGTCCACTCAGAACCTTACAGATGCGGAGAAAATCGCAGTTCTGATGAATCAGGGAATGAGTCAGGCGGAAGCGACGGCAACGGTGCAATCATGGGGACTATCTACGGCAAATACAGCGGCAGCAGGAGCAACCGTTACATTATCCGGTGCGTTGAAAGGCTTGTGGGCGACACTGATGGCAAATCCGCTTGTACTGGTAGCAACGGCAGTAACCGCAGGCGTTATGGCTTGGCAGAAGTATAAGCAAGCGCAGGAGGAAGCGGCACAGGCGTTATCGGAGAGTTTGCAGGAGTATGAGGATGCGGAAACCTCTGTGAAATCGTTGGAAACGCAGTTAGAGGATTGTGCTAATAAAATCAAGGAGTTACAGGCACTTGCGGATAACGGGACAATTACCTTAACAGATCAGGAAGAGCTTGACCGTCTAAAAGAGACTAATTCGGAATTGGAGCGCCAGCTTGCGGTTGAAAAAGAACGGCGAAAACTTGCGGCGATTGATGCGGCAAAGGAAGCAGATAAGAAGGTTGCAGATACGGTTGTCAGCCGTTACGACACCGTAACCAGTGAGACGACTTCTGATTATGCGGGCAGAACAACGGCGACTGCGGGCAGAAAAGTGACCTATGCGGATGAACTGGTAAATGCGATTGGAGAGTATCAGGACATCCAACAGGAGATTGATAAGTTGGATGATGCTTTGGGACGCGGCGAGATCGGGCTTGACGATTATAATGCGCAGCTTGGGAAGCTTACAAATCAACAAACCGAAGCGCGTTCCCGCGCTGCTGAAATGTATGAGCAAACGTCTGACATTGAGGATGCCTATGTTGGATTGACAACATCTGGTGAAAAATTGACCACAGCGCAGCAGGCGAATTATGACGCAGTTCTGGCGGCAAATCAGAAGTACGGGATTTTCTGCGGAACAGCAGATCGGACAAAACAGGCGCTTGACGGTGTGTCTACGGCGGGCACAAAAGCGGCAGATGCAATTGACTCTTTGGATGAGGATGATCCGACACAGACGGCGAAGCAAAAGATGATCGAAAATATTGACTCATTATCAGAAGGATTCGAAGAGCTGGACAAGATAATGGAGTCCATAAAAGATAAAGATCCGTTTGATTATTCCTTATTGGACGACAAAAAATTTAAGGAAGCATTTAGCGGCTGCGGGGAAGCCTACACGGATTTCATCGAGAAAATTTCCAGCACGCCCAACGATGTTTCCGCTTGTCAGAGCGCATTTAATAACCTCGTAACGGAGTGGATTAACGGTTCCGGCGTTATGGATGGACTTTCCGAAGATACTGCACAGTTGACTGAGGATATGCTAACCAACATGGGGATTACAAATGCGCATGAGGTTGTGACCGCACAATTAGCACAGCAACAGTTTGAACTTGGCGCGGCAAATGAGTATGCAGCGGCTACAGGCGGTGATCTTGCCAGTGCTACAGATGCAGAAATTGCGGCTTATGGTGCAGAATTGGCGATACAGGGACAACTGACGCAACAAACAGCGCAATTCTTGTTGCAGAAGATCAAAAATAACGGCATTACGATCAATACTGCTGCCGACATCGACAATATCTATGCGTTGGCGCAGGCAGCGGGAGCAACAGCCAGTACGTTAGATGCGCTTACAGCGGCAAAAAACAGGTTTGGTTCCAATTCTTCCGGCAGCTCTTACACAGATCGGTTAAGAGCGAGGAAAGACGCTTTCTTTGCGCTGAAATACGGCGACCAGAATAAAGAGTCCGAGTACAAATATGAGATTCCAACCTACAATTACGGCGGCGGGACAAAGACGAATAAATCATCTTCCGGCGGTTCCGAAACCGATAAGTATCTGAAAAACTTCGAGTCAATGCAGAAAAGGTTGAAATCCCTGTATGATAACGGTAAGTTGACAACAAAGCAATACTATGATGCACTTCGGGCGTTGGCAGAGAAGTATTTAAAAGACCGTGAGAAGTATGCGGACAAGCTGGAAGAAATCGAAAATGAGTACGTTAAAGGCATGAAGGAGCTGTACGATAAGGTCATCAGCGGCGTTATTTCAAAGATTGACAAAAAGATTGATGCACTGAAAAACCAGAAATCAGCAGCAGTGGATGCCTTAAAAGCGGAGCAGAAAGCAGCCGAAGCAGCGCTTGAAGCAGAGAAAAAGGCGATTCAAACACAGATTGACGGAATTGAGAAAGAAATTAGCGCGAAACAGGAACAGATTGATGCCATCAATGACGAAGCGGATGCAAAACAGCGTGCTTACGATCTGGACAAGGCACAGTATGAGCTTGACAGACTGAAAAATCAGAAGACGATTTATGAGTATTCCGGTAAAGATAAGGGGTTTGTATACAAGGTTGATGATAAGGCGGTACGGGATCAAGAGCAGGAAGTCGATGACAAGAAGCGTGAGATCAAGATTGCCAACATCGAAAAAGAAATCAACGTGTTGGAAAAGCGCAAATCGGTTCTGGAAGATCAGCAGGATGCCATCGAACAGCAGATTGATGCAATCGGGAATTACTACGATCAGCTGATAGCAGATACAGAAGCCTACTGGGATCAGCTCATTAACGGCATGGAGCAGACCAAATCGAAGTGGGAAGAGCTTCAGGAACTACAGGAAAATGCGGAACTTGCGGCAAATCTGCGGGATGTCGGCATTGATATCAATCGTGTGTTGGAAATGACAGATGATGAGTTTGCCACCTTTAAGACGCAATATCTGACCTACATAGCCAGTATGAACAGCGGAAATGAACAGTTGCTTGCATCCCTGTCAGCATTGACGGGTGTGGATATGAGCGCCTTGCCTGATGCGTTGGAGCAGACGCAGCAATACATTGACCAGTTGAATCAGGGCATTGATTTTACCAATATTGACTCTTCGCTTAGTGGAATCGTGAGCAAGTTTGACGAGACGGCGAGAAAAGCGGGAATTGCGACAGGCGCGATTGTCGGCGGCGTTTCAGGTGTTGGCGCTACTGGTTCAGAAGGTGCTACACAACAGGGGAAGAGTTCCGGTCAGACTGGTTCCGGTGGCAGTTTAAATGAAGGTATCAAGCAGTTTGCCGAAGAAAGTGTGCCGGAAATCGAAAAGGTTTCTTCTGCTTTCGCTGGCAGCGAAGAAGGCGAGGATACAGGAACAAGCGTTGCTGGAAGTGCGCAGAAAGCATCTAAGGCGATCAGTTCCGGTAAAGATTCCGGCGGCGAGGAAGATGAGTCTTTACAGGGCGCAATCAAAACTCAGGTTGAAGCTGCGGTTGACGAAGAAGAAGGTATTCCGAAACAGACAGAAGCATGGAGCGGTCTGAACGAGATGTTGGGGCACATCAGGGATAATCTGGATGCAATCAAAACTCTAATCGGCGAGATTTCCACTATGGATTTAAGCGGATTAAGTGCACTTGGCGGCATTCAAATCGGAGGTGGCGCTCATGTAGATGGAACTGCCTTTGCGTCCGGTACGTTAGGAAAAGTTTCTGATAACGGTGTTGCTCTCGGTGGCGAGCTTGGGCGTGAAATGGTTGTCCGCGATGGAAGGTTCTTTACGGTTGGCGATAATGGCGCAGAGCTATTCCATCATAAGAAAGGTGACATCATCTTCAACCATAAGCAGACGCAGGACATTTTGAAAAATGGACATACAAATTCCAGAGGTAAGGCTTTTGCGGGCGGAAACGTGAACAGTTTGCCAAAAGAATACAGTTTGCCGTCTCAGGAAGTCATGGATCGTATGGCAAAGCTGGAAGCTGGTTTTGCGTCGTTAAGGGGGGACGAATCGCTGCTGACTCAGATGCAGATCAGGGACAATACAAAAAAGATCTATGAGCAGAGTGCGCGGACAATCCAAGAAATCCAGAAGATCAATAAGAGTAATGCCGTGACTTACAGCAACACGTTTGGAGACATCCATTTACACGATGTTCAAAATACGGATGATTTTGCGCGTGCGATGAAAACGCGGTTTGGAACAATTATGAAACAGGTTTAAATTTTAGGAAAGGAGCGGGGCGTATAACAGTACGTCCCTATTTTGATTTATGAGAGCAAAAAATGAAGAGGAAGTTATTGTGACAAGCATTTGTAAGGATATCAAGTCCAAAATAGAGTCAATGATTCCGAAGTATGATTATATTGGCTTTGTAAAAGAAGTGGGGAAGAAGCCTGATTATTGCACAGTTATAATCAACCAGCAGGAATATGAGGTCAAAAATGGCTCTGCGGTGTCGTTTAAAGCCGGGGATAGATGTTTGGTGCATTGCATTTCAGGAAAATTTAATAACAAAATTATTATTGCAAAAATTTGATATGTTTAATGCAGCCGTGTCTCTTATGAGATGCGGCTGTTTTGGTATTATGGGAAAGAGTGTGATTAAAATAGAACTAGATGTACAGAATGAAGAATTATTGAATTATATGGTATCAGAAGGTATAATTGACTTGTCGTCCGTTAGAGAACAATTGGAAATGGCGAAGAAAAAAGAATATCTTGCCAAACATCAGTTTCAAATCTGGCAAGGAAAAGACGGAAAATGGAGAACATATTTACCGGACAAAGAGAAGGAAAGGAGACTGGTCAAGAAAAGTACACGAGAAGCCATCGAAGATGCCATTGTAGAATATTATAAACGGGAATCTGAGAATCCAACGATTAGAGATGTGTTCGAGGAGTGGAATGATAGAAGACTTGAGTTACAAAAAATTTCCAAAGCGACGCATATGCGCAATCAACAGTTTTTTGATAGGCATTATTTAGAGTTTGGAAAAAGAAAAATAAAGTCTGTGTCTGAAGATGAATGGCAGAATTTTTTGGAAGAGCAGATTCCACAGCACAACCTTTCTTCAAAAGCTTTTGCCGGACTAAAAGGAATAACCAAAGGTCTGCTAAAGAGAGCGAAGAAGCGGAAGTTGATAAATTATAATATTGATGAGATGTTTGGTGACTTAGACGTATCGGACGTTGAATTTAAAAAGATTATCAAAGAGGACTACGAGGAAGTTTATGATGAGGAAGAGTCTGATAAAATTATCGGATATCTGAGGGATAATTTAGATTGCGCCAATATCGGAATATTACTTATGTTTGTGACAGGTATTCGTGTCGGAGAGCTGGTCGCTTTGAAACACGAGGATTTTGAAGCGAATACTTTTAAAATCCGGCGCACGGAAACTCGTTACAGAGATAAGAATGGACAGTATGTGCTGGAAATTAAAAATTTCCCGAAATCTCAGGCTGGTGTCCGTACCGTGATTATTCCGAGAGATTATGAGTGGTTATGCAATAAAATCAAATTGCTAAATCCATTTGGGGAGTTTGTGTTTGTAAATCCAGATACTCACGATAGACTATCAGCGCAGGCAATCAGGCAAAGACTATATAGAACATGCGAAAAACTGAACATTTATCAAAAATCTCCGCATAAAATCAGGAAAACGTATGGGACTATATTATTGGATAATCATGTTGACAGCAAGTTAATTATGGGACAGATGGGACACACAAGCATCTTGTGCACAGAGAACCACTATCACAGGAACAGGAGAAGCTTGGCAAACAAAACAGCCATTTTAAGTGAAATCCCAGACTTACAGGCAAAATGATAAACAAGGTTTGATTACCTTTTTGATTACCTTTTGAATCCATAAGTCTGGGAAGCCGCATAAATAAAGGGTTTTAGCGAGCAGATGACGGGAATCGAACCCGCCTCCTCAGCTTGGGAAGCTGATGTTCTACCGATGAACTACATCTGCATGACATACATTATAGCATATGAATTCAAAAAAGAAAAGCATTTTATTCATAACAATAGAATATCCGCAGAGCATACACGCCGTTGTATGGATTGCCCGTCAGAAGCTGCGAGAAAACTGCAACTACAGTTTTAGAGATTTTTCACTTTTCGTTCTCAGTATTCTATGATATACTGTCTGCAGAAGGCTTTGTAAGCGATGCAGAGCCAATATTACGGTTTTACGGAAGGTGAAAAGATGCAGAGAATATTATTAAAATTAAGCGGTGAAGCGCTTGCAGGAGAAAAGAAGCAAGGCTTTGACGAGGATACCGTCAGGGCAGTAGCGCTTCAGGTAAAACAGCTGGTGGATGACGGCATTCAGGTCGGCATCGTGATCGGCGGAGGAAACTTCTGGAGAGGACGTACCAGCGAGCATATTGACCGCACCAAAGCGGATCAGATCGGTATGCTAGCGACAGTGATGAACTGCATCTACGTTTCTGAGATTTTCCGTTCGGTCGGCATGATGACCAACATTTTGACACCGTTTGAGTGCGGTTCCTTTACGAAGCTATTTTCCAAAGATCGCGCGAACAAATATTTCGAAAAAGGAATGGTCGTATTTTTTGCAGGTGGTACGGGACATCCGTATTTTTCCACAGATACCGGCGTTGTGCTGCGCGCAATTGAGGTAGAGGCGGACGTTATTCTGCTCGCTAAGGCGATTGATGGCGTATATGACGACGATCCGGCGAAGAATCCGGCGGCGAAGAAGTATGACGAAGTATCGATTCATGAGGTAATCGCGAAAAACCTGCAGGTAGTGGATATGACTGCATCAATTCTTGCGAGAGATAATAAGATGCCGATGTGGGTATTTGGTTTAAATGAAAAAGACAGCATTGTCAACACGGTAAAGGGCGATTTTACCGGCACCAAGGTAACGGTATAAGGAGGATAGGAGAACAAGATGGACGAGAGATTACAGCAGTTTGAAACAAAAATGGAAAAGACCTGTGAATATCTGGAGGCAGATTTCATGACAATCCGTGCAGGACGTGCCAACCCGCATGTACTGGACAAAATCCGTGTGGATTATTACGGTTCTCCCACGCCGCTGCAGCAGGTGGGCAATGTGACTGTTCCCGAACCTCGCATGATCCAGATTGCACCCTGGGAAAAATCCCTGATCAAAGCGATTGAAAAAGCGATTATGGCGTCTGATATCGGCATCACTCCATCTAACGATGGTAATGTGATTCGTCTGGTATTCCCGGAGGTAACAGAGGAACGCCGTAAAGCGCTGGTAAAGGACGTTAAGAAAAAGGGCGAGGACGCAAAGGTTGCAGTCCGCAATGTCCGCCGTGATGGCAATGATTTTTTAAAGAAGCTGGGCAAGGAAGACGTTTCTGAGGATGAAATCAAGGAGCTGGAAGATCAGCTGCAGAAGCTGACTGACAAGTTCGGCAAGGATATCGACAAGCTGGTAGAAGCAAAATCCAAAGAGATTATGACCGTTTAAAACGGATACAAAAGTACATTCTGCTAGGATGAATAATGGAATGTACAGGCTGAAAGCATTATATTGTCATAAATAGTGAGGGAGAAGGGGGCAGGCTGGGCTTGTCCCCTTCTCTCAGATAGGAGAAAAGAAAAAATGAATATTCCGAATCATGTGGCGATTATTCTGGATGGAAACGGCAGATGGGCAAAGGCAAAGGGCATGCCGCGCAACTACGGACATGTGCAGGGGGCAAAGACCGTAGAACAGATTTGCGAGGATGCATGGAATTTGGGCATCCATTATCTGACGGTATATGCGTTTTCCACTGAAAACTGGAATCGCCCCAAGGATGAGGTATCCGCGCTGATGACGCTTCTGCGCAATTACATGAAAAGCTGCTTAAAGCGTGCAACACAGAACAATATGTGCGTGCGCGTGATCGGGGATAAGACCGGGCTCGATGATGATATCCGCAAACGGATTGCGGAGCTGGAGGAAGCGACAAAGGACAACACCGGTCTGCATTTTCAGATTGCGATCAATTACGGTGGCAGGGATGAAATCCGCCGCGCTGTGACGAATCTGGCAGAGCAGGTACAGGCAGGAACTCTGCAACCGGAGGAAATCACCGAGGAAAAGATCAGTGCTGCGCTGGATACGGCAGGGATCCCGGAGCCCGACCTTTTGATCCGCACCTGCAACGAGCTTCGGATTTCCAATTTCCTGTTGTGGCAGCTGGCCTACACAGAGTTTTATTTTACACCGGTGGCGTGGCCCGATTTTTCAAAGACAGAGCTGGAAAAGGCGATTGAGGCATATAATCATAGAGACAGAAGATATGGGCTGGTGAAGGAGGAGTAATGATGTTCTGGACGAGATTGGGCAGCAGCGTTGTGCTGGTTGTGCTGGCGCTGATTTTTCTGATCAGTGGAGGTCCTGTTCTGGGAGCGGTGTGTCTGCTGCTTTCCCTGACGGCTTACTACGAGCTGATTAAGGCGTGCCATGTGGAAAAAGATGGCAAATTTACGCTGCTGGAAATCATGGGAGGCTGCGGAATCGTGCTGTATGGCGCAGCGATGATGCTTTCCAAAAACTTTCTCTGGGGAATCGGGGCAATTGTCCTGATGTTTCTGGCAGTGATGTTCGTCTATGTGTTCCATTTTCCCAAATACCATGCAGACCAGGTGATGACTGCTTTTTTCTGTGCATTTTACCCGGGGGTGCTGTTTCCATTTATCTATCTGACCCGAGAACTGAGCTGGGGAAAATATCTGGTGTGGCTCATTTTTATCAGCTCCTGGATCTGTGATACCTGTGCCTATTTGACCGGTATGGCAATTGGAAAACATAAGCTGGCACCTGTGCTCAGCCCGAAGAAATCGATAGAGGGTGCAATTGGAGGCATAGTCGGTTCTGCCCTGGTGGGAGCATTATTCGCATGGCTGTTTCTTATTCCGGAGACCGGAAGCGATGCGATGATCTGGGTGGTTGCGCTGATCAGTGCTGCCGGTGCAGTCATTTCCCAGGTAGGAGATCTTTCAGCGTCTGCAATCAAACGAAATCACGATATTAAAGATTACGGAAAGATAATTCCGGGACACGGCGGGATCATGGATCGGTTCGACAGTGTGTTATTTACCGCGCCGGTGATCTATTTTCTTTCCGTTATTTTACTCGGGGCAGTTCACGGATAAACAGGATGGAAAGAAGTGGCAGCTCTGGAATTTGTGATCGGAGCTGTGTATAAGCGGGTACAGGAGAGGAAAACTATATGAAAAAAGTAGCAATATTGGGTTCTACGGGGTCAATCGGAACCCAGACCCTGGAAATTATCCGGGATAATGAGGATTTACAGGCGGTTGCGCTGGCAGCAGGGCAGAATGTCGATCTGATGGAAAAACAGATTCGGGAATTTCATCCGCAGATCGCGGGAATGTGGAGTGAGGAAGCGGCGGCTGACCTTCGGCAGAGAGTTTCCGATCTTCCGGTCAAAATCGTGTGCGGGATGGACGGACTGCTGGAAATCGCGTCTTTCCCGGAAAGCGACGTTGTCGTTACGGCGGTGGTCGGCATGATCGGTATCCGTCCGACCATCGCAGCGATTGAAAGCGGAAAGACGATTGCGCTTGCCAATAAAGAAACGCTGGTGACAGCTGGACATATCATCATGCCGCTGGCAGCTCAAAGAAAGGTTCCGATTTTGCCGGTAGACAGTGAGCATTCCGCAATTTTCCAGTCTTTACAGGGAAGAGCAGATAATCAGATCCACAGAATCCTGCTGACAGCCTCCGGCGGGCCGTTCCGCGGAAAAAAGCGTGCGGACTTAGAACAGATGACGCTGGAGGATGCGTTGAAGCATCCGAACTGGTCGATGGGCAAAAAGGTGACAATTGATTCGGCATCCCTCGTCAATAAGGGGCTGGAAGTGATGGAAGCGAAGTGGTTGTTTGACGTATCCCTTGATCAGATTCAGGTTGTTGTGCATCCGCAGAGCATTGTGCATTCCGCAGTGGAATATGACGATGGTGCGGTGATTGCACAGCTCGGGCTTCCGGATATGAAGCTGCCGATCCAGTATGCCCTCGTTTATCCGGAAAGAAGACCGATGCACGCGCCATTTATGGATCTGTTTGCAATCCATCAGCTGACCTTCGAAGCACCGGACACCGAGACGTTTCCGGGACTTGCGCTCGCCTATCGGGCGGCAAGAGAAGGCGGCAGTATGCCGACCGTTTTCAATGCGGCGAATGAAATGGCTGTCAAGCTTCTGCTTCAGAAAAAGATCCGTTTCGTGCAGATTCCGGAAATTCTGGAAATGGCGATGGAGCATCATCATACTATAGAAAATCCTGATGTGGTGCAGATCCTTCAGGCAGAGGCTGAGACCTATGAACAAATCAGGCAGGAGATGAAACTTTGATCGGAACAATCATCATTTTTTTACTGATCTTTTTCGTGATCGTAATGGGACACGAATTCGGTCATTTCCTGATTGCAAAAGTGAACGGCATCCGTGTGAACGAATTTGCAATCGGGATGGGACCGAAGATTGCAGGCTTTAAAAAGGGGGAAACGGAATATGTGCTGCGGGCGTTCCCGTTGGGCGGCGCATGCATTTTTGAAGGGGAAGACGGACTGGAAGCGGCGAAAGAAGAGGCATCTGCCGCAGGCACGCCGGCGGATAAAACCGGACGGGGCGCTTTGCAGAATGTGCCGGTGGATGTGGATCGCGGAAATTTCCAGAACGCGCCGGTATGGAGCCGGATTGCCACTGTTTTTGCCGGACCGCTGTTTAACTTTTTACTGGCATTTATTTTCGCAATTATGGTTGCGGGTTACGCCGGTGCAGATCTGCCGGTGCTTGGCAGCGTAGTGGAGGGTTCTGCAGCGGAGGCAGCCGGAATGCAGGCGGGAGACAAAATCCTGCGGTTTAACAGCAAAATCAATCTGGCACGGGAAATTTCCCTGGAAATGGCATTGAATAAAACCGGAGAGCCTGTAAAAGTGGTATATGAGCGTGACGGTCAGGAGTACGAAACGACGCTGACGCCGATTTATAACGAAGAAGCAGGTAAATATCTGGTCGGCTTTCAGAATTATGCGTCCTATGATGAGGCGAAGGGGACAAAGCTGTTCCGTTATGCCTGGTACCAGCTGCGCTTTTGCATAAAAAATTCCGTGCTGAGCGTGAAATCCCTGGTAGAGGGTAAGTTGTCCAAGAACGACGTGGCAGGACCGGTCGGCATGGCACAGATCGTGGATCAGGTGAAAACAGCTGCAGAACCCGGCGGACCGATGCTTGTGTTCATGAACATGGTCAATCTGGCGATGCTTCTGTCAGTCAGCCTGGGTGTGATGAATTTGCTTCCGCTGCCCGCACTGGACGGCGGCAGACTGGTATTTTTGTTCCTGGAGGTACTTCGTGGAAAACCGATCCCACCGGAAAAAGAAGGCGTCATTCATTTCGCGGGCTTTGTCGCACTGATGGTGCTGATGGTATTTGTGATGTTCAATGATATTCAGAGAATTATCGGGTGAAAAGGTTTCGGATAGGAACCCGCTCGGACGGCTGCGCCATTCCAAAAGATGGAGCAGCCGCTCAAGTTATTTATTTCATAGGAAGCCATTGTGGATAAAACTGCGGAAACTCAAGAGGCTTTGGGTCTTGTCACCCCCCATGAATCATGCTAAAATAGGCGGGTATTTAAATACCGTGCGGACAGGAACCGCAATGTGCTGAAGACTGTTCTGGAGGATGCCAAGGGCAGCCGACTGGAGGGCATCAGCTTCGGCGATGTGAAAGCCGATCTGCATTATACAGAAAGCAAAGATACCGTCTGCCTGCTTTACTACCCGGAAATCAACGAATTCCAGGGGCGGAGAACCGTGCAGGCGGTCATTGAAAGCTGGAGATAGGAAAAATACAAAAAAAAGACATAAGAGGAGAGAATGTTATGACAGCAAACAGGAAGGTAACAGCCCGTTATGCGGAGATTGCCCGGTTTCTGGGCCTGCATTTTAACGAGGAATTCTGTGTGGCTTATGGAGAAAAAGACGGATTTACACTGCGCGTCAGCGGTCTTGATACTGGCAGGGGTATCGAGTACGGTATGGTCTGCATATCAGTCGGTGTGGCTGAGAACGGCGTGAAGTTTGAACCGGATAAACAGTTCCGCAAGGAACATAAGGGTATCATGGGCGTGGTGCAGGAGAAGCATACGGTCCGGATGACCCTGAAGCGGTATGTCAGGGTAGAGAAAATCAAAGGCATCCTGCAGGAGTCCCTTCCGGCATTTCTGGATATGCTGAGAATGGAAGGCTTCACCAATGGATGCGAGCTCTGCGGCGAAATGAAGGAGACCGGCGCAGCTTACGTGGCAGGCAATGCGATCTGTCTCTGTGATGAGTGTTACGACAAGGCAACCCAGAATGCGGCGGCTTACACTGCCAACGAGAAGAATAAGAAGGAAAACCTGGTGGGTGGCGTCGTAGGCGCTCTCATAGGCTCCCTGCTCGGCGCAGCCAGCATCATTCTGCTGAGCCAGCTGGGCTATGTGGCGGCTATTTCCGGCGTCATCATGGCAGTCTGCGCCCTGAAGGGCTATGAGCTGCTGGGCGGCAAGCTGACGAAAAAGGGCGTCATCATCAGCGGCGTGATAATGATCGTCATGACCTACGTGGGCGACCGTGTGGACTGGGCCATCATGATTGCCAGAGAACTGGAGACTGACGTCTTCTACGGCTACCGCCTGCTGCCGCTCCTGCTTTCCGAGGAAGTCATCGACATGACCAGCTACGTGCTGGAACTGGTACTGCTATATGCCCTTCTGCTGGTGGGAGCTATCCCGACTATCCAGAACGCCATGCGCAAAGACAAGGTGGCAGGAACCATCTGTAAACTGTAAAAAGAGAGACGAGAACGGCCCGGGCTGCGAACCATGCAGCCGGGCCGTTTTGCAACAGTCGGAGTTAATGTCCGGAAACCCCGCCATCCTCGCCCCTCTCCTTGAGTTTCCGCAAAATGTAATTTAAAAATAAATAACTTCTTCTAAAGCACCAATCTGCCAGCTTTTAATGAATCAAAAACGGCAGTATTCCAGATTAGAGGCACTTTAATAAGCCCCGTCGTGAACCGGACTTTAGAAGACTTATTCTTTTATCTATTTAAGCGACCAGCTTAAGGCAGATCTGACGGTATGCCGGACGTTTTGTCCGAAACCAGAGCCGGACGCCTTCTTTTGTATACGATAGTATGCCACGGATGCCTTTTGCCAGTAGGTAATAGCAGAAATATACCTTTCTCTTTACAGGATCTGCTGATTTTATAATTGAAACCTTTACTGCACTTGTTTCGGATTCCATTGAAATCATTGCCGGAAATGCCATACATAAGGTGATATAAAAATTAAGTGCATTGATTGCACGAAGCTTCCGTACACGGAAGTTTTCAAATTGAAACATCTGCTTTATGGAAATGAAAGAAAAATTCCCGCCCATGAATGGGGAATATGCACCAAATGACGATGCTCTTGATGACGATGAAAATTTGGAGTTGCATATGGTTGATTACAGTATTGGATATAATGTAATTTACGCTGTGTTTTCTTGGTCGGTAGCAGACGAGGCGTATGAACTTATGCGTAGTTTAGCTCAAAAACACAAGGTTGGGTTTTTTGATGTGAGTGGAGATGATGGCGATATTATTTTGCCAGATGGGATTATGATAAAATAATATGATACATACCTATTCCCATTCTCACTTACCGGGAAAATAGCAAAGCCAGCCGAGCCAGTCAACGGTCAAGATGAACGGCGTATTTCATGCGCCGCCGTTGACAGTCCTGCCCGACTTTGCTAATGGGCAATCAATGCGGGAAAGCCCTAAAACGGCTTCCCGCCCATTTCAAAATTTAGAAAAATTTGGTTATGGAGGGAGTTGCAATATGTGACTACTGTCATAATATTCAGGAATGGAAGAAATTTAACGCACCGAAAGATTATCTGGCGTGTATCGAATACATCCAACAGCTTGTGACAAATGGCGGTTTTGAACTGCTTGAGGAAGAATCCACTTGCCCGTTGAATCAGGTAGAGACCGAAGATGGATGGGCGGATGAAATTATGGTTCACATGGTACGGTGCAAACACTGTGGACAAGTCTTTACCTGTGTTGTCAACACTTATCGTGGTAGTGGTTCTTTCAAAAAGGGTAAAGGTTGACAAGTACGCTTGCTTATCAAAATGGTTCGGGACATTTTGTCCCGTAGTCCGGCGTGGGACGAGGGACGGGGGCTTTCATATCCGCCCTGTCTGCTGATGAAACCAGTCCTGCGCTTGCGGCTCCACGCCACGCAATCACAGCCCTGTTTTCCTGCCGTTTCAAATGCCCTTGCCCTCCCCGGCGGCAACGGCATTTTCGCAGCAACGCCGACAGAGCGTATAACACACTACACTTTGCAAGCAAAGT
>ERZ832522.12-NODE-12-length-192738-cov-27.766736_pt1 | contig 192738 bp, 196 predicted proteins | sample MGYA00519951_ERZ832522 | MGnify/ENA primary metagenome ERZ832522 (study PRJEB31850, sample SAMEA3708728) | human gut metagenome | biome: human gut; feature: human-associated habitat; material: faeces | place: China | collected 2014 ... | reverse complement strand
TACATTTGAAATTAAGTATCATAATGGGTTTGAAAATGCACCGCAGGAACGCCAGGTTGCGATGCGTAAAAAGCAGCAGGAAGAGTATATGGAGATTCGTAAAAAGATGACGGATGACCCAGAGCAGTGTATGGAACTTCTACTTAATTGGCGTGGCATGAACTATACAGACCTTGGTATTGAAATTGACCGTGATCCTAAAACTATCAGCCGTACCGTTAAGGGTGAAACAAATCCTAAAGTTGAAACGGCAGCACTTATCTGTTTTGGTCTTCACTTACCTCCGACCATTAGTGAGAAACTTATGATAGTATTGCGATGCCCGTTAAATCCTATGAATTCTACGCATCAATGGATAAATGAGGCTTTGCATGTAAAGTACCCGGAGCCAATTTGGGTAGTTCAGGAGTATCTTGCTCAATATGGAGTAGAAATTTAAAAATTATTTTATAAAAAAACGGACATGGCGTGTCCGTTTTTTATGGGGGTGATTTAATGCCTAAAACGTCTGGAAGAGTTATTGATTATACACAAGAAGAAATGATGGTGATGACAGGTCTTTCTAGGGATCAATTTAGAAGAGGCTTGGTAAGAATATGTGAGATGTATGGTTTTGATATAGATGATTTTAAAGTTGAAAAAGGCAATATCAACAGTGAATTCTTTTTTACTCCAGAAGTGGCAGATTTACTAGCTATCTTGTTGCGAAACCTTAAAGGACACCCATTAAAAAGAACGAATGCAAAGGTAGATGAGATTTCCGGAACTTCTATTAGTGATTATTACAAAGACGTAATAAATGATATAGACGAAGAAGTTCGTCCGATTGTGGCTGAAGCAATTTTTTGCTTGGAAAGTCATCTTGTTGCTCAAAATGTAACCGATTGGACGGAGCCGTTTGTAAAACAAATGACCCGATTTCTAGTAAATCTTATTACACTTAAAAGACAGGATGTAGGCGAATCATTAAAACAATTTACTAAGCAATTTGATTCTATGAATTATTATCTCTTTAGAGGTGAATCTGTAATGTCTTTGGCTTATGATTCTAATATCGAAGAACTGCAAAGACAAGGCATACTAGATGATGACTATCGCAAAGAAATAAATAAAAAATTGCACCAAAATAACATAAGCATCGATAGGCTTATTGCTGAAATGATTCGCTGGTATCTGCCAAAGTCTAAAGAGGTCAGAGATTCCAATTTTAAGGAATATATATTTGAGGATAATGATTTTATGAGGTGGGCTGCGTGTGGTAATCCTAATCAAGCATCCCCTACTATGAAAAGAGAATTGTATTATCAACTAGAGGTTAATTATTCTGCAAATAAGAATTTGCTAAAAAATAATCAGTATGTTTTGGAACATACAAGAAATAAAAATGCAGAGTGGAAAGATATAGCAACACAGATATCTGAAGGGAACTTTTGTGAACCACAAGAGAAATCGATTGCCGAAAAAATTAAAATTCTTGAAAATAACATTCGTAGTTGTGAGAAGGAATTAGAGGGATATAAGAACCTTTTAACAGAATTAAAAGAACAGAAAAACGAAGATGAAAAGAGTGAATTGTTGCAGGACATTCAACAAAGGTATGTTGAACATTGCAAACATACAGACAATGATTATCATGAACTAGAAGATGCTGTAGACAAATTTGTCGGAAGAGCAATTCATGAATTATTAAAATAGTATCGTGCAGATTTTTTGAAATTTGCACATTGAATGACAGGATGAAAATTAGCCTTTATACTGGTGTTAATCCAAGTGGCCACGCGGATACATTCAGTATGGAGGCGATTTTTTTATGGAAGCAAGAATTAGTTCGTTTCATTATGAAACAGGTGAATATGCCAGGACCCGAGGACACAATGGGTACGAGAGAAATCATTATAAGAGTGGCAGGTATATTAATCCGACTGGGTTTGGCTGGGCAACAGAATACAAACCATCACGAATTACATTAGGTATCGTTGTCAATGGAGTACACTCAGAAGTGTGGGTTGACCGTTTCTTTAAGGATAATTGGGGCAGATTGACTGCCAGGCGTTTAAATGCAATAAGACACACTCTTCCTGAAGAGGTTAATGTAATTGAAAACATAGGCTTGTTTGGCGACACCTATTACACCATCGATGATGAATCACTTAAGAAATGGCTAAAGGCAGCAAATAAGTTCAAATAATTTCAAAATATGAAGAGGGAGGTAGTCCAAATTGATAAAAACTCCAATCAGAAACCTGCACAGTGATAAGCTGGTACCCCCACGATTTTGCGATGTAGTGATTGAAGACGGCAAGGTCTTCTTAGAAAAAAAGTTGGATAAGAACAAGTACGAAAAAATTCCCTGGGAGGATGTTGTTTACCAGGTAGAAACGGCAAAGGCCAGAAATCAAAAAATAAAGAAACTACCGCACCTTGTCACGTAATCAATCGTGGAACTAATTGCCGGAGTTATCTAAGTAAGCCATAAAGGCTGAAAAAGATAACTCCGGTTTTTTATTTTTCACAGATTTTGACCGGACATTACATGTCCATTTTCAAAAAAAATTCCGTGTTACATTAGTTTATAGATAAGCAATAATGCTTTCTAAATAAAATCTCAATGTCCAAGTGCGCATTAGGACGGCGGGATGCATAAAGAGTTCAGAACACAGTGATAAAGACTGTGTTTGGAATGAAGATGCACCCACCGTGATTTCGTGCGCCCTTTCTGAGGACAAGCGGAGTCTGTGGCCATCTTCACCACAGGCTCTTTTTGTATTCCGCCGCCCAATGCCGGGACGGAAAGGAATACTTAATGAAGATTCGAGTTCTGTATGAAGAAAACATCAAAAACGGACACAAGGTCTACACCACAATTGAAATCCCTGATAATGATTTCAGCATCATGCTGGATATCGACTATGAACAGCGTCTTGCAGAGGCCAAGCCTGAAAAGAAGGCTGAAGTAAAGCGTTGTGAGACTGTACAGGAAATGTTAGACCTTATGAACAGTAAGGAATACAACAACTGGCGGAGGTTTCATAGGCATCTTGGCGATCCGAAGACTCCTTATCGCAAGGATGATGAATCTGAAGATGAAACGGATGTAATGGATACCATCGCTGATGATTCACCGGAGGCTGAGCGTAATCGCCTCTACGAGTATGAAGATATTTGCCAATGGATACATAAGGCACTTGGTAAAAAGAAAGATTGGGCGGATATGTTTATCGCAGTTCGCATAGACGGTATGTCAATCCGTGAATATGCCAGATCCATAGGTGCTGATGAAAATAACATTACTCAGAAGTTAAAACGAGCAACAAAGAAATTAGAACAAGAATATAAAAACCGTCAGATTTGACCTTCTCCCAAGGCTACTAGGTAGGAGGTCAAGACCTCCAAAAATTATAAGGAGGTAATTCGAATGGAATTACAAGTTTACAAAAAAGCAGAGTTCGGCTCTGTACGTACTACAACGATTGGTGGCCAACCTTATTTTGTCGGTAAGGATGTAGCTGGTATTCTTGGTTACTCAAATTCCCGAAAAGCATTAATTGACCATGTTGACGAAGAGGACAAGGAGGTAACGAAATGTGACACCCTTGGCGGAAAACAAGATTTAATTATCATCAACGAATCTGGTCTTTACAGCCTCATCCTCTCAAGCAAAATGCCGAATGCTAAAAAGTTTAAGCGCTGGGTCACTAGTGAAGTCCTCCCTGCTATTCGTAAACACGGACTCTATGCGACAGATGAACTAATTGCAAATCCTGACCTTGCGATTGCAGCATTTACTGCATTAAAGGAAGAGCGAGAAAAGAACCGACTGCTTGAACAAACTACTGCCGTCCAAAAACAGCAGATTGTGGAAATGAAGCCAAAGGCAAGCTATTATGATGTAGTACTTAATTGCAAAGACCTTATTTCCACTTCTACGGTAGCGAAAGATTATGGAAAGTCTGCTATTTGGATGAACCGTTATCTCCATGAAAAAGGTGTGCAGTTTAAACAGGGTGACATTTGGCTGTTATATCAGAAATACGCAGAAAAAGGTTATACAAACACCAAGACACATAGCTATTCTGCTAATGACGGAACGATTCATACTAAGCCACATACTTACTGGACACAAAAAGGCAGATTGTTTGTCTATGAATTATTAAAAGCAGATGGGATTTTGCCAACAATGGAACAGGAGGATAGTGATGTCGATTAGCAGGTATAACAGCGAAGGTTATCCTGATCCAACCACCCATGATGCACTATCCAATATCGAATCACAGACGAAGGCGGCAAGAGCATACAGACCAATCGTGTATGTATGCTCCCCATTTTCGGGAGATGTTGCCGGGAACATTGCAAATGCACGAAAGTACAGCCGTTTTGCTGTGGAGCAGGGATACATTCCCCTTGCTCCGCATTTGCTGTTTCCACAGTTCCTTGATGATAACGATATAACGGAACGAGAAAGGGGTCTGCACTTTGGGAATGTGCTGATGAGCCATTGCAGTGAGGTGTGGGTTTTCGGAGAAATTATCTCAGCCGGGATGGATGCTGAAATCAGGAGAGCCAAAAGGAAAAATTACAGATTAAGATATTTCAGCAGTGATTTGAGGGAGGTCAGCAAAAATGCGTAATTTGAATATTGCATACGGCAACAGCAGAACTGCAAAGTTCTGGTCGAATAAAACCATAAAATTTGAGGAACTGTGTGACCGGCTGCGCAATCCGATTTATACATCAGAGACGGCGGAGGAATATCCGAAGCTGCCGAAGGGTCAGCGTGATGATATCAAGGATAAGGGCGGGTTTGTGGCAGGTCATTTAAGCGGCAACCGCAGACAGGCAAACAAGGTGGTCTGCCGTTCCATGCTGGTATATGACCTCGACAGTATTGAACAGGATTTTCTAAAGGATATCAATGCCAAAATCGACAATAAGGGCTGCTACTATACAACTCACAGCCATACAGCGGACAAGCCGAGAGCGAGAATGATTATCCCGGTCAGCCGTGATATGACACCCGATGAGTTCAATGCGGCAGCGAGATATTATGCACAGGACAATGGCTTTCTTGCGATGCTTGACCCCTGTTCGTTTTCTCCCCATCAGCTGATGTACTGGCCGACCTGTCCCTCCAACGGGGAGTATCTGTTTGGTGAGATTGATGGGGACTGGCTTGACCCGGATGAGATTTTTGAAAAGCATCCCAATTGGAGGGACTGCTCTCTACTTCCTACCACACCGAAGGAAAGCAAGGCAGCAGACCATAAAGCGCAGCAGCAGAAAGACCCGCTGGAAAAGGACGGTGTAATTGGATTATTCAATCGTGTGTATTTCCCAATCAGCACAGCTATTGATGAATTTTTGGCTGATGTCTATGCACCGACAGCTGACAGTTCCGAACGATATGATTATCTTTCGGGCGAAGGGTCTGCGGGTGTTGTGGTTTACGATGACAAATTTACTTACAGCCATCATGCGACTGACCCAGCAGGAGGAAAGCTGTGCAGTGCCTTTGACCTTGTCCGCCTGCATAAGTTTGGCGATGATGATAATAAATCTGTGAAAAAAATGTGCGAGTTTGCCATGAAACAGGAAAAGGTCAAACTCCGTGCGCTGGAAGAAAGACAGGCACAGATTGATGAGGATTTTACAGATGAAGCCGACTGGAGAGCAAGACTGCGCTATATGCCAAGAAGCAATCTGCTGGAAAACAGTGTGTGGAATCTGATGCTGATTCTAAATAATGACCCTGACTTTGCAAATATTGCATATAACGAAATGGCGGGACGAATTGAAATCATAGGCACAGTGCCGTGGGAGCGTCCTATGGACAACAGGTTCTGGAGGGATGCCGATACCGCACAGATGAAAGCACTCATTGATATTCGGTATGTTCCGTTTTCTTCCCGCAATCACGATGTGGCTTTTACGAAAACTGTAGAGGACAGGCATTTCCATCCCGCAAGGGAGTATTTTGAAAAGCTGCCGGAATGGGATCATGTGACGAGAGTGGAAAATCTGCTGATTGACTATTTCGGTGCAGAGGACAATTCCTATACGAAAGCGGCTATGAGAAAAACGCTGATTGCAGCTGTGGCAAGGACCTATCATCCGGGAATTAAGTTCGATAGTGCCTTAATCTTGGTGGGCGCACAGGGCATCGGCAAATCCACCTTCTTTTCCAAATTGGCTGGCAGCTGGTTTTCCGACAGTCTTACGCTTACGGATATGAAGGATAAAGCTGGTGCAGAAAAATTGCAGGGATTTTTGATTCTGGAGCTGGGAGAAATGGCAGGAATGAAAAAGGTGGATATTGAAACCATTAAATCCTTCCTAAGCCGTACTGATGATATTTATCGGCCATCTTATGGCAGAGTGGTGGAAAGCCATCCGCGACAGTGCATTGTGGTTGGCTCAACCAATGCGGAGAATGGATTCCTCCGTGATATTACGGGCAACCGCCGTTTTTGGCCGGTGAATGTATGCGGTGATTCTGCTAAAAAATCGTGGCAGTTAACAGCCGATGATGTAGCACAGATATGGGCAGAAGCTCTCTATCTGTATAAGCAGGGCGAGAACCTGTTCCTTGAAGGCAGAGAGGCTGTAATTGCAGAGCAGCAGCAAAAACAGGCCATGGAAACCGATGAAAGACAGGGACTCGTGGAGAATTACCTAAATACACTGCTCCCGGATAATTGGGATGCCATGAGTCTGTTTGAACGAAAGAACTTTTTAAGCGGCGATGATTTCGGCGGGACGAAAATTGGCACTGTGGAAAGAACGCAGGTAAGCAATGCAGAAATATGGTGTGAATGTTTCGGCAATAATCTGTCTGGCATTAAGACATCCGACTCCTATGCGATAGCGGCCATTATGATGAAAATCGAGGGGTGGGAAAAAAGCGGCAAACGAAAAAATATAGTTCTATATGGCCGGCAGAGAATTTATGAAAAAGTTGTCCCATCTGAAAATGGCTTAAAATAAGGCTTGGTTAACACTTTAGGACAAGTAGGACAAGTATTATATATAGATTAAAATATATGAAATATGAATATAGGCATATGTCTATACGCACGTAAGGATTATATAGAACCAGTTGTCCTTTTTGTCCACTTGTCCATAAAGAAGGAGGAAATATGCGAGAAAAGACTATTGAACAGAAACTTGTAACGGCGGTAAAAAAGCAGGGCGGTATCTGTCCGAAATTCGTATCTCCGGGTTTTGATGGTATGCCAGACCGCTTAGTGCTTCTTCCCATTGGCAGGTTTGCCTTTGTGGAAGTAAAAGCACCGGGAGAAAAGCCAAGGCCATTGCAGCTGTCAAGATATGGAATGTTACAAAAACTTGGGTACAGCGTGTATGTACTGGATGATGTAAACCAGATTGGAGGGATTTTGGATGAAATACGAGCCACATGATTATCAGAAATATTCGGTTGAATATATCAAGAGTCATCCGATTGCTGCCATTCTTCTGTCGATGGGACTTGGCAAGACGAGCATCACGCTGACTGCCATTAACGATTTGATGTTTGACAGCTTTGAAGTACACAAAGTGCTGTGCATTTGTCCCTTACGAGTTGCCACTTCTACATGGGGTGCTGAAATTGGAAAGTGGGAGCATCTGCACCTGCTGAAATATTCAGTGGCAGTGGGTACGGAAGCAGAACGGCTGTCAGCACTGAAAGCACAGGCGGATATTTATATCATCAACCGTGAGAATGTGCAGTGGCTGATTGAGAAAAGCGGTGTACCGTTTGATTTTGATATGGTGGTTGTGGATGAGCTATCCTCTTTCAAGAATTACCAGTCCAAGCGGTTCAAGGCATTGATGAAGGCAAGACCAAAGGTAAAAAGAATGGTGGGTCTGACAGGTACACCAAGCAGCAACGGTCTGATGGATTTATTCGCAGAGTTCAAACTGCTGGATATGGGTGCAAGGCTTGGCAGATTTATCGGTCAGTACCGAAACGCCTACTTCTCCCCAGACAAGAGGAATGGTCAGATTGTTTACAGCTACAAGCCACTGCCCAATGCCGAACAGCAGATTTATGATAAGATTTCGGATATTACAATTTCTATGAAATCCACCGACCATCTGAAAATGCCGAAACTGATCAGCACACAGCTGGAGGTGGAATTGTCGGAATTGGAAAAGAAAAAATATGAGGAACTGAAAAAAGACCTCATCCTTCAGCTGCCGGATGGAGAGATAACAGCAGCCAATGCCGCATCGCTGACAGGCAAGCTGTCCCAAATGGCAAATGGAGCAGTTTATTCCGATGATGAGAGCATCTTGGAAATACACCAAAGAAAGCTGGATGCATTGGAGGATATTATCGAAGCGGCAAACGGCAAGCCAATTCTCGTGGCATATTGGTACAAGCATGATGTGGAGCGTATCACGAAACTACTGGACAGGCTAAAAATGGAATATGCAAGGATATCTTCTCCCGGCAGTATTGAGAGGTGGAATAAGGGAGAATTTGCCGTTGGTCTTATTCATCCGGCATCAGCAGGACACGGTTTGAATTTACAGCAGGGCGGCTCTGCCTTGGTATGGTTTGGCATCACATGGTCTTTGGAGTTATATCAGCAGACTAATGCCAGACTTTGGAGGCAGGGTCAGTCGGCAGAAACAGTGGTTATTACCCACATCATAGCAAAAGGCACCATTGACGAGAGGATTATGAAAGCACTGAAGAATAAGGATACTTCCCAGTCGGCCTTGATTGAGGCCGTAAAAGCCAACCTATGAAAATCAGAGTCAACCTATGAAAATCCAAGCCAATCCGAGTGGAATACAAAATTTCGGAGGTAAGGATATGAGCGTTATTTGGAAGTATTTAGACAAGCGTTCTGCGGCAGTGGATGCCCTGAAGGATTATGACAGCATGGCATTTATCATTGCAAATACCAGCAATGAAATCAAAAATACCCGTGATGATATGGGCAGTATCCGCAGTCCCCAGTTTGATGGAATGCCAAGGACACACAATCCGCAGGCAGGAGAAGAACGCATCTTAAAGAACATCGAGGAAATCGACATTTTGCAGGAGCGTTACCGGCAGGCGGTGGAGTATATGGAATGGTTCAAGCCGGCGTGGGAAGAACTGAGCAGTGAGGAACGCTACGTACTGGAAACCTTCTATCGCGATGAGGGCGGTCAGACAGGTGCAGTTTATGAAATATGCAGTCAGCTTAATGTTGAGCGTTCTACTGCATATAACCGGAAAAATAGGGCACTGGCAAAACTGGCTGTTTTACTGTATGGCAAGTAAGAGGTAATTTCGCGGACACATTTATAGTCTGAACATGATATACTAGTATCGTGAAAAGTGAAGAATAAATGAGAGCCTTGTGGGAACAATCCTGCAGGGCTTTTCTTATGCCTTATAAGATGTTTGTGATGTAAACAGGCTAAACAACTAGAAGGAAGTGCGAAAATGCCAAGAAAACCTAAAAGACCGTGTTCTTATCCCGGCTGCCCTAGTTTAACAGACGGACGGTTTTGTGGGAAGCACCAGAAAGAAGAAAATAAACGCTATGAGAAGTACGACAGGAATCCTGCTGTACGCCGTAGATATGGACGCGCTTGGAAGCGAATCCGTGACAGCTATGCTGCGGAGCATCCTTTGTGTGAAGAGTGCTTAGCAAAGGGCAAGTACGTTGCGACTGAGGAGATACACCATAAACTTCCGTTAGCAAAAGGCGGGACGCATGATAGAAAGAACCTTATAGCTTTGTGTAAAGAGTGCCATGCAAGGATTCATGCACAAAATGGTGACCGTTGGCACTGATGAAGGTGCAGGGAGGGGAAGGTCAAATCTCAAAACCCTTGTATGGGAGGAACGGGCGGGGGGTCTTACGCACAAAAAGAGCAGTTCAAACAGGGGATTAACCCTAAAACATAGATTGAGGAGTGTAACGAATGGCGAGAGACGGTACAAACCGTGGTGGCAGAAGGGTCAGAGCAGGTGACAAGCCAGTAGGCGCTGCCGAAAAAATACAAAATGGAAAAGCAGTAAAAGTTATGGATAACGATATTCCAGTGTTTAAAACTGCAGAACTTTCAGCCGTGGATTTGCCGGAAGGAGCGGTCTTAGAGGGAATGGATATGCCAAAGCCAAGTGACTATTTATCGGCTAGGCAGAAAAATGGAGTTCCCTTAGGCGCTGATGAAATATACAAAGAAACCTGGCTGTGGCTGAAAGAGCGCAACTGTGAAAGATTAGTAAATCCACGGCTTATAGAAACCTATTCACAGGCTATGGCAAGATATATTCAATGCGAAGAGGCAACAAGTACATATGGTTTATTGGGGAAACATCCAACGACTGGCGGGGTTATGACCTCGCCATTTGTGCAGATGTCACAGCAATACCAGAAAAGTGCCAATCTTATCTGGTATGAAATTTACGACATTGTTAAGCAAAACTGCACAGAGGTTTTTGAGGATAGCACGACAGATACCATGGAGCTGCTTTTGCGGGCAAGGAGAAAATGATGATGGAGCTTACGGCTTTTTTACATAAACTGAAATTTTATAGACCAAAGCTTACTAAAAAGCAGGTCAGAACTTTAAAGGGACAGGCTCTCGCTGACAATATCAAGGGTGCTGAAAAGGTCCTTAGCAAGATTTTGGAAGGAACAGTGCTTAATGGAAAAAACAACAACGGAAATGCAGTTAGTAACTATAGAAAAATTAGTACCTTATGTTAACAATGCTAGAACGCACAATCCACAACAGATTCTGAAACTACGTTCATCGTTAAGAGAATTTGGCTTTATTAATCCTATTATTATTGACCGGGAATATAACGTGATAGCTGGTCATGGACGAATTTTAGCAGCCAAGGAGGAAAGCATAAAAGAAGTACCCTGCGTATTTGTGGACTATCTTACTCCGGCTCAAAAGAAAGCCTATATTTTGGCGGACAACCGTATGGCCATGGATGCAGGATGGGATGAAGAACTGCTCAGAGTGGAGATAGAGAGCCTGCAAGGAGCAGATTTTGATGTCGTATTAACAGGATTTGACGAAAAGGAACTGTCGATTCTCTTTGATAAAGACAATGATGCCGAAGAGGATGATTTTGATGTAGATGCAGAGTTGCAAAAGCCTGCACTGTCAAAACTGGGTGACATTTGGTTGATCGGCAGGCACAAGGTAATATGCGGAGATTCCACTGCTCCTGAAACATTTGAAAGGCTGCTGGGTGAAACCAAGGTCAATCTTGTGTGTACGGATGCACCATATTTTGTGGAACTGAAAAATAAGTCCGGCACAATTGCCAATGACAATCTCAATGATAAGCAGGGGTATGAATTCCTGTTAAAGGTCTTTACCAATTTCAAAAATGCTATGGCATCAGATGCATCCATTTATGAATTCTATGCAACCATGAAAACTCGTGTATTTTACGATGCATTTGAGGATGCCGGGTTTAAAGTGGGTGCAGGATTGATTTGGAAAAAGCCAAGGGCACCATTTATGCGTACCGACTGGAAGTTCAACATGGAGCCTATCATCTGGGGTTGGAGAAAAGACGGCAAGCATATCTGGTATGGTGACCAAAAGCAGACTGCCGTTTTTGAATTTGACGGCATTAAGGATTCTGAAAAAGATGGCTGTGGGCATCCGTCCTCAAAGCCTGTGCCGCTGATTGCCTATCTGATTAAGCAGTGTACACAATCCAATGGCATTGTGCTTGACGGTTTTCTTGGCAGTGCATCTACGCTGATGGCTTGCGAACAGTTGGATAGAATTTGCTATGGGGTTGAACTGGAACCTAAATTCGTGGATGTAGCAGTGAAACGCTATGCTCAGTTCAAGGACGGAAAGACTGATGATATTTCAGTCATCCGTGACGGCAAGACCATCCGCTTTGAGGATTTGGAGATCAGCGCCGATGGAGAATAACAACTTAACACTGGGGAGCTTATTCTCAGGTAGTGGTGGTTTTGAATTGGGAGCGGTGCTTAGTGGCATCACTCCTATTTTTAATGCTGAAGTGGAGCCATTCCCTATCAGGGTAACCACAAAGCGATTTCCCAATATGAAACATTACGGTGATGTCAGCAAATTAAACGGTGCGGAAGTTCCGCCCGTGGACATTATCACATTCGGAAGTCCCTGCCAAGATATGTCTGTGGCGGGCAAGCGAAGCGGACTGGGAGGCACACGTTCCAGTCTTTTTTATCAAGCGGTGCGAATCGTGAAAGAAATGAGGTGCAAGACAAATGGCAAGTATCCAAGATTTGTGGTCTGGGAAAACGTCCCCGGCGCATTCTCCAGCAACAAAGGTGATGACTTCAAGGCAGTCCTCGAAGAAATCTGCAAAGTCAAAGACGAGCGCATTTCTGTTCCTCAGTCTGGAAAATGGACAAACGCAGGAGAAATTTTGGGAGAAGAGTTTTCTCTCGCATGGCGAGTGCTTGATGCGCAGTATTGGGGAGTTCCCCAAAGAAGAAAGCGTATCTACCTTGTCGCAGATTTTGCAAGCGAATGTGCCGGAAAAATATTATTTGAGTCAGAGGGCGTGTCAGGGTATCCTACGAAGGGCATCTGCCCGTGGCAAGGAGCTGCCGGAGATTTTGAAGGCTGCACTGGAGCGGCAGGCACAGTCTGCTTAAATGACCAAGGCGGCAACCGTATGGATGTTACCGAAGGTATGACCTGCACCCTTCGTGCAGAATCCAACCACCCTCCGCTGGTGTTTGAAAATCATAGTCAGGACACAAGATACACTGGTCCCTTGGAACAGGCTCCTACGGTTCTCTCTACTTATGGCACTGGCGGAAATAATCAGCCGTTTGTGCTGGAAACACCAAAGACCCTCAAAATCCGAAGTGGCTGTGAGGGCGGCGGTAAAGGTGCATTGATACAAGATGATTTGTCTGCAACCCTCGGCTGTAATAATGACCAGACACTGTTCGTGCCAAAGGCATACGGTATCTGCTCCAAGGACAGCAATTCCATGAAATCGGACAATCCACACAGTGGAATTTATGAAGCAGATACCTCCCGTACCCTTGATGCCAACGGCGGCAATCCTGCCTGTAATCAAGGCGGTATTGTTGTGGTGGAGGGCAACGGCAGCAGACCGTCCCATAAGGGTGACGGCTACAAGGAATCCGATGTGATGTATACGCTCAATACCACAGAACAACACGCAGTGGTGTATGCCATTGACCGTGAAAGCTATAACTGTGGTCAGAATTATGCAAGAAAAATGGGCATTTCCGAGGACGGCATTAATTCCACACTGAATGCACAGGGACCAAGTGCCGTGGCGGCACCCGTCTATTCCTCCAGTAAGGCATCATTCTTTACTTCTGCTGAAGAGGAACTTGCCAATACACTGGTGGCTACGGATTATAAAGATCCACCTATCGTAAATGATATGAGCGATGTGCCGGAGTATATCGTCCGCAGGCTTACCCCTACGGAATGTGCAAGATTGCAGGGATTTCCGAGTTGGTGGTGCAGTGACCTTGATACAGCAGAGCCGACCGAGAAAGAAATCAAATGGTGGAGAGATGTATTTGAAACACATCGTCATATTATGGGTACTTCCTCTAAGTCAAAGTCCGAGAAACAAATAGTGAAATGGCTGCAGCATCCACATTCCGATTCAGCAGAATATAAGATGTGGGGGAACGGTATTAGTTTGCCAGTGGTTGTCTTTGTTTTTGCTGGAATAGTGTGGGCATCAGGATTGGAGGAGTAGGATGGCAGCACCAATAAATTTGTGCAACGAACAAATCGAATTTTTATACATTGCACTTGATATGAGTGGAGATGAAATTGCAAAATTATTAAACTGTTCAAAATCAAGTGTTTGTAGAAGGATAAAGAAAATAGGTGTCACTAAATCTGCATATGGTCATGATGGGAGAAATGGGAAAAAAGGAATCGTATGTTGTAATGGTTACCCAGTTGTATACCTCCCAAATCATCCACGAGCAAAAAGTAATGGATATGTTAGAGAACATATTGTGGTAATGGAAAAACTGCTTGGAAGAAAATTGACGGATGAGGAAGTTGTTCATCATATTAACGGCAATAAAAGTGACAATAGACCCGAAAATCTAAAATTATTTGCAAACAATTCAGAACACATGATGTTTCATTGGAAAGAAAGACAGGAACAATAAGTGTTTCGTGTACTGTACACAGTTTCCTACAGAATAATTTGGTACTGATTCTACACAGAATGACTTGCTATTTATCGCCTTTAGAGTGATAAATGTAGTACCAAAACAAAAGGAGGAACTACATTATGGAAGTTATTTACAATCTTACCGACAGAAAACCATTTGTAAAAGCTTTGGAAGAAATTACAGGCGCAAAGGCAGTTTACATGAGAACCCCCACCTACGCATATAGGGTGGATTGTTTTACCGTGACCCGTGAGGGAAATCTTACCTTTGATGATATGGCGGACAGTGAGGAAATAGAATGTGTGCTGGAGAAACTTAATCAGAGAGGTTTTCATTGTGAGAGTTCTGAAAATGATGAAACTAAGCCAGAAATGGGTTGTGAGGAGCCTTTGGCGGACTGCCAACCTGCCTGCCAATTACCGGAAATAGAGCCACAGAACAAAACTGTGGGGCTTACAGTGGCAATGCCGCTAGACAAGGTACTGGTGGGTAACCTTACCAACCTCTTAGAAGCTAAGGGACGGCTAATAAAAAAGGCGTTAGGAATCAGCGAGCTGCCAATTAAAATCACGCAGGAGCAGATTTCCTTTCCATGGTTTACAGATGGCTTGGATACCGACATGACCAGAGCCTACACCAATTTCATTGCCGCTCTGTGCAAAATGAGCCGAGAGCAGAAACGTATCTCCAACATGGAAAAAGCGGTGGAAAATGAAAAGTACGCATTCCGATGCTTGCTCCTCCGGCTAGGGTTTGTGGGTGCCGAGTACAAGGCAGACCGAAAAATTCTGCTGAAGAATCTGACTGGCAGCAGTGCATTTAAAAGCGGGTTGAAAAAGGAGGCAGAGGAGGATGAGATTTCCAAGTAAGAAAATTGTGGAACTTGTGCGTAAACAGTATCCCAATGGAACAAGGGTGGAGCTTTTAAAGATGGACGATGCCCAAGCTCCGCCACTTGGCACAAAAGGGACGGTAACCGGCGTGGATGATACTGCCAGTATTTTAGTAAATTGGGATAACGGAAGCAGTCTTAATGTGATTTATGGTGAAGATTTGGTAAAGAAGGTGCCAAAATGATGAAGCCAGTAATTAAACGCCAAATTATTGCCATTAGGGATACGGGACGAACTAATATGTTTGACATCAATATGGTTCAGTACATTGCCAACGAACTTGGTTACTACGACTTAGTAGTCTTTGTAGAAGAACACCGCAAAGAATACGTTAGATTTATCTTAACAGGAGAAGAGTAGAGAGATATTGTATACTTGCCGCTATTGACTTGCTATTATGTGCCTTTAGAGCGAATATGTACATACCGAAAGGGAAAACCATATGGACGGAGAATACGAAAATGACAAGATTTGAAAGAGATTACAAGGATGCAGAAGAAGGCAATGGAATTGAGGTAATTACAAAACGTAGAGCTGAAATCGAGAAGCTTACCCACGAGGGCAAGTCCTGCAAAAATAGTTTTCGCAGAACTTGCATTGCGCAGGATGTAGTTAGGTTAAAAACTGAACTCAAAAAAATTGAAGAACTTTTCTAAGTGAAAAAACAACTGAAAAATCCAAGAACGGAGCCATATGGCTCTGTATCTTGTTAGCGAGGCTTGCTTATGGCAGGTTATTTTTTATGCTCAAATATAGAGGTGATATATTGCGAAAGCTAAAGAGGTATAAAGCCACCAAATTTAAAACTAAAGGCTCGGTATATGATAAAGCTGCAGCTGATTATGCTGTGAATTTTATTGAGTGTCTTAGTCATACGAAGGGTACCTGGGCCGGCAAGTCTTTTGAATTGATAGACTGGCAGGAGCAGATTATCCGCGATGTTTTTGGTACGCTTAAGGCTAACGGATATCGACAGTTTAATACCGCTTATATAGAAATTCCCAAGAAACAGGGTAAGAGTGAACTTGCAGCTGCGGTGGCATTGCTTCTTACTTGCGGTGATGGCGAGGAGCGTGCTGAAGTATATGGTTGTGCAGCTGACCGCCAACAAGCATCCATTGTTTTTGAAGTGGCTGCCGATATGGTGCGTATGTGTCCTGCGTTAAATAAAAGAGTAAAGATACTTGCATCACAAAAAAGAATAATGTATCAACCGACAAACAGTTTTTATCAGGTGTTGTCAGCAGAAGCCTATTCCAAGCACGGCTTTAATATTCATGGTGTTGTTTTTGATGAACTCCATACCCAACCAAATCGTAAGCTTTTTGATGTTATGACCAAAGGCTCCGGTGATGCACGTATGCAGCCATTATATTTTCTTATTACAACGGCCGGAACAGATACACATTCTATCTGTTATGAAACGCATCAGAAAGCGATGGATATTTTGGAGGGACGCAAGCATGACAGCACTTTTTATCCGGTAATATATGGTGCTAAGGAAACCGATGACTGGACTGACCCCAAGGTGTGGAAGAAGGCAAATCCATCTTTAGACATTACGGTTGGTATTGATAAGGTTAAAGCAGCTTGTGAATCTGCTAGGCAAAATCCCGGAGAAGAAAATGCTTTTCGTCAGCTTCGTCTTAATCAGTGGGTTAAGCAGGCAATACGCTGGATGCCCATGGATAAGTGGGATAAATGTTCATTTGTTGTAAATGAAGAGGATTTGGAGGGACGTGTTTGCTATGGTGGCCTTGACCTATCCAGCACTACGGATATTACAGCTTTTGTACTGGTGTTTCCGCCTGAAGATGAGGAGGATAAATACAGCATTCTTCCATATTTCTGGCTGCCGGAAGAAACCTTGGATTTAAGAGTAAAACGTGACCACGTCCCTTATGATATATGGGAACGGCAGGGATATTTGCAAACCACGGAAGGAAATGTGGTGCATTACGGCTATATTGAACAGTTTATAGAAAAGTTAGGTGAACGGTTCAATATTCGTGAGATAGCATTTGACAGATGGGGCGCAGTGCAGATGGTGCAGAATTTGGAAGGCATGGGATATACGGTAGTTCCATTTGGACAGGGATTCAAAGATATGAGTCCTCCGACCAAAGAACTTATGAAGCTGACACTGGAGCAGAGATTAGCACATAGCGGGCATCCGGTTCTAAGGTGGATGATGGATAATATTTTTATTCGTACAGATCCTGCCGGAAACATCAAGGCAGATAAAGAAAAATCCACAGAGAAGATTGACGGTGCAATAGCCACAATAATGGCATTAGACAGGGCAATTCGCTGTGGAAATGATAACGGGGCATCCGTTTATGACGAGAGAGGGATTTTGTTCGTATAGGTTGCGTGGTATAATATAGTCAAATTGTGATGATTGGGGTGGCAAATATATGCAGAAAATATTGCTTAATGATTTGTTGCATTTGGATGAGAAAACCCAGGATAAAACGAGAATAAAGTTTAATATCCCAACAGAAGATAATGACCCATTGGAACTTTATAAAGACAACCCTGATAAGATAAATGTTGACTGGTTTTTATGGCATAAAGAAAGAAGATATTTTCCTCATGTAGGAACATTAGCTATTTGCTTGGTGCGTTTATATGGAGATGTTTGGCTTTTGACGAGCATAAAAACAATTACTAAATTATTGGATGTTACGGATGGCATTGGCTATCTAGCTGATGTTGAAAATAAATATAGTAAATATTTTGGGAGAGTTAAGGTTAAATACCATAACTCAGCTTTAGGGATGGGAAAAAAGTTTACGAGTATTGCTGATGAACTGGAAGTTATAGAAATTTTAAATGATAAATTTACAGGAGAAGATTTTCCCGGATATGAAAATGTAAGGCTATCATACAGGCAATTAAAGAATATAATTAATCGAAAACTACCTGGGTGGATTCCAGCTCTTGCAAATCAAAAAGCCGTATATCTTATTACTGATAAGAAAACTGGTAAATTATATGTTGGTTCAGCCACTGCACAGTGGGGTATGTTATTACAAAGGTGGTCTGACTATGTAGCTAATGGGCATGGAGGTAACAAAGAGTTAGTTGAGTTAGTGCAAGCAGAAGGTATAGATTATGTCCAGAAGTATTTTCAGTATTCCATACTCGAAAATTATAATGCTCGTATGGATGATAATTATGTTTTTGAACGTGAAAATTGGTGGAAAGAAACACTCTTATCAAAAAAATGGGGATATAATAGCAACTGAGCTTTAGAAAAGAAATTTAGAAATTCAAAAGCACTTGTGGAAAATTGCACGAGTGCTTTTTTTATGTCAGCAATCAAGAGGTGATTGAAATTTTTAAAAGCTTTGTAAAATTATTTAAATCTAGGGATAAGCCTAAAAATGTAACTGTAGGGAGTGCCTATAATTTTTTATTTGGAGGAAGTACAGCCGGAAAAACGGTAACGGAGCGTTCTTCCATGCAGATGACAGCAGTTTATTCCTGCGTCAGAGTACTTGCGGAAGCCGTAGCAGGTTTGCCGCTTCATTTATACAAGTATACGGACAGTGGAGGAAAAGACAAGGCACTTAATAATAAGCTGTATTTCCTTTTGCATGACGAGCCAAATCCGGAAATGACATCTTTTGTATTTAGGGAAACTCTTATGACGCACCTGCTTCTTTGGGGCAATGCTTATGCGCAGATTATCAGGAACGGCAAGGGTGAGGTCATTGCCATCTATCCTTTACTGCCAAACCGGATGAGCGTTCATAGAGATGATAACGGAAACCTTTACTATAAGTATTTACGCAGTTTAGAAGATGCCCATAGAGCTAACACGAATGAAGTTATGCTTTCACCTAGCGAAGTGCTGCACATTCCGGGACTTGGTTTTGATGGACTGGTTGGCTATTCGCCTATTGCCATGGCCAAGAACGCAGTGGGCATGGCAATTGCCTGCGAGGAATATGGTGCTAAGTTCTTTGCTAACGGTGCGACACCGGGAGGAATTTTAGAGCATCCGGGTATTGTTAAAGACCCTGCCAGAGTAAGAGAAAGCTGGAATGCAGTCTATCAAGGAAGCGGCAATGCTCACCGTATAGCAGTTTTAGAAGAGGGCATGAAGTATACACCTATCGGCATATCGCCGGAACAGGCACAGTTTTTAGAAACAAGAAAATTTCAAATCAATGAGATAGCTCGAATTTTTAGGGTACCGCCGCATATGGTTGGTGATCTTGAAAAATCGAGCTTTTCTAATATAGAGCAGCAGAGTTTGGAATTTGTTAAATATACATTAGAGCCTTGGCTTGTCAGATGGGAGCAGGCAATGGTGCGGTCTCTTTTATCTAAATCGGAGAAGGAGCAGTATTTCATTAAATTTAATGTGGATGGTCTTTTAAGGGGCGATTACGAAAGCCGCATGAATGGCTATGCCACTGCCAGACAGAATGGCTGGATGAGTGCCAATGACATCCGTCAATTAGAGAATTTAGACCGTATTTCTGCTGCTGAAGGCGGTGATTTGTATTTAATTAACGGGAATATGACCAAACTTGCAGATGCAGGAATTTTTGCGGCTAAAGTGGATACTAAGGGGAAGGAGGAAGGTACACATGAAGAAATTTTGGAACTGGAAAAACAAAATAGTGCAGAACCAAGACGAAACTAGTGAAAAACAGGAAAGAATTCTGTTTTTGAACGGAACAATAGCTGAAGAAAGCTGGTTTGATGATGATGTCACTCCGAAGATTTTTAAGGAAGAACTGTTAGCTGACAGCGGTGATATTACCATCTGGATTAATAGTCCGGGCGGTGATTGTATTGCGGCAGCCCAAATCTACAATATGCTGATGGAGTATAAAGGGCAGGTTACCGTTAAAATTGACGGCTTAGCAGCCAGTGCGGCATCTGTTATTGCCATGGCAGGTTCTAAGGTGTTAGTAAGTCCGGTATCCATGCTTATGATTCATAATCCGGCTACCATTGCTTTTGGCGATAAGGCTGAGTTTCAAAAGGCCATTGCTATGCTTTCAGAGGTTAAAGAATCTATTATCAATGCCTATGAAATTAAAACCGGTCTGCCGAGAGTTAAGCTTGCGCATCTGATGGATGCGGAAAGCTGGATGAATGCTAATAAGGCGATTGAACTTGGCTTTGCAGACGGAATTTTAAAGCGAACAGACGAAGCGGATATGGAGCAGCCGGCTGTTTCTATGATGTGTTCTGCCGTGGCAGTAACAAATTCACTACGGGACAAGCTTGCGGCTAAATGCACTATTAAAGCACTAAAACCGCAAATTAAGGAGCGGTTGGCAGAGGAATGCCTGAAAGAATTAAACTTATTAAAAAACCACATTTAAGGGAGGAATTAACAGTATGAATATTAACGAATTAAGAGAAAAACGAGCTAAAGCATGGGAAACCACCAAGTCCTTTTTGGAAAGTCACCGCACTGATAAAGGGACGATTACTGCTGAGGATGAAAATACCTATAACAATATGATGGCGGATATTGATGGTTTGGGTAAAGAAATTAAGCGCCTAGAAAAGCAGGAGCTTTTGGATAAAGAGCTTGCTAAAGCAGTGAATGTACCTATTACAGGTAAACCGGGATTTGGTGGTCAGGAAGAAAAACTCAAACCTGTCCGTGCAAGAAATGGTTATGCCAAGGATTTAATCAAAGCAATGCGCAGTAATTTTAAGCAGGTAACCAACCTTTTGCAGGAAGGGGTGGATGCAGACGGCGGTTATTTAGTGCCGGAGGAATACGATAAACGTATCATTGACACCTTGGAAGAAGAAAATATTATGCGTAAGCTGGGGACTAAAATCACTACCAGTGGTCAGCACAAGATTAACATTGCGGCTGCGAAACCTGCGGCAGCATGGATTGAAGAGGGTGGGGCATTAACCTTTGGAGATGCTAAATTTGCACAGACTTTGCTCGATGCACACAAACTTCATGTGGCCATTAAAATCACGGAAGAATTGCTCTACGACAATGCCTTTAACCTTGAAGGATATATCATTGACCAGTTTGGCAGAGCGATGGCCAATGCGGAAGAAGATGCCTTTTTAAATGGTGACGGAACCGGCAAGCCATTAGGACTTTTTGCAGAAAGCGGCGGTGGTACGGTTGCTCAAACTTTGACAGCGGCAATTAAGTCCGATGATGTACTGGATTTGATTTATGCTTTAAAACGTCCCTATCGTAAGAATGCCAAGTTTATTATGAATGACCGTACTTTGCTTTCCTTGCGTAAGCTGAAAGATAACAACGGTAATTATATGTGGCAGCCTTCTTATCAGGCAGGCGAGCCGGATAAGCTTTTGGGATACAGCATATTTACTTCTGCCTATGCACCTGCTGCCGCTATTGCTTTTGGGGATATGAGCTACTATAACATCGGTGATCGTGGAACTCGTTCTATTGCGGAGTTAAGAGAGCTGTTTGCCGGCAATGGCATGATTGCCTATGTAGCAAAGGAGCGTGTGGACGGTAAGCTGGTACTTGGCGAAGCCGTGCAGATTATGCAGCTAAATGCTTAAATAAGTAAAAGCAGGTGGTGTATACAATGGTTGTGAATCTTGATGAAATGAAAATGTACCTGAGAGTTGATTCCGGTGATGAGGACGCACTCATTACTCAGCTTCTGGAATCAGCTGAAAAGCTGTGTATGGATATAGTAAGGGGAGATGAAGAAACTCTTATAAAGTCCAAAAACTGCAAAATGGCAATCCTGTATACTGCCGCCTACTTTTATGAACATCGGGAAGAAGCGGACTATAAGCAGCTGATGCTGACTTTGCGTTCGCTGCTTTTTGGTGACAGAAGGGATGGATTTTAGTGCGGATTGCTAAATTGAACCAACGTATTGAGGTTTTAAAGCCGCTGCTTACCAGTGATGGTTACGGTGGTTATAGTACTGAATATGAGAAAGAAATAGCGTTGTGGGCAGAGGTGAAAAATAATCGATATGCAGAAAAGAAGGCATTTGATTCTCCTAGTGCCATAAACAGCGTTACTTTAATAACACGCACATATAGTGAAATTCAAAAAGGCTGGCATCTTTTGTGGCAGGGCAAGGAATATGAGATTGTATCTGTGACTAGGTTCTATAAAGACAGCACCTATATAGAAATTGTTGAATATGAAAAAGGTGTGTAATGAAGTTTTATGCGAAAGTAACAAGTAATGATTTAACAAAGGCTTTGGGGAGTATTTCTGCTTGGGATGGGAAAACTCGCCTTGCTGTAGAAAATGCATTGCAAAACGGCACAAAAGCAGTGGCGAGAGGTGCAAAGCAAAGAGTCGCTCAGCGCAGTGGTAAACTAAAAAAATCTATTAAAACCGGCTTTGACAGAAGAAAGCCGGAGGGCATGGTCAGAGCAAAAACACCCTATGCTCATATTGTGGAGTTTGGATCTAAAAGTTATACGCTAAGGGCAAAGAATAAAAAAGCTTTAACAATCCCTGGGGGCAGTGCGTTGGTGCTTAGAAAAAGTGCCAAAATACCAGCCAGAAAAGGCAGGCCTTTTATCGAGCCAAGCTTTGAAGCAGAAGAACCTAAGATAGTGTCCAGTATGAAGAAGGTGCTTAATAAGTGAAACGTATACCATTAAATGCACTGCAGAAAGCTCTTATTGCGTATCTAAGAGCACATGAAAAAGTGCCTGTTTATGATTATGTGCCGGAAACGGCAAAACCGCCTTTTATGACGCTTGGTGCATTTAATTGTAAAGAGGCAGGCACAAAGTACGAGGATATAGTGGAAGTAACGGTGCAGCTTAATATCTGGTCTACCTATAAAGGCAAGTTTGAAATAAACAGTATTGCTAACCGGGTAATTAGCCTTTTGCAGACCAAGCAGATAGATTTAAGTGAAGATGAATTTACAGCCATTCGGCAGCAGGTGGATTTCTTTGAGGCTTATCCGGAGGAAGAAACAGGCTACAATGGAGTGATCAGTTTAGTAGTATTAGTACAGAACATGAGAAGGAGTGAAGATTAATGGCATATACAGTATTTGCTGAGCCTGTCAGTACCAGTAAGGCAACGGCAGGTAAAGATTATCTTTTGTATGTAAATACAGGAACTACAGAAGCAGCACCTACCTGGACCTTAGTAGGTGGTCAGAGAAGCGGTGATTTATCCCGCAAGGCAGATGAAATAGATGCTTCGGATAAAACAAGCGGTGGCTGGAAAGCAACGCTTCCTGGACTTAGAAGCTGGTCTATTGACTTAGAAAGTGTTTATCTTGCCGGAGATACCGGAGCAAAATTTCTTGAAGCTGCTTTTTTAAATAATAAGCAGGTAAATATTAAGTTTGAATATCCAGATCAAAGCTATCTGATGGGGTGGGCCTCTTTAACAGAGTGCAGTCTTTCTACGCCCCACGATGATGTAGCTACCTTAAAAGGAACGCTTTCCGGGGCTGGTCCATTATCTGATCTAAAAACTGGAGGTACGGTAAATGAAGAAGGTTGAGTTTCCGTTGTTTGGCGAAAATGAGTATATGTTTTTAAATATCGGCAGGCTTATAGATATTGAACGCATGACGGGAAAGCCTGCCGGGGACATCATCAAAAACCAAAGTCTTGATTTAGGAATGCTCACTATCATTTTAAGTGTGGCACTTCGTCATCATAAAATGCGTACACCGCAGTGGTATGCCGAGAAAATGCAGGAATTAGTGGAGGAGGGCATAGAACTTGAAACAGATATTCAGATTCCCGTGGTTAAATGTATTGCAGGGTCCGGCATTTTAGGTAAGGCCGTATATTACAAACTGTTTCCGGAAGAAATGACGGATTCGGCAAGTGAGGAATTAACAGCAGAAAGAAAAAACGCAAGGAAGGGCAGATAGTCCCTTCTTTTTTTGCGTGGCTGAAGTGGGCAGAGAGTGTGGCTTATGGACCTCTCGCCTTAAAGCCAAAGGAATTTTATGAACTTACACCGATGGAACTAGTGAAACTAGCTGAAGGGTATGAAAAAAGAAGAATGACCAATCTTTGGACAGCTTCATACTTTACGGCAAATCTTATGGCCACGCAGACTAAGGGAATAACCCCGGAAAAGCTTATGAAACCATTTTTGCCTAAGAAAACAACAGGTGAGAAAGAATTAGAACGGGATAACTTCTTTAGGGAGTTTTATGCTAAAAGGAAGGAGGCGGACGAGTGTCAACGGTAGCAGAGTTATTAGTAAAAATAGGGGCAGATTCTTCTGATTTAAGAAAAGAGATAGCAGCAACAAAAAGACAGCTTAAATCCGCTTTTGGCTCTGAAGGCATGAATTTATCCGGTAAGGCGGTTACTGTTTTAGAAGGCCTTGGTGCAGCTTTGAGTGCTTTAGGTGTATATGCTGTTAAAGCAGGTGGTGAACTCCAAAACGTTCAGGTTGCCATGACTAATATGCTGGGCAGTGCTGAACGTGCAGGTGCCTTTGTAAAAGAACTGCAGAGCTTTGCGGCACATACACCTTTTGAATTTAACGATGTTACAAAAGCAAGTCAGAAGTTTCTGGCTTTTGGCTTTACGGCAGAACAGATTATTCCAACTCTGACTGCCGTAGGTGATGCAGCCGCAGGAGTTGGTGCAGGGCAGGACGGTGTTAATCGCCTGACGATTGCTTTAGGTCAGATTGCTGCTAAGGGAAAACTTGCCAGCCAGGAAATGATGCAGATTACAGAACTTGGTATTCCTGCCTGGCAGCTTTTGGCGGATAAGCTTGGTACAGATGTGGCAACTGCACAGGATATGGTTACTAAGAGTATGGTGGACAGCCAAATGGCACTGGATGCACTTGTCGGAGGCATGGAAGGCCGTTATGGCGGCATGATGGAGCAGCAAAGCGGTACTATACTAGGCACTTGGTCTAACCTTATGGATGGCTTAGGGCAGGTCGCTTCGCAGGCTGGTCTTGCTATAGCCGAAGCACTTAATTTGCCTGAACTGTTCAGCTCTATTGGTGAGTGGCTGAGCCGCTTTGCAGAAAACCTGCAAAATGGAGGCATCAGAGAAGCTATTATGAACTGTATACCACCGGAAGTACAAGTGGCAATTGTGGCCTTTGGTACAGCTTTAACCGCAGTAGCGATTCCTGCCATGTATGCCGCCGGAGCTGCGGCACTTGCGATGGCAGCACCTTTTGTAGCAGGAATCGGTGCTGCAGTAACAGCTGCGGCTCCTTTTATAGCAGCAATTACCGTAATTGCTTCAGGTTTATATGCCTTGTGGTCAAGCGGCATGAGTGCAGCCGATGTATTTGGACTCATGGGTGTAAAGACGGAGCTTTTAACTAAAGCAGGAAGTGCTTTGCAGTCAGCTTTTTCTGCTGTAGGAAGTTTGCTAAGCAGTGTTTTAAATGCTCTAAAACCGCTATTTGTAGCTTTTGGTGCAATAGTAGCAGTTGTTATTGAAGGAGTTCTTTTATATTTTGGCTGTTTGATTAATGGGGCAGCACTTCTCTTTACTGCGGTAAGCAGCGTAATTGAAGGCATTTGCAGTGTTTTTGAATGGATGGTGAATGCCATCGGCTCAGCCTTAAATGCCATAGCATCTGTTTTAGGAAATATGGCGGATAGTGTTTTACCCGCCTGGGCATCAAGTGGTCTATCCACTATTTCTAATTTTGTTTCGAATGCAGTCAGCTGGCTATCCGGTCTTATTTCTAAAATATTTGAAACCAATGCAGCTCTAAATAGTGTTGGCAGAGAAAATGAAGAAGATGGAAGTAAAAGTGCAGTAAGCACACCAAAAAAAGAATGGAAAATGCCGGATTTCAGCAATTTTAAAGGCAGTGGTAGCGGCGAAATTCCGTCAGTCGGTTCCGTTGATTCCAGCGGAGGAAGAGGCACAGATTCAAGAGAAGATAATCTTTCAGATAAAGCTGCCAGTACATCTAAAACGATTGAAGACGAATGGGTACGTACTTTTAATACCAAATCTCAGCTTGTAGACCGTTGGTATAAGGAAGAAACAGCTGAACTTGAAAAGTCTAAGTCTGCCAATGAAAACTACGAAAGAGATAAACAGCGTCTTAGTGAGTTATATGCTCAAAAGCACATTAATTCTCTCTGTGAAGAAGCTAAAAAAGCACAGGAAATACAAAACAGTATTCACGATGCATCTTTTGAATCCTTAAAAGCAGGCACTGTATTTAATTCAGATGCAGCGGCTGCAGAACTTATGCAGATGCAGTTAGAACATGAAAAGACGGTAAGCGGTATTGAAGAACGCTGGACTAAATTATCCAACACCTTTATTGGCCTTAACCAGACTGAAAAGGACGTCTTTATCGCAGTTCTAAAAGAACGAAACATAGCTTTTACGGAAACTGAAACAGGGGAGCTGGACTTTCATAAACAAATGCTTAAGGATAAGCTTGCTGAAGATAAAGTTTATGAGGATACGAGGGCAGAGTATCATGCTCAGTGCAAAGATATTCAGGCTAATATTGATGAGGCATATAAGACGAATGATCTTGCCAGGCTGCAGGAGGTTTTAACTGAAGAAGCCGCTATTCGTTTAAATGATATGGAAGCACAGAAAACAATGCTAGATACCTATAAAGAGGCTTTTTTAGCGGCTCATATGACGATGGCACAGGTTGCAGCTGGACTTTACAGTACGGCTTTGAACGGTTTGGAAGATGCTTTTACCAGTATTTTAACGAATGCAAAAAGTGCCAAAGATGCCTTTGCTGATTTGGGCAAGAGCATGATTAAGGTTATTGCCCAGTATTTTGCCAAGCAGGCTGCGGGGATGATTGTATCCCATGTTATGGGGCAGAATTTGCAGAAAAAAGAACAGGCTGCCAGCACAGCGCAGGCAGCAGCAGAACTTGCTGTATGGGCACCTGCCGCAGTAGCTTATGAAACAGTGCATCCAGGTTCAGCGGCCAGAGCTTTGGGTATGGTTACTACATCACTTACAACAGCAGCCGCAATGGGAGCATCTATAGTAGCCATTTCAGGAATAAGCGGCGGAGCAAAGACCTCCGGCAGTAATATTGAGGTAGGCGCTTATGCTAAGGGTGGATATTTTACGGGACCAACTTTAGGCATTATTGGTGAAGGAGCAGATAGTGAGGTAGCATTGCCTCTAAACAGGGCTGTATTTAACAATATCGCTGAAGGTATTGTAGAAGCAGGAAGCAGCAGAAACAGTACAGTTACGCAAAATATTTATGGCGATATTAATGATGCAGCTGATGTGGATGATTTGTTTGAAGGCCTGACCAATATGGTCGCTGCTGGATTAAGGGGTGTATGAGATGAATTTTCCGGAACGTGAAGATAACGGAGATAAGCTTAAAATCTTAAAAGATGGTCATGAATATGTGCTTCCGTCAGCCTGGTCACTATCTGACGCCGGAAGTTATGATTTTAACAGCAAAATAGAAGACAGAACCTTTTCACATGGCGGTGATGCTATAGGGGACGGCATGATTAAAGGCCATGCTATTAAAGTGAAATTTTCTATGCTTGCCGCGGATGAATTTTCTCATGATGAACAATTAAACAGGGCCTATCGCTATTTTGCTCAAAAGGATTATAAGCTTTACTGCGGCAGGTCTGACCGCTGTTTTAATGTTGCAGGCATCAGTAAAATAACCCATGAATATGAGAAGGGCTTTAAGCAAAGATGGAGTCATATCACGGTAAGTCTTTTATTAGCAGATCCCTTTAGGTATGAGGGACAGGAAAGCCTTGTAACTTATGACTTCCCGTCCGAAGCTTATCAAGCGGAAATGGTACTCCATAATTTAGGAAGTGTTGCAACACCTCTTACCTTTAAATTTATACCTAAAAATAAAATGGCGGATGTTACGATATGGCATAAAGAAACGAAAGAACAGTTTAAGCTTTCGGACGCACTGCTCATTGCTCCTGCTTTTACAGTTATAAACAGTAAGGATGGAACGGTATGGAGAAATACGGCCAACAGCATAAATACCTTTAACGGACAATTTTTAGAGGCTATACCAGGGAAAAACAGCTTTTTCTATACAGGAGGAGCAGGCCGTATTGAAATTACTTATACCAATAGGTGGTTTATATGAATTTTACTTTTGGCAAAAGTATCTTCGGTCGGTTTATCTTTGCTGGCAGTACCAAAGGAAATGTAGCGGAAGCCGGCAGAGGCGAAACTAAGAAGTATTATTCCGGTCAGTATACGGTTATTGCATATGCTGCTGACGGTACAAGGACAGCCTTTTTTGGCAGCGGCAGTGAGAAAAACTCCTTAAGCAAGGTAACATTTGAAATAGGTTCTACCGGCTGCGGGTCCTGTGAACTTCTCTTTAAGGTATTGCCTTCTAACAGTGAGCTTAATTATATGCAAAGAATAGACATTCATTTATTTGGAGATGAACTGCCCTGGTATTCCGGTTATATCATCACAAGACCAGTGGAAGGTTCAACGGAAACGGAATATAAATTTACGGCCCATGGCTACTATAATCGATTGGAAAAACTGGTGCTTTTTGAAACCTATGAAAATATGGACCCAGGGGCAATTGTAAGAGATATTGCCATAAAAGCTGAAAAAACACATGGAACTATTTATAACGCTAGCAAGATAGCAGATGCCGGGTATACCATAACAAAGCTGGTTTTTGACGGAGTTACGGTTAAAGAGGCGTTGTCTGACCTGGCAGATTTTGCTGTGAATTATGTTTACGGGATAGATGAATACCGAAGCTTGTATTTTATGCCAAGAGAAACAGGTATTAATGAAGAAGCAAGGCTTACAGTCGGTAAACATCTTAATAAATATGTACCCTCCTGGAATGTGGAGAAAATTGTTAATTGGGCACGAATCAAAGGCGGTAATATTGATGACGAGGGTGAGCAGTGGCTGTGCGTGGTTAAAGATGATGCAAGTATTGCCGAGTATGGCAGGAGAGATGAAATTTGGACGCTTCCTTCCGCTTATGAAGTAGCAGATGCGGTTAGATGGGGAGAAAATCAGATTAGGCAGTATAAAGACCCGATTAAATCAGCCAAGCTGACAGGAGTACGTTTAGAATATCCGTTGGTTGATGGAACTTTTAATGTAAGGCATATGACTACTACAGGCAAGGCTCAAATAAGGACGCTTTCAGATGCTACCCATGAGTATCCTATAACCAAAGTCAAATATACCATATCTGCATCAGGTGGTATTGCTGCAGATGTAGAGCTTGGAGAGCCGATTTTTGCTTTAGAAAAATATTTGTCAGACATTGAACGGAGTGCAAAGAATATAGAACAGTCGCAGGCATCAGCCATTAAACAACTGACTGCACTTTAAGGAGGTAAACAGTGGCTATAAAAGATTACAGATTAGACCCATTTTTAAATGTGCTGAATGTAAAAAGAATAAATGGAGAGCAGCATCAAGTGCCTAATCAAAGTCCTTATACGGTAAGGCTTAACGAAGTACCACAGAAAACAGACCCCAGCACTCTTGCTGTAGCTTTCAGCGGAGGGGTAATACTTACAGAGGTTGCTGCAACTCCCTCTCAAAGTCAATACTGGCCGGACTACAATACAACAGCTCATGGAGCTGCAGACTGGAATACAGGAACACTTCTTTTTAATGCAGCGGATGCAGGGAAAATCATTTATGTGAGCTATAACGGTGCAGGAACAGTGGTGGATGAACGGCTGCAGGATATGTTGGAATTGTCAGTAACGACAAGTACCCAATCGGAACGGGATGTAAAGCTTTCAGGAACTGCAGTCAGCTATGACGCTTCAGAAAGTTCCGGAGGAGGTAATTTAAGTTCCGGCTATGTAAGAGTAAAGCAGCACCGGGGACTTCCTGCTGGGACGTACACATTAAGAGAAGTAATCCAGCATTTAATTAATCGCAGTCAGACATTGGAATTTATAAAGGGTACAAATTATTACAACTGCAATTGTGACTGCGGCGATGATATGTGAAGGCGGTGATGTGTTTTGATTTCAATAGATAGTAATTTTAATGTTGAGATATCCCAGTATGATACTTATACCATAAGGTTTAAGTTTAAAGACTACATGCTCACATCTGATGATAAATTCCGCTTTTCCATTAAAGCAACTTCAAATTCAACGGATGTGGTATTTCAGAAGGATGTCTATAATGCAGGGAAAACCTATATTGACCTGCCAATTACCTTAGGAGAGTTAAATAGTCTGGCTCCGGATACCTATGTCTATGATATTGCCATTATTAACAGAAACACTCAAAAGATTACAACGCTTATCTGGTCAGCGTATTTTATGATTAAGGGGGTGGCTCATAATGTCGATTGAAATAGAGGTCAGTGCGTTTAATAATGCAGAAGGTAAGGCACTTGAGGTAGGCGAATATGGTGCAGAGGTTGCCAAAGAATACGCAGATAAAGCTTTTGAGTATGCTGAAAGTGCTAAAGAAAGTAAAAATCTTGCTGAAGCCTGGGCAGAAAGCAACGAGCCACCGACAGGAAGCGAAACACGTTCTGCTAAGAACTGGGCAGATGTGGCCAGGCAGTGGGCAGAAAGCGATGCAGATCCGGACGGCATAACAGATGTAAAATCAGCTAAAAGCTGGTCATCCTTATCTAAAGAATATGCTAATAACGCATCAAAGTCAGCGATAGCCTCTTCTAATAGTGCTTTAAATGCTGACTCATCTGCTAAGGCGAGCAGTGATAGTGCTAACGCTGCGGCTATATCTGAAAAGAACTCAGCAAACAGCGAAACGTCAGCCAGACAGAGTGCTGAAAATGCAGCTTCAAGTTTAGAAAAACTGGAAACCGTGGAGTTGCCTTTAAAAGCGGATCTTGCTTCCCCTTCTTTTACGGGATCACCTAAAGTGCCTACGGCGGCTCAGGGAAACAGCTCACAGCTTATTGCGAGTACTTCTTTTGTCCAGACAGCAATTGCTGCACTCGTAGCATCTGCTCCCGGAACTTTGGATACCCTCAAGGAACTAGCTGCTGCCTTAGGAAATGACCCCAATTTTGCGACTACCATAACAAATCTTATTGCAGAAAAATTAGATAAAACTGCTAATGCAGTAAGTGCCACTAAAGCGGTACAGGACGGGTATGGAAATAATATTGTAAGTACCTATGCTACGAAAACCGAAATGACAGGGGGCATTACTAAACTTTCCACGGTTGCTTCGACAGGCAGTTATAGTGATCTTTTAAATAAACCTACTATTCCAAATAAAACAAGTCAGCTCACCAATGATAGCAATTATGTTGTTCAAGATACTAGCGGCAATGTGACTATAGCCGGAACTTTAACGGCAGCTAAAGTAGTAAACGCCTATTATAACGACTATGCTGAATTTTTCCCCAGAGGAGGAGAAACAGAAACGGGAGATATTATTGCTTTGGCTGATGGTGGCAAAGAATGCTACGAAAAGGCAACAGATAAGTCGATTATGGTGGTTGGCGTCCATAGTGATGAATATGCCCAAATAATTGGTGGAGAAACAGATGAAAATGGCAATGTGGATATTGGTAAAGTAATTCAAAACTATATCCCTGTAGCTTTAGCAGGAAGAGTGCACGTTAAGTTTTATGGTACTGCTATTGCTGGAATGAAGGTTGTTCCATCAGAAATACCCGGAGTTGGCAGAGCCTTTACTGAAGGCGATAAGGAAGATAGTGTTGTAGGAAGAATCGTAGCAAGCGACAGCTTTCAAAATGTAAGACGAGTAAAGATAATGGTCAGGAGGCAGTGATGGGGAGATTTTTAAAGCGAAGGATACATACAGTGTTTTTAATGTTGGGTAATAGTTGTAATATGAACTGCCGTTATTGTTTGCAGCATCCTTTGGTAAATCGGCAGCTGACAGAGAAAATTAATCCTGTCATATATGACTTCTTGAAAGAATGTGCTGATGAACTGCCAAAAGGACAGAAACTGCATATCCAGTTTTACGGCGGAGAACCGTTATTATATTTTGCAAACATTAAGACGGTAGTAGAAAAAACAAATGAATACTGTTGGTTTTCAGTTATTACAAATGGGAAGGCGGTCACCGAGGACATGGTGACCTTTTTTAATGCCAATAAAATGCCTGTAACTATTTCATGGGACGGAAGAAATGTGCTGGAAACCCGTGGATATGATGTATTTGCAGGTAAAGAAAAAAGAAAGCTTTTGCTTTGCATAGAGCAGCTTGGCTTATCCGCTGTTTTAAGCAGCAAAGCGTATCCATTGCAAATATTAGAGGATTTTCAGAGCATATCCGATGATTACTATAAAATTCATGGGTATCATGTGGGCATTAATATTGATGAAATTTTTAACACAGGGGATTTGCCGCAAGAACTATTAGCTGTAGATTACGCAAGAGTTGAGCAGGAAATGCTGGAGCTTGGCAAATTTTATCTGGAGAAAAGATTAAGCGGCAGTAAAACAGAACTGAAGGATTATACCAATCTTGCTTATGTGGATAGAATGTTTGGTATGTTGAAACGATTCTATGCTGAGGAAGATGGCAGACTGCATAAAAACTACTGCTTCTGCGGTAATGGGTATGATGTTATGAACTTGGATTTGGAAGGAAATTTGTATCCCTGCCATAACACCAGCAGCAGGGTGTGTACTATTGAAGATGACTATTTTACTTACCTAAATAAGGTTATGGCATCAGATAACACTAAATTAAACCTAAAAGAATGCAATGCTTGTCCGGCAGCAGCCTTTTGCCGAGGGGGATGTAAACTAGTAGGAACTAAGGCAAGGCAGGAGGGTTATTGCAGACTAAAACAAGCGGTCTTTTTGCCGGTGCTTTCAGTTTTTGAAGAGTACGGCAGGCTGATGGCGGGTGAAGTAAATGGCGGTTAATGGAGCTATTTCTAAAACAACCTTTACGGAGACAACAGTTTCATATACCTCAAAAATAAGACCGGTGCATATTACCGAACTAAGAACAGCTATTGATAGGCTGCAAAGCTATGCGGCGAATGTTGATAATTGCGGCAACTGTACTTATTGCCAGACCTGTCAGAGCGCCACCTGCCAGAGTGCCGTGTGCCAAAGCCAGAGTTGTCAAAGCTTATCCTGCCAAAGCTGTCAAAGCTATAGTTGTCAGTCCATGCAATGTAATTGTGACTGCGGTGATGATGGGGGGTGAAGTGCTTAAATGGCTTATACAGATACAACCTTAAACAGTAATATTACGGTAAAAAAACTGCACATATCAGAATTGGCAGCAGCATTGACTGCCATGGCGGCTAATGCCAATAAATCATCCGCTATAAATTTAAGTGGCTTGACATATACCAAGGTGATAAGTGCAAATATTATGCTTTTAAGAACGGCGGTAAATAATCTGGAAACAAGTTTTTCAGGCAACTGCTGCCAGGCGAATTGCTGTCAGACCTGCCAAACCAGCTATTGCCAAAGCACTTACTGTCAAAGTTGCCAGGGGTGTCAAACCTGTCAGGGCTGCCAGTCGGTACGTTGTCAGTATTGCCAGACGGAATGTACGAATTGCAATTGTAACTGTAACTGCAGTAATTGTGACTGCGGAGATGATGGAGGTTGATGAAAATGATTATACAAGGCTTGATTTTAACAGATAAAGGACCTGTGGATATTAAAGAATTGAAACCGGGAGATAAAGTGCTGAACCAGCTTCATCGAGCTTTTGCAGTGAAAGAGATTCAAAACAAATCGGTGAGCGTGGCATATACCTTCGGTAAAAATCCGAAGCTTATTGTGTCTAAGGGAGCTATTTTAAAAACCGTTTATGGAAATAAGAAAGTTGCAGAAGCCGAAAAAACATCTTTTTATATGGCCCAGCCCAATATGCGGATGGTGAAAGATAAGGCCGAAAAAACAGTGGGAAAATACATAACCTATGAAATTAAAGCGGAAGGCTGTGATTCTATATTTGCAGGAAATTACTGTTTTAAATTGGAGGATAACGATGCTTAAGATATGTTTTAACGAGAGGTCTGATTCAGAGCATAAACTAAAAATAACCATCAAGGAGCTATGTGTCACCGCAGAAGTAACTTCTAAATATCCGGCAGGCTATGGCAAGGATACGATTGAAACTCTGCGACCTTATAACAGTTATACTCTGGTCGCTAGTCCTGGTAAGGTTAAAAATTATCGCAAGATGAGTAAGTCGGATTTTAAGTTTTTAGACCTTAACAGGCTGGGAGTAAGCGTAAAACTTGATTTTGCAGAGCTTTTGCAGCTCTACGGAACAGCAGATGTACTGCAGCTTGATACCGGAGTAATTGGTGGTGCGGAGCGGGATATTATTATCCGTGTTTTTGAAGGCAGACCTGAAAATACTGAAATAGAAGCCGATGAGGAGTATGAGGTAATAAGTTTTAATTCTGATGATTTGGTAACAGGCGATCACCCTAGGATGCATTTGTGGGACAGTTATGCTTTAAAGATTGGTGAGAGAATTCTTATGGCCAACAGGAAAGGAATGCCGCAAAGCGGTGATTTTACAATACCGATTGCTTTAGTGAAGGATAAGGATTATGTGGAGTTTGAGATTATAAAATACTCTGGTAATTTTGAAGGAGAAGAACTTACCCGCGATATTGATGATGACGATGTTACGATAGACAGCAGCTGCGGAGTTATAAACAACCGCAGAGTACAGCTTGAAAATGGCAGAGGTAATTTTAGACTTTATCCTATGGGGCATACAGGTATATTTAAGCTTAAGCTTGGCAGAAAGTGGTATGAGGTTTGGAATGAATACAACCTCATCCTGGAGGGTTAAAATGCAGGCAACTATTTATATGGGCAGTAAGTGCAATCTAAATTGTGCCTACTGCCACAGAGAAGAAGATGAGCGTGAAACGGGACTTTCAGCGAATCTTTTGGAGCAGTTAAAAAAGCAGGATAACCTTACCGTCAAATTTATGGGCGGCGAACCGACTTTATACATGGATGAAATAAAGCAGGTTGTAGCGGCTCTGCCAAAAGCAAAGTTTGCTATATGCACAAATGGCGTTAACTTAGAGGCGTATTTGCCATTTTTTAAAAAGCATGATTTTTTAGTATGTATCAGCTTTGATGGAGGGAAAAACTCTGAGCGAGGATTTGACCCCTTTACTAAGCTTATTGATTATCCAAAATTAGCTGTTTCTACTACGCTCTATCATGGGCATACCGATTTAAGATCAATTATTACATCCTTTGCCGCTAAGGAAAGAATTATTGGCAGGCAGTTATCTTTTTTCCCTCATTTTGCTCATGCTACTAACGATGCCAATGATAAATACGCATTAAGCCTTGGAGATGCAGATTACATCTTAAAACAGTACAAGAATATGGTCGGTAGTTTTATGGAACAGCGATTTAAATACGGTGTTCGTAACTTTCGCTATGAAGGAATGTTTACAGGATTATTAAAACGGTACCAAGCAAATTTTGACTATGGAGAAACTTACTGCGTTAATAAGAATCTGCAAAAATATAACACCAAGGGAGAAAGTGTTACCTGCCTTTATATAAGAGATGAAAAGTTGACTAAAAACTGGAAAGCCGAGCAGCAAAGAGTTCTGGATGATAATTTTCCGGAATGCAAATACTGCCCGGTTTATTTTATGTGCGGTGGCGGCTGCCTTAAAAGTAAGAGCAGGGATATTGAATGCTATATCAATAAAGAACTTTTTAGCTGGTTTAAGGCTGAATACGAAAAGTGGAAAGGGGCAAGTTATGCCGATTAAGAATTTATTTGTTTTTCCGAATGCGGTTAACCGAAAGAATGATGCGGAAACGATAAAACTGAATATTGAAGGTAAAGTACTTAATTTTTATCACAATGACAGACTGAATATTATTGATACGGAGCTTTTACGAGAGGGAAGTTCTACGGTAGTTCTTAATAATGGCATTACGGATAATACCTATGTGCTTTATAACTTTAGGGAAATACTGCAGGTACTGGATATGCTGCCAAGTGAGTTTTTGACTAATCTATCTCAGCGGTGCTTTATGCAGATTGATAAAAGTGGCAGTAATGTTTTTATAAAAGTATTTTTGCTGAAAGGTATGAATGAGCTGCCCAGCGATACCAACAATTTTAGCTGTTTTGCTCACTATACCATGGATTATATCCATGAGCTTGATTGGAAATATAGCTGGACGATAAAAGATGTGAAGGCGGCTATTAATGATGGTGTTTTGACGCTAAGCTTTGAAACTCTTATTTCTGACTTTTGGAAAGCACCAGTCTTTATAAGTCATGCGGGGCAGAGTGTAAGGGTAAGCCATGGACATAATGCGGTGTCTTTTAAATATATACCCACTGAAAAGGTGTATTTTGGGGCGCAAAACTGTCGGTATACAGGCAGAGCGATTGATATGGAAAGGCTGATAGGGGGATAACTATATGGGGAAGGAAATATTAACAAGTATTTTAAGTGCCGGGATGGGTATGCTTTTAACCTATATCTTTACAGAGCTTAGAGCCAGAAAGAAACGTCAGGATGCTATCCAGACCGGACTTCAGGCACTGCTTAGAGACAGAATCATTCAGGTTTATAACCATTATGTAACTGAAAAGAAGTGGATTCCCATTTACGCTAAGGACAGCATAGTTTCCTGTTATGAAAGCTATGAAAACCTTGGTGCCAATGGAGTAATAGACGATCTGATGGCTGAAATAAAAGCACTGCCAAATTACAAGGGGGAATAAGTGTGTTTGATAATGCAAAAGTAATCTTAGGCAATGTTCTTAGTACTGTAAAGGTGAAAATAAATGCTATGAGCAGGCCAATAAAGACTGTGATTGTAGGTTATTTTCTGCTTGTTGTGGTTTTGGTTGCTACGTATTATATTGCCTGGCTGTACCAATGGCATAATGGGCAGATTGTTATGAGTGATTTATTGGCGGTAATTAAAGAAATGATTGGGCCTGCTATGATAGGGTTTATGACCTTCATAGCAGGCTGTTTTATTGATATGAACAATAATGGAATACCGGACAATTTTGAGGAGGATGAGGAGCATGAGAAAAATAACCTTAGATGAGTTAAGAGAAATGGCTCAAGCTGCTAAAGGCTATATTGATAAAATTTATGTACATTGGAGCGCAGGAAGGTACCATCAGTTTTTTGATGATTACCATATTAACGTAGATGCCGATGGAAGTATTTATGCCAGCACAGAGGATTTAACGGAGCTTTTGGCACATACTTGGCACAGAAACAGCAGAGCCATTGGTATCTGCATGGCAGGCTGTTATGGGGCAGAAGCACATAGTGGTTACAATACAGACTTTGGCGATTATCCACCTACGCAAGACCAAATCGATGGGGTGGCAAAGGTTGTGGCGGTTTTATGTGAAGAACTGGATCTGCCTATTGATTATGCTCATGTTAAAACCCACTGTGAGGCAGCTGAAGAAGATGACTATGGTCCATCAACAACTTGTGAACGATGGGATTTGTGGTATTTACTGGATGCACCGCTTACGGACGAACTAAAACTAGGTGGTCAAGTAATTCGCGGCAAAGCAGCCTGGTGGCAAAAAAATATTTGAAAGTCTAAAGAAAATGGCTCGTACAAATGGCTTACAGCGGCTTTAAATAAGGCTCTGTCAGGTATTTGCCCTACAAAGATTAAATACGCTTGGTGAGGTAATAACCGCAAATGGTGGAAAATGGCTAAAAATAGTAGTTTTGAGGTGGTGGAAATGTCGGATGAAAAGAAAAAATATGTATTTTACAGCATTATTGTTCTTATTATCGTTAGTATTCTTGCCTGCCTTTTCTTATGCAGCGGAGTACAGGATAACGGAGCAGGAGTTGAATCAGTTAGAGAGCAACTTGGCTCAGCTGAAACAACTGAACGAGAAATCACAGAAAGAATTGAGTCTGCTGAAGACCGAACTCGAAATATCCAAGACGGAATTGAACAAGGCGAAGCAGCAGTCGATAATGCTGCAGAGCGAGCTGACTGTATTGAAGAAAACCTCACAGATGCAGACGGACTTATTGCAGGGTGCCAACGCATCCTTGAAAACGTACGCGTCCGAGGAGAAGAAAAAAATGCAGGCAATTAAGAATCAGAGGAATGTAGCCTACGGAGTTGGAGCGGTTTTACTATATGCTTTAGTTAGGAAATAGAATAGATAATTTGATGCCCACTGAGGATGAATTTTCTTGGTGGGTTTATTTTTTTTATTTATATTTTTTCAAAACCGTCAGATTCATTACTTTCTCAAGGCTATTAGGTAGAGGGTCAAAAAACACTCTCGGAAAGAGGTGATAAAGATGGAACACAATTTGAAAATCAGTGTATCCAAGAAGGCAAAATCAGATGGTATTCTTTCTTGCCGTAGTATTAGTGTACGAGAACGTATTCTATGCTTCTTCCTCGGAAGAAAACAGAAACTCACAATTCTTGTACCCGGTGACAACGTGAAAGAAGTTTCCATTTGTACGGTTAAGGAAGGAGGTGCGACATCGTGAGTAAAGTAAGCGAATTATCCATGCTCGTGGATGAACTCAAAAAGTGCGGCGAAACCTTGGTACGTATTTCCGAAGAACTTGCTGATTTGTTCAGCAGTGGAAAGGACGCAATGCAGCCTGTAAAAAAGACTGCTGTTAAGAAGAAAACCAACGAGGAGCCAAAAGCTGAAGTGCCGGAAGAAAAAGCACTCACGTTGGAAGATGTCAGAGCCGTGTGTGCGGATAAATCCCACAAAGGCTATACGGCAGAAGTCAAAGCAATCCTTACAAAGCATGGTGCAGAAAAGCTGTCCGGGATAAATCCAGCAGAATATAAGGCACTGCTTGCTGAAGTGGAGGTACTTGGGAATGCCCAATAAACAGAAGGTGAATTGTACTGTAGGTGCAAGAGAGACCGGTCTGGACCACGCAGTCTTATCAGCATCCTCCAGTCACAGGTGGCTGGAGTGTCCGCCATCGGCATTGCAGTGTGCTAAGGTCGGTGACACCACAAGCGAGTTTGCAATGCAGGGCACCGATGCCCACAGCCTTTGCGAACACAAACTGAAAACAGCACTGGGGCAGAAATCGAAAGATCCAACAGAAAACCTTACTTTCTTCGATGAAGAAATGGCGGACTGCTCGGATATGTATGCCCAGTATGTGATGGAGCAGCTTGCTGTGGCAAAAGAAAAATGCAAAGACCCTATTGTTCTAATTGAACAGCATCTTGATTTTTCCAAATGGGTGCCGCAGGGCTTCGGCACCGGGGACTGCGTGATTGTTGCAGATGAAACGCTGACCGTCATTGATTTTAAGTATGGTGTCGGAATTTTGGTGGATGCAGAAAAGAATCCTCAGATGATGTGCTATGCACTGGGAGCCTTACAACTGTTTGACGGTATCTATGATATTGATTCGGTGACCATGACTATCTTCCAGCCAAGGCGGGATAGTGTCAGCACATACACCATTTCCAAAGAAGAACTTCTGAAATGGGCGGATGAAGTGCTGAGTCCAACAGCACAGCTGGCGGCAAAGGGTGAGGGTGAATACAAAGCCGGAGACCACTGTCAGTTCTGTAAGGTAAAAGCCACCTGCCGCAAGAGAGCCGAATACAACCTTGAACTTGCGCGTTACGATTTTGAGATGCCTTCCACCCTTGAAGATGATGAGATAGAGGCCATTCTTTCAAAAGTTGATGCACTGGTATCTTGGGCAGGCGATATCAAGGAATACGCTTTGCAGCAGGCAGTCAGCGGCAAGGGGTGGAAAGACTGGAAGATTGTCGAAGGACGCTCCAACAGGAAATATGTCAATGAAACCGCTGTGGTGGATACGGTTAAGGATGCCGGATATGACCCATATGAACATAAGGTTCTGGGTATTACGGCAATGACCAAACTGCTCGGCAAGACAAGATTTGAAGAACTGCTCTCCGGCTTTATTGAAAAGCCACAGGGCAAGCCAACCTTAGTACCGATGTCGGACAAGCGTCCGGCTATGAATACAGCAGCAAACGATTTTAAGGAGGACAAATGATATGTCAAAAAATTATACGAACCCTACAAAGGTAATCACAGGAGTAAAAACACGCTGGTCTTATGCAAATGTATGGGATGCGAAATCCATCAACGGCGGCGCACCGAAATTCAGCGTGAGCCTTATCATTCCTAAGGACGATACAGTAACCGTCAATAAAATTAAAGCGGCTATTCAATCTGCTTATGAGGAGGGTCAATCTAAGCTTAAGGGAAGTGGCAAAACTGTGCCTGCTCTTTCCGTACTTAAGACACCAATGAGGGATGGCGATTTGGAACGTCCTGATGATGAAGCCTATGCAAACAGCTACTTCATCAATGCAAACAGTGCAGCTGCTCCGGGCATCGTAGATGCAGACCGCCAGCCTATCATCGACCGCAGTGAGGTATACAGCGGTGTGTATGGCCGTGCCAGCATCAACTTCTATGCCTTCAACTCCAACGGCAATAAGGGCATTGCCTGCGGTCTTAATAATCTCCAAAAGATTAAGGACGGAGAGCCGCTTGGCGGTAAGAGCCGTGCCGAGGATGATTTTGCAACCGATGCAGAGGACGATTTTCTTTCTTAAGCAGATACAGTGACAATCAATGCAGGCGATGGGAAACTGTCTCCTGCAGATATTATGAAAATGTGAGGTAAACAGATGGAATTATATGAATTTGCAAAGCAGTTTGATGTGATTGTGATTTTTGCGGTGCTGTACGGATTCGGTATCGGCAGTTTGGTGTACTGGGTCATGGAGTTTTTGCACTGGTGCTTTAAGAAGTGGAAGCAGCACAGGGAAAAGAAAAAGGCAGCAGTCAAAGAAGATACAGAGGAATAATCAGTAAACAGCGGGCGGCGGAGGTCGATTCTTCGCCGCCTTGCTTATCGTAAGGACGGTGACAATATGGGAAAAATACAAACGCTCTCGATTGATATTGAGAGTTACAGCGATGCGGATTTGCAGAAGTGCGGGGTCTATAAATATGCCCAGTCATCTAACTTTGAAATCCTGCTGTTTGGTGTATCTGTAAACGGCGGTGAGGTCATCGTTTATGATCTGGCACAGGGAGAAGAACTGCCGATGGACATTATTACGGCACTGGCAGATGATACCGTGACAAAATGGGCATTCAATGCGGCTTTCGAGAGGGTCTGTCTTTCGGTATGGCTGCAAAGAAACTATCCGCAGTGCTTTTGCAGTTACAGTATCAATGAGGATACCGTGGGAGATTATCTTGACCCGGCGGCATGGAAATGCTCTTGTGTTTGGTCGGCATATATGGGACTGCCGCTTTCCCTTGCCGGGACCGGCACAGTGCTTGGGCTGGAAGAACAGAAGCTGAAGGAGGGCAAAGACCTCATTCGCTACTTCTGTGTTCCCTGCAAGCCAACCAAGGTCAACGGAGGCAGGACACGCAATCTGCCGGAGCATGATATGAAAAAGTGGAATCTGTTCAAGTTCTATAACAAGCGGGATGTCGAGGTTGAGATGTCCATACAGGACAGGCTGAAAAAATATCCTGTGCCGGATTTTGTGTGGGAGGAATACCATCTCGACCAGGAAATCAATGACCGTGGCATTGCACTTGATATGGACGTGGTGGAGAACGCTATTGCTTTTGATGCAAAATCCAAAGCGGAGCTGGCAGAGAAAATGCAGGGACTGACCGACCTTGATAACCCCAACTCCGTGGTGCAGATGAAGCAGTGGCTTGCGGATAACGGTCTGGAGATGGACAGCCTTGGCAAAAAGGAAGTAGCACAGGCGGTCAAAACGGCACCCAAGGAACTGGCAGAGGTTCTGCTCCTGCGCCAGCAGTTAGCCAAGTCCTCTGTAAAGAAGTATCAGGCAATGCAGAATGCAGTCTGTGAGGACAGCAGGGCGAGAGGAATGTTTCAGTTTTACGGAGCCAACCGTTCCGGGCGATGGGCAGGCAGAATGATACAGCTGCAGAATCTTCCCCGAAACCATATGCCGGATTTGAAACAGGCTCGTGGTCTTGTGGAATCTGGCAATTATGCTGCGATGGAGTTTTTATATGATGATATCCCGGATACTCTGTCGCAGCTCATCCGCACAGCCTTTGTGCCGAGGACCGGGATGAAATTTGTGGTGGCGGACTTCTCTGCCATTGAAGCAAGGGTGCTTTCGTACCTCGCCAAGGAAAGCTGGCGAAGCGAGGTCTTTCAGAATAACGGGGACATCTATTGTGCATCAGCATCTGCCATGTTCGGTGTACCTGTAGAAAAGCACGGCGAGAACGGGCATCTCCGCCAGAAGGGTAAAATCGCAGAATTGGCTCTCGGCTACGGCGGTTCGGTCGGTGCATTGAAAGCGATGGGTGCTTTGGATATGGGACTTGAGAAGGAAGAACTCCAGCCGCTTGTAGATTCGTGGAGAGCTGCCAATCCTAATATCGTGCGTTTCTGGTGGGATGTTGACCGCTGTGTCAAGGATACGGTCAAGAACAGAGTAACCACAGAAACACACGGCATCCACTTTTTCTATCAGAGCGGTATGCTGTTCATTCAGCTGCCAAGCGGCAGACGGCTTTCCTATGTGAAACCGCGCATGGGAGAGAACCGTTTCGGCGGTGAGGCTGTGACCTATGAAGGTATGGGCGGCACAAAGAAATGGGAACGCATCGAAAGCTACGGTCCCAAGTTCGTGGAAAATATCGTGCAGGCAATCAGCAGGGATATTTTGGCTCATTCCATGCGAACGCTGTCGCACTTTTTTGTTTGCGGTCATGTTCATGATGAACTGATTATCGAGTGCAGCATGGGAGTTTCCCTTTATGCTGTGTGTGAACAGATGGGCAGGACTCCGCATTGGATTTCCGGGCTTCTTCTCCGTGCGGATGGATACGAATGCAGCTTCTATAAAAAAGATTAGGAAACCGTCAGATTGCACCTCCTGCCAAGGCTATAAGGTAGGAGGTGCTTTTCTAATGAATGATGAGAATAAAACAGTAACGAAAATTACAGAGCCGGACAGTTTACCTGTCCTTATGAAATCACGCATGACGGAGGAACAGCTGTGCGGTGATTATAAATATTGTATGGCACAGAAAATGACAAAAGCATTGCTTGATAAGGACCTGATTTCTGTGGATGAATTCAACAAAATCAGCGAAAGAAACCGCCAAGCTTTCTCTCCATATTTAGCAGAAATTATGCCTTAAATGACTTGATATATGTCGATTAGTACGGGAATATGTCCATACCGAAAGCGAGGTGAGTTGATGAAAAGGATAACAAAAATTGAAGAAAATAATGCCTTATCGGTTAAGACGAAAACCCGTGTTGCTGCTTATTGCAGAGTGTCCACGGCAAGCGATGAACAGCTTATCAGCCTTGATACGCAGAAAGCACATTATGAGGATTATATCAAATCCAATAGCGAGTGGGAGTACGCAGGGGTATTTTTTGATGAAGGTATTACTGGCACCAAAAAGGAGTGTCGTGACGGTCTGAATTCCCTGATTGATTCCTGCGAAAAAGGTCTTGTGGACTTGGTCATTACAAAGTCCATCAGCCGATTCAGCAGAAATACAACAGACTGTTTGGAACTGGTAAGAAAGCTGATGGCGCTAAATGTGACCGTGATTTTCGAGAAAGAAAATATTAACACGGATACGATGGAAAGTGAATTGATGCTTTCCATATTAAGCAGTCTTGCGGAAAGCGAGTCGGTGTCCATTTCTGAAAACAATAAATGGTCAATACAAAAACGCTTTCAGAATGGCACCTACATTATTTCTTATCCGCCTTATGGTTATGAAAATGCCGGGGGAGAAATGATTGTTGTGCCGGAGCAGGCAGAGGTTGTCAAAAAGATATTTGAAGATACGCTTGCCGGGAAAAGTACCCATGCCGTTGCAAAGGAACTGAATGACAGCGGTGTGAGAAGCAAGAAAGGCGGAAAATGGACTCCCGGAGCCATCAATGCGATTATTCGCAATGAGAAGTTTACGGGAGATGTTATTTTTCAAAAGACCTACACCGACAGTCAGTTTAGCCGCCACACCAATGATGGCGAGTTAAATCAATATTTGTGTGAAAATCATCATGAGCCGATTGTAAGCCATGAGATTTTTGACAAGGCAAATGAGGTCCTGAATCAGCGTGGCAAGGAAAAAGGCAATGGAGAGCGAACCGAACGCTATCAGAATCGTTATGGCTTCTCAGGAAGAATCAAATGCGGAGAGTGCGGCGGAGTCTTTAAAAGAAGAAACCATTATAAGCCGAGCGGAAGTTACATTGCTTGGTGCTGCACCCATCATATCGAGGACAGGCATTCCTGCTCCATGAAGTACATTACGGATGATGGCATAAAGACGGCGTTCCTTACTATGATGAATAAACTGGTATTTGCCCATCAGAGCGTATTAAAGCCGCTTCTTCACAGCCTGCAGAGATTTGATGATAAGGATAGGCTTCTACAGATACAGGAATATGAAACTAAACTGGAAAAGAATATGGAGAAAAGGCAGGTGCTGACGAGCCTTATGGCAGGCGGACTATTAGAGCCAGCACTTTTTAGCAAGGAAAACAATGCTTTGATTTTGGAAGAAAAGCATTTGCAGGAAGAAAAGAAACAAATGATAAATTCCGTCAGCGGTGACAGGACAAAGATTGAAGCCTTGGAGACACTTATAAAATTTGCATCCGGCAGTGAGATGCTGACGGAATATTCGGATGAGATATTCCTTTCCTATGTAGAAGGGATTACAGTGCTTTCCAGAAAAGAAATCGTCTTTGAACTGAAGTGTGGACTGAAATTAAAGGAAAGGTTGGTGGGATAATGGCACATATACCCTACGGATATAAGATTATAAATGGAAAAGCAGAGGTTGATGAAAAACAGGCTGAGGTAGTCATAAAGCTGTTTGATGGCTACATTGCAGGACTTGGATTAAAGCCTGCGGCAGAGAATGCGGGTCTTGATATTTATCATGGCAGTGCAGGCAGAATGCTGCGAAACACGCATTACCTTGGAGATGAATATTATCCTGCCGTCATCGACAGAGAGCGTTTTGACAAGGCAGAAGAAATTAGAATGTCGAGGGCATCCTCTTTGGGCAGGGTCAGAGAATTGCAGGCTGCACCAAAGCCTGTGGCGGATACAAGGTTTACCATGCCGTCTGCTGAGAGAAAATTTGCAGATCCATTTTCACAGGCAGAATATGCTTACAGCTTGATTGAAAGTGAGGTGGCGATGAGTGAATAAGAGTATAACAGTTATCCCAGCACGAAAGCGTGTGGGAAATACAGTAAACAAAGAAGTAAAGCCGAAGCTCAGGGTCGCAGCGTACTGCCGTGTCAGTACCGACAGCGATGAGCAGGCTACCAGTTATGATGCACAGGTGGAGCATTACACCAATTTTATACAGAAAAATGAGGAATGGGAGTTTGCCGGTATATTTGCTGATGATGGTATATCCGGCACCAATACCAAAAAGCGTGAGGAGTTCAACCGCATGATTTCTGAATGTATGGAAGGTCATATTGATATGATCATTACAAAGTCCATCAGCAGATTTGCCCGTAATACCCTTGACTGCCTTCGATATATAAGACAATTAAAGGAAAAGAATATTCCTGTATTTTTTGAGAAGGAAAATATCAACACTATGGATTCCAAGGGCGAGGTTCTGCTGACCATCATGGCCAGCCTTGCACAGCAGGAATCAGAATCCTTAAGCAAGAATGTAAAGATGGGGATGCAATTCCGATTCCAGAATGGCGAGGTGCAGGTCAATCATAATCGATTTATGGGATATACAAAAGACGAAGATGGACATCTCATCATAGAGCCTGCCGAGGCAGAAATCGTCAAACGAATTTATCGTGAATACTTGCAGGGGGCAAGTTTAAAGCAAATCGGAGACGGATTGATGGAGGATGGAATTTTAACGGGTGCAGGAAAACCAAAGTGGCGTCCGGAATCAGTGAAGAAAATTCTGAAAAACGAGAAGTATATCGGTGATGCCCTTCTGCAAAAGACCTATACCGTAGATGTTCTTACCAAAAAGCGAGTAAAAAATAACGGCATCGTTCCACAGTATTATGTAGAGAACAGCCATGAGCCGATTATTCCAAGGGAGCTTTTTATGCAAGTTCAAGAAGAGATGGTTCGAAGAGCAAATCTTCGTGGCCGCAAAGGCGGTAAAAAGCGAGTCTATAGCAGCAAGTATGCTTTATCGAGTATTGTTTACTGCGGACACTGCGGCGATATTTACCGACGGGTACATTGGAATAACAGAGGCTACAAGTCTATTGTTTGGAGATGTGTCAGTCGTTTAGAGGAAAAAGGCTCTGAATGCACTGCTCCTACCATAAACGAGGAAACATTGCAGACAGCAGTGGTCAAGGCTATTAACGAGCTTTTGGCTAACAAAGAACCCTTCCTCTCAACCTTGCAGAAAAACATAGCTACTGTATTTAATGAAGAAAATGATAATGCCACCGATGATATTGATGGCAAATTGGAAGAATTACAACAACAGCTTCTTATCCAAGCAAAATCCAAGAATGACTATGAAGATGTGGCTGATGAAATCTACCACCTTCGAGAATTGAAGCAAAATGCACTTGTTGAAAATGCAGAGCGTGAAGGAAAAAGGCAACGAATCGCTGAAATGACTGATTTCTTTAATGAACAATCCTGTGAGTTAGAGGAATATGATGAGCAGTTAGTAAGGAGGCTTATAGAAAAAGTTACGGTATTTCATGATAAGTTCGCCGTTGAATTCAAATCAGGAGTCGAGATTGATGTAGAAGGGTAATCTTTAGAAAGAGAACAGAAGAATTATATTGGATTTTTAAAGATAATATGATATAATAAAACGACTTGGAGGTGGAAGAATGTATAACTTTTCTTGCTAATTATATGATGCATAATAAGATATTTAAAGAAACGGCTATAGAACCGTTTGTTTTGTTATGCAAATTGCAAGAAAGTTAAGTATTCTACACTCAATAATACATTACAGTAACCTTATGTTATGTATAACAAAAGGTAATAATAGTATTTGTTTTTGAGCCGTAAGAATTTACTTTCTTGCGGCTTTTAATATTTGTAAAAGAAAGGAAGATAAACGTGATAGACAATGATACTATGTCATTCATGACAAAATCCTTGCAGAGTTGGATAACATTATAGAGTAATTAATGCCGAAAACCGACTTTGCTTATAAAATTTTTATAATGTAAAGGAGGAAGAAATATATGTCCTTAATAAATGTTTCAAATCTAACTTTTTCATATGAAGGAAGTTATGACAATATTTTTGAAAATGTAAGTTTTCAGATAGATACAGATTGGAAACTCGGTTTTATTGGAAGAAACGGACGCGGTAAAACTACTTTCTTAAATTTACTGCTTGGCAAATATGCGTATTCCGGCAATATAAGTTCTACAGTTAAGTTTGAGTATTTTCCTTATGATGTGGAAGATAAGAGTCTATATACAATTGAAGTAATGAAGAGTATTTGTACGGAATGTATGGATTGGGAGATTTTTCGTGAAATATCATTGCTTGATGTTCAAGAAGATGCTTTATATCGTCCGTTTAATACATTGTCAAATGGTGAGCAAACAAAGGTCCTTCTTGCAGCTTTATTCCTTACAGCGAGTTGTTTCCTGCTTATTGATGAACCTACAAACCATCTTGACATCGATGCACGTAATGTAGTGCAAAACTATTTGAAACGCAAGAAGGGGTTTATTTTGGTATCTCATGATAGAAGCTTACTTGATCAATGTGTTGACCATATACTATCTATCAATAAAACGAATATCGAAATCCAAAAGGGAAATTTTACTTCTTGGTGGGAGAACAAAACGTTACAAGATAATTTTGAACTGGCAGAAAACAAGAAACTCCTTAAAGAAATAGGAAGGTTGTCTTATGCAGCAAAACGTAGTTCAAACTGGTCAAATAAAGTAGAAAAAAGTAAATATGGAACAACAAATTCTGGTTCAAAACTGGATAAGGGTTATGTTGGACATAAGGCTGCAAAAGCGATGAAACGTGCCAAAAATATTGAGTCAAGACATCAGGAAGCCGTTTTACAAAAATCAGAACTGCTCCACAACATTGAACAATATGATGACTTAAAAATTTCACCACTTGAATTTCACAAAGAGTGCTTAATAGAAGCGAATGATTTATCATTGTCTTATGGAGATAAAGAAGTATGCAGTAATCTTAATTTCAGAGTCAATATTGGTGATAGAGTTGCCATTATCGGAAAAAATGGGAGTGGTAAGTCTAGTATCCTAAAATTGATTAATGGAGATGATATTAAATTTACCGGAAATTTTATGCTAGCAAGTGGACTAAAAATTTCTTATATTTCGCAAGATACTTCATATTTAAAAGGTAATCTATCTGAATTTGCCTATAATAATAAGATCGATGAAACTCTATTTAAAACGATTCTTCGTAAACTGGATTTTAATAGAGAGCAGTTTGATAAGAACATGGTGGATTTTAGTGCTGGCCAGAAAAAGAAAGTACTAATTGCTAAAAGCCTTTGTGAAAGTGCACATTTGTATATATGGGATGAGCCATTGAACTATATTGATATTTTTTCACGTATCCAAATTGAAAAAATGATTTTGGAATATTGTCCTACACTATTGTTTGTGGAGCATGATGATGCTTTTTGCAATAATATTTGTACGAAAAATATTAATTTAGGTTTGTAGAGATTTTGAGTTGCCACAATAACTAAAAGATATTTACATGAAAGGGTGAAGAAATGTTAAAACAAAAAGAATTAATTGCAAACGTTAAGAATCTTACTGAGTCAGATGAACGAATTACAGCTTGTATGATGTATGGATCGTTTACCAAAGGAGAAGGTGACCAATACTCTGATATAGAGTTCTATATATTTTTGAAAGATAGTATAACCTCGAACTTTGATTCATCCAACTGGTTGTTTGACGTAGCTCCGTACTTGATGCTTTATAAAAATGAGTACGGAACAGAGGTAGTTATTTTTGATAATCTTATACGTGGGGAATTTCATTTCCTTTCTGAAAAAGATATGAACATAATCCCCTCGTTTAAAGATTCAGGTTATATTCCTGATACGAAGGCTATGCTTATTTACGATGAAACAGGGCAATTAGAAAATTATTTATCAGAGATAAGTGGTGCAAGACCAAATAGACTTACTGAAGAAAATGCTAATTTTTTGTTGTGTAATTTCTCTAATCTATGGTTGATGGGAATCAACGTTCTAAAAAGAGGAGAATATGCTCGTTCATTAGAACTCTTATCACAACTTCAAAAAAATACACTACAACTTATACGTATGGCAGAAAAAAATGCTGATAATTGGCTAAACATGAGTAAAAACCTTGAAAAAGAAATTAGCCTTGAAAATTATAAAAAATTTGCAAAGACCACTGCTCGATTAGATAAGGTAGAATTATTTGAAGCCTATAAAAATTCTTTGCTATTAGTTATGGATTTGCAAAGTCACCTTATTGAACAATACAACTTAAAAGTTACACATGACATTTTAGAAAGATTGTTGAATTACATTAGTGAATAGGAGAGTAACGTTATTTACAGTATTGGGTACTGAAAATTAACAGCATACCTCAGTTTTTCAAAAAACAGCGAAGCCTATGGATATGTTTCCGTCTACCGATAGTGTAAAAAACGCAGTAGATATGTTTCCGAGAACGGACATAATCAAATGACATTCATTCTATCCTCTCAAGCCACGTTGAGAGTGTTGTCTTGATGACAAGGGTTGAAAAGTAAGAAACTGCAAATGGCTTAAACACTATATTCCCGAGGTTTGGTTGTACTAATTGGTACTTTCAGACCTCGAATTTTTTGCGTTTATGAGGGGCTCCGGGAGTGCGAAAATGAGAGGGTTGAGTTGACAGGTTAAAATCGGGTAGGGTTACGGCGATAGAATGGTTGTAAAAAAACTAATGCAAATCATAAAAAATAGGAATAGTTCAAATAAAGCCACCTAAGAAAGTAGCATCTGTGGGACAGGTGAGTTGGCAGAGCGAGATATGAAGGGATTAAAATATAAAATGGAGCATATCCTGCAGGAAGAAAAAATATATGAGTATAGAAAAAGATTTTGTGATGATGATGCAAGAGTGTATATGTATATTACAAAACCTTCGATGCAAGTGTGTGGAATTATAGATTAAAAAAGAGAATATCGTTGGCTGAGTGAGAAAAAGTATTCATACAATGATGAGGTAGTACAGCGCATCAGAAAATACAGAGTAAAGAATAATTATGATAGGCTTATAAAGACATATCATGAAACTGAAGCATTACCTCTGGAAGATTTAAGAGAAGAATTTGAAGTTTTTTTGCACCACAATTTTGTTATGAACTAGAAAAAAATGAAATGCTAAGAAAATATATAGAAAAGAAATGTGTGATGACCGAGGTGACTATAAATAATGAAATCGATGTAGAAAAGGAAACGAAATATGTCGTGATTATATAAAAAAGAGTAAATGCAACTTTGTGCACTTACTCTTTATAATGTTTATAAATCAGGATTTACTAGCAATGATTACTACTTAAATATAACAACTGCTTTCCCTGCTTGGAGCGTGTTTTTGCCCTCAAGATTGGCATCGGTCATATTTTGAATGCCAATTGGTGCCAAGTAATTATTTACAAAGTGAGAAATTGCTTTATCCTCGAAATATGATTTATCAAATGAGATACCTTCAACATTGTCAATCATACCTATTTTTTGTAAAAATACAGGTATTTTAAATAATGTGTGCATCTGGAAAAAATCATCGAATGCATCAATCATTTTCACAATTGTACCATTAGGATTTTCACTAAAACCTACACCATCAACGGAGCCCAAAAGATAAACCTTACGATCATCTGTTTTATTCTCGTTATGGAGATTAATACGTTTGTAAATATCCTTTGTCTCGTCAGACTTATTCACGCCGTATTGACCAGGGTCGGATGAGTGTATAAGTGATTGGATTAAAACGCGTATATTACCGGATGCATCATTTACAATAAGGTCGAAGCTATGGCAGTTTTCATTGCTGGCATCACGAGTAACAACCGACATTGAATCAAGATCAACATTTGGGTCATATCCAGCCATAGGATCGATATCTTTATGCTCTGGGGTGATAGGGCAACCACAAGCGGTAACAACCTTAGCGAAGGCTTGTTCAGCGCCGTGACCTCTATATTTTGCCTGCATTTGCTGTATTTCTTTTGGCGCAATTAAATTATCGAATATCGGAATGATTTGTTCTTTAGTAAGAGATGTAAAGGTGTTAAGAATATCTAAAAGACCTCTGGCAACAAAATATTTTGTGATTTCTAAAGCAAGAATATTTTTCATAGGAGATAATGAAAGCTGTCTTATGAAAAATGTTGTATTGTGTTTTAATAGATGTTCACGTTCCTCGTTAACCAATCGACGGTTATTGCTATCGGTATAAATATTTGCAAGATATGTAAGGTCCAAGTAAAGGCGTTTATCAGATACACCAACCAAAACTCTTATGTCAGAGATACTATCAGGGTTTAGCAAAATGATTTTCTGAATAGTATTTTCTGGGGTGTCTTGAGATTCCAGCGATTTATACAGTTCAATGAAATTAATTAAATTCGTACAGGCTCCAGAACTGATTTCTTGTCCTTTATAAAGAGGTAGATCTTCTTGAGGTGCGACACAATACCAAAATTCTTCTAATTTGTTCATGCATTTTCCTCCAAACTAAAATAAATATAACTTGATATATGAGAAGACCTATTGTACAATGACACTAGTCACTGTACAAAGGAGGAATATCAAGTGATAAATCTATATATGTTGTGCGCAGATTTGAAAAATTCGCAGTCAAATATGCGACAACAATCCAATAATATTATATATGAAGTGTACACATTTCTCAATAACCCTTCTAAAAAAACACAGATGGTTATTGAAGCATGGAAAGATGAATTTAGTTATGTTTACGGAGATGTTAACTCAAACATTTCTAGTAATAGTAAACTTCATCCCGCTGAGCTTTTTGCAAAATATGGAATAGAGTATTCCGAGGAAAAATGGACTGAAGAAATTCAGCTATTGTTTTTTGCAATTCAAACTTACTTCAGTGTACTTATTAAGAGTATGATGAAGGAAATATTATATACTCAAAGCGACGAAAACAAATATGAGTCAATTATACTTGGAACGTTTGCAAAAGAAGCGGGAATAACAAATTACATTTATGAAGACTGTTATTGCTGGCCTCTTTTCGAAATTTCATCTGGGTTTGCTAAAGTTATGGATTCAATTATGAATTCAATTAGCAGTTACAAAAAGAATATCTCTGTTCAGGATTTTGTTAAAAATAACAATTATGATTATATTAAGCAAATGTACGAGGCAATAATTCCTAAGGAACTGCGACATGCACTTGGAGAATATTATACACCAGATTGGTTGGCAGAATGTACTTTGAGAGAAACGTGTGCACAGAATTATGTGAATGTAAATAATTCTTCATTTATCGATCCTACATGTGGTTCTGGAACATTTGTTTTTAAGACAATTTTGTTAAAGAGGGAATGTGGAGCAAGCTTAGATGAAATCATTAGTTCGGTATATGGATTTGACATAAATCCATTGGCCGTTTTAACAGCAAAGACAAATTATTTGTTATCTATTCTTGACTTATTGAATTCAGAAATACAAGTTAATATTCCGATTTATAATGTTGATGTTGTTAAAATGGGGGATGAGGATGAAGAAATAGAAAACTTAGATTTTCTTGATTCAGATAATCCAGCAGTTGCAATCAAAAATCGTATTTTGCAAGATAGAATCGCGGCAAAGCAATTGAACGAATTTGATGTAATTATTGGTAATCCACCTTGGGTTAATTGGGAATACATGCCGGAAAAATATAGACATGGTTCGCAACACAAGTGGACGGATTATTGCTTATTTAATGCTAAAGGTAGATATTTGAGTTTCTCAAAAGAAGATATTTCTGTTTTAATAACATACATTGTTATAGACCGCTTATTAAAAGATAAGGGTATATTAGGATTTGTAATTCGTCAAGGTGTGTTTAAATCTGCTCAAAACGGAGTTGGTTTCCGAAGATTTAAAATTAAAGATGAATCTGACATTAAGGTTTTGAGGGTAGATGATTTATCCAAAGTAAAAGCATTTGATAATGCGACAAATAGTACTGCTTTATTTTACGCAAGAAAAGGCGAGGCTAATGAGTATCCTGTTCCATATTATTTATGGGAAAAGAGAAACGATTTGAAAAAATATTCTTTCGCGGATTATTCTGATCTACAGGAAGTTATGTGCCAAATGACATTACATGAGCAAGGTGCTATCCCAGCTGTGGAAGATGACAAAACATCGATATGGGTAACTAGTGTAAAGGATAAATTGGATTCAATGTCAAAGATCCTTGGTGCGAATGATTATAGGGCAAGAACTGGCGTGTTTACAGGTGGGGCAAATGCTGTATATTGGCTTAGTATCGAAGCAGAGGAAGGAAATTTCATTGAAGTTATAAATATAGTCGAAAGAGCTAAACGTAAAGTTGAATCGGTTCGTGCAAAACTAGAAAAAGACTATGTATTTCCAATGCTCAAGGGTAGCAATGTAAAAAAATGGAATGTTACCTATGATACCTATTTGCTATGCCCTCATACTATAGAAACAAAAATGTGGCCAGTATCTCAAGAGATAATGAAAGACAATTCTCCTGAAACCTATAATTACTTGATGCAATTTAAGGATGATTTAGACGGTAGAAAAGGATTTGCTGGTTGGGAAAAAGAGATTCAAAAACAGGAATTTCATGCAATACTTCGTATAGGAGACTACACTTTTTCAAAATATAAAGTGATATGGAAGTATATTGCATCTGAATTTGTGTGCGCGGTTATTAGCACTGTTGATGATGAATACTTAGGAAACAAAATGCTTCTTCCAAATGAAAAGATTATGTATGTAAGTTTTGATGATGAAGTTGAAGCGTACTATTTATGTGGTATTCTTAGTTCGACATATGTCGCTGAATGCGTAAAGAGTTATATGAATCCTACTAGTATATCAGCACACGTGTTAAATAAATTAAATATTCCCAATTTTGATGCGAATAATACGGATCATATTGAGATAGCTCGATTGTGTAAAGAAGGCCATGGAAAGAAAGAAAATGATGAATACATTGAGCAAATAGATGTTATTATCGAAAAAATATATTCATTAGTTTAAGAAAGCCTTACTGCTAGAAATGTTTTTAGAGTGCGCCAAGCGTTATGCCGTTTTATTTCATAAAGAGGAGAAATTTGTATGGCGATAAATCGCTCATTTTCGGATTACATTAAAAGAAGATTTGACAACAATTTCTGGACGATTGCTGAAGAAGTCCTTAGGGATAATGCGGACTACGTAGAAGGGCTCTCCTTCAAGCTTGGATGGAGCAGTACGAAGTACCTGCCTATAATGGAAAAATAGGTAATGGTGTAGTTCGTCATATTATGGGGCGCGTAGGCGTTAAAACCGGCGAGTTAATGGCGGTTATCATCACCGCTGAATACGATTTACCCCATCATAAAGAACTGGTAAAAATGTTGCGTGAGGCCGTATCCGGTTTAAAAAGCGTAGTGCAAAACATCAATAAAAAACAGATTTACAAAATGGGGTGTAAATATATTCGGGCAATGCTTTTAAGAATATTTTCCCGGCTCAGCAATAGTAAAAACGGACTTGCAATCCCATCGTTTCAAAGCCGTTGGACATAAGGTACATTCAAATACAACGTAATAGTATTGTACATAAAAATCTCCGTTCTTTATTTGAAATATGCACATAGAGTAAAATACACTAACTAAATTATACACTAATAGGATTTTTCTGCTTGGTCAAGCAGGGAAATCCTATTTTATTTTAAGAAACCAAGGATGCGAAAGTTGAGATTACCTAGAACCGATGAAAACGTACTTTCCATTTTGCTATTGGTACTTTCACAAAACAGTTTTCTTATAGGTAGCTTAGCTTGATGCAAATTGTAATATGGCCAAGATAAGACAATCAATTTCTCAGATTCTTGGACTCAGATTTAGGTTCATTATCGCTATAATAACAATAACGATTAATAAGAATGCCTACTAAGCCGTAGCTTTATTTTTTCAACACCGGTGAGAGGTACTTGATAAATATCCTCTTTTTAAATAGTTGATCATCTAGAGATTGCATTAAACAATACGGAAAATTGTCGCAAATGCTTCTAACAAAAAGCAATAAATTAAAAATATTGCATATATTGACAATAAAAACTTTAATGGTACAATTATTGCAAATAAACACAAAGAAGGTGTATGATATGTCAAAACAAGAAAAAGGACCCGTTGAAATAAATGAAAAGGAGACCATCAGAAATTTTATTGCTACTGCCGGTATGGGGCTTTGTAATAAAGACGAAATACTAGATAAATGTCACGTGGTAAAAGAAAAGATAGATGCCTTAAACTCTGAGTTAGAAGAACTAGAGGAGGCAGTACAAAGATGGGAGACAGGCCCTGATACCCGAGACGCGTATAGACTTGAGGAGGAATATGGTACAGAGGAAGCAATTCTTGCCCGATGTGAAGCGTTAAAAAAAGATTGCGATGAATGGGAAGATTTGCTCGCTCAATTAGAGCCGCTCATAAGTGAATATAAAAACTTCAATAAAACTCTTTGCTTCTCCAATATCCGTGAATTACTTCGTCAGAATCCAGAGGTAAAAATAGGACAGATTGAAAAAGAGGCAAGGCTGCGGTTGGGTTATATGTCACGTCTTGAAAAAGAGGGTAATACATCAGATCCAAGCATGGAGTTTATTGTTTCTGCAGCGAAGCTACTTAAGGTCAGCATCGACACTCTCATAACAGTCGACCTTACAGGACTGACACCTACAGAACAATATATTGTCGAATTCTTCGATAAATTAGAGGCTGATACTTTGCAGGACAAACTTGACTGGAATATAGAATCAGCATTCAATCTTAATAGAATAGATACGGATATAGATGGCTTCGAGATATATGGGCAGCGCAATCATCCGTTGTTTACTGAGGAAACATTCTACGAAGAAACAGACTTCGAATACCCGCAAGAAGTCACTCGAGTTGTTTTTAACTCGAAGGCGTTTGGGCCACATACTCATATCGCTGGGGATTGTTTCAACCTTAGGTTAAAAAACGGAACAACGCTATATCTAATGGACATCGAAAAGAGTGTTTACAGAAAGGGTGACCCTTTTGCCTTTGCTAAAGAAGCTTGGATATATATCCCCAATAAACGTAAACGTCAAATATTGGTGACCACTCAGAGTGGAACACCTGTTGCGCAACTTCTGGAAGCATTATTCTATATAGTGAAAGAGCACATGGAACATCCAAAGGTTAACGAGGATGTTAGGTATGCTATCGATTCGTTTATGAGAGATGACATAGAAGATGATATTTTATTTTAAGGGAGGTACATAAATGTCAAGAACGGTTCCGATTAGAAATACCAAGATTCACAAAAAACCTAGGGTATTCGATGTTACGGTTAATGAGGAGGGGAATATTTTAGAATACCGTATACAAAATATAAAAGGGAACATATCCATTGAAGAGGCAGAAGTAAAAAAGCAAATAAAGGAAGCATTAGCTGAAAGAGCAGTTTAACTTAAGCTACCGAGCAAAAGGATCCGATGTTGAGTTACCTATCGCCGGAGTTAGATTTCATGTATAAAACAGACTTTTTGTCTGTGTGTACATGATGTTTAACTCCGGTTTTTTGTATTTTAAAGCGTATTTGAGCCTAAATAACACACCCAGCGCTTGAAAAAGCCTATATCAAAAGTTTCTGACATTGAGACGAGCACGTATGGATGCGTGCCTATCTGAGTGCCAGACACTCAAATAAAAAATATTCCAATGCCCGAAGTGGTCGACCTTAAGGCGGCGGGATACATCAAGAGTCAAATTCACGGTATAGCCGTGGACTGACCGCTGATGTACCCACCGTACTTTGTTGCGACCATTTTTGGCTACCAGAGTCGGCGTACATCACAATGCCGGCTCTTTTGTGTCCCTGTCGCCACCCACTTCTGGGCGGAAAAGAAAGGCAGGGACTTAAAATGAGAAAGTTCAAGACAGCAGAAAAAAATCGTGTTAACTATGTCTATCACACAGCAGAGGGGGAGAAAATCATTTTAACCCCAGAGGAAGTGGGAGGCGAGTGGATTGCTCATTTGCACGAGGAAGATGACTGGATGTTAGATGCAGAACGTAGAGAGGAGTATCGTATACAACTACGATTTAGTGGTCAAGAGGATTGGCTGCAGCGCAATAGGAACAACCCAGTATCCAGTAAAACCAAAGGTAATCCAAGAATTTCAGATTTGGCGGTTGGAGACAAGAGCTATATGAATAATCCTTTAGATGAACTTCTTAAAAACGTAGATGCTGCTACTTATGAAAACAAAGTAAAACAGGTAAAAGAGGCTATAAAAACTCTACAGCCTCAGCAGCAAGAACTTATACGGAAAAAGTTTTATGATAACCGTACAAACGTGGATATCGCGGCAGAAGAAGGGGTTACTGAGGCGGCAATTCGTAACCGACTTAAAAAAATATATTCCAACCTTTCTAAAAAAATTCAAAAATAGGGGGTTCGAACTTCCTTGTTTTTTCGCTTATACATGAAGGGGACAATAAAAAAACCTTCAGAAAGGAGCGAGAGCTATGGGTCTAAAACACAAGGTAACCATTAACGTGGCTACTTCAGACGGTAGCAACACTACGGTTTTGCGTGGAGCGCAGATGAAACTTCCGACAAGAATTCTAAGATTCTTCTTTGGAGATTTTACGCAGGTGTATCTCTTAAAACCGGGGCAATCTGTAACAACCGTGGACATCAGAGAAGTTAAGGAAGGAGGTGCGGTGTGATGGTGCAAAAAGAAGATTTGCAAGCTTTAGTAGCGATTATTTATATCCTGGCAGAAAACTTACAAACTATTTGTGATAGCCTTCCGAGCGAAACTGCGAAAGAGCCTGAAAAAACTCCTGCTAAAGTTAAAAAAATTAGTTTGGAGGAAGTGCGCGGAAAGCTTGCAGAAATCAGCCAAACTGGGAAAACTGCGGCGGTTCGGGAGCTTATTCAAAAGCATGGCGGCAGCAGACTTTCAGATATTGAGCCGTCTCAATATGCAGCGATTTTAAAGGAGGCAGAGGTACTAGCAAATGCCAAATAGCCACGCAAAGTTATCTCCATCAGGTTCACACCGCTGGCTTCACTGCACACCTTCCGTTCTTCTTGAGAGCGAGTTTGAAGATAAAAATAGTCAAGCAGCACAAGAAGGAACAGCAGCTCATGCTTTGTGTGAACATAAGATTAAAAAGCTACTTCGCAAACGCAGTAAGCGTCCGGTTTCTATTTATGACAGTGATGAAATGGAAGTGTGCTCAGATGGCTACGCTGCATTTGTTATGGAGCAACTGGAGCTTGTAAAGCAAAGCTGCGCTGACCCAATCATGCTAATTGAGCAGAAGGTGGACTTTTCTCATTATGTACCGGGCGGCTTTGGAACAGCAGATTGCCTTATAGTGTCCGATGAAGCTCTGCGGATCATTGATTTTAAGTATGGACGAGGGATCCTTGTGGAGGCAGAGAACAACAGCCAGCTAAAATGTTATGCCTTGGGCGGTTTGAGGCTGTTTGAAGATTTGTATAATTTTAAGACAGTTGTCATGACTATTTTTCAGCCTAGAAGAGATAACGTCAGCTCTTGGAGCATCTCTGTGGCTGAACTTAAGGCTTGGGCAGAAAACGAACTAAAGCCAAAAGCTGAAATGGCTTTAAAAGGTGAAGGCGAGTATGCTTCAGGCGAATGGTGTACGTTCTGTAGGGCGTCTGCTTGTTGTAGGGTAAGGGCAGAGGACAAATTAAAACTTGCACAGGCAGAGTTTAAAATGCCGCATCTTTTAACTGATACTGAAATAGAAGAAATCCTTACTGCTATTCCGGGCATTACCAAGTGGTCTAATGATATTTTAGCCTATGCTACAGAGGCAGCGGTAAATCACGGTAAAGAGTGGGCAGGGTTTAAGGTTGTAGAAGGACGTTCAATACGTAAGTACAGCGATGAAGAAAAAGTTGCTGCAGTAGCAAAAGATAATGGGTATACGGATATTTACCGTAAGGACCTCATTACCTTAACTGAAATGCAAAAACTGATGGGCAAAACCAAGTTCGAAGAGGTGTTAGGCACCCTTATCATCAAAGCACCAGGCAAGCCTACTTTAGTTCCGGTAACGGACAAACGACCCGCCCTAAATGTTACAAACGCAAAAAACGAATTTAACGAAATTACGGAGGATTAAAATTATGGCAAATATGAATAAAACTAAAGTTATTACCGGTATCAACACTCGTTTATCCTACTTTCATGGCTGGGAGCCTGTGAGCATCAATGGCGGTGATCCTAAGTATAGTGTTTCTGTACTAATCCCTAAGACGGATAAAGAAACGGTAGATGCTATCAACAATGCTATTGATGCAGCTATTGAAGAGGGCATTACTAAATTTGGCGGTAAGAAGCCTAATAGAGCTGCAATTAAATTGCCACTAAGAGACGGCGATATAGAGCGTGATGACGATGCCTATAAAGGGCACTATTTCATCAATGCTAATAGCAAGACTGCTCCTCAAATCGTAGATAAAGCGGTTAAGCCTATCTTGGATAGGGATGAAGTATATAGTGGTTGCTACGGCAGAGTTTCTTTAAGCTTTTATGCTTTTAACTCCAACGGCAATAAAGGTGTTGCTTGTGGTCTTGGTAATATCCAAAAGATTAAAGATGGTGATTCTTTAGGCGGCAGACCTACGGCTGTAGATGATTTCACTACGTTAGAAGATAATGACTTCTTGGCGTAAAGGGGGCAGGCTTTATGTTTAGCTACGAATTTCAAAAGCAACTAGTTGTCACAGCAGGAGCAGCTATTATCTATATGGTTACTATATATGCCTTATTGGATTTTACGCATACCGTGCTTAAGGGTATCTACAGATTGGTCAAAAGCGGTGTGGCAAAACTTAAAGGAAAGGGTTATTTAAAATAATACGTAGGCGGCATAAGGGTAACCTTTGCCGCTTTACTTTTTAAGGAGGGTGACGTTATGCAGTGTATAAGTTTAGACCTAGAAACGTATTCTGACATAGATTTACAAAAGTGCGGGGTATATAGGTATGCCGCCTCTCCGAATTTTGAAATCTTGTTATTTGGTTACAGCGTAGACGGCGGTGAAGTGCAGGTCGTTGATTTAGCGATGGGTGAGAAGATACCAGAAGATATTGTTGCGGCACTTAAGGACGATAGTGTTATTAAATGGGCATATAATGCTACTTTTGAGAGAATAGCTCTGTCTATCTATTTTATGGAATGGCTAGAGCCTACAAGCTGGCATTGCACTATGGTTTGGTCGGCAACACTAGGACTACCTTTATCACTTGAAGGTGTGGGGGCAGTGTTGGGTCTTGAGAAACAAAAGCTTAAAGAAGGCAAAAGCCTTATTAAATATTTCTGCTGCCCTTGTTTGCCGACCAAGGCTAACGGAGAACGTACGAGAAATCTTCCAGAGCATGATATGGATAAGTGGCAGCAGTTTAAAGACTATAACTTACGTGATGTAGAAACAGAAATCACCATACAGACAAAACTAGCGAAATTCCCTGTGCCAGAGAGCATCTGGGAAGAATACCACCTTGATCAGGAAATAAATGATCGAGGGATTGGTATAGATTCGGAGTTTGTTGATAATGCCATAAAGCTAGATGAAAAGATTAAAGCTGAACTTAAAATCAAAATGCAGGAGCTTACAAATTTAGAAAATCCTAATTCTGTAAAACAGATTATAGGTTGGCTTGCTACTAACGGCTTAGAAATAGATAACCTTAGTAAAAAGCAGGTAGCTGAGCTTTTAAAAACGGCACATGGGGAACTTAGTGAAGTGCTGCGGCTCAGACAAAAGCTTTCTAAATCATCAGTTAAAAAATATACAGCAATGAAAAATGCCCTCTGTGCAGATAACAGGGTGCATGGAATGTTTCAGTTTTATGGTGCTAATAGAACCGGACGATTTTCAGGTCGTTTAGTGCAACTTCAAAATCTACCCCAAAACCATATGGCAGATTTAAAGCAGGCTAGAGCTTTAGTTAAAGATGGTAATTTTGATGCATTATCTTTGCTCTATGAAGATGTGCCGGATACCTTATCTCAGCTTATCCGAACTGCATTTGTGCCGCAGGGCGATAGAAAGTTTATTGTGGCAGATTTCAGTGCGATAGAGGCGAGAGTAATAGCCTGGCTTGCAGGTGAAGGTTGGCGGCAGAAGGTATTTGCTGAAGGCGGCGATATTTATTGTATGAGTGCAAGTAAGATGTTTAAAGTTCCCGTAAAAAAGCATGGAATAAATGGCCAGCTCAGGCAAAAAGGTAAGATTGCTGAACTAGCCTGCGGGTATGGTGGATCTACAGGTGCTCTTAAGGCAATGGGAGCACTGGAAATGGGACTTAAGGAGGAAGAACTAAAACCGTTAGTGAATGCCTGGCGATTCGCTAATTCTAATATAGTTAGCTTATGGTGGGCGGTAGATAAGGCGGCAAAGGATGCTATTAAAATGCGCATTGCTACAAAAACTCACGGCATTCATTTTTGCTATCAAAGTGGTTTTCTCTTTATTACACTTCCTTCCGGTAGAAAGCTGGCCTACGTTAAACCAAGGATTGGTGAGAGCAGGTTTGGTGGTGAGTCTATTACCTATGAGGGGATTGGCGTGACAAAGAAATGGGAGAGACTAGAAAGCTATGGACCAAAGCTTTGCGAAAATATAACGCAGGCTATTGCCAGGGATCTACTTGTATTTGCCATGCTGACTTTAAAAAACTGCGCAATTGTCGCTCATGTTCATGATGAAATTGTTATTGAGGCAGATAAAAGAATGTCGCTAACTACAATTTGTGAGCAGATGGGAAGAATTCCGCCTTGGGCTAAAGGCTTACTTTTAATGGCAGATGGTTATGAATGTGATTTTTATAAAAAAGATTAAATTTTGAGGGTTCGATTTCGTAGAATTTTTCGCTTATGGTTAGAAGGTTAAACCTTCTAATCATATTTTTTTAGGAGGAATTCAAAATGAAAGACTTAATTAAAATCAGCTTTGATGGAGGGCAGTTAACCGTAAGCGGCAGGGAGCTACACAGGGCCTTGCAGGTGAAAACGGCTTACAAGGATTGGTTTCCTAGGATGCGCGAGTATGGGTTTGTAGAAAATACAGACTTTAGCTCATTTTTGAGCGAAAGTACAGGTGGCAGACCCTCTAACGATCACAAGTTATCTATAGCTATGGCGAAGGAATTATGTATGCTGCAACGCAGTGCTATTGGCAGGGATTTTCGCCAATATTTTATTAAAGTTGAGGAGAACTGGAATTCGCCAGAAGCCATAATAGCAAGAGCCTTAAGTATTGCAAACCAAAGACTGGAGATGATGAAGAGTCAAAACCTTAGTCTTGAACGTATGGTAGCAGTGCAAAATCAGCAAATTAGTGAGATGCAACCAAAGGTTAGTTATTATGACCTTGTCTTGAACTGCAAGGATCTAGTGCCTATTTCCGTTATCGCTAAGGACTACGGCTGGAGCGCTAAGAGAATGAACAATTACCTTTGTGAAAATAATGTTCAGTTTAAACAGGGTAAGATTTGGCTTTTATACCAGAAATATGCCGAAAGAGGATATACCAGCACTAAGACTTTTAATACTCTTGGCAATGACGGTGCATATCACAATCACGTTCATACCTATTGGACCCAGGCAGGAAGGTTATTTATCTATGACCTGCTAAAAGCTGACGGTATTATTCCTTTAATTGAACAGGAGGACTAGATAATGGCAATCAGCAAGTTTAACAGCGAAGGCTATAAAGATATGACAAGTTACGAGGCACTTTCTAAAGTGGCAAGAGAGGAGACAGTATCTTCCTATATGCCGCTAGTTTATATCTGCTCTCCTTATGCAGGAAATGTAGAAGTTAACGTCCCTAGAGCCAAGAAATATAGCCGATTTGCAATAGAAAAGAACTGCATACCTTTGACTCCGCATCTGTTATATACACAGTTTATGGACGATAACAATCCAAGTGAGCGAAGCTTGGCAAGGCATATAAACTACGTTCTTTTGGGTAAAAGCGAAGAGTTGTGGGTGTTTGGCAGTAGCATTTCCTCTGGCATGGAGCATGAGATACGTCTTGCTAAAAAACGCGGCATGAAAATCAAATATTTTAGTGAAGAGCTGCAGGAGGTAGCGAAAGTATGAACTTTACCTTATATACAGCAGATTGCATTGGTAATCTGAAAAATTGTATTTATACCAATAAAATAGCAATAAAAGACAAAGAAACTCTTATTGCGGCAGTGAAAAAAGACCATGTTATGGCGTCGTATAAAGAAAGCTACCGCAGTAAAGCTAATTTTATAAATTCGGACGTTGTTCCTATGGATTGTGATAACGATCACTCAGATAGTCCTAAAGACTGGGTGACATCCGTTGATGTGGCTATGGCATTCGATGGTGTTAGCTTTGCTATTGTATATTCTCGCAATAACATGAAAGTTAAAGGAAATAAGAGTGCAAGACCAAGGTTTCATATTTATTTTCCTGTGGAGGTTATTACTGATCGCGCAAAATATACAGAAATAAAACAAAAGATAGCAGCGGCATTTCCTTATTTTGATGGTAGTGCTTTGGATTCAGCAAGGTTTTTGTTTGGGACTGAAGAGCCGGAAGTAGAAATTTATGACGGCAGCACATTAATTACTGATTACCTAGAGGGACTCGCGTTTTCAAACTGGGATAAAGAACTTGAAAAAGTGCCGGAAGGAAAGCGTAACAGCACGATGAGTCATCTTGCAGGTAAGATCATCAAAAGATATGGCAATACGTCCGAGGCCCATGAGATATTTATGCAGGCCGCAGAAAAATGTAATCCGCCGTTAGACGAAAATGAGTTGAGCACTATTTGGCGTAGTGCCACTAGGTTTGGCAGTTTGGTTTCAGAGCAAAAAGGATATATCGCCCCGGAACAATATAATGCTGATTTACGTTTTAAACCTTTGGATTACTCAGACGTTGGGCAGGCAACAGTGATGAAAAAGGAATACGGCGATAAATTAAGATATTCTCCGCAGACCGATTACATCGTCTATAACGGCAGCTTTTGGGAGGAGTCAAAGCCAAAGGCTCAAGCTATTTCTCAGGTGCTAACAGATAAACAGCTCGAAGAGGCTGAAAGTGAGATGAAGCGTATAAGGCAAGAATTAGCTAAGAGCGGAGCAATGGAGCTTTTAGCTACGATGGGACCCAAGAAAGCAGTAACACTCTTTTCTAAGGAGCAGTCGCGTGCCTATGAGTTATACGAGGAGGCTGCCGCCTATAGAAATTATGCCTTAAAACGCAGGGAGTCGAAGAATATCACATCCTGCCTTAAAGAGGCTCGTCCTATGCTAGAAATTAACCAAAGAATTTTAGATGCGGATGAATTTCTTTTAAACACGCCACTAGGAACATATGATCTGCGAGTGGGTTTAGAAAAGCCGCGCGAGCATAAAGCGGAAGACTATATAACCAAACAGACAACAGTAGAACCCGGAGAAGAGGGCAAGGATCTTTGGCTTAAGGCTCTAGATATATTCTTTTGTGAGGATATGGAGCTAATTAATTATGTTCAAAGTATTGTAGGACTGGCTGCTATTGGAAAAGTTTATGTGGAGGCTCTCATCATAGCTTACGGTGAAGGAAGAAACGGTAAATCTACCTTCTGGAATGTGGTATCTAGAGTGCTTGGCTCTTATAGCGGTAATATCTCCGCGGATATGCTAACGGTTGGTTGCAGACGCAATGTCAAGCCTGAGTTGGCCGAAGCAAAGGGCAAAAGACTATTGATTGCCGCAGAACTTGAGGAAGGGATGCGCCTTAATACATCAAATGTAAAACAGCTTTGCTCCACGGATGAAATCTATGCAGAGAAGAAATATAAGGACCCTTTTAGTTATATTCCCACCCATACTTTGGTGCTTTATACCAATCACCTGCCACGGGTGGGGGCAATTGATGCCGGTACTTGGCGCCGGCTGATAGTTATTCCTTTTGATGCCAAGATTGAAGGCAGTACAGATATAAAAAACTATGCTGATTTTCTTTATGAAAAGGCAGGCAGTGCCATTTTGGCGTGGGTTATAGAAGGAGCACAGATGGCGATTACCTCAGAGTACAAAATCAGTAACCCAGCAAGGGTGGATAATGCTATTAAAACTTATAGAGAAAATAATGACTGGCTCGGTCATTTTCTAAGTGAATGCTGCGAGGTCGGTGATGGTCATATGGCTAAATCCGGTGAAACGTATAACAACTATCGGAGTTATTGTATGCAGTCAGGAGAGTTTATACGCAGCGCGGCAGATTTTTATATGGCACTGGACTCTAACGGTTTTGAGCGCAAAAAGACTAAAAAAGGAATCGTGATTCGTGGTTTAAGTCTGAAATCGGAGTTCTTGGGTGCAGGGCAGTAAAACCGCCGAAACGCAGTCTGGCAGAGCGTTTGAATGGTGTGGGTGCAGGCAGGGGCAGGGTATTCCCATAACTATATATATAGATATATTTTTATCTCTTATACATAGTTCTATATAGACCCTTCACCTCACTGCACCTTTTTAAAAATAGATCTTGATGGAGGGCATAATAATGCGTGAAATAGAGATAGAAGAGTACCTTGTGAAAGAAGCAAAAAAAAGGCACGGACTTTGTTTAAAGTTCATATGTCCTAGCATGGACGGAGTGCCAGATAGAATATTACTTTTGCCGGGAGGGAAAATTGCATTTGTTGAATTAAAGGCACCGGGTAAAAAGCCGAGAGCTTTACAAATAAAAAGAATGAAACAAATAGCGAAGTTAGGTTTTAAGTGCTTAGTGGTAGATAGCAAAGAACTTGCACAAACCACGCTTGACGAGATTGGAGGTGATGCCTTGTGAAGTTCATACCGCACAAATATCAAAAGTATGCCGTTCAACATATTTTAGAGCATAAAGCTGCTGCTTTGTTTTTGGATATGGGCTTAGGTTAGGAAAAACGGCTATTACTTTAACGGCTATCTCAGAACTGATGTATGACCGGTTTGAAGTAGAAAAGGTGCTTGTTATAGCGCCGCTTAGGGTAGCTAGAGATACTTGGCCGGCAGAAATAAAAAAATGGAAGCAACTACGAAACCTTAGATATTCTGTAGTAATGGGTAGCGAAGCTGAAAGGTTGCGTGCTTTGAAGGTTGAAGCAGATATTTATCTTATCAACCGCGAAAATGTAGACTGGCTTATAAATAAAAGCGGTATATACTTTGATTTTGACATGGTGGTTATCGATGAACTTTCCAGCTTTAAGGCTGCAAGCAGTAAAAGATTTAAAAGTTTTTTAAAAATAAGACCTAGGGTCAAAAGAATTGTAGGTCTTACTGGGACTCCTAGTTCTAATGGTCTTATGGACCTGTGGGCAGAGTTTAGGCTGCTTGACTTAGGGCAGAGATTGGGAAGGTACATTACAGGTTTTAGAAACACCTTCTTCGTGCCGGATAAACGCAATCAACAGAGCATATTCTCCTACAAACCTAAAGAAGGAGTTGAAAAAGATATTTATAAGCTTATCGCTGATATCACCATTTCCATGAAATCGGAGGATTATCTAGATATGCCAAAATGCCTAATGAATAAAGTAGTTGTAACACTCTCTGACAAAGAGCGTGAAATGTATGACAAGCTTAAAGCGGAGATGGTGCTGGCCATAGGAGAAACTGAAATAGATGCTGTGAATGCCGCAGCACTTTCTAATAAGCTTTTACAAATGGCTAATGGTGCAGTTTATGATGAAAACGGTAAACCAATAGTAATTCATGATCGTAAGCTGGATGCCTTGGAGGATTTACTTGAAGGTGCTAATGGCAAACCGGTTTTAATTGCCTATTGGTTTAAACATGACCTAGAGAGAATTAAAAAACGTTTTAAGGTTCGTGAACTAAAAGAGAGCAAGGATATAGATGATTGGAACGAAGAAAAAATACCTGTTGCGGTTATCCACCCAGCATCAGCCGGTCATGGTTTAAACTTGCAGGCAGGCGGCTCAACGCTCATCTGGTTTGGTTTAACCTGGAGTCTAGAATTGTATCAACAAACCAATGCTAGGCTGTGCAGGCAAGGTCAGAAACGTAGCGTTATAATTCACCATATTGTCTGTAAGGACACGATTGATAATAACGTGACACTTGCCTTGGAGTGCAAGGAAAAGACGCAGGAGGAGCTAATAAAAGCTGTTAAAGCTAACTTGGAGGTGAGGCATTGTGCTAAGAGCGTATGAAAAACTAGCCAATGAAATAGTTTTGCAAGCGGTAAAGGATTATCGAAACGCAAATAAAAAGCTTGCAAGAGGCAGAAATAACTCTGAGGCTAAGGCTTTGAAGAAGGAGTGTTTAAGATTTTTTCATTCCGATTGGTTTGGAATTTTGACAGAGCTTAATGCTGAATTTTTAATTAGCGAACTAGATGAGGAGGTTAATCGTGTTAGTTAAAGAATATTTACGACAAGCCTACTTTTTAGATCAGAGAATAAAGGCTGATATGATGGAATGTGAAGAGCTGCGAAAAATGGCTGAGAGTATTTCAAGTCCAGGCTTCGAGGAGCATTATAATGCCAGTCGGAATACCGATGCCCCTTATAATCATACCCTTGAAAAGCTGTGGAAGATGGAAGAACGAGTAATGGTTGAATTGGCACAGATGGTTAATTTAAAGAATCAAATACAGGAACTGGTTAGGCAAGTGGACAAGCCTGAGGAGCAGACTGTTTTAAGGTACAGATACATCCACAACTATACCTGGCCAAGGATTGGAGAACTTCTTAATGCTGACCCGGTTACTGTACAAAGGTGGCATAACAAGGCGATAAGTAAAATAAAGCTGCCGGAAAATGCGATAAATTTAAAAGTTGCAATGGTTTGCAATGGTTTGCAATGGTCGTAGTTGTGATATAGTATAATCAGCAAAGAAAAATAGAACGAGAGCCTTGTTGGTCACGATACCAACAGGGCTTTTATTATGCCTAAATTTAAGGAGAAAGCAATGCCTAGAAAGCCTAAAAGACCATGTTCTTTTCCAGGCTGTCCAAAGCTTACTGAGGGCAGGTTTTGCGAAGAACATGAAAAAGAAGAAAATAAACGCTACGAAAGATACGACAGAAACCCTGCAACCAAGCGTAGGTACGGCAGAGCGTGGAAAAGAATCCGTGACAGCTATGCTGCGGAGCATCCAGTGTGTGAGCAGTGCATGGCTGTTGGAAGGTATGTTAAGACCGCAGAGATTCATCACAAGCTGCCATTAGCTGAAGGCGGTACGCATGACCGAAGAAACCTTATTGCTTTATGCAAAGAGTGCCATGCAAGGATTCATGCAGAGCGTGGAGATAGATGGCATAAAAAAAGAGCCGCTCGGTATGACGAGCGACTCTGATTTGTTCCATTAGTTGATAGGGATGATGCCTCGAGTGTTCTTCTCAAAGGACCATTGGACTTGCCAAGTGCTGCCATCAATTTGGTCTAGGAGAATAAAATTATACATATTTTGGGTGGGGTGAAGAGAAAAGCGTCCTACAGTTTTTCCGTTGTCTGAGGACAAATCAACCTGGTTTAGTGGAACGACAACCCGGGGAGCATCGTCCGTGACGGAGAACTGCACTTGCCAGATTTTTCCATTTCGGGTGTCTAGTTTTAACAAGTTATAGATATTCTGTGTGCTATAAATCTCAAATACCTTACCGGTATTTTGAGAGTATAAAGTTGATGCATTGTTCATGCAGGATGTGTTTGCAAATGCTAACAAAAGAAGCAATACGGTTATTGCAACGAGTGAGAGGAGCCTGCTTTGTCTTTTTACCATAAGCTTATTCCTTTCTAACAGAAGCAATGTTTGCAAATCATTGAGTATCCATGAGTACTTAAAAGGTAAATAAAAACACCTTAAATAATGGGAAGTACTAGTCGTTTATCTGCGTCAAAGGACCATTGAATTTGCCAAGTTTTGCCATTAATTTGGTCTAAGAGAATAAAAGTATACATATTTTGAGTGGGATGAAGAGCGAATCTTCCAGTAGTACTATCATTGTCTGGGGATAAGTTAACGCTATTTAAAATAGTGGTAAACCTTGATTCATCTTTATTTGAAAATTGCACTTGCCACATCTTCCCACTACGTGTGTCGAGCTCAATAAAGTTATACATATTAGCAGTGCTATATAACTTAAAGTTTGAGGTAGAAGATTCTTCTGCAAAAGATATGTTTGCAAAGGAAAATAAAAGCAAGAAAAACATTATTGTGAAGGTGGTTCGTTTAAAAGTTTTTTTAAACATGGTGACACTCCTTTCAAAAATCATCAGTTCAAATCTATTTCGGACTTTGGTTAGAAAATATATCTAACTTAAATATAGTATGAAAAGTTTAAAAAATCAAGTAAAAAAGGTGCAGGTAGGGGGAGGTCAAATCTCAAAACCCTGTAAAGGGAGGCACGGGCGTGGGGTCTTACGCAAAAAAACGCGAAAGTTTAAGGGGGATTACCCCCGTGATTTAAGGAGGTAGTAGAAAATTGGGTAAAAGAGGACCTAGTCCGGGTACGGGAGGACGTCCCAGCAAGCCTTTGGCAGATAAGATTGCTGAAGGAAATCCGGGTAAACGACCTCTTAAGGTTATGGAGTTTAAAGATTTACCGGATATGCAGGGCGAAGAAATGCCTAAGCCTAGCGAGATGCTCTCAGCCACGCAAAAGGATGGACGAGTTTTGCAGGCAAAAGAAATATATGAGCAAACCTGGGATTGGCTTAATAAACGCGGATGCGTTGCTTACATATCTCCGCAAACGCTGGAGAGGTATGCGATGGCTGCCGCCAGATGGAAACATTGTGAAGAAATAATAACGGCAACGGGTTATTTAGCAAAACATCCAACTACGGGAGGGGCAATGACATCACCGTATGTCAGTATTGGACAGAATTATTTATCTCAGGCTAACAGGTTGTGGAATGAGATATTTGCCGTTATTCGTGAAAACACGGCAACAGAATATTCCGGGCCAACTAATCAGAATGATTTTATGGAGCAGCTTTTACGCTCGAGGGAGAAACGAAAATGACCAATGAAGAACTATTGCACCTTAGGATGTTTAGAAATACCTTAAGAAATCATAAGGATAAACTGACTCGCCAACAGTTATGTACTTTGAAAGGGTTAGCTAAGGCCGGCAATCTGATGGGAGCGTATAAAGGCCTTAAAAAAATATTGGAAAGGAAGGCAAGCTAGTGGATAAGAAAACTACAGAAATGAAACTTGTGCCAATAGATAAATTGGTGCCTTATGTAAATAATGCAAGAACTCACTCCCAAGGGCAGATAACGAAACTTCGTTCAAGCCTAAGGGAGTTTGGTTTTGTTAACCCTGTAATCATCGACAGCAATTGCGGTATTATAGCCGGCCATGGGCGGGTGCTTGCTGCCAAAGAAGAAGGAATTGCTGAAGTACCTTGCGTCTTGGTTGATTACTTAACCGAGGCACAGAAGAAAGCCTACATCATAGCAGATAACCGTTTTGCTATGGACGCAGGCTGGGATGAAGAACTTTTGAAAATTGAAATCGAATCCTTGCAGGGTGCAGAGTTTGATGTTTCCCTAACCGGCTTTGAGCCTGCTGAACTAGATAAACTTTTTAATACCGGTGATGATGTTAAGGATGATGACTTTGATGTCGATGAAGAATTGAAAAAGCCGACTTTTTCTAAGCTTGGCGATATTTGGACATTAGGCAAGCACAAAGTTATCTGTGGTGATTCTACAGACCCGGCTACTTTTGAAAAGCTGCTGGGAGAAACCAAGGCAAACCTTGTATGTACCGATGCCCCATATTTTGTAGAACTGAAAAATAAGTCAGGCACGATTGCAAATGACAATTTGAATGATAAGCAGGGATATGAATTCCTTTTGAAGGTATTTACAAACTTCAAAAATGCTATGGCACTGGATGCATCAATCTATGAATTCTATGCAACCATGAAAACCCGTGTGTTTTATGATGCGTTTGAAGATGCTGGATTTAAAGTCGGTGCAGGTCTGATTTGGAAAAAGCCAAGGGCACCATTTATGCGCACCGATTGGAAGTTTAATATGGAGCCAATTATATGGGGCTGGCGAAAAGACGGCAAACATATCTGGTATGGAGATCAGAAACAGACAGCCGTCTTTGAATTCGATGGAATAAAGGATTCTGAAAAAGATGGATGTGGGCATCCGTCAAGTAAGCCTGTTCCGATGATAGCGTATCTGATTAAACAATGTACACAGTCAAATGGCATTGTGCTGGATGGTTTTCTCGGCAGTGCATCTACCTTGATGGCTTGTGAACAGATGGATAGAATTTGTTATGGTGTAGAATTGGAACAAAAATTTGTAGATGTGGCTGTGAAAAGATATGCTCAATTCAGAAATGGACAGACAGAAGATATTTCCGTTCTTCGTGACGGCAAGACTATCCGATTTGATGATTTGGAGGTTGAACCAGAAACGGAGGCAAAAAATGAGTAATGTTGTTTACAGCTTTGATGGCAGCGTGGGGTATGGTAAATTGCCGAATGGAATGGTATTCCGATTCGATCGAGATGCCTTTCATAAAATCAGTAATGTAAAATGGTATGCAAGCTGTGAAAGTGGAAGATTCTATATTATAGATTGCCGTGGCAGAAAACTGCACAGTTATTTATTGAATTGCTTGAAAGGATATGAGGTTGACCATATTAGTCTTGATACTTTAGATAATTGTTCAAGTAATCTTCGCATATGCACACATCAGCAGAACCAGATGAATCAGCCGATTCAGAAAAATAATACTTCGGGAGTAAGTGGAGTAAGCTGGTATGCACCAAGAAAGAAATTCAGGGCAAGAATAAAAGTAAACCAGAAAGAAATCCATCTTGGTTATTTTGATACATTTGATGATGCTGTGAAAGCGAGAAATATTGGGATGCGATGTATGTTCGGTGCTTATGGCCGTTATGATAACGTGGGAAAAATACCGCTTTGGATAGAAAAGCTGGTAGCAGAAAAATGCATTCGTTTTGTGGAGTTGTCACAGAACAGTGCATTTTTTGATTTCTGGGCTTTGGAGGTGGCTGCCAATGCGTAAATTAACATTAGGCAGTCTTTTTGATGGCTCAGGAGGTTTTGCTTTAGGTGGTATATTGTCCGGCATCAATCCTATATGGGCATCAGAAATTGAGCCGTTCCCTATTAGGGTAACTTCAAAACGGTTGCCAAGCGTACAGCATTTAGGCGATATTAATCAAATAGATGGGGCGAAAATTACCCCCTTGGATATTATTACCTTCGGCTCACCCTGTACCGATATGAGCCTTGCCGGAAGAAGGGCAGGACTGGTTGGCAGTCAGTCGGTACTGTTTTACCAAGCAATAAGAATTATTAAAGAAATGAGGAATGCAACAGATGGAAAATATCCAAGATACATCGTGTGGGAAAACGTCCCCGGAGCGTTCTCTTCAAATAAAGGGGAGGACTTCAAAGCAGTGCTTGAAGCCATCTGCAAAATCAAAACCGAAGATGCTGTTATTCCTGAACTTAAAAAAGGCAAATGGAGTAATGCAGGAAATATCGTGGCAGAGGAATTCTCCCTTGCCTGGCGAGTTCTCGATGCCCAATATTGGGGAGTCCCCCAGCGCAGAAGACGCATCTATCTTGTCGCAGATTTTGCAGGCAGGAGTGCAGGCGAAATACTATTTGAGTCAGAAGGCTTGTCTGGGTATTCTAAGACGGGCCGCTGTTCGTGGCAAAAAATTGCCGGAGGTACTGAGGGTTGCACTGGAGAAACAGGCACAATCTGCTTAAATGATCAAGGTGGAGAGCGGATGGATGTAACAGAAGATAAAACCTCTACGCTTCGTGCTCAGTCAAATCATCCACCATTGGTGTTTGAAAACCACTCGCAGGATTCAAGGTTTGTAGGACCGCTTGATAAAGCACAGACTGTGCTTGCGACTTTTGGCACTGGTGGTAACAATCAGCCGTTTGTAATGGAAACACCTAAAACACTGAAAATCCGCAGTGGCTGTGAAGGCGGCGGTAAAGGTGCTTTGGTACAGGAAAATCTTTCAGCCACGCTAGGGTGCAATAATGACCAGACGGTATTTGTGCCAAAGGTCTATGGTATCTGCTCTAAGGACAGTAATTCTATGAAGTCGGATAATCCAAGTAGTGGATTTTATGAGGCAGATTCCTCAAGAACTCTTGACGGCAATGGTGGTAATCCTGCCTGCAATCAAGGTGGCATGGCTGTTGTGGAAAATGTAAAAGCCTTTCACGTAAATCAAAGAGATGAGGTAATAGACCTTAAAGAAAAATCCGGTGCTTTAATGGCACGGCAAAGCAATCAGATGCAGACTTTTGTTTTGCAAGGCTCTATGATTGGCAGGAAGGATGAAAACGGACCTCAAGGTGATGGAGTGAATGAAGATGTGAGTTTTACTTTAAACACAGTAGATAAACACGCAGTGGCATACGGCATTGACCGTGCAGCCTTCAATCAAGGCGAGAATGCCAAGTTTGGATTTACAGTGGAAAAAGAAATAGAACCTACTATTGTTGCTAAAGGACCTGGGGCAGTTGCTGCTCCAACCTATACAAGCAGTAAAGCTTCTTTCTTTACGTCTGCTGAAAAAGAGGTTGCAAATACCTTAGTTGCCACGGATTATAAAGACCCGCCTTTGATTAATGATGAAGAAGGCAATGCCTACATAGTAAGAAGATTAACACCTACAGAATGTGCAAGGCTGCAGGGATTTCCAGACTGGTGGTGCAGCGACCTTGGTAATAATGAACCAAGTGATGCTGATATTCTCTTTTGGACTGAGGTGTTTGAAACACACCGAAGAATAATAGGAACAGCTAAAAAGCCTAAGAGCAGGAATCAGATTATTAAATGGCTTAAAAATCCACATTCGGATTCAGCAGAATATAAGATGTGGGGTAATGGCGTGGCACTACCATGCGTATGTTTTGTTTTGGCTGGTATCGTTTGGGCGCAGCAAGACTAAAAGTATACTAGATACTAGGCTTAAATGACTTGATAATAAGTACATTTAGAGCGAATATGTACCTACCAAAACAAAAGGAGGCAATTAGCATGAATGTACATTTCGAAGTCGAAAACAGAAAAGAATTAGTAAAAGCCTTGGAGGAGCTTACCTTAGAGAAAGCAAAATACCTTGGTGTTCCAAGCTGTGCTTACCAAATTGGCAGTTTAACCTTAAGCAAGAACAGCAGCCTAAGCTGGGGAGAAGAAGTAAACGAAACAGCGATGGAAAGACTGCTTGTAGCCCTTGAAGAAAAAGGGTTTGTTACCAAAGAAGGAATTTTAGCAGAAAAGATGTTGAAAAATATGGCGGCGGCTGAAAAGGCTGATGAACCTGCGAATGCAGAAACCGAGCCTGAAATGCTTGATGTAAACATTTCACTGCCAAAAGATATTTTTACACCCGAAACTTGGGAAAACCTCAATAACCTTTTAGCAGCTAAGGGAAAACTTATTCAAAAGGCATTAGACCTCGAAGAATTGCCTGAGGTGATTGAAGAAGAAGATAGGATAACCTTCCCCTGGTTTAAAATTAAACCGTCAGATAACAGCTTGCTTGAAGCCTACAGTAAATTTGTATGTGCCTTGGCAAAGCTTGCCAGAGAGCAAAAACGGGTAAATCCTAAAGAAAAAGAAGTGGAAAATGAAAAATATGCTTTTAGATGTTTCCTCTTACGATTAGGGTTTATCGGCAAAGAATACAAAGAGGTCAGAAAGACCTTGCTTAAGAATTTTACAGGCTCATCAGCTTTCAAAGGGGGTGTCGACCATGCGGTTTCCAAATAGAGAAACAGTTGAAAGAGTACGCAATGAATATCCAAAAGGAACTAGGGTTGAACTAGTGAAGATGGATGACTGCCAAGCACCCCCAATTGGAACAAAAGGCACGGTCTTAGGAGTTGATGATATCGCCAGCATTATGGTAGCTTGGGATAACGGTTCGGGACTTAATGTAGCCTATGGTGAAGACATTTGCCGTAAGATTGGAGGCGGTAAATGATGTGTGAAATTGTAAAAAAGCAAATTCTAGCTATTCGCGACACCGGTCGCACCAATATGTTTGATGTAAATATGGTGCAGTACCTTGCCAACGAATATGGCTACTACGAATTGGTAATGTATTTAGAAGAGCATCGTAAAGAATATGTTAGATTCCTCCTTACGGGAGAGCAGTAAAGTATACAGTTTTAATTACATAAATAGCTTGCTATTATGTGCGTTTAGAGCGAATATACACATACCGAAAGGTAAACTAAACGAAAGCGGAGGATGAAGATGATGTGGAAAACAGGAGCAATGCTGATTAAAGGTAAAGTTTACAAATACCAAGTAAAAGTTTATGAGGTAGGCAGTGAGTTTGGTATTGATGGCGGTAAGATTTCTAAAGCTTGGATAAGCCTAGATGGCAAAGCGGTGGTAAATTACGATAGAGGCTGGGACATAGAGCCAGTGGATGAAGGCGCTGAAATTGCCCTGGCAATACTGATTAAAGAACACAACTAAATAAAATTTTAAAAGAACGGTCCCGTAAGGGGATGTTACTCGTACAGTCGCTATAAGGCGGCTATTTTTATTTGTAAAGGTGGTGATGATATTTGAAAAAACTAAAACGGTATAAGGCAACCAAATTTAAGGCAAAAGGCTCTGTGTATGATAAAGACGCTGCTGATTATGCCGTAGGCTTTATCGAATGTCTTTGCCATACCAAGGGAACCTGGGCAGGAAAGCCATTTGAACTGATTGATTGGCAGGAGCAGATTATACGGGATGTATTTGGAACGATAAAACTTAACGGCTATAGGCAGTTCAATACCGCTTATATTGAAATACCAAAGAAACAAGGCAAGTCGGAATTGGCGGCTGCCGTAGCACTTCTGCTTTGCTGTGGTGATAGGGAGGAACGTGCCGAGGTTTACGGCTGTGCTGCTGACAGGCAGCAAGCGACTATCGTGTTTGATGTTGCGGCAGATATGGTGCGAATGTGTCCGGCTCTTAATAAAAGGGTGAAAATATTAGTCTCGCAAAAAAGAATAATCTATCTGCCTACGAACAGCTTTTATCAAGTTCTGTCGGCTGAGGCTTATTCCAAGCATGGATTTAACATTCATGGGGTTGTCTTTGATGAACTGCACACCCAGCCGAATCGCAAACTCTTTGATGTTATGACCAAAGGCTCAGGCGATGCTCGTATGCAGCCTTTATATTTCTTAATTACTACAGCAGGTACTGATACCAATAGCATCTGCTATGAAACCCACCAAAAGGCTAAGGATATATTGGAAGGGCGAAAGCATGACAGTACATTTTATCCAGTAATCTATGGGGCAGAGGAGTCCGATGATTGGACTGATCCAAAGGTTTGGAAAAAGGCTAATCCTTCTCTAGATATTACCGTTGGGATAGATAAGGTAAAAGCAGCCTGCGAATCGGCTAAACAAAATCCTGCGGAAGAGAACTCTTTCAGGCAGCTTAGGCTTAATCAATGGGTAAAACAAGCTATCCGCTGGATGCCTATGGATAAATGGGATGCTTGTAGTTTTAAGGTAGATGGAAAAAGCCTTATTGGCAGAGTATGCTATGGTGGTCTTGACCTTTCAAGTACTACAGATATTACAGCTTTTGTACTGGTATTTCCGCCTTTGGATGAAGATGATAAATTTGTAGTTCTGCCATATTTTTGGCTACCGGAAGAAACGCTGGATTTAAGGGTTAAGCGTGACCATGTGAACTATGATGTGTGGGCAAGGCAGGGACTTATTCAGACCACCGAAGGTAACGTAGTGCATTACGGCTACATTGAGAAGTTTATAGAAGAGTTAGGCGAAAAGTATAATATCCGGGAAATCGCCTTTGACCGCTGGGGAGCGGTGCAGATGGTGCAAAATCTTGAGGGCATGGGGTTTACGGTAGTGCCTTTTGGACAAGGTTTTAAGGATATGTCACCACCTACTAAGGAACTGATGAAACTAACACTAGAGCAGAAAATTGCTCATAGCGGGCATCCGGTGCTTAGATGGAATATGGATAACATTTTTATCCGAACGGACCCTGCCGGGAACATTAAAGCAGATAAAGAAAAATCCACAGAGAAAATTGACGGTGCTATAGCCACGATTATGGCTTTAGACCGAGCAATTCGCTGTGGAAATGATAACGGTGCCTCTGTTTATGATGACAGGGGTATTTTATTTGTCTGACAGGAACATAATTTTAGGAGGTGGTCAAGATTTTAGAAATATTTACAAAGCTTTTTAACTCCAGAGATAAACCTAAGAACGTAAGTGTAGGCAGCGCGTATAGGTTCTTCTTTGGTGGCAGTACGGCTGGGAAAAATGTAACCGAGCGTTCTTCCATGCAGATGACGGCAGTTTATTCCTGCGTTAGGGTGTTAGCAGAAGCCGTAGCAGGCTTGCCCTTACATCTTTACAAATACACGGATAGCGGTGGCAAAGATAAAGCCTTAGAACATCCGCTGTATTTTCTCTTACATGATGAGCCTAATCCGGAAATGACATCGTTTGTGTTTAGAGAAACATTGATGACTCATCTGCTCCTTTGGGGTAATGCTTATGCCCAGCTTATTCGAAATGGCAGAGGCGAGGTTGTCGGCATCTATCCATTAATGCCTAATAGGATTAGTGTAAATAGGGATGATAGCGGAAATATCTATTACAAGTATTTACGCAGTATGGAGGATGCACCTTTAAACAAGAACAATGAAGTTATTCTATTACCTTCCGAGGTGCTTCATATACCGGGTTTAGGCTTTGATGGTCTAGTAGGTTATTCACCTATTGCAATGGCCAAAAATGCTATTGGTATGGCAATTGCTTGCGAGGAGTACGGAGCGAAGTTCTTTGCTAATGGAGCAACACCGGGTGGCATTTTAGAACATCCTGGTGTTGTGAAAGACCCGGAGAAAGTAAGAGCTAGTTGGAACTCAGCTTTTGGTGGAAGTGCCAACGCCAATAAGGTAGCAGTTTTAGAGGAAGGTATGAAATACACGCCGATATCTATCAGTCCAAACGAAGCCCAGTTTTTAGAAACAAGAAAATTTCAGATTAACGAGATTGCTCGAATTTTTAGGGTGCCGCCGCATATGGTTGGTGACCTTGAAAAGTCGAGCTTTTCTAATATAGAGCAGCAGTCTCTAGAGTTTGTAAAATACACCCTAGAGCCTTGGCTTATCCGCTGGGAGCAGTCTTTGGTGCGGTCACTTATTTCGCCAAGAGATAAGGGAAAGTATTTTATTAAGTTCAATGTAGATGGACTACTTAGAGGGGATTATGAAAGCCGTATGAACGGTTACGCTACTGCAAGACAGAATGGCTGGATGAGTGCCAATGATATAAGAGCCTTGGAAAACCTAGATCAAATCTCTGAAGAGGAGGGAGGTAACTTATATCTCATCAATGGTAACATGACTAAATTAAAGGACGCAGGCAGTGCGTATTCTGTAGTAAAGGAGGTAAATAACAATGAAGAAATTTTGGCAGTGGAAGAACAAAAAAGTAATGAATCAAGAAAGCCAAGAAGAAGTGCTGGAACGGACGCTGTTTCTTAACGGTACCATAGCTGAAGAAAGTTGGTTTGATGATGATGTCACGCCTCAGCTTTTTAAGGAAGAATTGCTTTCCAGCAGTGGAGATATTACCATTTGGATTAATAGTCCTGGAGGAGACTGCGTAGCAGCAGCTCAAATCTACAATATGCTGACGGAATATAAGGGTAATGTGACAGTTAAGATTGATGGTTTGGCTGCCAGTGCGGCCTCGGTTATTGCTATGGCAGGCAGTAAGGTCTTAATGAGTCCGGTATCGCTCCTTATGATTCACAATCCAGCAACTATGGCTTTTGGAGATAAAAGTGAGTTTCAAAAAGCTATCGCCATGTTAAGTGAGGTGAAGGAGTCAATTGTAAATGCTTATGAAATTAAGACAGGTATGGCAAGGGTGAAGATTGCCCACCTTATGGACGATGAAAGCTGGATGAATGCCAATAAAGCAGTAGAGCTAGGTTTTGCTGACGGTATTTTAAAAAGAAATGCTGAGGATGTTATAGAGCAACCTGCTATATCCATGATGTATTCTAAAGCCGTTGCGGTAAATTCTTTGAAGGAAAAGATAGCGGCTAAATGTCGTATTGAGCCTAAGAAGGAAGAAAAAGAGTGTTCGGTTGATAAATGCCTAGAAAAATTAGAATTATTGAAGAACCATATTTAAGGGAGGAATTAAATTTATGAATATTAACGAATTACGTGAAAAAAGAGCCAAAGTTTGGGAAAACACTAAGTCCTTTTTGGAAAGTCACCGTAGTGAAAAAGGTACGCTTTCTGCTGCGGATGAAAATACCTATAATGCCATGATGGCAGATATTGATGCTTTAGGTAAAGAAGTACAGCGTCTGGAAAAACAGGAGGCAATTGATAAAGAACTTTCTAAAGCAGTTAATCAGCCTTTTACCAATAAACCCGGTATTGCGGCTCTCCCGGATGAAACTTTGGAGAAAATGAAACCGGCACGTTCACGAGGTGCGTATGCTAAGGATTTGTTAAAAGCCATGCGTACTAACTTCAAACAGGTATCCAACCTTTTGCAGGAGGGCGTTGATGCAGATGGCGGTTATTTAGTGCCGGAGGAATATGACAAGCGTATTATCGATGCTTTGATGGAAGATAACATCATGCGCGGTCTTGGTACAATTATCACTACTTCCGGACAGCATAAAATTAACATTGCAGCTACCAAGCCTGCGGCTGCATGGATTGAAGAAGGGGAAGCCTTGCAGTTCAGCGATGCTAAATTTGCACAGACCTTGCTTGATGCTCATAAGCTTCATGTGGCCATTAAGATTACCGAAGAACTTCTCTATGACAATGCCTTTAACCTTGAAAATTACATCATCACCGAGTTTGGCAAGGCTATGGCTAATGCCGAAGAGGATGCCTTCTTAAATGGTGACGGTACCGGTAAACCTTTAGGTTTGTTTGCTGAAACCGGTGGTGCGACCATAACTAGTACTTTAACTGCCGCCATTAAGTCAGATGATATGTTGGAACTAATTTATGCTTTGAAACGTCCGTACCGTAAGAATGCCAAGTTTATCTTAAATGACCAGACCTTACTTGCTATTCGTAAACTAAAAGATAACAACGGGGCATATATGTGGCAGCCATCTTATCAAGCAGGCGAGCCGGATAAAATCTTAGGCTATGATGTGTTTACCTCTGCTTATGCACCTGCAAATGCTATCTCTTTTGGTGATTATAGCTATTACAATATCGGTGATCGCGGTACTCGCTCCATGCAGGAACTAAGAGAACTTTATGCCGGAAATGGCATGATTGGCTATGTGGTAAAAGAACGTGTCGATGGCAAGCTTATACTGCCTGAAGCAGTACAAATCTTGAAACTAAATGCCTAGAAAACTGTAAAAGCAGGTGGTGGGTAAAGTGCTGGTAAGTTTAGAGGAAATGAAATTATATCTTAGAGTAGATTCAGAAACCGAGGATACACTTATACTGCAGCTTTTGGAATCTGCTGAAAAAGTGTGTCAGGATGTAATCCGGGCAGATGAAGAAACCTTAAAAAAGTCAAATAATGCCAAAACAGCTATTATGTATACTACCGCCTATTTTTACGAACACAGAGAAGAAGCGGACTATAAGCAGCTTATGCTGACTTTGCGTTCGCTGCTTTTTGGGGACAGAAAGGATGGCTTTTAATGCAGATAGCTAAACTAAATCAACGGGTTGAACTTTTACAACCAATTCTTTCAAGCGATGGCTATGGTGGGTATGCAACAAATTATAAAAAGGTAATATCTCTATGGGCAGAGGTGAAGGATTCCAGGTACAGCGAAAAGCAGGCCTTTGATACACCTAATGCTTTAAGCAACATCACGTTAAAAACCAGAACCTATATACATATGGAAAAAGGCTGGCATCTTTTATGGCAGGGCAGAGAATATGAAATTGTTGCTGTGACAAGGTTTTATAAAGACAGTACCTATATTGAAATAGCAGAATATGAAAAGGGTGTATGATGAAATTTCTTGCAAAAGTAACAAGTAGTGATTTGACTAAAGCTATGTCAAGCATCTCAGCATGGGATGGAGAAACGCGTCTGGCTATTGAAAATGCATTGCAAGATAGTACTAAAAATATCGCCAGAGGGGCAAAACAAAAGGTTGCACAGCGCAGCGGCAAGCTAAAAAAATCTATTAAAACAGGTTTTGACAGAAGAAAACCGGAAGGTTTGGTTAAAGCTAAAACCCCCTATGCTCATATCGTTGAGTTTGGCGCTAAGGCGCATATTGTTAGGGCTAAGAATAAAAAGGCTTTATCCATTTCTGCTGGCGGTGATTTATTGCTTAGAAAATCTGCAAAAATTCCTGCCAGAAAGGGAAGGCCGTTTATTAAGCCTGCCTTTGACGCAGAAGAGCCTAAGCTTATTTCTAACATGAAGAAGGTGCTGAATAAATGAAACGTATACCATTAAATGCCTTGCAAAAGGCACTTATAAGCTATTTAACAGCTAATGAAAAAGTGCCTGTTTATGACTATGTACCGGAAACTGCAAGACCGCCCTTCATGACTATTGGTGCATTTAACTGCAAAGAAGCTGGGACAAAGTATGAGGATATGGTGGAGGTCACAGTTCAAATCAATATTTGGTCAACCTATAAGGGTAAATTTGAAATAAACAGTATTGCTAACAGGGTAATAGTATTGCTGCAAACAAAGCAAATTGATTTAAGTGAGGATGAGTTTTTAGCAGTTCGCCAACAGGTGGACTTTTTTGAGGCTTATCCTGAAGAAGAAACAGGATATAACGGAGTGATAAGCCTTATAATGCTTATTCAAAATTTACAAAGGAGTGAAAGCTAATGGCATATACAGTATTTGCAGAGCCTGCCAGCACCAGTAAGGCAACGGCGGGTAAGGATTATCTTTTATATGTGAACACAGGAGCAACAGAAACAAGTCCAACCTGGACTTTAGTTGGCGGTCAAAGAAGTGGTGATTTATCTCGTAAGGCAGATGAAATTGATGCATCAGATAAAACCAGCGGTGGTTGGAAGGCAACACTTCCAGGCTTAAGAAGCTGGTCGATTGATTTAGAAAGTGTCTACCTTGCAGGAGATAGCGGAGCCAAGTTTTTAGAAGCTGCCTTTTTGAACAACAAACAGGTACATATTAAATTTGAATACCCTGACAAAAGTTATCTTACGGGGTGGGCTGCACTTACCGAATGCAGTTTATCTACCCCTCATGATGATGTAGCGACCTTAAAGGGAACTTTGTCCGGGGCGGGTCCTTTATCTGATTTAATTACAGGAGGAAGTGCAGATGCGTAAGATAGAATTTCCGCTTTTTGGAGAAAATGAGTATATGTTTTTAAATATCGGCAGGCTTATAGATATTGAACGCATGACAGGAAAGCCTGCCGGAGATATTATTAAAAATCAAAGTTTGGATCTTGGTATGCTTACCATTATTTTAAGCGTGGCACTGCGTCATCACAAAATGCGTACACCTCAGTGGTATGCCAATAAACTGCAGGAGCTGGTGGATGAAGGGATTGATTTAGAAACCGACATTCAAATTCCGGTAGTTAAATGTATCGCGGGTTCTGGCATCTTAGGAAAAGCAGTGTATTATAAACTGTTTCCGGAGGAAATGACAGAATCAGTAAGTGAAGAATTGGAAAAAGAGAGAAAAAACTAAGGGAAGGGCAAACGGCTCCTTCCTTTTTTTCTTGGCTGGAATGGGCAGAGGGTATAGCCTATGGCCCACTTGCCCTAAAGCCAAATGAGTTTTATGCTCTTAGTCCTTTTGAACTTACCAAGCTTGCGACAGGCTATGAAAGACGAAAACTAAATGTATTGTGGACTGCTTCATATTTTACGGCTAACCTCATGGCAACACAGGTAAAAGGAATTACTCCGGAGAAACTGATGAAACCATTCCTGCCAAGGAAAACCTCTGGCGCAAAAGAAGCGGAACGAGAAGAATTTTTTAAAGAATTTTATGCCCAAAGAAAGGAGGCGGATGAATGTCAACCGTAGCAGAACTCTTGGTAAAAATTGGAGCGGATTCCTCGGATTTAAGAAAAGAAATAGCAGCAACCAAAAGACAGCTTAGAACCGCCTTCGGTTCTGAAGGCTTAAATCTGTCCGGCAAAGCAGTAAACGTACTTGAAGGCCTTGGTGCAGCTTTAGGTGCTTTAGGCGTTTATGCTGTAAAAGCAGGAGGAGAACTGCAAAATGTTCAGGTAGCAATGACAAATATGCTGGGAAGCGCCGAAAAGGCCACAGCTTTTGTAAAAGAACTGCAGGATTTTGCGGCACATACCCCTTTTGAATTTAATGATGTTACTAAAGCCAGTCAAAAGTTTTTGGCTTTTGGTTTTACGGCTGAGCAGATTATACCAACTCTTACTGCCGTGGGTGATGCTGCGGCAGGTGTAGGAGCTGGTCAAGATGGTGTAAACAGATTAACCATAGCTTTAGGGCAGATTGCCGCAAAAGGAAAGCTGGCAAGCCAGGAAATGATGCAGATTACCGAACTTGGCATTCCTGCCTGGCAGCTTTTAGCAGATAAGCTGGGAACAGATGTTGCAACGGCCCAGGACATGGTAACTAAGCGTATGGTAGACAGCCAAATGGCATTAGATGCATTAGTAAGCGGGATGGAAAACCGTTATGGCGGTATGATGGAGCAGCAAAGCAGTACTATTTTAGGTACCTGGTCTAATCTTATGGATGGTTTGGGGCAGGTTGCTTCTCAGGCTGGCCTGGCTATTGCAGAGGCACTGAATTTGCCGGAACTGTTTAGTGGTATTGGCGAGTGGCTCAGTAATTTTGCATCTGTTTTGCAGGAAGGCGGTATTAGAGAAGCCATACTAAACTGTATCCCACCGGAGGTACAGCTTGCTATTATTGCTTTTGGAACAGCTTTAACAGGAGTTGCTATTCCTGCCATGTATGCAGCAGGTGCTACTGCCCTTGCGATGGCAGCGCCTTTTGTTACGGCAATAGGAGCTGCAGTAGCTGCGGCTGCTCCTTTTATAGCAGTAATAACGGCTATTGGAGCAGCTCTTTATACACTTTGGGCAAAAGGGATAAGTATAGCAGATGTATTTCAATTGATGGGAATAAAGACCGAAGCTTTATCTCAGGCAGGAAGTGCATTGCAGTCAGCTTTTTCTGCAGTTGGAAGTTTGCTTTCATCAGTTCTTACGGCCTTAAGACCGTTGCTTGTAGCATTTGCAGCAGTCGTAGGTGTAGTAATAACAGGAATACTACAATATTTTGGCATGCTTATCACAGGAGCAGCTTATCTTTTAGAGATGGTTTCGAATGTACTTGAAGGTATATGCAGTGCTTTTGAATGGATGGTTAATGGTGTAGGCTCAGCATTGGATGCGGTTGCCTCTGCTTTAAGCGGTATGGCAGATAGTGTTTTGCCGGCTTGGGCATCAAGCGGACTTGCTACAATTTCTAATTTTGTTAGCAGTGCAATAAGCTGGCTGTCCAGTTTGATTTCTAAAATCTTTGAAACTAATGCGGCCTTAAACAGCGTAGGCGGAGATAATTCCGAAGACGGTGCAAATAGTAGTCCAGTACCCAAAAAGGAATGGAAAATGCCGGATTTCAGTAATTTTAAAGGCAGTGGCGGCGGCACGATACCAACCGGAGCAGGCGGCGGAGGACACGGAGGTGGCGGAGGCCGGGGCGGCTCTGGAGGAGGTAAGGCAGGCAGTATAGACAATACGGCCTCTAAAGCTGCCAGCACTTCTAAATCCATTGAGGAGGAATGGGTACGAACTTTTAACACTAAATCCCAGCTTGTAGATCGCTGGTATAAAGAAGAAACTGCTGAACTTGAGAAATCAAAAACGGCTAATGAAAACTATGAAAGAGATAAACAGCGTTTAACCGAGTTATATGCTCAAAAACGGATAACAGCTTTGCAGGAGGAAGCAAAAAAAGTTCAGGATATAAGAAACAGCATAAGAGATGCCTTTTTTGCATCAGAAGAATCTGGCAGTGTATTAAAAGCGGATGCCGCTGCTGCAGAGCTTGTCAAAATGCAGCTTGAGCATGAAAAAGCGACAGCGAGTATTGAAGAACGCTGGACTAATCTTTCTAATACGTTTATTGGTTTAACTGCAAGTGAGAAAGAAGTATTCATTCAGGCGTTAAAAGAACGCAGCATTGCTTTTGAGCAAAGCGAAACGGGAGAACTTGATTTTCATAAACAAATGCTGAAAGACAAACTGGCAGAGGATAAAGCTTATGAAGATACCAAGGCAGAGTATCATGCTCAGTGCAAGGATATTCAAGCCAATATTGATGAGGCTTACCGCACTAATGACCTTGCAAGACTTCAAGAAGTATTAACCGAGGAGGCCGCCATTCGACTAAATGATATGGAGGCACAAAAGACCATGCTTGATACCTATAAGCAGGCTTTTTTAGATGCTCATACTACAATTTCTCAAATGACAGCAGATTTATATGGTACGGCATTAACAGGCTTGGAGGATGCTTTTACTAATATCCTTACTAATGCCAAAAGTGCTAAAGATGCTTTTGCTGATTTAGGTAAAAGTATGCTTAAGGTAATAGCACAATATTTTGCCAAGCAGGCAGCAGGTATGATTTTATCTCATGTTATGGGGCAAAACCTGCAAAAAAAAGAAGCCGCAACAAGTGTGGCACAATCTGCTGCTGAATTATCTGCGTGGGCACCTGTGGCGGTAGCTTATGAAACTGTTCATCCGGGTTCTGCCGTCAGAGCCTTAGGGATGGTTACAACCTCGCTTACTACGGCAGCCGCATTAGGCACTTCGCTTTTAGCGGTATCTGCGGTAGGAACAGGTGCTAAAAGCAGCGCAGATACTGTATCGGTGCAAGGGTATGCCAAGGGTGGATATTTTACAGGCCCTGCTCTAGGTATTATTGGTGAGGGTGTGGACAATGAAGTGGCTATGCCATTAAATAGGGCAGTATTTAACAATATTGCAGAAGGAATTGTTGAGGCTGGGGCAAATAGAAATGCAACGGTAACCCAAAATATTTACGGTGATATTAACGATGCCGCTGATGTAGAGGATTTGTTTGAAGGCTTAAGCAATATGGTGGCAGCCGGGTTAAGAGGTGTGTAATATGAGATTTCCGACAAGAGCAGGGACAGAAAACAACTTAAAAATTTTAAAAGACAACCATGAATATGTACTTCCAACGGGCTGGTCTTTAGCAGATGCAGGCAGTTATGATTTTAATAATAAAATTGAAGACAGAGCCTTTTCTCATGGCGGTGATGTAGTTGGTGATGGTATGGTTAAAGGTCATACCATTAAGGTGAAATTTTCCGTGCAAAGTAGTGATGAATTTAATCATGATGAGCTTTTAAACCGTGCCTACAGGTATTTTTCTCAAACTGACTATAAGCTTTATTGTGGTCGTTCTGACAGATGCTTTAATGTGGCTGGTATTAGTAAAATTACCCATGAATATGAAAATGGTTTTAAGCAGCGGTGGAGCAATATTACGGTAAGCCTTCTTTTAGCCGATCCATTTCGTTACCAGGCTCAAGAAAGCTTAGTGGTTTATGAGTTTCCTACCGAGGTATATCAGGCAGAAATGATACTCCATAATCTTGGAAGTGTGGATACTCCGTTAACCTTTAAATTTATTCCTAAAATAAAAATGCCTGCCATAACAGTCTGGCATGCGGAAACTAAAAAACAATTTAAGCTTAGCGATGCTCTTTTAATAACTCCGGCTTTTACGGTAATTAATGCTAAAGAGGGAACTGTGTGGAGAAACACCTCTAACAGCATTAATGCATTTAATGGACAATTTCTGCAGGCTATTCCCGGTAAAAATACCTTGTACTATACAGGAGGTGCAGGCAGATTGGAAATTGCCTATACTAACAGGTGGTTTATATGAACTTTAATTTTGGCAGAGGTGTTTTAGGCAGATTTATTTTCGCCGGAAAAATTGGTGGTAAAACTAATGAAACGCCTAAGGGAGAAACTAAAAAGTATTACCCTGGGCAATATACAGTTATTGCCTATGCTGATGATGGAACAAGAACTGCATTTTTTGGCAGTGGCAGTGAGAAGAATTCTTTAAGCAAGGTGACTTTTGAGATTACCAATACAGGATGCGGCAGCTCAGAATTAACCTTTAAGGTTTTGCCTAAAAACAGTGAACTTAGCTATATGCAAAGAATTGATATTCATCTGTTTGGAGATGAGCTGCCTTGGTATTCCGGTTATATTATTACAAGGCCGGTAGAAGGTTCTACAGAAACAGAGTTTAAGTTTACCGCACATGGTTATTATAACCGCTTGGAAAAACTGGTGCTGTTTGAAACCTACGAAAATATGGATCCCAGTGCAATAGTGCGGGATATTGCAGTAAAGGCAGAAAAAACGCATGGAATAATTTATAATTCCAGCAAAATCAGTGATGCCGGATATACAATTACGAAATTAGTCTTTGATGGGGTAACAGTAAAAGAAGCTCTCGCAACCTTGGCAGATTTCGCAGTTGATTATGTGTATGGCGTGGATGAATATCGAAATTTATATTTTATGCCAAGAGAAACAGCTATCAACGAAGAGGCTCGTTTAACAGTAGGAAAACACATCAATAAATATATTCCTTCCTGGAATGTAGAAAAAATAGTAAATTGGGCCAGGATAAAGGGCGGTAATATAGATGATGAGGGTGAGCAGTGGCTGTGCGTTATTAAAGATGATATAAGCATAGCTGAATATGGAAGAAGAGATAAGATTTGGACACTGCCGTCAGCCTATGAAGTAGCAGATGCTGTAAGGTGGGGGACAAATCAAATCCAACAGTACAAAAATCCCATAAAATCAGCAAAGGTAAGCGGTGTAAGATTAGATTATCCGCTTGTGGACGGTACATTTAACGTAAGGCATATGACAACCAAGGGTCAGGCACAGATAAGAACTCTATCCGGGGATACACATGAGTATCCCATCACCAAGGTGAAATACACAATATCTGCCAGTGGGGGCATTGCAGCAGATTTAGAACTGGGAGAGCCGGTATTCTCACTGGAGAAGTATTTATCGGATATAGAACGCAATGCTCAGAATATAGAACAGTCGCAGTCTTCCGCAATTAAGCAACTGACTGGGATTTAAGGAGGTAATTAGGTGGCAATAAAAGACTATAGACTAGACCCATTTTTAAATGTTATTAACATAAAGAAAATAACCGGAGAATACCATCAAGTACCCAATCAAAGTCCGTATACCATAAGGCTTAATGAAGTGCCGCAAAAGACGGACCCTACCTCACTTAATATATGCTTTGCTGATGCAGCAGTGCTTACAGAAGTGGCAGCTCAGCCTGCACAAGGGCAATATTGGCCAGATTATAATACAACGGCGCATGGGGTGGAGGATTGGAATACAGGCACTATTTTATTTAATGCGGCGGATGCTGGAAAGATAATTTATGCCAGCTATAACGGAATAGGAACGCTTGTAGATGATAGAGTTCAGGATATGCTGGAGCTGGCGGTTACGACAAGTACGCAGCCGGAAAGAGATATTGTATGTTCGGGGAGTGCCGTAAGCTACGATTCTACAGAAACCTCCGGTGGCGGTAATTTAAGCTCAGGGTACGTTAGGGTAAGACAGCACAGGGGACTTCCGGCAGGAACTTATACTTTAAGGCAGGTAATTCAGCACTTAATAAACCGCAGTCAGACCTTGGAATTTGTAAAGGGTACTGCTTATCACAATTGTGATTGTGACTGCGGTGACGATATGTAGGGGGGGAAGTATTGTGATTTCCATAGACAGTAATTTTAATATTGAGGCTTCGCAGTATGACACCTATACTATTAGATTTAAACTTAAAAATTATGTACTGACCGCTGATGATAAGTTTCACTTTTCCATTAAGGCAACATCCAATTCTTCTGATGTGGTGTTTTCAAAAGATGTATATAACGCAGGCCAAAGCTATGTAGATTTAGCAATAGCCTTAGGGGAACTGGATACTCTTCCTCCGGATACTTATGTTTATGATGTAACCATCATTAACAAAAGCACCAAGAAGATTACCACCCTCATTTGGTCAGCCTATTACATGATTAAGGGGGTGGCACATAATGTCGATTGATTTAGAGGTTGAAGTAAGCGGCTTAAATAATGCTGACAGTCAAAGTTTGGAAGTTGGAGAATATGGCGCAGAGGTGGCGAAGGAGTATGCTGACAAGGCTTTTGAGTATGCCGAAAGTGCTAAAGACAGCAAAAATCTTGCTGAAAGCTGGGCAGAAAGTACAAGCGCACCTACAGGCGAAGGAACTCGCTCTGCCAAAAGCTGGTCGGATATTTCACGGCAGTGGGCAGAAAGTGGTGCTGAGCCTGATGGGGTAGTAGGTGCAAAATCATCTAAGACCTGGAGCAATCTTTCCAAGGATTATGCCAATGCGGCTTCTGAATCCGCAATAGCTGCTAAAAATAGTGCTTCTGCATCAGCAGCTTCTGCAAAAGCAAGCGGTGACAGTGCCAAGGTAGCAGCACTATCAGAAACTAATGCTGCAAGCAGTGCTGTTTCAGCTAAGCAAAGTGCGGATACGGCAGCGACAGCACTAACTAAACTTGAAAATGTGGACTTGCCTTTAAAGGCAGATGTGGCATCGCCAACTTTTACAGGAACACCTAAGGTGCCAACAGCAGCAGTTGGAAACAACTCGCAGCTTATTGCTAACACGGCTTTTGTGCAAGCTGCCGTGGCAGCTTTAGTAGCATCTGCACCGGAAACACTGGACACTTTAAAGGAGCTGGCGGCTGCTTTAGGTAATGATCCAAATTTCGCTACAACCATTACCAATTTAATCGCTGACAAACTGGATAAAACAGCAAATGCAGTAAGTGCTACCAAAGCTGCTCAAGATGGCAATGGAAATAACATTGTAAACACCTATGCTACAAAAAACGAAGTAAATGGTGGGATTACAAATCTTGCCAAGGTGGCCTCTACAGGAAGCTATAATGACCTTTTAAACAGACCGACCATTCCATCTAAAACGAGCCAATTAACAAATGATAGTAACTATGTTGCTAAGGATGCAGGCGGCAATGTGACCATTGCAGGCACTTTAACGGCGGCAAAGGTAGTTAATGCTTATTATAATGACTACGCGGAGTTTTTTCCGAGAGGCGAAGCAAGCGAACCGGGAGATATTATTGCCTTAGCTGATACGGAAAAAGAAAGCTATGTTAAGGCAACAGAGGGGTCTGTTATGGCGGTTGGTATACATAGTGATGAATATGCACAGATAATTGGCGGTGAAACAGATGAAAATGGCAATGTAGATATTGAAATGGTTTTGCAGAAATATATTCCTGTAGCCCTAGCAGGCAGAGTACACGTTAAGTATTATGGAATGGCAAAAGCGGGAATGAAAGTTGTGCCATCAGAAATACCGGGTGTGGGCAGAGCTTTTGCTGATGGAGATAAAGAAGAAAATGTTATGGGCAGAATTGTTGAAGGTGATACGTTCCAAAATGTACGTAAGGTCAAGGTTATGGTGAGGAGGCAGTAATGAGTAAATTTTTAAAACGTAAAGTACATACGGTATTCTTAATGCTTGGCAATAACTGCAATATGAACTGTAAATATTGTTTGCAGCATCCCTTGGTAACCCGCCAGCTTACAAACAAGGTTAATCCGGAAATTTATGACTTTCTTAAAGAATGTGCGGAAGAACTAGGCGTAAATCAAAAGCTGCATATTCAGTTTTATGGTGGCGAGCCACTTTTATATTTTGAAACTATTAAAGAAGTTGTTAAACACACAAAGGACTACTGCTGGTTTTCGGTAATAACTAATGGTAAGGCGGTCACCAAAGAAATGGTGACTTTTTTTAATACCTATAATATGCCTGTAACTATTTCCTGGGACGGACCTAATGTTTTAGAAACTCGTGGATATGATGTGTTTGCAGTTGAAGAAAAGCGTAAACTGCTTTTAGATATTGAGCAATTGGGATTATCTGCGGTTCTCAGCAGTAAGGCCTATCCCTTGGAAATATTAGCGGCTTTTCAAAGTATTTCAGATGAGTACTATAAAATTCACGGGTACCAGGTGAACATAAATATTGATGAAATATTTAATACAGGGGATTTGCCGGAAGAGTTATTAAACCTGGATTACTCCAAAGTAGAACAAGAGATGCTGGAACTGGGGAAATATTACCTGGAAACACGGATAGGCGACACGAAAACTAAGCTGTCAGATTATACTAAGCTTTGCTATATAGACAGGTTTTTTGGCACCTTAAAACGTTTTTATGTAGAAGGTGACGGAAAGTTTAATAGAAGTTACTGCTCCTGTGGTAATGGCTATGATGTTTTAAATCTTGACTTGGAAGGTAATTTATATCCCTGCCATAATACCAGCCACCAGATTGGAAAAATAAGCGATGAGTATTTTAGCTATTTGAATAAAGTGCTGGCTGTTGATAACACAAAACTTTATAAAGTGAAATGTGATAAATGCCCGGCAGTAGCTTTCTGCCGGGGTGGGTGTAAGCTTGTCAGCAGTAAAAACAGAGCTGAAGGTTACTGCAGGCTCAAACAGGCAGTTTTTTTACCGATAGTTTCAGTGTTTGAAGAGTATGGCAGACAGATGGCAGGTGAGGTTAATGGCGGTTAATGGAGCAATAACAAAGACAATTTTTAGTGACACTACGGTCACAACAAGCCAAAAAATTAATCCGGTGCATATAACTGAGTTAAGAGCTGCAATAACAAGGCTGCAGGGATATGCTGCAAATGTAGATAACTGCGGAAATTGTACCTATTGCCAAACTTGCCAAGGGGCTACCTGTCAAAGTGCGGCTTGTCAGAGCGTATCTTGTCAAAGCGTATCTTGCCAAAGCTGTCAAAGTTATACCTGCCAAAGTATGGAGTGCAACTGTGATTGCAGCGATGATATGTGAGGTGAGTAAATGGCATTTACAGATACAACTTTAAGTTCAGGTATTGCAGTAAAAAAAGTTCATGTAACGGAGCTTGCAACGGCATTAACGACCTTAGCCACAAATGCTAATAAGGCATCTGTTGTTAATCTTAGCGGTCTAACTTACACAAAGGTGGTGGCTGCCAATATAATGCTTTTAAGGACGGCCGTTAATAATTTGGAAACTAGTTTTTCCGGTAACTGCTGTCAGGTTAATTGCTGTCAGACCTGTCAAACTACGTATTGCCAAAGCACATATTGCCAAAGCTGCCAAGGATGTCAAACGTGTCAGGGCTGCCAGACGGTAAGATGCCAGTGGTGCCAGACACAATGCAGAAATTGTAATTGTGAATGCAATTGCAGTAATTGCGATTGCGGTGATGATTCATAAGGAGGTCAACATGATTATTAAAGGTATGATTACAACGAATGATGGCCCTGTTGATATAGCAGAGCTAAAAGCCGGGCATAAAATTTTAAACCAAATGCATAGAGCCTTTGCTGTTAGTAAGGTGGAGAATATGAAGGCTTCTGAGGGCTATACTTTTGAGAAAAATCCCAATCTTATAGTGACCAAGGGTACGGTGGTAAAGACCATGCATGGAGATAAAAAAGTAGAAGAACTTTCAGGCAAAGAGTTTTATATGGCTCAGCCCAATATGCGTATGGTGAAGGATAAAGCAGTACAGCTTAAGAAAAAATATACTGCTTATAAGGTAATAGCAGAAGGAGCAGGCTCTATATTTGCCGCAAATTACTCTTTGAAATTGGAGGACAGCAATGCTTAAAATTTATTTTAATGAAAAGTCGGATTCACAGCATAAGCTTAAAATAAATATTAAAGATCTATGTGTTACGACAGAGGTAACGGCTATATACCCGGCAGGGTATGGTAAGGATACTATTGAAACTTTAAGGCCATATAACAGTTATACTTTGGTAAGCAGTACGGGTAAAGTGAAAAATTACAGAAAGATGAGTAAATCCGATTTTAAGTTTTTAGACTTAAACCGATTGGGAGTGAGCGTAAAGCTGGATTTTGCAGAACTTTTACAGCTATATGGTACGGCTGATGTTCTTCAGCTTGATACCGGGATTATTGGCGGTTCAGAGCGTGATATTGTTATCCGCATTTTTGAGGGTAAACGTGAAAATACAGAAATTATAGCTGATGAGGAATATGAAATTCTAACTTTTAACTCCGATGATTTGGTAACAGGTGACCATCCCAGAATGCACTTGTGGGACAGCTATGCATTAAAGGTTGGAGATAGACTCCTTATGGCAAATAGAAAAGGAATGCCTTTAAACGGTGATTTTACAGTGCCTGTTACAATGGAAAGCGGTAAAGACTATGTGGAGTTTGAAATCATCAAATATAAGGGAGCTTTTGAAGATACAGAGCTTTCAAGGAGCATTGACGATGATGATGTAACAGTAGAAAGCACCTGCGGTGTAATTAATAATCGGAGGGTACAGCTTGAAAATGGCAAGGGAAGTTTTAAGCTATATCCTATGGGTCATACAGGGATTTTTAAGATTAAACTGGGACGAAAATGGTATGAGGTTTGGAATGAATATAACCTTATGATGGGAGATTAGAATGCAGATAACTATTTATATGGGCAGCAGGTGCAATTTAAATTGTGCCTACTGTCATAGAGAAGCAGATGCAAACGAGACAAAAATGTCATCGGAACTTTTTGAAAAGCTGCGGAATGTTGATGACCTTACGGTTAAGCTTATGGGCGGAGAACCAACTTTGTATTTGGACGAGATAAAAAAGGTTGTAAAGGCCGTGCCTAAGGCTAAATTCATTATCTGCACCAACGGAGTTAATTTGGATAAGTACCTCTCGTTCTTTAGAGAACACGATTTTTTAGTGTGCATCAGTTACGATGGCGATAATAATGTAAAACGCGGCTTTGATCCATTTAGTAAAGCAATAGACTACCCTAAGCTTGCTGTATCTACAACCATCTATCATGGACATACCGATTTAAAGGCAATTATTAAAAATTTTGCCGAAAAGGAACGGATTATAGGAAGAAGGCTATCCTTCTTTCCTCATTTTGCACATGCCACCAACAGTAAAAATGATGGTTATTCCTTAAGTTTAGGTGATGCCGATTACATTTTAAAACAGTACCGGGAACTCGTAGGAAGTTATATGGAGCAAAGGTTTAAATACGGAGTACGTAATTTTCGCCTTGAGGGTATGTTTACCGGACTTTTAAAACGATATCAAAGTAATTTTAAATATGGAGAAACTTACTGCGTAAATAAGGATTTAATGAAGTTTAATGCTCAAGGTAAATGCTTCAGCTGCCTATATATACGAGATGATGAATTAAGTGAAGACTGGCAAGCCGAGCAGCAAATTATTCTGGAGAGCTTATATCCGGAATGTAAAAGCTGCCCGGTTTATTTTATGTGCGGCGGTGGCTGCATTAAAAGCAAAAGCCATGATATCGAGTGTTATCTAAATAAAAAACTGTTTAGCTGGTTTAAAGCAGAGTATGAAAAGTGGAAGGAGGATGGGTATGCTGACTAAAAACTTATTTATTTTTCCTAACGCAGTGAATAGAAAAAATGATATAGAAACTATCAAGCTTAATACAAAAGGTAAGGTTTTAGAGTTTTTCCATAATGGGAAGGTGAACATTATTGACACAGAACTGCTTAGAGATGGCAGTTCTACGGTAATTTTAAATAACGGCATTACAGATAATACTTATGTGCTGTACAACTTTCGTGAAGTTCTTCAAGTATTGGATATGCTCCCCAGTGAGTTTCTTACTAACCTGTCTCAGAGGTGTTTTATGCAGCTTGATAAAAGTGGCGGTGAAGTGTTTATTAAGGTATTTTTGCTAAAAGGAATGAATGAGCTGCCGAGTGATACCGATAATTTTAGCTGCTTTGCCCACCAAACCTTAGATTATATTCACGAGCTGGATTGGAAGTATAGTTGGACGGTTAAAAACATGAAAGGCAGCCTTGAGAGAGATATTTTAAAGTTAAGCTTTGAAACAGTTATATCAGACTTTTGGAAAACACCTGTGTTTATCAGCCATGCAGGGCAGAGTTTTCGGGTAATGCCCGGAGTTAATGCGGTGGTATTTAAACACATACCTACAGAACAGGTTTATTTTGGTACAGCAAATTGCAGATACAAAGGAAGAGCTATTGATCTAGACAGGCTTTTGAGGGAGATTTAGTGGTGGAAGTATTAACTAATAACTGGGTTAATCTAGCCGTGCTGCTATTGCAGTGCGGTTTTTTAGAATTTGGCTACAGACTTTATAAGGATTATAAGAAGCATCATAACGAAAGAGAAAGTAAAAACAAGGCTGTGGATGTAGCAATCCGCAGCCTTTTAAGAACAGAGATTATAAGCTTGTGCTACAAGGCTGAAACCCAAGGATATATTGCATTGTATAACCTGGAGAATTTAACAGATATGTATCAGGCTTATCATGAGCTGGGCGGTAACGGCAGTATTTCGGAAGTATATCAAAAAGCAATGAAACTGCCCAATATGCCAATCCATCGGGAGGTGTGATTTTGTTTGATAATGTAAAGACTGTTTTTAGTAAAACAATAGCTGCGGCAAAGAGAAATCTTAATAAAATGAAAAAAACAATTAAGACGGTGATCACAGGCTACTTTATGCTGGTAGTACTTTTGATAATTACTTATTACACCGCCTGGCTGTATCAAAGCTGTAATGGGCAAATTGTGATGAGTGACCTGCTTGCCGTGATTAAGGAAATGATTGGACCCGCCATGATAGGGTTTATGACCTTCATAGCGGGTTGTTTTATTGATATGAACAATAACGGTATACCGGATAAATTTGAGGAGGATAAAACTCATGAGAAAAGTAACCATAGCTGAACTAAGAGAAATGGCTAAAGAAGCCAAAGGCTATATTGATAATATTTACGTGCATTGGACGGCGGGAAGGTATCATCAGTTCTTTGGTGATTACCATCTCAATGTAGACTCAGATGGCAGTATTTATGCCAGTACCGATGATTTGACAGAGGTGCTGGCACATACCTGGCACAGAAACAGTAGAGCGATTGGTATATGTATGGCAGGCTGCTATAATGCAAAACCCCATAGCGGCTACAATACGGATTTTGGCGATTATCCGCCTACCCAAGACCAGATTGACGGAGTGGCTAAAGCAGTTGCGGTACTTTGCGATGAACTTGGCCTACCTGTGGATTACCGCCATGTTAAGACTCACTGCGAGGCAGCCGAAGAGGATGATTATGGGCCGACTACTACTTGTGAGCGTTGGGACTTGTGGTATTTGCCTGATATTCCTGCTACGGAAGAATTAAAGCCTGGTGGAGAGGTAATTCGAGGTAAAGCCGCCTGGTGGCAGAAAAATATTTAATAACGCCTAAAAAACGGCTCTCCACAAGCCTTTCTAAGCCGTTTTATTTTAGGGGTTGGTACGATTTGACCTATGAAAATTTAAGAAAAAGAAAATTACACTTTGTAGAAACCTTATTTTAAGTGAGGTGGTGAGATGCTAAATGTTAAAAAGAAATATGTGGTTGTTGGTGCTGTTATTTGCCTGGTGCTTATGGCTGCCGGATACCACCTATGCGGCAGAAGTGGAGTATCGGATAACGGCATCCGAATTGAATCAGCTAGAGAACAACTTGAGCAGGCTGAAGATCATCAACGAGAAATCACAGATGGAATTGAAGCTGCTGAAGAACGAACTGAAGCTATCCAAGGAAGAATTGACCAAAGCCAAGAACGAATCGATTCTGCTGAAAACAGAGCTGATAGCCTTGAAACAAACCTCTCAGACGCAGAGCGAATTATTGCAGAGTGCCAACAAATCCTTAGAAACATACGCAGCCGAGGAGAAGAAAAAGAAGAGGGCAATTAAGACGCAGCGTAATGTGGCTTATGGCTTAAGTGCGGTTTTGCTTTATGCGTTGGTAAGGAAGTAAAAAAGCATTCCATCGAAACACAAGACACAAGTGACACAACAGGCATGGAAAAACCCTATACGTGCGTATGTGCGCTCACGAGTGCGCCTGCCACTCTATAAAATAGAAAAATAATTATATAGTAATTCTTGTGATACTTGTGATATTTGTGTACTGACTTGATGCCCGTCTTGGATTTTATTCTTGGCGGGCATTATTTTTTGCCCTTTTTCCTATCGGTGGTTCTTGAATGATGTGTTTCTGTCCTTTCACTGTTAGAGGCGATGACCTCGGAATGGAGGACAGCTTTATGGATATGAAGCAAAGCAATGAGCAGACCGCAGGAATAACCGCAGAGCAGTTACAGAACGAATTTGATTATATGATGGCACAGAAGATACTAAAAACTATGCTTGAAAAAGGCTTAATTTCTCTGGCTGAATTCAACAAAATCAAGGCTCTTAATCTTGAAAAATTCTCCCCGGAATTGACATCAATAATGCCCACTAATGCTTGATAATAAAGGCTTTCAGCGGTAATATGTCACACTAACGAAGGAGGTGTTATAGATGGCAAAGGTTACAAAAATCTTCGCTGAAAAAGACGAAGAAAACAGCAAGCTAAAGGTCGCTGCATACTGCCGTGTTTCAACCGACAGTGATGAACAGCTGGAAAGTTTGGAAGCACAAAAGAAGCATTACCAAACTTATATCAAAAGCAATCCTGCTTGGCAGTATGCCGGATTGTACTACGATGAAGGCATATCGGGTACCAAAATGGAAAAACGTAAGCAGCTGCTTGCAATGCTGGATGCCTGTGAACGGAAAGAGATAGATTTGGTTATTACAAAGTCTATCAGCCGATTTTCACGAAACACGGTGGATTGCCTTGAAATGGTAAGGTTTCTCATTGAGCATGGTGTTTTTGTATATTTTGAGAAGGAAAATTTGAACACCATGACGATGGAAAGCGAACTGATTCTTTCCATTCTCAGCAGTATGGCAGAGGAAGAATCCCATTCAATTTCCAAGAATAATAAATGGTCTATTCAGAAACGGTTTGAACAAGGCACTTACGTTATCAGCTGTCCGCCATACGGCTATATTAACGATGGCGGAGAAATGAGAATTGTGCTGAAAGAAGCAGAGGTTGTCAGGAGAATTTTCAACGATACCATCAATGGAAAAGGCTCATCACAGATTGCAAGTGAACTGACAGCGGAAGGGATTAAGAGCAAAAAGGGTAAGAAATGGCATTCCACAACCATTCGGGGTATGCTCAGGAACGAAAAATATACAGGGGATGCAATCTTTCAAAAGACATTTACCGATGACCGTTTTACAAGGCATACCAACAACGGAGAGGAACAGCAGTATTACTGCAGAAATCATCACGAACCAATTATCAGCCATGAGATTTTTGAATTGGCAGAACAGGAAACACAGCGAAGAGCCAATGAGAAAAACATCAAGAAAAGTACGCAGAAATACAATAAGCGATACGCTTTTTCCGGCATTATGAAATGCGGCGAGTGCGGTGGGATTATGAAACGCAGAACTCACTACACAGGAAGAAAAGAGTATATCGCATGGAGCTGCGGCACACATATTGAGGATAAAAGTAAATGCACCCTGCTCTATGTGAGAGATGATGCCATAAAGGCGGCATTTACAACAATGATGAATAAGCTGGTCTTTGGCTATAAAGAGGTTCTTACTCCCCTACTGGAGGGTCTTGATGAAAATACCAATTATATGAATACCGAAAAGCAGAAGGAATTTGATAAACAGCAGCAGGCAATCAAAGAGCGTGAAACACTTCTGCGGGAGCATTTTCATAAGAATTTGTTAAGCCAAGAAATATTCAGTAAGGGTATGGCTGATATTGAACAGGAACTTCGAACGCTGGCTCAGATGAAAGAGGATTATCTCCATAATCAAAACCGTGGAATTACTTATCTTGCTGCAGCGAGAGATTTATATGCTTACTGCTGTAAATCGAAGATGCATTCGGTTTACGATGAGGAAGTTTTCAAAAGGTTTGTAAATTGGATCATTATTTTCTCAAGAGATGAGGTTGGATTCAGATTAAACTGTGGTATCACGCTCAGAGAGAGGATGGTGGTTCGATGAAAATGACCTTATTTGGCTATACCATTAAAAATGGGAAGGCCTATATTGACAAGGAGAAGGCTGCTAAGGTACAGAAACTGTTTGATGGATATATCAGCGGTTTGGCACTGCGAACGGCCGCCCTTGAGGCAGGAATCGATACTTTCCACGGCAGTGCAGGACGAATGCTCCAAAACAAAAAATATACGGGGACAGATTTTTATCCCTCGATTATAAGCGAAGAAACATTTGTGAAAGCACAGTCGGAAAGAGAAAATCGTGCAGTTAAACTGGGGCGGGTTCGTGAGGTAGAAGAAGACCTGCCGATTATATCGCCCGTTAAATTCCGCTGGAAATCGAATGAGATTATGTTTGATGATCCTTTTAAGCAGGCGGAATATGCCTACAGCATGATAGAAAGTGAGTGGTTTTAATGGAAGAAAGAAGTGTTACCATTCTTCCGCCAAGGCTAAATCGAAAAAGAGAGGAAGCCAAAGCAGAAGAAAAAGCAAGATTAAGGGTCGCTGCTTACTGCCGTGTTTCAACGGACAGTGACGAGCAGGCTACAAGTTATGAAACGCAGATAGAGCATTATACGCTGTTTATACAAAATAATCCCGAATGGATATTGGCAGGCATATTTGCTGATGATGGAATATCTGGTACAAACACAAAAAAGCGTGATGAATTCAATCGTATGATTGAAGAGTGCAAAGCCGGAAACATCGATATGATTATCACGAAATCCATCAGCCGATTTGCAAGAAACACCATCGACTGCCTTAAGTACATCAGACAGCTGAAAGCTTTGAATATTGCCGTTTTCTTTGAAAAGGAAAATATCAATACAATGGATTCCAAAGGCGAGGTGCTGCTTACCATTATGGCATCCCTTGCACAGCAGGAAAGCGAGTCATTGTCGCAGAATGTCAAGCTGGGCATTCAGTTCCGTTACCAGCAGGGCATCGTTCAGGTCAATCACAATCGATTCTTAGGCTATACCAAAGATGCTGACAAGCACCTTGTAATTGTGCCGGAAGAAGCAGAAATTGTAAAGAGAATCTATCGGGAGTACCTTGAGGGTGCAAATTACAAGGAAATATCTTCTGGTATTGAAGCAGATGGTATTTTGACAGCAGCGGGAAATCCGAGGTGGCATTCCAGCACTTTGAAGAAGATTCTGACTAATGAAAAATACATGGGTGATGCTCTTTTGCAGAAAACCTATACCGTAGACTGTCTTACAAAAAAGCGAGTTGCCAACGATGGAACTGTTCCGCAGTATTACGTCAATAATGACCATGATGCAATTATTCCCAGAGAGCTTTTCACAAGAGTTCAAGAGGAGATGAAACGAAGGGTCAACATTCGGCAAGGCATGGACGGCAAAAAGCGTGTCTACAGCAGCAAATATGCCCTTTCCAGTATTGTCTTTTGCGGACACTGCAATGATATGTTCCGCAGAACCCACTGGAACAATCACGGTAAAAAGCAGATAGTATGGAGATGCATTACACGGCTGGATGCTCCGGGAGTGGAATGTCCGGCAAGGACACTGTCAGAGGTACAGCTGCAGAACTTGGTGCTTGAAGCAATCAACAAAGTTCTTGGCGGCAAACAAAGAGCCATTAAGGTTCTGGAAACCAATATTTCAGAGGTTCTTGGAAATGCCCACACCGAAGAAATGGAGCGAATCAGAAAGCAGATAGAAAAGCAGCAGACACTCCTTGTCAAAATGACTGCCGCATCGGAGGATTACTCCAAGGTGGTTGATAAGATTTATGCCCTGCAGAATGAACAGAAACAAGCAATGGCAGACAGTGTGAATTATAAGGTACAAGTTGAGCGGACAGAGGAAATGATAGAATATCTGAAATCGCAGCCGAAACGAGTGACCGCCTATGACGAGCAGCTGGTACGAAAGCTGATAGAAAAAATCACGGTGTACGATGAGCATTTGGATTTCTTGTTTAAGTCAGGCATTCAGATTGAGATAAAGGGATAAAATAACCAAAACAGCGATAGACACTCTGTAAAAATGCAGGGTGTCTATTTTTCTGCAAAGGATTGAAAAATCCATAAAATAGTGATATTATAAATAATCTAAAATGTGTTAGAAATAGTCGGTTTGAAAAATGGGAGAAAACAGTATGCTGAAAAACAATATAGAGGTGGATGTTAAGGTCAAATGCATAGAGGATTGTGTCACGCAGGCACAGCTTGCCGAGAAGATTGGCACCACGGGACAGTATGTCAACCGTATCATCAAAAAGCAGGATGGTGTGGTAAACAAGACCTTTGTGCAGATGCTGGAGGCTCTTGGCTATGATATTGAACTGACCTATGTGAAGCGAGAAGATCAGGCGAAGGGAGAATAAGATGTTAGGTAATCATGGCGAAATGATAATTTATCAGACAGAAGACGGTCTGACCAAGATAGATGTCAATATGCAGGATGAAACGGTGTGGCTTACGCAAGAGCAAATGGCAGAGTTGTTCCAAAGAGATAAATCAACCATTTCTCGTCACATTAAAAATATTTTTGCCGAAGGAGAATTGGATGAAAAAGTGGTTGTTGCAGAATTTGCAACAACCAGTCAGCATGGCGCTATGGAGGGAAAAACACAAAACAATATCACAAAATTTTATAATCTTGATGTTGTAATATCCGTTGGCTATCGAGTTAAATCCCAGCGCGGTGTGCAGTTCCGTATCTGGGCAACAAATATCCTAAAGGAATACATCAAAAAAGGTTTTGCTATGGACGATGACCGTCTGAAAGAGCTGGGCGGTGGCGGATACTTTAAAGAACTGCTGGAAAGAATTCGTGACATCCGAGCATCGGAAAAGGTTTTCTATCGTCAGGTTCTTGAAATTTACGCAACGAGTGTGGATTACAATCCTACCGCAGAGGTTTCTGTTCAGTTTTTTAAGCGAGTACAGAACAAGATTCATTATGCTGTTTCCGGCGAGACGGCTGCCGAGGTTATCTATCATCGTGCTGATGCTGAAAAAGATTTTATGGGACTTATGACTTTTGCGGGAGACCAGCCTACGCTCCGTGAAGCGAAAATTGCAAAAAACTATCTGGATGAGAAAGAACTCCGTGCAATGGGACAGCTTGTTTCAGGATATCTTGATTTTGCGGAAAGACAAGCAGAACGAGAAGTGCCTATGACAATGGAAGATTGGGCAAAGCACCTTGACGGGATTTTAACATCAACGGGTGAAAATCTTCTCATTGGGAATGGTTCAGTCAGCCATCTACAGGCGATGGAGAAGGCTCAAACGGAATACAAAAAATATAAAGCTAAAACATTAAGCAGTGTCGAGCAGGATTATTTGGAAAGCGTTAAACTGCTGGAGCAAAAAAGCAAGCAATAGAGAAAAAGCATAATTGTAATTAGGGGACTCTTAGGTCATTGTACAATTTGACTCTTAATAACGTCAGGGAGAAAACATATGAATTTGTTGCGTAGAATTAAAATAGAAAATGTTAAAGGAAAAAATGCTTTTGAAGTAATATTCACAGACCTTACTGCGAATCAGCCGAATATCGTTGTTGCACCAAACGGATATGGCAAGAGTACAATTGCTACAGCATTTGAGGCTGCTACCAATGGAAAAATGAAAATTAGTGAGAAAGATTTATATCAGCGTAATCCTGATAACCATCCCAAATTAGAGGTGGAACTATGTGGAGAGTATGCGGGTACTTATGTTTCCACAGATGAAGAAGGAAATATTTCAAAAAATATAACTCTTTGCACGATTAACAGTCCGCTTTATGCTAAAAGCACTACACGCGGCTTGGGAAGAAATGTAGCTGCAACTGCGGATTTAAGAGTTGAGCAAGTCATTGTTTATAGCCGGATACCAGAAAGTTGTAGTTTGAATTATTCGTATAGAGGCTTATCATCAATATATGGAAAGAAAAGAAAACTCTTTATAAACATCTCCGAAATGTTAAAGGATTGTAGTAATATCGAATCTCTTTTGGAAATAAAGGACTGCTTTAAGAAGTGCTGCATTCAACAAGGAATACAAACAAAATTCACTCGTTTTTTGGATGCTTGCTTGGAAAATGGAACTGCAGAAAAGATAAAGAATCAAATATCACAAGACGAAATAAATGCCGTTTATGCAAACAGTAATATTCATACCCTCCTTGAATGCATTTCAAATATGAATAGTAAACCTGATGGATGGAGGGATATTGATGCAATATTTACTGCAATACAACTATGTGATTTGTTCAAATCACATCTCGATGCTGGGGAAAATGACATTCTAAAAAATGTTTATGCGTTTTTATCCTACAAACAAACTAAAGCGTTGATAGATGAAAGACTTAATTTATTTAATACAACGGGGCGCAGTGTACAGACACATGAAGAACGCGGGAAATTGGTAATTAATTTCGATCGTGCTTCATCTATGTCGAATGGGGAGAGAGACATTCTGTCATTTATTTCGAACCTCACAAAATATGAAATTGCGTTTAAAAAGCAAGTAGGAATTTTGATAATTGATGAGGTGTTTGATTATTTAGACGGAAGTAATATGCTTGCTGTTCAATACTATCTATCGCAATTGATAGACAGATGCAAATCGTCAGGAAAGATCCTTTTCCCCATAATATTTACTCATTTAGATCCTGAAGTGTTTGCAAACTACTATTTTAACAAGAAGAAAGTTCACTATATTTCTTCCTTTGCAACAATGAATGTCAATTCTCCGATTGTAAAGTTACTTCGTTTGCGTGAGGACAGGTCATTAGGTGAAGCAGAAAAGGAAGAAATCGAAAAGTATTATATTCATTACATAAATCAAGAGCATATACTTTCTGACCCATTGGCAGCGCAGATATCAATTGATTTTCATGATAGTAATACTGATTTTCGACAGGCAATGTATAATGAAATAAAGAACGAATACTTATTGGAGCACACATACAATCCGATTATGGTGGTTGCGGGTATCCGAATTCGAATAGAAGAACTTGTGTATGAGAAACTCGCTGACATAGATCACGATGGATTTATACAACAGCATAAGGTGATTAATAAGCTTCATTTTGCAGAAGAACATGGTGTTGATGTCCCGGAACTTTATTATCTTTTACAGCCAATGTATAATGACAGTCTACATTTAAGCGGTGATAATAATGCGGTTGTGCGAAAGATGAAATCTTGCTACCTCAAGACAAACAATCTGCATATTAGAAGAATGGTTCAAATGCTCTTTGAATAAGTCATATAAAAACAATATGCCGTATGTGCAAAAAATGTAAACAACTAATCTAATGTTGTACAGGAAAACACATGACAATAAACGTCATTGCCTGTTCCCCTATGAACAGACCTCTGTTTTCAAAATCTCGTTGACCGATTTCCAAGTGAAGAACAGAAAACAGTATGAAATTGCCGTAAATCGCCATTGACCTATTTACTGAAATACGAGGATTTTCTAAGGATTTTGCCTTTGACTTGTTTACGCAAAAACAGTAGTGTTCTTGGACTTATTACCACAAGAAATAAGCACTTAGGCTCTGATAATGCTATCAAAAGTATCCGCTCGTGCCATGTAGAGACTGTTGTATTGATGACAATAGTAAAAAAATAAAATTATGGAGCCCGGTTGCCAGGCACTGCAATTTACGCAGAGCGGAGAGCAATGGATTGATTAAGTAGATTGTATTGTAGACAAGGAGCAGTAACAGATATGAAGATTTCTAAGAAGGATGCTTTGTCATGGTTTGAATTTTTTGCACAATTGCCTGCAGGGGAACAGCTTCTGGTTAAACAGCAGGAAATTGTTTATGCCACATTCGCACAGATTGAGGCAGTTGTTATAAAAAGAAAAGAAGAGCTTATGGAACAAATTACCGGTTTGAAAACATTAAAGGACAGAACACTTTTTGTGGGACCAGATGAAAAATTTCCTGATGGGTGCCGTTCATGTCTGTTGGGCAGCGGGCTGACAGCTATCAGAAAAACCAATAAATGCAATCTGCAGTGCAGGTTTTGCTATAATTATGGCGAGCTGGATGCTATTGAACCGGTAGGAGAGGGGATTTGGGTCATTGGCGGGACCAAGTTTTATGAAAATGACATTGATCTGTTGTTGGAAATCCATAAAAAACCTACAGGGGTTGCCTATGTATATTTAGAACCTTTTATGGAAATCGAGAAATATTATAATATTATTCAAAAATTTAACAAGGCTGGTATTTATCAGCATCTATATACTAACGGCACTCTGGCTACGGAAACAACGCTTAAAGCATTGGGGGAGGCTGGCCTGAATGAGCTTAGATTTAATTTAGGAGCTTCCGGTTGTGCTGATAAGGTCATTGAAAATATTGGCATAGCAAAAAAGTATATCAAAAAAGTCGGCATTGAAACGCCTATGACCAATGAGTTTTTTGAAAAATTCTTTTTGAAAAAACAGGCTGTTTTGGACACGGGATTAGATTTTATTAATTGTGCGGAGCTGCATTTGAATCCCAATAATATTGAGAATTATTGGGGTGAAAAAATGTATATTGCCCGCCATGGATATATATCACCAATCTGGAGCCGCGAACTGACACTCAGATTTATGGCAGCCGCAGCAAAAGAGAAATGGAATTTGGTTGTACATGATTGCTCTAATGATACCAAGTTTGCCAGAGATTTGAATTTAGGTACCAAAGAGGGTAAATGGTTCGGGGCCAGCAGTTATACGTCTGAATTTTTAGAGATCCCCTATGCCGTATTTTTGCCGGTCCTGCGTGATGAAGAATTTCATTTTTTAGTTGAAGAAGAGCTGACAAGCGGCTATAACCCGGGAGAGATGCTTTTCTAAGAAAGAGTGGCATAATGGCAAATATTATAGAAATAAATGACATTTCTGCTCCTGAACTGGAAGTATTCACAAAATTGACTGAAAAGCAGCTGCGCCATAAGCTGGAACCGGAAAAGGGCATCTTTATCGCTGAAAGCGGCAAAGTCATAGAGTTGGCGCTTGCTGCTGGCTGTGAGCCGATTTCCTTGTTGATGGAGCGCAGACATATCACGGGACAGGCCCAAAATATTCTTGTTCGGTATGAGGATGTTACAGTCTATACCGGGAACAGGGATGTGCTGGCTGGACTGACAGGATATAAGCTGACCCGCGGTATCCTGTGTGCTATGCGTAGGCCCAGGCTGCCTTCAGTACAGCAGATATGTTTTCAAGCCAGGCGGGTGGCGGTATTGGATAATATCACGGATGCAGCCAACATAGGAGGAATATTCCGATCGGCAGCGGCGTTAGGTGTTGATGCGGTACTTGTGATGCGCTCCTGCTGTGATCCTTTATGCAGAAAAGCAGTACGTGTCAGTATGGGAACGGTATTTCAGATACCTTGGACTTATATAGAAAACAATGTCAAAGAGCTGGGAGAATGGGGATTTAAAACAGCTGCAATGGCTTTGTGTGAGCATGCTGTCAGTATAGATGATCAGGCGCTGATGGCAGAGGGCAGGCTGGCTTTGGTTTTTGGTACAGAGGGCTACGGCTTATCTCAGGCTGCGATTGATGCGTGCGATTATGTTGTGAAGATCCCTATGGAGTACAATGTGGACTCACTTAATGTAGCTGCTGCAAGCGCTGTGGCGTTTTGGCAATTGCGATGTAAACAATAAATTGGAAAAAAGATTCTTTGGAATTATTTGAATATTTAATTTATGCAAACTTGTTAAACGGCCAAAGTTGATTTGTGTTGTGTAAAAGGTGGTAATTATGGATTATAAAGTTTTAGATATGGAAAAGTATTATCGTAAGGATATTTACAGGCATTTTACGATGGACTGTAAATGTTCGGTTATGATTACATCCAAGATCGATGTTAGTGAACTTGTTGCATATTCAAAACAAACTGGAACTAAATTTTATATCAATTTTCTGTATGTCCTGACCAAGGCGCTGAATACCAGAGATGACTACAAAATGCGGTATTTGTATCAGGAAGATAAGTTAGTCGTATTTGATAAAATCAACACTGCGCATTATGTTTTCCACGAGGATACGGAGACTTTTACAGTAGTTTATACAGAGTTCAGCGAAGATTACCAGGCTTTTTATGACAGATGCTGCGCTGATATGGAAAAGGCTAAACAGACCCGCAGTTATGGTCTGGACGGCAGTAAATTAAATTATTTTGATGCTTCCTATATTCCCTGGTTGTCATATGAAGCACTGCATGTAGAACTGCCTGACGGACATCTGCATTTCCCTCCGATTATAAACTGGGGAAAATATCACAGTGAAAATGGCAGATTGCTGATGCCTGTGACGGTGAGAATGAATCATGCGATTGCTGATGGTTATGTAGTTTCCAAAGCATTTTTATTGCTTGAGAAAGAAATTGAAAGATTGGTCGAAGACTGAACTAATGGATTAGAACCATCGTTTCACATTGCTTTTAGAGTTATGTTATTTTAAAGCGCTGTAGCTTGGCGCTGCTTCGAAAGTAGTTCCGGTGGATAAATTCAGTATAGTCATCACTTTGGTGATGGCAGCGGTATTTTTACATGAACAATTTACTGTAAAAACAATTATCGGTTCTGTCCTTATTACTTTTGGGGACTTTTATTATGATTTTATAAAGAATCACAGGTCAGATGTATAGAATAATTAAGAATAAATCATAAATACAGAGGGGTAAGCAGATGATAACAAGGCAAAAATACCAGGATTATATCAATGTGCTGAAAGAGGAATTGATTCCGGCGATGGGGTGTACTGAGCCTATTGCTATTGCTTATGCCGGAGCTATTGCCAGAGAGCATTTAGGCTGTTTGCCTGAACGTGTAGAAATTGAGGTCAGCGGTAATATCATCAAGAATGTAAAAAGTGTTATTGTACCGAATACAGGGGGACTGCGCGGTATTGAAGTGGCAGCGGCAGCAGGTATTGTGGCAGGAGATGCCGCGAAGGAGCTTAAAGTTATTTCGGAAGTGAGTACAGAAGCAGTTGCCGTAATTCATAAATTTTTAGAAAGCACACCAATAACAGTTAATTTTTCTGATAGTAAAAAAATCTTTGATATAATGATCACTGTTTATGGTAATGGCCATTCTGCTTATGTACGCATCTGTGAGTTTCATACAAATATAGTGGAAATAAGAGAAGATGATAAATATGTGCTGCAGAAAGATATTGCAGTCGAAGACAGTTTGGGCTTTACAGATCGTGGATTTATGAATGTACAGGAGATTATTGAATTTGCTGATACTGCAAGAATAGAAGATGTTAAGGATATTCTTGATCTTCAGATCGAATGTAATGTTAATATTTCAGAGGAAGGCTTGGCTGGCGATTATGGAGCTAATATCGGTAAGGTCCTTTTAAAGACTTATGGAACGGATGACGTAAAAATAAGAGCTAAAGCCAAAGCAGCTGCCGGTTCTGACGCCAGAATGAACGGCTGCGAGATGCCAGTCGTGATCAATTCCGGCAGCGGTAATCAGGGGATTACTGCCTCTATACCAGTTATAGAGTATGCTAAGGAGTTGGGTGTTTCTGACGAGAAACGTTATAGGGCCTTGCTGGTATCTAATCTGATCACGATCCATTTGAAGTCAGGTATCGGCAGGCTGTCGGCTTACTGCGGTGCAGTCAGTGCCGGCTGTGCCAGTGGTGCCGGTATTGCGTATCTGTATGGAGGCGGTGTTGATGAAGTTTCTCACACGATCGTCAATTCTCTGGCAATAACTTCCGGTATTATCTGCGACGGCGCTAAAGCTTCGTGCGCTGCTAAAATAGCTACGGCTATCGATGCAGGTATATTAGGTTATCATATGTATAAAGAAGGGCAGCAATTTTACGGAGGCGATGGTATCGTCAGCAAAGGTGTTGAGAACACTATAAAAAATGTGGGGCAGCTGGCTAAAGAGGGAATGGCTACTACTGATCAGGAAATTTTGAAGATTATGACGAAAACACAGAGTGTTTAAGCGTAGCTGAAACAGTCCGCTCAAAGGATAGTGATAATATGCAGATAAAAAAGAAATATATTTATATCGCTTTGGGACTGTGGGCGCTTGTGACAGTTACTTATTTTACTTTGTGTAAAATAGCCAGTGATCAGGCTATGCTTATTTTTAATAAAACTATGTCTGCTCAAAAAGTGCTCAAAGGCTCGGTGACGCTTGGCAGTATTGATGCCGACATTTGGGGGCGGGTAGAGTTTCAGAATCTTGTCTGGCTTGATATTGACGGTCAGCCTATCGTACATGTGCCGCAGGGACGTTTCAAGGTGCGGACATGGGATATTATTACCAGAAGTATCAGTACATCTACTATTAAGGAACTGGAATTGGACAACGCTTTGTTTGCCGTAAGATTCAACAGAAAGATGCAGTTGGATATTTTTGAGCAGGCACAGGCCAAAAGAGTTATTGACCGGGCTGAACAAAAGGAAGCTGTTTTGTCAGGAAACGAAACAGCAGCTGAACTTGAACATATAGCGCAGGAAAAGATCGTAGTAAAGGAAAGGCATCCTGGAGACAGGCATGAATTGAATCTGGATTTAGAAAATAAGCGGCTGAAAATGCGTGTTGTTTTTAATAACTGTACCTTAACTGCCGGTTATCATAACCGTTATTTTGTACTGAATGAAGTTAATGCAATAATTGATATTGATACGCAGAAAAAGCTTACGATTGATTTTGTGACTGGAAAATTTGGCGGCACTATGGTTGGCGATGGGGTGGAAATAAAAGGAAACATCAATTTAGCGCAGCAGATTCCTCATTACGACCTGCATTTGGAGCTTTATAATATTCTGCCTGCTTCGTTGGGAATAGCGGATATCAAAGATACGGTTTCTATTACCGCTTCAGTTACTGGAGAACTTCCGAATCCTGTTATAGATGGTCATTTGGATTTTAAAGAACTGAATATTCCCGGACTGCATTTTTCTAAGGTCAGAGGCGATTTGCATTACGAAGATGCTCTGCTGAAATTTACTAATGTAAAAGGAAATGTTTTTGGAGGCACAGTTGAAGCTTTCGGAGATTATCATCTGGATACAAAATATTACAATATTGACGCGCTGGGACACGAATTGTTGGGAAGCATTGCCGCACGTAACGGTAAAATAAAATGCAAGGTCGAACTGGATTTTAAGATTCGATCCAAGGGAGATCCTAAAACTGCGTTGACCTATGGCAGCTTTAAATCAGGAAAAGGATCGTACTATATTATTCCTTTTGACAGTATCAGCGGCGAGTTTTCCAATCAAAATAAACATCTGGAATTTAAAAATGTTGTCATTGAAACCAAGATGGGGACAATCAAAACAGATGCTTTTGATATAGTGAACGGCAAGCTGCATATTGGCGAGATATATTTGGAAGAGCCGGAAAACGGACAAACTATTAAAATAATCTGACAAAAAATGATTCAGAAATCGGAGGAAGGCAGCGATGGGCAAATATAAAAAACTTTATGGCACGCTTTTGCTGGGTCTGATTGCCATTATAATTTTGCTGACGGCTGTTTTTTCCTATAGCAGAAGTATCGAAGAGAGTTACAAAGAAGAAAATATCAACTCACTGAAAGAACTTTCTAATCAGGGAGCTTTGATGCTGCATAATGAAATCAAAAATAAACAAAATCTTTTAGCTGAACTTTCGCACGATGTCAGTCGGATTTTTGTAAATGATCCGCAGGCGGCCGCCGCTTATTTGGAGGAAGCCGCGGAGCGCAACAGTTTTAAACGAATTGGCGTAGCATTGACGGATGGACGTGCTTATACAACAGATGGTGTTGAATTGAATATCTCAGAGCGAGAGTATTTTAGTAAGGCGATTCTCGGGCACACGGCTGTTTCACGTAATCTGGATGATTATACGGATGGCGGCAGGATCGCAGTTTATGCGGTACCGATTTTTGAAGATGGAAGCGATAAGAGGATTGGAGTTTTGTTCGCTACTTACAGCCTGGATACATTTAGAAAAACTATTGAAGTATCGTTTTTTGGCGGTGCTGGATATTCTTATGTGGTACAGGAAAATGGTGATGTTGTAGTAGATTCGCAGCATTCAGAAAGCTTTAAAAACTTTAAAAATGTTTATGCGGCCCTGCTGACGGCAGATCCGGTAAATAATAAAGACAGTGCTGAAAAACTCTGGCAGATGATCAACAGTAAAAAAGGCGGTTATATTGAATTTTATAACGGCAGTCAGAAATATATGTACTGTTCACCGATAGGTGTTAATAACTGGATGCTGCTGACGGTAACTCCAGCCAGTGTTATCGAAGATAAAATCAATATGGTGCTGAATAAAACTTATTTACTGGGTATTTTGTTGATTGCGATTTTTTTATTGTTTATCTGGCACATTATGCGTATCCATACCCGCAATCAAAAGGAACTGATGGATATTGCTTATGTTGATGAAGTTACTGGTGGTTATTCTTTTGCCAAGTTTTTTAAAGAAGCAGAACTGTTGTTACCTGAAACAGATAAAAAGACAGCAATCGTAAGTATGGATATCGACGGTTTTAAATATTTCAACGATATGTTTGGCTATGGAGAAGGCAATGACCTTTTGCGTTATATTTGGCAGGAAGTAAAAGCAAGCCTGAATGAAGGCGAAATATTAGCGCATGGTGTTGCCGATACATTTATTTTTTTGCTGCGATTTGATACGAGAGAAGAACTGCTTTGGCGTATCAATGATTTATGTCTGCATTTGAATAACTATATTACAAAAAGCGGACAGGTCTATAAACTATCCCTTTCTATGGGTATATACGAGGTTGACGGTGAAACTGATGATATCGTCAGTATGGCAGACAGAGCTTATATTGCCCGGCAGACAATAAAAAATAAAGGTGACACAGCCTGGGCTTTTTATGACGGAGCCGTACGTGATAAGCTGTTGCACGAAAAAGAAATTGAAAGTCAGATGGAAAAAGCTTTGGCTGAAGGCGAATTTATTGCTTACTATCAGCCCAAGTACAGTACCAAAGAGCAGAAACTTATCGGTGCAGAAGCTTTAGTACGCTGGCGCAGAAGTGACGGTATTATTGTTCCGCCCTATCAATTTGTGCCGCTTTTTGAACGTAATGGATTTATCAATAAGGTTGACCGTTATATGTTCGAACTCGTCTGTCGCCAGCAGATGCGTTGGCTTAAACAGGGGCTTATACCTGTGCCAATATCAGTCAATATGTCGCGGATGTGCCTGTATGATCCGCATATTGTTGACGAATATATCGGTGTTTTGAATGGAAGCGGTTTGTCTGCTGCTTATATAAAGCTGGAGCTGACGGAAAGTGCCTTTTTTGAAAATATCAGTATTATGAATAATGTTATCGAAGCATTGCATAAAGTTGGCATCAAAGTCTTGATGGATGATTTTGGAACCGGTTATTCTTCGATGATGATGCTTAAAAATGTAGCTATCGACGTTTTGAAGCTGGACAAAAGCTTTGTCGACGATATTGGGGATGACCGCAGTGAAAAAATCATTTCAAATATCATTTATCTGGCTCATTCTCTGCAAATAGAAGTGACTGCCGAAGGAGTAGAGACTGCAGCGCAGTTTGAATTTTTGAAAAGTGTTGGCTGTGATTATATTCAGGGGTATTATTTTGGTAAACCGCAGCCGGCTGAAGATTTTGCGGCGTTGCTGCAAAAAGAATTTTATGATGGAAGTGATGCGGGTGCTGATAAGAAAGGCTGAATTACAGGATGTAAGAGCTGTGTACGCTCTGATTTGTGAATTAGAGGAGCAGGATTTGCCGCTGCTGGAATTTGAAAATATCTTCGGCAGTTTATTGAAGCTGCCGGAACATTTTCTCATGATTGGTGAAATTGAGGGCAGAACCGTTGCATTTTTACATTTGCGCGTAGAAGGACAGCTGCATCATGCCGCTAAAATAGCAGAGATTTTAGAATTTGATGTGAAGCGATCCCATCGCGGCAGGAACTTAGGGCAGCAGTTTTTTGCTTATGCGGAGAAGCTGGCCCGGGACAATGGTTGTATTCAGTTTGAACTAAGCAGTAATATGCTGCGGGAAAAGGCGCATTGTTTCTATGAACGGCAAGGCATGCATAAATTTCACTATAAATTTACGCTCCCTCTGTCTGGAAAAACAGTAAATGAAAATAAGTTAGGTGTTTAAAAGCAACGGTTCTGGCAGCTGTTGCTTTTTGTCTGTGCTTAATACTGGAAACTGCTGTTTTGTGGTACAATAAATATATAATTTTATTGAGCGGAGAAGAAAAATGATCGATTTATATACAGTACCGTTAGGTGCTACGGCCAGGGATTTTTTTTCGGCAGAGGCAGAAAACAAATATAGCTATGATGAAGCGTTGCTGGTGCTTCCAAGCAGATTGCTTGTGAATCATGCCCGCCGGTCAGGCAGGGCGCAGGCAGTTAATTTTGAATATCTGCCCAACCGTATCGTAGCATTAAACAGGCAGCTGCTGGATTTGCCTCCGGAAGTGAAATTAGAAATGATTTCCCGGAGGACACAGGAACTGCTTGTGGGTGATTTGCTGCACCAGCTGGCTAAATTGCAGGGCCTGGACTATTTTAGTAAACTGGCAGATAAAGAAGGTTTCGTTAAAGCTGTTACCGGGCTTTTGGGTCAGCTTTCACGCAGTGGGTCGACACAGGAAGAAATTACTACGGCGCTGCTGGAATGGGAACAGCGCAATCCTGCCTATGTGATGAAGGACCGTGAAGTAGCGGCACTTTATAACCTTTATCGCAATAAGCTAAAACAAAAAAACTGGTATGATGTAGAGGGTTTATACCGGTTAGCAATAGCGGTTTTAGAAAGACCGCAGGCCAAGCTGCCTTGGCAGCAGTTATATTTCAGCGAATTTTATCATTTTGATGCTTTGCAGCGTTTGCTTATAAAATCTTTGTCACGGCATTGTCAGATCAGTATCGGTTTGATGTACGAGCCCAAACGACCGGAAATATTTGCTGCTGTAGAGCGGAGTTTCGGTTATTTAAGCGGTTTTGCTCAGCTGCATGATCTGCATATGGAAGGTTCAGTACGAAAGCCTGATCTGCAGCACTTAACGGCTAAGTTAGGTGCTGGAAGCTACCAGACGCTGGCTGTTGCTGACAGTATAAATTTTATTGAATCAGGAGATAGTGAAGGTGAACTGCGGGCAGTGCTGCGTTCTATAAAAGCTAAGCTGCAGCATGGCGCCGCTTATAATGATTTTTTGGTTGCTGTACGTGATTTTAAGACTTACAGCGGTATCAGAGCTGTTTGTGATGAATATGGTATACCTGTTACTTTACCTAAGATCGCTTCTTTGAGTGCTCAGCCTGTCTGTGAATTTTTACGTTTACTTTTGAACGTAGCTGCCGGCGGCAGTGAAGCTATCGCTGCTTACTGGCGTCTGTTAAAATGCGGCGTTGTAAAGCTGGTCTATAGCTTTGACGGAGAGCAGCTCAACAGATTGAAACAGGAATATTTATATAATGATCTGCGGCAACTGCGTAAGGCAGTTCGTGATAAGGCTGATGCCAATGAACATAAGCAGTGGTCAGCTGATTTAGGCGAACTTGAGTTGCTGCTGGACAAGGTGCAGCGGCGAGATACGGCGGCTGCTTATGGAGAAACATTTAAAACAATATTAGAAGCTTTGGCGCTGCCTGTTAAGGCTGGCGAAAATTATAAAAATGGCAGGGCAGATCTGCTTGAGGTTAAAAATATAGTAGAGACAGTACGGCAATTATCCGAAGTTTTGGATACACTGAGTGAAGATTATCAGAATGGCGGTTTGGAAAGTGTGCCTTTAAAAGCGGAGGAATACAGCCAGCTGCTGATTTCTGCCTGTTCCGAACGGCAAATCATTTTAACAGCGGCCGACAGTGAAGGTATTTTATTCGGAGAAGCTGCTAATCTGCAGGGGCTGCTGTTCAAGCATGTTTACATTATGGGACTGCGCGAAGGTGAGTTTCCGCGCAGTAAAAATGAAAACTGGATCTACAATGACAGAGAACGGGCCGAATTGAGCGGTGTTGGTGTGGAATTAGATAATACTGCGTGTGCTTATGCTGAGGATAAATTCTTTTTTGCCGCAGTGGCAGCAATGGCAACAGAAACTCTGACTTTGAGCTGGTACAGCGACGATACAGCTGGCGCTTCCGCATATATTGAAGATGTGGAACGATTATATGCAGCCGGGTGTATAACCAGAAGCAGAGCTGGACGTATAGGCTGGCAGGAGGCTTTGTCTGAGCAGGAGCTGCTGCTGGGGATTACCCAAAAAGATACCTGCCATAATTGGTTGTTGGAGCGGTTGGGAGCAGATTGGACACTGCGCAGCAGTATCGAAAGAATTCGTGAGCAAGGCGATAGTGTTTATAAGGGAGTTTTTGAAGACGTACAGCTGCAGCGGGCTATTAATGAAGCTGTTGGCGGTTTATTCAGTGCGTCGCATTTAGAAACCTATGCTCAATGCCCATACAGGTTTTTACTAAGCTATGTCTGGAAACAGCAGCAATATGAAGAACTTACAGAAACGGTGGAGCCTGCTGTTGAAGGCAGCCTGCTGCATGATGTTTTAGCACGATTTATGGCGGGACATTTGCACGAAAAGCTTACCAAATATCCGCCGACTGAGCTTATAAGTCAGCTTGATGACATTATGATGTCAGTTTGTGATGAATATATTACTGGGAAAAAGATTGCCGTTACAGATTTCTGGCCTTCGCAGCGTCGGAAGCTGAATTTGCTGCTGCGCCGCTGGCTGCAGCGGGAGCTTGTATACCAGAAAAAATGGGAACCTTTTGTACCGGTAAAAATAGAATGGGATTTTGGGCGTAACGGCAGTGCTCCGTTGGTGCTGGAGGTCAACGGCGGAAAAATTTATTTGAACGGACGTATCGACCGTATCGACAGTGACGGTAATGGTATTTTTGTTACGGATTATAAACGCAGCCAAACTCCGTCGGGCAGTGAGCTGACAGAAGGACTGGATTTGCAGATTCCGGTATATCTTATGGCGCTTGCAGCCTTAGAGCCTCAGAGTAAAGTGCTTGGCGGCGGTTACTATTCACTAAAGGAAGCGAAACGCAAAGGCGGTTTTGCCATGCAGACTTTAGGAAAAACGCCTTTTACAACAAATAATAAACCGTTCAGTGATGCAGAAGATCAATGGCTGGCTTTTGCAGATTTTTGCCGTACGACTGTCAGAGGATATATCAATACCTTGCGGCAGGGGAATTTCCCGCCGGCGCCGCGTAAAAACTGCCCTGAGTATTGTCCTGGGAAGGATATTTGCCGGGCCTACGGCGAACTGGCAGCAGAAGGCGGTGAAGAAAATGTTTGATTTTACTAAAGCCCAGCAGGAAGCGATAGAGACGCTGGATAGAAATGTATCTGTGTCTGCCGGCGCCGGCAGTGGTAAAACACGTGTTCTCGTAGAACGTTTTGTCAACATTCTTCGACAGAGCCTCAGGCAGGGCGGCAAACAGGTAAGTGCTGCCGATATTCTGGCTATTACCTTTACGCGCAAAGCCGCGGGTGAAATGAAAGAAAGGGTTCGCAGACGTTTGGCGGAATTGGAGCAGGAGGATGCTTTGCATGCATCTTTCTGGCAGCAGCAGCTGGAACTGCTGGAACAGGCGCGTATCAATACTATACATGGTTTTTGTAACAGTCTGTTGAAAGAAAATCCCGTGGAAGCAGGTCTTGATCCTGCTTTTCAGGTAGCTGAAGAAGTAGAAATGGATGAATTTTTACTGCGCACTGTGCAGCAGTTTGTAAAACAGGGACTGCGCCGCGGTGACAGTGATATTTTACGTCTGGCTGATGAATATACCGCAGCTGATGTTGTAAAACAGCTATTGCTTGCCATACCTAAAATGGATGCGATTTTGAACTTTGGTGATTTGTTACAGCCGTATCAGGCAAAGATGAACGAGAAAAACGTATTACAGGTACAACTGCAGGAGCTGCTATTGGAACTGGCAGAAGACAAAATGAAGGTGAAAGCCTCAGCTCATAGGCAAAAGCTGGAATTGCTGCGCGAACACCTTCCGGAACTTTTAAAGGCGGCAGCAGACAGCAGCAAGCCTGAAAATATGACGCTTTTAGACAGCTATGTGGGTACTCTAGCTGCAACAAGCAGTGATAAAGCAGTGGTAAAAGCGGCTAAAGAAATTCTGCAGCAGCTGCATTTGCTGGCGGCAGACGCAGCTGCACTGAAATTGATACCCTGCTGGCAGCAGGCTCTGGTGAATTGCAGTGCTTATCTGCGTGAACAGCAGGAGCTTAATAATATGCTGGGCTTCGACGACTTGGAAAGCAGGGCCTTGGAGCTTTTAAAAAATAACCGCCAGGTTTGCAGTAAAAACAGCAGCCGCTATCAGTATATTATGGTCGACGAATTTCAGGATACTAACGAACGCCAAAGAGAACTGGTTTATTTGCTGTGCGGCGGTGATAAAGACATGCTGCTGGGACATAAGCTGTTCGTAGTAGGTGATGCCAAGCAATCAATTTATCGTTTTCGCGGCGCTGACGTAAGCGTATTTGCCCGTGTGAGACGCGATATAGCGGGCGCTGGCGGCAGTAATATCGTTTTAGATGATAACTTCCGTACAGTCGATAAAGTGCTTGATTTATGCAATTTGGCCTTTGCGGCATTATTAGGTGAAGACAGACAGCAGGACGTTTATTTTGAAGCTCTGAATGCTAATCGTGCGACTGATATTTTGCCGGAAATGCTGGCAATAGCATACGATAAAGAAAGCAAAGCCTGCCGCAGGGAAGCGGAGGCTGCCGTTATAGCAGAACGGATACTGCAGCTGCATACCGAAAAACAGATAGCCTACGAAGATATGGTGATATTACTTGGCGCATTAACAGCGGCTAAAAGTTTTGCCTCTGCGCTGCAGCAGGCGGGGATACCGTATACTATCGTTGACGGCAAAGGCTTTTACGAACGCCGGGAAATTATTGATCTGATCAATTTACTGATATTTTTGGAAGACAGCAGCCGCAGTTTAGAGCTTGCTGGTGTGTTGAGGTCGCCGTATTTTGCTGTTGATGATGAAAGCTTGACAGCACTTTTTCTGGAGCTGAACAGGCAGGAGGGGCAGACAGTTACCTTATGGCAGCTGCTGCAGCAGGATGCATGGCCGTTGATCGATTATCAGAAGCGCTGCCGGCTGCTGAATGCTGTAGGGAAACTGAGGCTGCTGCGGCAATATGCTGAGACGATGCCATTGCCGGAATTGCTGCATACGATTGTTGATGTCTTACAACTGGAACCGCTTCTGGCAGCGCAGGAATTTGGACTGGAAAAGCTTGCCAATATAAAAAAACTGATTGCTTTGGCTGAGTCCTATACCATAGAAAAGCATGGGACACTGGCCGACTATCTGCTGAGGCTGCAGCAGCTGCGTCAGGCTGGAGCAAGAGAAGCAGCTGCTGCAGATATGACGGGCTGCGCTTCTGTGACGATTATGACGATCCATAAATCCAAAGGTCTGGAATTCCCTGTAGTTTTTGTACCCGCGCTTGATGCCAGGAGCAAAGGCGATACGGATATGCTGCGATTTAATGCAGACGCAGGTTTAGGAATTAAAGTGGCTATGGGCGGCGAATTGCAGGATACAAGCGTCATGCTGGCAATCAAAGACATAGAAAAGCAGTTGGATAGCGCTGAAAAACAGAGGCAGTTATATGTTGCAATGACAAGGGCGCAGGACAGGCTGATACTGTCAGGTACTTATGATAGCAGCAGTAAAAGCAGAAGTGAGAACTGGTTCAGCAGCCTGCGTAATATTTTACAGGACTATGACCAGTTCCTGTTAAAGGAATATGAAGCTGGTAAAAAAGGAACTGCCGTTAAATCAGCAGCAGATTTGGAACAGGTACTTGTAACAGATGAGTTGCTGCAGCGGATCAAACCGCTGCCGGAATATGGGTTGGAGTGGCAGCGCAGCTTGTCAGCAACAGCGCTGCAGACGTATCTTGATTGCCCCCGCTGTTATTATTACCAGTATATTTTGCAGATGCCGGGGTATGAAGCTGTAAATGCAGCTGATGCAAGCGGTTATCTGCCGGCGGCACTGCAGGGTACCGTTATCCATAAGGCTTTGGAATTACTGACGAACGGTTACGAACAGGAACCGGCTTTCAGGACAGCGCTGCAGGCATATAAGGTACAGGGAAGTGCTGCAAGGACATACGATATGTATATGCAGTATATTAATGGACCGCTTTATCAAAGGCTGCAGGAAGCTGAACGTAAGGCTGAGATCAGCTTTGAGTTGCCGCTGCTGCAGGAATATGGGATTACTGCTGTGTTCAGCGGTTATATTGACTGTACTGTTTTTAACAGTGACGGGACTCTGACGATCGTCGACTATAAAACAGGCGTGCCGCCGGCAGCAGGCGAACCTGCGCCGGGTTATATTTATCAGCTGGCACTGTATCAAAAGGCAGCGTCAGAATTATGGCAGCGCCCGGCAGCACTGGCCGAACTGCATTTTTTACAAAATAATTCCTGCTGGCAGCTGCAGGATTGCAGTGATAGGCTGCAGGAAGTTGCCGAATTATGCAGAGATATTTTTTCGAAACGCAGAGAAAGTGAATTTACTGTGAAAACTAAATATTGTAAAAACTGCCCGTTTGCCTACTTTTGTGCAGGCAAAGAATAAACAGCTAAAAATTAATAAATAAAAAACACCTGTGAATACAGGTGTTTTTTATTTATCTGCAGTTGTTCAAATTTAATATTTTCGCAGGTTAAAGAAGCGCAACAATGACGATACATACAGTATTTTTAATAATTCCATTCACTTGTATCTATAAATCACAAACATTCCTTATAGTTAACAAGAATAGCAAAATATAACAATAAGTTAAATCTGAAATTAATTATGTAAATAAAGATATCTTGCATACTCAAAACAAATATGTTATTATACATAAAAATATCTATAAAGAAAAATAAAAATTTAAAAAGACAAACTTTTTTCAATAATGTGAATTAAAATTTACAAATTATAAAATTTTGCAATAAGAGGATGTTGAAAAAATATCTGACAAAGATAGTTTACTTTAAAAAAGTTTAACTGACGGGTGTCCTTTACAGTAAGTAAAAACAACGCCGTAAAATGGCGCTCAATAATTGGTACCCCGATGAATATAAAGCACAAAAGCCTGTAAGGGAGTGATACAGTGAAAATTCCATTGAAATAAACTCAGACCAAAAAATATTCTGAGTTTGGGGTGATCTGCTATGAAAGAAAAAGAAACAATGAACACAATTGAAACAAAAGCTAAAAGCATCGTCGGTTCTCTGGTGATGATCTGCCCGGTTTGCGGCAAAGAATTCGTCTGTAATAAAGCCCATCATGTTTACACGGCTTTGATAAAAAGAAAACGCTACTATTACTGCAGGTACTCCTGCTTTAAGAACAGACCGGGAGCTAAGTAATATTTAGATTGATGATTTGGCTGATTGACATGGAAATGCTTTAGTTAAGATATAATTTCCCCGGCTGTTATACAGTCGGGGGTTTAATATATTGAAGTTTTAAAGAGATAAAGGACAGTAAAACTTAGATAAAGTTTTACTGTCCTTTTTATTTATTCTGAACATATTTTTGCAATAAACTTTACAAATCTTTAACAAAAACAACGTTTAGATTTAATCAAAATTCGTTATCATACATAACAGAGCTCGGAACTAAAAAAGTGGAGGGTAAAAATGATGATGAAAAAGAAACTTGCGGCACTGCTTTTAGCAGCTGCCAGCGCGATGGTCTTTACCGGCTGCGGCAGCAGTGATAATCAGTCTAAAGGCAGCGTTGACAAAAAGGTGCAGATCGAATATTGGCATGTAGCCTCCGAAAGCTTCGGCGGTGCAACTGTTAAAGAACTGGTCGCAGATTTTAATGCCAAGCATCCCAATATCCAGGTTGTCGAAAAATATAACCCCGATATGTATAAAGGCCTGACACAAAATCTGCAGGCTGCTATCGCTTCCGGTAAAAATCCTGACGTTGTACAGATGGGCTGGTCTTATTTGAACTATGCCGCTGAAAATCTTAAGTACACTGACCTGCAGCCGATGATCGAAAAGCAGGCTCCTGAAGACAAAAATTTCTTGAAAGAGAATTATCTGCCCAATGTTTTGGCATTAGCTCAGACTGATGACGGCAAACAGATCGGTATTCCTTATTCTATCAGTGTGCCGGTCCTGTTCTATAATCCTGAAATCTTTACTGCAGCAGGACTTGATCCCAATAATCCGCCTAAAACCTGGAAAGAGGTAGTGAGCGCGGCAAAACAGATCAAAGAAAAGACCGGTAATATGGGCTTTTTTATGCAGGAATATGCTGATAACTGGACTCAGCAGGCCATTATTGAATCTAACGGCGGTTCAATGCTGAAAAATGAAGGCGGCAAAGTCAAAGCCGGTTTCGATACTCCCGAAGCGGCAGAAGCGTATCAGCTGCTGGCTGATATGGTCAAAGACGGCAATGGCCTGCATGCTACTAATGAAGAGGGTTTCCAGGCTTATCTGTCCGGTAAGCTGGGGATGGTCTGCACTACTATCGGCAAACGTGCCAATTTTGAAAAAAGCGCCAAGTTCAAAGTTATGGCAGCTCCTTTCCCGCAGTTTGAAGGCAAAGAGTTGAAAGTGCCGGCAGGTGGTAACTTTCTGATGCTGTTCTCAAAAGATGCCGATAAACAAAAAGCAGCCTGGGAATTCATCAAATATATCGAATCACCTGAAGCGCTGGCTAAATGGAGCACCGGTACAGGTTATCTGCCACCTCGTAAAGGCGTAGCAGAAGACCCCAACGGTTTCAAAAAAATGATCGAAGAAAACAAAAATATCCAGGTAGCCTTGTCCACGATGCCTAATCTGGTAAAATGGGCCAGCTTCCCAGGCGCTAACGGCTTACAGGCTGAACAGCTCCTGATTGACGCCCGCGATATTATACTGAGCGGCAAAGAAACTGCTGCTCAGGCGCTGCACGAAACTGCAGAAAAGATCAATAACTTACTGTAATACAAACGCTTGAACCAATCAGGATGCTGCTTGCCGCAGCATCCTGATTTTTACCAAAGGAGAGTTGTCATGAATAAAGCCAAATGGCCTGCTTTTTGGTTCTTACTGCCGGCGGCACTGCTGTTTATTGTTTTCTTTTACTGGCCGCTGCTGCAGAATCTGTATCTTAGCTTTTTCAGCTGGAATATGATCAGCCCGACGATGAAATATGTGGGACTGAGCAATTACAGTGATATTTTAGGCAGCAGAGAGCTGTACAAAATCATTGGGAATACGATAGTTTTTGTACTTATTATGCTGCTGTTCAACTTTGTCTTGCCCTATCTTTATTCGTTTATCCTCGGGCACCTGCTTCAGCGGGGGAAAATGTTTTATCGCTCTGTTTTATTTCTGCCGGCAACTTTATCCCTGGCGGTGGCAAGCATTCTGTTCCTGTGGATCTATAATCCTTTAGCCGGCCCGCTCAGTATAGTGCTTGCGTGGTTTGATATGGAATCGCCGCGCTGGTTTAAGGAAAATCTGCTCGTGATCTTTTCTATCTGTACTATCATTGGCTGGAAGGTGTTTGGCTATAACCTGATCGTGATGCTGGCAGCGATGGTTGCCGTACCAAGGGAAATGATCGAAGCAGCCAAGCTGGAAAACGCTTCGAACTGGACGATCTTTAGACGTATTATCATACCGATGACTTCTTCGACTGCGATTTATGTTTTCACGATCACCGTAGTTTTCGGTCTGCAGTATGTACTTGTGCCTGTCAATATGCTGACGCAGGGCGGACCGGATCAGGGCAGTTCCAATTTGGTATATATCGTCTACCAGTATGGTTTTATTTTCTTCCAAACCGGAAAATCAGCAGCTTTCGCCATTATCACCATGTTCTGTTATATGGCGTTCCTGTATCTGAAAAATAAATATCTGGAGAAAAAAGTTTATTATGAAAACTAAAACACATCAAGATCTTTGCTGGCATCTGCCTTTGCTTGTGGCAGTATTTATTCAGCTGTGGCCGATAGTTTTTATGGTCTCCACATCGCTCAAAGATATGGACCAGATTTTCCAGGCAACGCTCAATCCATTGCCGCTGCCGCCGACATTGAATAACTATCTGACAGTATTAGGCAATTTTACGCTGTTTACTTATATCTATAATACCTTTTTCATTGCTGCGTTCGTAACAGTATTCAAAGTGCTGACCAGTGTTTTGGCAGCTTTTGCCTTTATCTATTATGACTTTAAATATAAAGAAACTGTTTTTAACAGCATGCTGCTGACCTTCTTTATTCCGATAACGGTACTGATAATGCCCAATTATTTGCTGATGAGCAGGCTGGATTTGCTGAATACTCCCTGGGGTGTTATGCTGCCGCAGTTTGTTGATGGTATGGGTGTGTTCCTGATGCGTCAGACGATGCGCGGCATACCCAAACCATTACTGGAAGCCGCTGTTTTAGATAATGCCGGCCCGCTGCAGGTACTGCGCAAGGTTGTGCTGCCGCTGATCAAACCGTCGATAATAGCAGTCGGTATCCTGTTTTTTATCAACTCATGGAACGAATACTTTTGGCCGCTGCTGGTGCTGCAGGACAAAGAAACTTATACCCTGCCGCTGGCACTGCAAATGTTTATCAGCGCTGAAGGTGGCAGTGAGTGGGGTATAGCTATGGCTGTCGCTACTCTGACCAGTTTGCCGCCGCTGGCACTATATCTCGTCTGCCAAAAATTTATACTCAATACCTTTATGCAATCGGGGGTCAAAGGATAATATATGAACAGTATTGTATTTGAAAATGTCTGTAAATCTTACGGCGATGCTAAAATCGTCAAGTCTTTGAATCTGGAAATAAAAGAAGGCGAGCGCCTGATTTTGCTGGGGCCTTCCGGCTGCGGCAAAACTACTACGCTGCGAATGATCGCTGGTTTGGAAGACATTACCAGCGGTCAGCTGAAAATGGGCGGCAGGGTAGTTAATGATATTGCTCCCGGTGAACGTAATATTGCCATGGTTTTTCAAAGCTATGCGCTGTTTCCGCATCTTTCTGTCTGGGATAATATCACCTTTGGCCTGCATATCCAAAAGCTTCCGGAAGCGGAAATCAAAAAAAGAGCCGATGAAGCCTTAGAAATACTTAATTTAAGAGGCTATGAAAACTATAAACCCAAACAGCTTTCAGGCGGGCAGAAACAGAGAGTGGCCTTATGCCGTGCCCTTGTAAAGCAATCACCCTACTTTTTACTGGATGAACCACTGTCCAATTTGGACGCGCAGCTGCGTCAGCAGGCCAGGACAGAGCTGGTACGTATTCATGAGATCTATAAACCGACAATGATCTATGTAACGCATGATCAGGTAGAGGCAATGACTGTCGCCGACCGTATCGTTGTACTGAAAGATGGCGAATTGCAGCAGATAGCCGCTCCGGATACGATCTACCGCCACCCGGCTAATACGTTTGTTGCCGGTTTTATTGGCGCCCCGTCAATGAATATCCTCAAAGCACGTTTTGACCGTGATTGTATTTGTATCGGCAAGGCCGTACTGCCGGTACCGGAGCTGTGGCGTCAGGTGATCGGTCAGCGCAGAGACCTGCTGCTTGGCATCAGGCCTGAGCATTGCCGTTTAAGCGAGGACGCTGCTGTGCATGGAAGTATAACTTATGTTGAAAATACAGGTAATCAGCGTACTGTTGAATTACAGCTTGAGAGCGGTGAGACTGTCAGCGTTACAGTAAGTGACCGTAATGCGGATGTACACAGTTCCGGCGGTATCTGTTTCAGCTGGGACGATGTGAGCCTGTTTGATGTGACAAGCGGCAGGAATATTGGCTATATAGAAAAAGGGGAGGTTTTTACTGATGCAATGGGCAGTTAGTGATCTGGCGTTTGCCGGCTTCAATAAAAAATATCTCAGCGGTTTGCCGTTGACCTATAATATAGAATTTTTTTATGAATTCGGGACCGACCATTATTGGGATACGGTATTGCTGCCGCTGGCGCAGAATAATAAGGAAAAAAGAACGTTTTCTATCCACGGTCCCTGTGTTGCTGTAAATCTGGCAGACAGCGGTGATGAATATTATTTAAAAGCCTACGCTCAAACCTTTACCTATGCCCAAAAGATCAAAGCAGAATTTGTAGTTGTGCATACCAATGAAGGCTACCATGGTGAGGCCGCCGCAGTTAAAGAACTGGTCTATCAGCGCTTGACTGAAGTGATCAGCCTGGCACAAAGCTACGGTGTTCAAGTTGTTATAGAAAATGTGGGTCTGCGTCCCTGCGGATCACTGCTTTTTGATTTTGAAGAATATCTGGCGCTGTTTGAACGTTATCCGCAGGCTCTGGCACTTTTGGATACGGGACACGCCCACGTTAATGGCTGGAATATTACTGAAACTGTGAAACGGCTGCAGAAAAAGCTGTTGGCGGTGCATGTGCATGATAACGATGGCAGCGGCGACAGCCATCAGCCTGTAGGACTGGGAACTATCGAATGGGAGCCTTATTTCGCTTCTATCAGGGACTATGCACCGAATGCGCTGCAGATATTGGAATATGCTTATATTGAGCCGGGAGTTCTTACCGAACACCTGCAGAAGCTGGAAAGCCGTTATGGTGCACTGCGATTTTAAGCATAAGAGGTAAGATTTTTAGTTTAGTAAAGCATTTGATTTAAATAGTGATAATAAAAAATCAAGCCATTATCGGCTTGATTTTTTATTATGCTTTTTGTTTGTACAATAATACTGCTGAGCTTTATTTTTGCTGCGGCCGCTGCGGCTTTTCAGGCTTGAAGCATTTTGAACCCAAGTTTAGATTGCAGCAGATAGAAGTGACAGGCTGGTGTTAGACCAAACCTTAAATAACGGCCGATACATACTGGTGAAAGTTTATTCAAATAAACTTTGCTGCAGGTCTGCCTGATTGCTTGTAAAAGTGCTCAGATAGGCAAATAACTGCTGATTATCCTGAATGATACCATGCTGACGGCATTTTTGCCGCAGCAGCTGCATCAGCTGTTTACTGTTGGGGCTGTCGATAACGTACTGATTACCGTAGGTGTCGATATAGCGTTTTTTCAGTCCGGGAAAGTGTCTGTCCAACTGCTGGTAAAAGTATTCGCGGTTGCCGTCGCGCAGCGTCAGCCCCATACCGAAACAAATAATGCCGTAAACGCCGGCTTCGATACAGTAATCTAAAATACCGCGGAGATTAGCTTCGGTATCGTTGATAAAAGGCAGAATGGGAGCAAGCCAGACTACAGTCGGGATACCTGCGTCACGTAATTGCTTTAAAGCTTCGAAACGCTCACGGGTCGTACTTACATACGGCTCTATTTTTTTGCACAATTCTTCGTCATAGGTGGTCAGAGTCATTTGGACTACGCATTTTGCAGACGCGTTTATTTTTTGCAGCAGATCAAGATCCCTCAGGATCCGGTCCGATTTAGTCAGCACTGTAAAACCGCAGCCATATTTATAAACAAGCTCCATAGCCTGCCGCACGCTGCCGAGTTCGGTTTCCAGAGGAATATAAGGATCTGTCATCGACCCGGTGCCGATCATACATTTTTTGCGCTTGCGCCGCAGGGCTTCTTCCAGCAGTACAAGAGCGTTTTGTTTGACTTCGATATCTTCAAAAGCATGCGGCATTTGATAACAGCTGCTGCGTGAATCACAGTAAATGCAGCCGTGTGAGCAGCCGCGATACAGGTTCATACCATTTTTAGCTGAGAGGATGCCTTTTACTTGCACATAATGCATAGCTGTACCTTTCTGTGTCAGGACAGGCGAAGCTGCCTAATAAAAAATAGCATAGTTGTTTAATGGCTTTCATTATACCATATCTGCCAGGACAGTAGTGTGAAAGTGTTGTGCGGACGGGCAGCAGCACTGTTTGCTGGAGGTGATTTTGGCGATTATCAAAACGTAAGAGCAATAACGGAACCGGACGGCGGCGTAAAAAAGTTCTTGCATGTCTTGTGGGGGGGTACAACAGTGCTATAATTATAGAAAATATTGTTCGGTAAATGTTTTGCAAGTAATAGCAGATAAAAGACTGATAATTTTAAAAAATATGATCTGATTACATTAAGATGTGAGGCTGGCAATATGTACGATGAACGCTGTTTGAAAATAATCGGCGCTAATATCAAGCTGCTCAGGACATGCCGCGGTATCAGCCAGGGTGAACTGGCCCGGGCTTTGGTTATCAGTCAAACGCATCTGAGCAATATTGAGTGCTGCAGGGTCGCAGTTAATTTCCGTGTTTTACTGCGTGCCGCTAATGCGCTGGAGTGCACATTAGATGATTTGCTGCAGCTGGAATTTACGGAACCGCCAAGAACAGTAATGGAGGTCAGAGAATATTCATCTGCAGAAGTTAAGGGCTTTCTGCAGAAACTACAAGCCGGTAAAAAGACGTAAGGTGACACCGCAGCAGGTAAAGGCGGCCGGGCTTGAAAAGTAAAAATTTACAGCTAAGCGGGAAGAGGAGCGAGAAAAATTGTTGGATTTGATGGGAAAAGGAATAACTGTAGTTTTAACTTTGGGGATCACCGCATCTGCATGGGCGGCACCTTCATTGCCGGGCAGCAGTGATGATGTCAGGGCCTTGGAACAGAACCGCGGCGCTAGGCAGCAGCAAACTGATCTGCAGCAAACTGATCTGCAGCAGCCAGAGCAGCAGAAGGCAGCTGAAGAAACGCTGCCGCAGAAATTACTGCTGCGGCAATTTGTCTTTACAGGCCAGCAGGAAATAGACCCGGCAGCATTGACTGAGGCAACGCAGGGGTATTTGGGACAGGAAGTGACTGTTACGGAACTGGAACAGGCGGCTGCTGCAGTAACTGATTATTGCAGGCAGCAGGGCTATACGGTGGCAACAGCTGTGCTTCCACAGCAAAATATTCAAGACGGGACAGTTGAGATCAGGATTTTTCTGGGGACTTTAGGCAAAGTAATTATCGAAAATGATTCGCGCCTGGCCGATGCTGCAGCCGTTGCTTTGGCTGCTGCACTGGAACGGGATGGTTATATCAGGACTGCGAGGATCGAGTCTGTACTTAATAATTTCAATGATTTGCCGGGTATCAGCGCTGCCGGTATTTTGAGTGCCGGTGAAGCGATCGGCAGTACGGATCTGACAATCGCTCTGCATGACGGAAAAACTGCCGAACATATTGTGTACAGCGATAACTACGGCGGCAAATACAGCGGCCGGTACCGTTATGGTTTTCAGACAACGCTTAATAATCCCGGCCGGATCGGCGATAAAATTTTTGCAGGCGGGATGCTGAGCAATGAAGATCTGCATAATTATAATTTTGGTTATGAAATGCCTCTTGGAAGCCGGGGTACAAGGCTTGGCATCAGTTACAGCCAAATGGATTATACCTTGGGCGATTACTTCGCTCTGCTTGATGCGGTAGGGCGGGCAAAAACGCTGAGCCTGTATGCGTCGACACCGCTGATCAACACCAGCAGCAGGCATCTGAGCGTTATTTATGGTTATGATAACCGGCAGTTGAAAGATGAAATGAGAAGCTTTGGCGAGCTGGGCAGCACCCGAAAACACAGTAATACACTGCACGGCGGCATTGTAGGCAGCAGGCGCGGCAGTGCCAGTGCTACCGGTTACAGCGCTTTGTATTATCTGGGACAGCTAAGCTATGATGACGCCAGCGCGCCTGAGACGGAAGGGCGTTTTTCTAAATTCACTACGGATATCAATCATATCCAGCATCTGGAATCTGTTTTCGACCTGCATCTGAATTTTCACGGTCAGCTGGCCAGCCGCGATCTTGACGGCAGTGAGCAGTTCAGTCTGGGCGGAGCCAACGGAGTACGTGCTTACCCTCAGGGAGAAGCCAGCGGTGACAGCGGTTATCAGGCCACGGCCGAGCTGCGATATTCTACTCCCGTGCCATATTTAAGTCTTGCTGCTTTTACAGACTGGGGCGAAGTGGACCTGGCTAAAAGCTGCGGTCAGCATCGTAATCTGGCCGGTTGGGGCGTAGGTGTAGAATATGCGAAGCCCAATGATTATTTTCTACGGCTGGATTATGCAAGGAAACTTGACGGGGAGAAATTCCAGAGTGAAGCTGAGGATAAAAACGGCAGGCTGTGGTTTTTGGCATATAAACTTTTTTAAATAGGGCTAAGGGAGGCAGTTAAAGATGAAAAGAGGGACAAAGCTTTTATATAAAAAAATATTTGCCGGGTTATTAGGCGGCGGGATGCTGTTTATGCCAAACTGGAGCTATGCGCTGCCGAGCGGCGGACAGGTAGTGACCAATAACGGCACTATTACTGCCGGGGGCAAGGTGATGGATATAACCGGCAGCGGCAATGTGGCGATCGATTGGAACAGTTTTAATATCGCGGCTGATGAAATTGTGAATTTTAAAAATATGCAGGCTGTTTTGAATTATGTCAGCGGCGGCCGTAAAAGTGAGATTTTCGGCAAGCTCAACGGCGCCGGGGTGAATGTGTTTTTGGTCAATCCCAATGGGATACTGTTCGGTAAAACGGCACAGGTCAACGTAGGACAGCTGACGGCATCGACCCGCAGTCTTGAAAAAGCAGCTTTAAACAGCTTTAACGGCAGTCTGTCACCGCTTGATGCCGGCGGTGCGGCCAATGTCAAAGCGGATATCATCAATCTTGGCAAGCTGAAGGCGGGTAAACTGGTCTTAGAAGGGAATAACCTTTCGATCATCGGCGCTGACAGCCTGGAAGTAGCTGATAAAAGTAAAATCACGCTGCGAGCCGGGGAAAATATCAATATCGGCTACGAGGTGACCGACAAAACAACGATCGACGTAGGCGATGGCAAGGGGAATACGCATCAGGTCAGCGATTACGGTAAAGGCGGCGGTGATAAAGCCAGCGACGTTCTGAGCGCAGCTTCAGTTACCGATCTGAAAGGCAGCGCCAAAAGTATCAACGACGCTATGCTGGTGCATGATGTGTATGAACTGCAGGCCATCGACAGAAATACCGGGACTATAAATGGCAGCAGTTATGTGGTGGGCAATTACATGCTGGCCGGCGATATCGATGCAGGTGATACTAAAAACTGGAACAGCGGCCGTGGATTTGACCCGATAGGACGGCTGAACCGCACAGGAAATGGTGTAACAGGCAGTTTCAGCGGCGCTTTTGACGGTATATGTCACAGTATCCAGAATCTTTATATCAGGCAGATCGGAAACCAATATGATGGTTATATCGGCTTGTTTGAAGGCATTGGCAAAGGCGGCAGTGTCGGCAATGTAAATATGGCTGGCGGCCATATTGAAGGAACATCGAATTTCGGCAGTATTGCCGGATTGAACTGGGGCACGATTTATAATATTGTCAATTCTGCCGAACTGGTATGCAGTAGCGGCGGTGTTGGCGGTATCGTTGGTACTAACGGCGGCGTGATCCGTAATGCCGTCAATAACGGCACACTGAAAATAGATGGCAGAAGCGGCGGTATTACCGGCTATAACGGCGATACTGTCTGGGGCAATACCGGCATTTTGCTCGATGTCAAAAATAACGGCGATATTACTTCTGAGAGTATGGGAGGTATTGGCGGGATAACAGGTATCAATAGTTCCGGCAGTTCGATCACAGGGGCCGAAAATACAGGTCTGGTCGAATTAAAGGATGGCGGCGGCAGTGAAGTTGGCGGTATCAGCGGTGACAACGACGGTCTGATCGAAAATGTTAAAAACAGCGGAAATATTAAAGGGCATATATATAGCACTAATGTTATGGGTGTCAGCTGCGTTGGCGGTATCGTAGGTGAAAATAATGCCGGCGGTGTTGTGAAAAATGCGGAGAACAGCGGTACGGTAATTGGTGATAATACCGTCGGCGGCGTTGCCGGAAGCAACGAGGGGGTGCTTGAAAACGCTCAGAATCTTGCTGCGGGTGCAGTCACAGCGGACGGAATGTCTGTAGGCGGAGTGACCGGCTATAATACAGGCTCGATCAAAGACAGCTTTAACAATGCGTCCATAACTGGCGGAACGATATATGCCGGCGGTGTTGCCGGGTCTAACGAAGGCGGCAGTATCAGCGGCTGTTATAATAGCGGGTCGGTCACGGCGCAAAACCTTATTGGCGGTATAACCGGTCGTAATAACAGCGGGTCCGTCATTACCGGCTCATATAATACGGCCACTGTTACAGGCACAGCAGTTGACAGTAAAGGTTTTTCTCAGGTGGGCGGTATCAGCGGTTCCAATAAAGGTACTGTCAATGGCGAAAGTTATAATACTGGTGATGTTGAGGCCGGCGGTTATGGCGTAGGCGGTATCATTGGCTATAATTATGGGGAAAGCATCGTAGAACATGTGTATAATAAAGGCAATGTAACGGGCGGAAGTCAGTATGTAGGCGGTATTGCCGGCAGCTCACAGGGAGAATTGAATAATGTTTTTAACACAGGTGCTGTAGCATCTGGGGTATCAGGGGCAAAATATATAGGCGGTATTGCCGGCTATAGCGTCAGTGTTATCAGTAATGCGTATAATACGGGGAATGTTGGCAGCGTTCGTGCTCAATATGTAGGTGGGATAGCAGGTTATAGTAAAACTGGTACTATTGAAAATTGTTGGAATAGCGGTGAAATAGCTGCGTCTCATTATTTGGGAGGAATTGCCGGATATAATAACAGTGATATCAGAAATTGCTATAACGAAGGTGCGATAATCGGGATGGGCAGCAGCCAGTATATTGCCGGTATCGCAGGTAATAGCAAAAGTGGAACGATAACGAATGTCTATAATTTGGGAGAAGTGACCGGTTATTCGCAGAATTACGGTGTTATTATTGGCACTGGTGACAGTGTGATAAGTAATAGCTACTATAAAACTGATAGCGGTTATAAAAAATATGGCGACGATTCGGAATATGAAAGCATCGAAGCCTTTAATGCGGCCTTCCTGGCAGGGATGACAGATAGCGATAAAGCCTTGTGGCTGACCTATGGCGACCGTATGACCCCGCTGCTTAAAGGCTTGCTGAAGCCGCTGGATATCAACGTCGGCGATATTGAAACAGAATATACAGGCAGCGACTACACCGGCCTGGTACAGGCGCTTGCCGATAAGCTGGCAGAGCAGGGGATTATTATCGACGTTACCAAATTACTGGCTGACGGGAAAACAGAGATCGGCGAATATGATTTGAAAGATATGCTGTTTTCAACGCAGGACGGTTATGCGCTGAATGTCACAGGGAAGCTTGTCATTAAGGAAAAAAGCCCTGAACCGGAGCCTCCGGCAGATAATTACGTCCCGTCCTCCGACAGTAAATATACGGGGACCCTGACGAATATTAAGGCAGAAAAAATGCAGCAGGAAGAATACCGTAATCTTGATAAACGCCGCCGCAATACGATCGAACAGGCGTCGGTATCAGTTGAAGGCGACGGTATCAAGCTGGAATAGGCTGCTGCGGCAGAGAATATGAGCAATCAAACAGCAGCATCAAGAGCAAACCCCGCCGGCCGGCGGGGTTTTACTTTTGTAAAAGAATAGTGAAATTTGCCTGTTAGGTAAGTTTTTTGGTATAATATAACGATACGAAGGGAGGTAAAAGCCTATGCCAATCGAATATATTTTACTGGGCGTCGGGATCGTGCTTTTGGGAATCGAAGCAGTGGTGCCGGGGTTTGGCTTTTTTGGCGTTACGGGTTTGATCTCGCTGCTGGCAGGCTCATATTATCTGCTGGGCGGCGGCGCTGAGGCCGCGTATATTTTGCTTGGTGTTGTACTGGCACTGGGCGCAGTAGTTGCCCTGCTGTTTGTTTATCTGCCCGCCGAAAGCAAGTGGAATCCCTTTGTTTTATGGGAGAAACAAGAGAACCGCCACGGTTATACAGGTGCCGAGGATCACTCGCAATATCTTGGTAAACGTGGAGAGGTCGTAGCACCGCTGCGCCCTGCGGGAACTGTCATCATCGACGGCGAACGTGTCGACGTGGTGAGCTTTGGCGATTATATCATGCCGGGCGCATTGGTAGAGATCGTGAAAGTGGAAGGCAATAAACTGTTTGTTCAGGAAGTAAAAACTAACTAGTAAAGGAAGTGTTGTGATGTTTGATTTTTTGTTTAACGGCGGGTTCATGTTTATCCTGATCATTGCCGGTATCGCCGTATTTTTGAATTTTGTGCCGCTGGCGCTGTGGATCTCGGCTATTGCTGCCGGCGTCAACGTTGGTATTTTCAATTTAGTGGGTATGCGGTTCCGCCGCGTGCCGGCTTCCCAGATCGTGCTGCCGCTTATCAAAGCCAATAAGGCAGGTCTGGACGTCAATGTCAATCAGCTGGAAGCGCATTATCTGGCCGGCGGTAACGTTGACCGTGTCATCGATGCGCTGATCGCTGCTCACAGAGCTCAGATCCCGCTGTCTTTTGAGCGTTCCTGCGCTATTGACCTTGCCGGACGTAATGTGCTGGAAGCAGTGCAGATGAGCGTTAACCCCGAAGTAATTGAAACGCCGGTAGTTTCGGCAGTTGCTAAAGACGGCATCGAACTGAAGGTCAAAGCCCGCGTTACCGTACGCGCCAATATTGACCGTCTGGTCGGCGGCGCCGGTGAAGCGACTATCATCGCCCGTGTCGGCGAAGGTATCGTCACTAACGTTGGTTCTGCAGTTAAACACAGCGATGTACTGGAAAACCCTGATTTCATTTCGCGTACCGTTTTGGCTAAAGGCCTTGACGCAGGTACTGCTTTTGAGATCCTGTCTATTGATATTGCCGATGTCGACGTAGGCCGTAACATTGGCGCCGCTTTGATGACTGACCAGGCCGAAGCCGATAAACGGATCGCCCAGGCCCGCGCCGAAGAACGCCGCGCAATGGCAGTTGCTAAAGAACAGGAAATGAAAGCCTATACCCAGGAAATGCAGGCGAAGGTCGTCGAAGCTCAGGCCAAGGTACCGACTGCGTTGGCAGATGCTTTGGAAAACGGCCGTTTAGGCGTGATGGATTACTACCGTATGAACAATATCAATGCTGATACTGATATGCGGAAAATGATTGCCGGTTCCAGCCCTGAAAACAGCGGCGAAAAAGGCAGCAACCCGAAATAAGCCGACTTATGAGCCGGTTATTGTATTGAGATGAGGCGAATGTATGGACAATTTGATGCTGTTTTATCCGCTCATCGTACTGTTGTTTTTTATCTTTTTCGATGTCCGCAACCGCAAGAAACGTCCTGCTCCGCCGCCGCAGCAGCCTGCCGACAGGCAGACGCAGCTGCCGGAGGAATGGCAGAGCCGCGGCTATGAAGATGAGGACGAAGAAGCTGTACCGTGGTATGTGGAGTTTCCGGAAGACAGGGCACCCAAAAAGCAGCCTGCGGCGGAAAAGACCTATCAGGAACCTGTACCGGCAGCAGCTGCTGCGGCGGCGGAACCCTTGTATAAACGTTTTGAGCCGCAGCAGCCCCAGCCTGCCTTTAAAAGCCTGCGCAGCAGCCGGACGCTAGCGGAAGATGTACGCTATGGCTTTGTGATGGCGCAGATACTGGACAAACCGCGGTCGCTGAAACCGTACGATGATAGTTTTTGATAATTGGGCAAGATTATTTTTCTAACGAAAGAAGTGTTGTTAGTTAATGAATAAAAAACTTGCTGCTGTACTGCTGTCGGGAGCGCTGCTTTTAGGCGCCGCCCCGCTGCAGGCACAGGAAAGTTCCTCGATCGATGCCGTCACTGCCGGCGTAGCCGATACAGGCAGGGCTGACAAAGACGCAGAGAAAAAAATAACTGCTTCGACAGTGCCTTATTCGGTGGCGGTGCTGCCGTATATCGACCAGTCTGGCATGGATGAAAAGGGGCGTAAGGTAGCGGCTAATGCTATCAAAGACGCGCTGAAAGAGAAATATCCGCCTGCTAAAAAAGGCGGCGTGAATACCGTTGCCAGCGCCAAGGCTGTTGCTAAGGCGATGCAGAACCATCCGTTTGAAAATGCTGATGCGCCGGTATTGGCAGAGCTCGTTGCCGTTGGTAAAGAGCTTGGCGTCGACCGTGTGATCTACATGGAGATGGAACCGCCGCGCAACAAGGAAACCGGCTTTATGGTTATCGTCGGCAGTCAGACTTATAGTTCAGTCATTACCATGAAGCTGAAATGTGTGGATGTAAAAACTGAGAAGTATCTGTTCAACAGGATCGTGGAGGAAGTTGGCTCCTCGTCGGCCGTAGCTTTTTGGAAGATCGGCGGCGCGAGCCAGAGCAGGGCGGTAAAGAAAGGTGTTGCTGCCTGCATGACTGAATTTTTAACTGCTTTTGACTGATAATCTATAGAGAATAAGGTGATATTGGTGTTAGAAAAGATCGATTTAAAACAAAGCCTGAAAAAAGATGCCTATAATGAAAAAATGAGTTATTTTGAAACCAAGCTGGGAGAACTGCAGCGTGCTTGCCGCGCTGCAGGTATTCCTGTAATAATTTTGTTTGAAGGCTGGCGCGGGGCACAGCGCAGCGTCATCATCAACCATATGATGCAGCAGATGGATGCCCGCGGGTTCAGAGTTTATTCGGCTTCCAAAATGGCGGACGAAGAACCGGACCAACCTTTTTTTGAGCCTTTCTGGCGGCAGCTGCCGGCCAAAGGCAATATGGCTGTGTATTACCGCAGCTGGTACTATCTGAAAAATGAATATACCTTTGACCGCGATGCGGAGCAAGTTAAAAGAATAAATACGAGCTACAGGCATATCAATGCTTTTGAAAAGCAGCTGACTGATGATAATTATGTGCTGCTGAAATTTTTTGTGCACGTTTCCGAAAAACAGCTGAAGGCTAATGTGCAGAAGGCCGAAAAAACCTATGGCAAAGGCTGGAACAAGGTCAGCGAAAGCGACGATGATTTTGTTGATTATCAGCGGTATCTGGAAATCTACGAAAAAATGTTTATCGACAGCGACCGGCCTAATGCCCACTGGTATCTGATCGCCGGCGACGATACGCGTTTTGCCGAGGTCTCGATATTTGATGTGATCGTACAGCGGCTGGAACTGGCGCTGGCCGAAGCGGAAGCCCGCAGACAGAAGGCCGGGCAGCAGCTGGTGTTGCCGCGTACCGAGATCTACGACGTCTTATCGAAGGTCGATCTGTCCAAAGAGGTCGCAAAAGCGGAATATAAAGAGAAACTGGATAAATACCAGTCCAAACTGAGTGTTTTGCAGTATGAAATGTATAAAAAGGGCATTCCTTCGGTCTTTGGCTTTGAAGGCTGGGATGCTGGCGGTAAAGGCGGAGCGATCCGTCGGCTGACGGCAGCTCTCGATCCGCTGGGGTATTCGGTGAACCCGGTAGCGGCTCCCAACGTGGTAGAGAAATCTTTTAACTATCTATGGCGTTTTTGGACACGCTTTCCCAAACAGGGAGAGATCGCCATTTTTGACCGTACCTGGTACGGCAGGGTCATGGTAGAACGTATCGAAGGCTTTGCAACGCAGGATGAATGGGGGCGGGCCTATGCCGAGATCAACGAGATGGAAGCCCAATGGGCGGAATACGGTACGGTGATAGGCAAATTCTGGCTGCAGATAGATAAAGACGAGCAGTATAAACGCTTTAAGGAGCGGGAGCAAAATCCGAACAAGGAATGGAAGATCACTGACGAAGACTGGCGCAACCGTGAGAAATGGGATGCCTATGAAGCGGCTGTGAACGAAATGCTGGTGCGCACAAGTACTGATTATGCACCGTGGACGATAGTGGAAGGCAATAATAAATATTATGCCCGCCTGAAGGTGTTGAAAACGGTGATCGAAATGTTTGAAAAACGGTTGAAGGACTAACAGCACACTGAGAGAGTATAAACGAGGTAGACAAGTTGACCTGGGAGCTTAAAAATGCGTTGAAAGAAATAGTTGCCCGCGAGAGCGGGGTACAGGTATTTGCGCCTGGCGCGCGGAGGCCGGTGGCCTTTATTTACCCCAATACTTATCATCTGGGGATGTCGAATCTGGGACTGCATATCCTGTATCAGCTCATCAACAGCCGCGGCGATTCAGCCTGCGAACGTTTCTTTCTGCCTGACAGCAAGCTCTTAGCAGAGCATAAACGCACGAAAACGCCGCTTTTATCACTGGAAACACAGAGGCCGCTTGCAGATTTTGAAGTTATCTGCGTGATGATGTCATTTGAAATGGATTATACCAATTTACTGACTATGCTGGCGCAGAGCAATGTGAAGCCTGAAGCGGCAGCACGCGGCGCCAAAGAACCGCTGGTGATCATCGGCGGTCCCTGCGCGACCTTCAATCCTGAGCCTTTAGCAGGGGTTGCCGATGCTTTCGTGATCGGTGAAGGTGAAGAAACTGTCAATAAACTGCTGGACGCTGTTTATGAAGCCAGGGACAAAGGCCTGTCTAAGGAAGATACACTGTTGGAGCTGGCGCAGCTGAGCGGCATCTATGTGCCGCGGTTTTATGAGCCGCAGTACGATGCTGGCGGTATGTTCTGCGGTATGCAGGTGTCAACGCAGGTGCCTGCCAGCGTAAAACGTCAGTGGGTACGTGAACTGGATAATTATCCGCAGACATCGGCAATTATGACAGATGCGACTGAATTTGAAAATATGTATATCGTCGAAGTAGCACGAGGCTGCGGGCGGCATTGCCGTTTCTGCATGGCAGGTTATTGCTTCCGCAAACCGCGGGCGCGCGATCTTGAGCTGCTGCTTGCTAAAATACGCAACCGTCCGCCACAGACTAAAAAAGTCGGGCTGATGGGGGCCGCGGTATCTGATTATCCGTACATCAAAGAACTGACACAGACACTGGTAGATGAGCAGGTACCTTTTACGGTAGCCTCTCTGCGGGCCGACACTTTAGATGTAGAGCTGACGCAGGCTTTGGCTGCCAGCGGTCAGAGGACGATGACTGTGGCTCCGGAAGCAGGCAGCGTGAAAATGCGTAATATCATCAATAAAGGCATTACCGAAGAACATGTTTTTAATGCCATAGAACTGGCAGCGGCAGCAGGTATGAAAAATATCAAGCTGTATTATATGCTGGGCCTGCCGGGGGAAGCTGACAGTGATATCGAAGAAATGATAGCGATGATCGGTCGGGTACGAGAAAAGATGGATGCCGCCCTTAATAAAGGCGATCTGATAATTTCCGTGAATGGTTTCATCCCCAAGCCGTTTACACCGTTTCAATGGTCGCCGCTGTGCGATGTCAAAACCTTGAAACGCCGTTTTAAAATGCTGGAAACCGCTTTTAAAAAAGCGAAACATATCCAGGTGCAGACAGAATCCTTGAAGGAAACTGTTCTGCAGGCAGTTTTGGCAAGGGGTGATCGCAGGATCGGCGCCGCTTTATTAGAAGCCTTCCGCAGAGAAATGCCGCTGAAGCAGGTGCTGAAAGAGCAGGGACTGGATATAGAGGAACTTGCTGCTGCTGCTTACGAGATCGGCAGGCCTTTACCCTGGCAGCATTTGGATATGGGCTTTACCGAAGCTTATTTGATCAGCGAGTGGCGGAAGGCGCAGCGGGAAGAATTTACACCGATGTGTTTTGACTTATGCCGCCGCTGCGGTGTTTGCGGGGAGGCACAGGTATGAGTTTCAGATTAAGAAATAACGGGCCGATCTGGCTGGGTGAATTTACGGCGCTGACAGAAGCAGGATTCAGCAACGGCTGCAGCTGCCGTCTGCATGGAGCAAGCAGTATTGTGCCGGACGGATTCAACCTGGCGCTGCATGTGGGCGATGAAGCAGAGCTTGTAAACGCAAACCGCAGGCAGTTTGCGGCGGCGTTGGGTGTGGATGCGGCAAGGTTTACTACCTGTGCCCAGGTGCACGGCAGTAAGGTCGTTTGTGTGACAGAAGGCCTTATCGGCAGCGGCGCTGTGGATTTTGCCGATACTATTGCTGACACTGATGCTTTGATCACCGATTTGCAAAATGTGCCGCTGCTGCTGTTTTATGCAGATTGCGTACCGGTTTTGCTGGCTGATACAGAAACCGGGGCTGTGGGACTGGCGCATGCAGGCTGGCGCGGCAGTGTGGAGGAGATCGCCCTCAAAACGGTGCAGATGATGTGCCGTCATTATGGCTGCAACCCGGAAAAAATGCTGGCGGCGATCGGACCGTCGATTGGCAGCTGCTGTTACGAAGTAGACGATAAAGTTCTGACGGCGGGTGCAAAATACCGTGAGTGTTTTACGCTTAAACCAAATGGTAAATATCAGCTGGACTTATGGCTGATGAATAGATTAGAATTAGAAGCAGCAGGACTGGAGCGAGGTAATATCCACTGTGCCGCGACATGTACCTGCGATAATCGGGAACTGTTTTTTTCCTATCGTGCCGAGTTGGGTAAAACCGGGCGCATGGGCGTAAGCATTTGCCGAAGATAAAAAAGGAATAATAGTTTTTGTGGCGAATATAAAACTTTTAGGAGGTCTTTATTTTGTTAAAAGACAATCTGCACAAAGTACAGACCCAGATCGCCGAAGCTTTGAGCCGGCGAACTGAAACTAAACTGACCGGCGATAAGGTAACACTGGTCGCCGTAACTAAAAATCATCCCGTAGACGTGGTGCTGGAATCGCTGGCGCTTGGTGTGACTAATATCGGCGAAAACCGGGTGCAGGAAGCGAAGGAAAAACGCACTATTGTGCCTGACCGCGGCTTCTGGCATCTGATCGGCCATTTACAGACCAATAAAGCCAAGCAGGCCGTCACCTTGTTCGATCTGATCGAATCAGCTGACAGCGAGCATCTTTTGGCTGCGCTGGACAAGGCGGCTGGACAGCAGCATAAGCAGCAGGATATTTTGCTGCAGCTCAACATCGCCCGCGAGGAGCAGAAGACAGGCTTTTTGATTGAAGATTATCTGGCGATATTGCCGCAGCTGGACGACTATAAAAATCTGTGTGTACGCGGTTTGATGGTTATTGCGCCACTGTGCGGCGATATAGAGGAAACACGCCCTGTTTTTAAAGAAGGTTATCGCTGTTTTTGCGAGCTGCGGGCGCAGCGGCCTGGAATCGAGCTGCTGTCGATGGGTATGACTCACGACTTTACAGTAGCTGTTGAAGAAGGCGCCAACATCGTGCGTGTGGGTACGGCCTTATTTGGTAAGCGCGATTACAGTAAAAATAAATGAGCATGAAGGTATGGTGAAATGTATGAAATTTTTTGATCGTATCTCTGAAACCTTAGGTTTATATGAAGAGGAAGATGATGAACTTTTAGAGGAAGAGGAACCTGTAAAAAAGGCTGAAACAGCTCCTAAACGGATTCCCCGCAGTACGCCTGCCGTCAGCAGGGCAGCACTTCCCGCCGAGTCTGCCGCTTTGGAAAAAAGCGAAGCCAGAAGTGAAGTGCCGGCTGAGAAAAAATCCTTCTTCAGCAAAAAGAACGTCCAAAATTCGCCTGAAGGCAAAACCATTTCCATGCCGCTTGCTCAAAAGCAGGTCAAGGTAGTGGTGCTGGAACCGGCTAATTTTGACGATTCGCAAAAGGTTGCCGATTATCTGCGCAACAACCAGCCTGTAGTAGTGAACTTTGAAGGTACTGAAGGCCTGGTGACCAAAAGAATGACCGACTTTATCAGCGGGACTATTTACGCTTTAGGCGGCAGTATGAAAAAAATCGGCCGTAATATTCTGGTCTGTGCCCCGAAAAACGTAGATATCGACGCCAGCGTCAACATTTATGATGAAAAGGGTGGTCAACCGTGGAAAAAATAACAGCTCAAACCGGCCCGCTGGCTTTTATCGGCGGCGGCGCTATGACTGAAGCTATCATCAAAGGTATTCTGGGAGCCGGACTGGCTGACCCGGGTGAGATCTTTGTCGGCGAGCCGTCAGCGGCACGCTGTGAATATTTACAGAAAACCTACGGCATTAAAGCATCTGGTGATAATAAAGCTGTGGTAAAAGATGCAGGGCTGATCATTCTGGCAGTAAAACCGCAGGTTGTTGATGCGGCGATCACTGCTGAGCTTGCTGCAGCAATGCCGCCGCAGGCAACGGTGCTTTCGATCATGGGCAGTGTCGATCTGGCGAAGCTGCATCAGGTAGTGCCGGGACATGCGGTCATCAGAGTGATGCCCAATACACCGCTGGCAGTAGGTGCGGGGATGACGGCGATTGCGCCTGACAGCAAGGTCAGCTCCGAGATGATCGACGCCGCTAAAACTATTTTTGGTTCCTGCGGCGAGGTCGAAGTAGTGGCTGAAAGTGCTATCGAAGCGATCACGGCGGTATCAGGCTGTGGTCCGGGCTATGTCTTTATGCTGATCGACGCTCTGGCAGATGCTGGCGTTAATGCAGGCCTGCCGCGGGCGCTGGCGATCAAGCTGGCCGCCCAGACATTTGCCGGCAGCGGCAAAATGGTGCTGGAAACAGCATTGCATCCGGCGCAGCTGCGCGATCAGGTAACTTCGCCAGGCGGAACTACCATTGCCGGTATCCATGCTCTGGAAAACCGCGGAGTGCGTGCTGCGATGTATGATGCTGTACTGGCCGTGCTGGAACGCAGTGAGAAATTGAAGGGTAAATAACCAATGGCAGATAGAGAAAAGATTTTAAGATATTTTCGGGCCGGCGGCGATGAAGAACTGGCAGCCAAGCTGCTTGATCTGGCGGAAGGGGCTCATAGAAGCCGAAAATTCCGCGTCAGCGATTTTCTTGATCCGCATGGCTGTAATGTGGCCGAGATCGTTGCGGCCAATTTTGAAAATGTGAAGCTGGAAACCAGCGGCGGTTTTAAAAATGCCGAGCGTATGAAAGTTGCTTTTGTTGCCGAAGACTTTTTTGGTCAGCCGGATTTTGGCATGGTCTGCTTTAAAGTCGAATGGGACAAACGCTATTATGAACTCAGTCACCGCGATATTTTGGGAGCTTTTATGGGGATGGGCTGTAAACGCGAGATTTTGGGCGATATTATTTTTATCCCTGAAGGAGCACAGTTCGTAGCCGATAAATCTTTTACTACTTACATTATGAACAATCTGACGCAGATAGGTTCTGCCCCGGTTTCACTGACCGAGATCACAGAAGCTGACCTGTTGCAGAAGGAAGAAAAGGTCAAGGTCATCAGCGCTACAGTTGCAGCTTTAAGGCTGGATGCCGTTGCTGCTGCAGGATATGGCGTATCCCGGTCACGTATGGCTGACGAGATCAAAGGCCAGAATGTTAAAGTAAACTGGAAAGAGGCCAAGAACGCAGCCCAGCCGGTCAGCGAAGGCGATATCATTTCTTTCCGCAGCCGCGGCAGGGTAGAAGTAGCCGAGATCAGGGGCACTACCAAAAAAGGTCGTTTAAGCATCACGCTGAAAAGATATATTTAATGGGGAGGGTATCACGATATGTTGACACCGTTAGATTTAAACAATAAGAACTTTTCCAAAGGCTTCCGCGGATATGACACCGAAGAGGTCGATGAGTTTTTTGCCAAAGTTGCCAAGGATTTTGAACGCCTGTATCAGGACAACGTAGAGCTTAAAGATGCTGTGGAACGCGTCAGCGCCAAACTGGAATACTATCAGCAAATGGAATCCACCATGCAGAACACTTTGGTCATCGCACAGGAAACTGCCGACGAAGTGAAAAAGAACAGCGAGCAAAAGGCTGCCCTGCTGGAGCAGGAAACTGCCATGAAATGCAAAGAGATCACTTCTGAATGCCAGGCTGCTGCTGCTAAAGCAAAAATGGACGCTGAAATCGCGGCGACTCAGGCCAGGACAGAAGCAGAAGCTTATGCTGAAAAACTGCGCAGCGAAGCTGAAAGTGAAACTACAAAATTGCGTAACGACACGCTGGCGGAAATTGCCAGACTGCGCGGCGAAGCTGAGGCCGAGCTGAAGCAGATGAAAAATGAGACTCAGAATTTTGTAGACAAAATGCGCAGTGCCGCCGAAGTAGAAGTCGCTAAAATGAAAGTAACTACAGAGGATCTGTGCAAAAAAATGTCGTCGCAGGCAAAAGACGAGGCCAGCGATGTTTTGGCACAGGCACGTGCCGAAGCACAAAAGCTGACCAGCGAAGCCGACGAACGCTACAGAACGATGATCGCCGATGCCGAAGAACGTTCCAGAACGCTTTTGGCTGACACCGACGAAAAAGTAAGAAAAATGATTTTTGAAGCAGAAAATAAAGCTGCTCTCGCAAAAGGTATCTTTGAAGATCAGGTCAAAAAGGCCGCTGTGCATCGTCAGCATATGATGAGCATTTTGGAAGGCCAAATGGAGCTTTTGAAAAACTTTAGCGAAGATACTGAAAAATAAGCGAGGTCGGCAGCATGATTATTTTGGTACGCCACGGTGAAGCAACTCATCATACAGAGCATTTGACAGGCGGTTGGACCGATTCGGAGCTTACGGCTGCGGGAAAGGTTCAGCTGCAGGCCGTTGCGTCCAAATTAGCCAAAGATTTTGCAGGGCAAAGCCGTGATCTGCGAATCCTGACCAGCGATTTGAAGCGGGCGGAAGAATCAGCCCGGATCATCGCCGCCAGGCTGGGAATCAGTAAGCTGGAACCGTATGAATTTTTGCGCGAAAAAAATAATGGACAGGCGGCAGGCTTGACTGAAACGGCTGCCAAAGCTTTGTATCAGCAGCCTCCGACCTTAAAGGAACTGCATTACCGCAACTATCCGGGCGGCGAAACGCGGCAGGAATTTTATGACCGTAATGTGCAGGGCCTGATAAAATGCGCTGATCTGGAGCGGGAAAATCTTCTGATCGTAGCCCATAAAGGCACGATCCAAAACATCATTTTCCATTGGCTGGGGCTTGATATAGCTGCCGTCAACGTTTTAAATTTTTCTGTCGATATCCTGCCGTCCAGCGTGACGGTCCTGGGCATCAACAAATGGCGCGAACATGCTGTGTTCAGGCTCAACGATACCTCACATCTGCATACTGACAGCGGTTATGGCATCTTTGAGTTTAAATATGGCAAATACCATTGACTATAACTTGTATAATGGTGTATAATGACTTTGTTTTAATAAAAGCAGCAGCGATGACGAAGACAGTAGCCTGCCGGGCACAGTCAAGCGAGTCGGGGACAGTGCGAGCCCGACCGGAAAGATGGCAGGGGAAGATCACTTCAGAGCTTCTGGGCTGAAAACAGTAAGCCCGGACGGGTAACACACGTTATGGTGTTTCGAGTGGCAGGCAGCTTAAGTCTGTCATGAGGGTGGTACCACGGGTTTATAGTCTCGTCCCTTTTTGGGAGCGGGGCTTTATTTTTTTGGAGGTGTACACATGGATTACAGCAAGACCCTTAATTTACCGGAAACTGAATTTCCGATGCGTGCCGGTTTACCGGAACGCGAACCCGAATTTTTGAAATACTGGGAAGAAAACAAAATCTATGAAAAGAAACAGGAACTGCATGCGGGCCATAAAAAATTTGTCCTGCACGACGGTCCGCCGTACGCTAACGGCAAGATCCATATGGGTACGGCTTTAAACAAGATTTTGAAAGACATCATTATGAAATATAAATATGCGCAGGGATTTGATACCCCGTATGTTCCCGGCTGGGATACCCATGGTATGCCGATCGAGCACGCCGCTATCAAAAATCTGGGACTGAACCGCCATGAGCTTGATACACTGGTACTGCGTAAAGAATGTCACGACTACGCTTTAAAATGGATCGACGAGCAGCGTACCGACTTCAAACGTCTGGGCGTTCTTGGAGATTGGGATCATCCTTATATCACCATGACCCACGATTATGAAGCTGTACAGATCCATGTTTTCGGCGAGATGGCAAAAAAAGGCTATATCTATAAAGGTAAAAAAGCTGTTTACTGGTGTCCGCACTGCGAAACCGCTCTGGCAGAAGCTGAAATCGAATACGGTGAAGAAAAGTCGCCGGCGATCTTCGTAAAAATGCCGCTCGTCAAAGACAACGGCATGCTGCCAGAAGCAGCTCAGGGCAAACCGGCCTATATCGTTATCTGGACCACTACTCCGTGGACCATGCCTGCCAACGTAGCGATCGCGCTGCATCCGGACTTTGAATATGCCTGGGTAGAATGCGAAGGCGAAATCCTGTTTATGGCCAAAGAGATGCTGGAAGCCGTTGGCAAGGTCTGCAAAAAAGACCTCAGCAATATCATCGGCACCTGTAAAGGTAAAGATATGGAATATGCTGAATGCAGACATCCGTTTGAAACTATTGACCGCAAATCCTTAGTCGTTTTGGCTGATTATGTTACGCTGGAAGCCGGCACAGGCTGTGTACATACCGCTCCCGGACATGGCGCCGACGACTTTGAGACCGGCGTTCGCTACAATCTGCCGATCATCTGCCCTGTTGACGGCTCAGGTAAACTGACAGCAGAAGCCGGTGCGGATTTTGCAGGCATGTTCGTTTTTGATGCCAACGTACCCATCATCAAATATCTGGCCGGGCTGAACCGCCTGTTTGGCAAAGAAAACATCCGCCATCAGTATGCACACTGCTGGCGCTGCAAGAACCCCATCATCTACCGTGCGACCGAGCAGTGGTTCGCATCTGTTGACGGCTTCCGTGAAGAAGCCCTGAATGCTATTGCCAATGACGTGCAGTGGATCCCGTCCTGGGGCGAAGCACGTATCCATAATATGGTCGCCGACCGTCACGACTGGTGCATTTCCCGTCAGCGTGTCTGGGGCGTACCGATCCCGATCTTCTACTGTGAAGACTGCAACGAACACCTGGTCAACGACGATACTATCAATGCTGTTGCCGACCTGTTTGCTAAAGAAGGCTCTGATGCCTGGTGGGCTCATTCTGCTGAGGAGATCCTGCCGCAGGGCACCAAATGCCCCAAATGCGGCGGCACTCATTTCCGCAAAGAATCTGATATCATGGATGTCTGGTTCGACAGCGGTTCTTCCCATGCAGCAGTCTGCAAAACCCGGCCCGAACTGGCATGGCCTGCAGATATGTATCTGGAAGGCAGCGATCAGCATCGCGGCTGGTTCCAGTCTTCACTGCTCACTTCCGTTGCTACCGAAGGCAAAGCGCCTTACCGCGCAGTTCTGACGCATGGTTACGTTGTTGACGGCGAAGGCCGCAAAATGTCTAAATCTGTAGGCAATACTGTTGCCCCGCAGGAAGTTATCGCCCAATATGGCGCCGATATCATTCGTTTGTGGGCAGCTTCCTCCGATTACAAGGCTGATATTCGTATCTCCAAAGAGATACTGAAACAGCTCTCTGAGGTTTACCGCAAGATCCGCAACACCATTCGCTATATCCTGGGCAACACCAACGATTTCAATTATGAAACCGATAAAGTTGAATTTAAGGATATGCTGGAGCTGGATCGTTGGGCTTTGATGCATATGCAGCTCTTGAAAAAAGAGGTTTCCGCAGCTTATGAAAGCTACGACTTCCATGTGCTCTATCATGCTATCCATAATTTCTGCAGCGTCGAGATGAGCAGCTACTATCTGGATATCCTCAAAGACCGCCTGTATGCATACAAGGCCGATTCCTTTGAACGCCGCAGCGCTCAGACTGCAATGTACGAGATCATGCTGGATCTGGTCGTAATGATCGCGCCCGTACTCAGCTTCACGATGGAAGAAGTATGGCAGTTCATGAAAAAACCTGCTTCCATGCCTGAATCCGTATTCATGATGCCGTGGCCCGAATGCAAGGAAGAATATATCGACGAAGCCCTGGAAAGCAAATGGGATAACTTCATCGAGATCCGCAGCGAGATCACCAGAGTTCTGGAAGGTGCCCGCCGCGCTAAAACTATCGGTCATTCTCTGGACGCTAAAGTCGAGCTGCATGCTACAGGCGAAGCGCTGGCGATACTCAGATCCGTTGAAGGTGATCTGGCGACACTGCTGATCGTATCGCAGGCTAAACTGGTGGAAGGTTTGGCCGGCGGCGTAGAAGCGACCGGACGTGAAGACCTGAAAGTAACTGTTCAGGCTGCGGAAGGCGAGAAATGCGAACGCTGCTGGATCTATAGCGATACCGTAGGTAAAGATGCTGAGCATCCGACTGTGTGCGCACGCTGTGCAGCAGCTTTGAAATAAGTAAAACTGCATAATAAAATTAAAATGCAATACCGGACAGATATCTGTCCGGTATTTTTTTGCTGCAGGCCTTATCGTTAGCAAAGGATCTCTATCATAATTGTCAGGCAGTGAAGAATAAAAGCTTTATTAAGATGAAAAATTAGTGTAATATAAAATCTGAAAGAGTGATAGCTGCAAAAATTGAAAGAGCAGGTGAAATGCAATGCGAAAAGTGAATCCTGAATACGCCAAAGCAATTATGGCGATTGCCAACAGAGCCCCGTATCTTAAACTGCTGGGCATGAAGATCTGTGAGCTTGACTATGGCTACTGCCGTGTCGAAACGCAGATCAATGACAGCCTAAATAATCCCTTTGCTTCAGTACATGGCGGCGTCTTTTCGTCAATTCTTGACACGGCTACCTTTTGGGCTCTTTACTGCTGCATCGGCGAAGAGGACGGCATAACTACGCTTGACCTGCAGGTGAATAACCTTGCCGCTGCTGCTTGTGGCAAAATAATTGCGGAAGGCAGACTGATAAGAATGGGGAGGACGATCGGGCTTGCCGAAGGTACGTTAAAAGATGAAAACGGCAGACTGCTTGTTCAGGGCACATCAAAAATGTTTGTTCTGCCTGGCCTGCAATCCATAGATAAAGTGGCAGACAGGGTTGGCTTTGAAACCTTGCCGCCTAAATTCCTTTGATCGCGAACAGCATAATATAAATATAAAAATCCCGGACATATTACTATCCGGGATTTTTATATTTATTAAAATTTTCCGAGAAACGACATTTTTATTATGCTTAATAAATTTAAAATAATTCATAATATTAACTATTTTTGAATAATTAGCTATAACATAAAATTTAGTTTGAAGAAAAATAAAATATTTGTAATATAAACAAAATTGCGCTGAGAATATATACATGATATCATAATATAAGAAATTTGTTATATATAAAATTTATTATATGATTAAATTTATATTTTTTTTGGAGTTAAAGTAACCCTAGAAAGTCTACTTTCCTTTTACTGCAGTGAAATTTATTCATAAAAATTATAAAAATAAAGAAGGAATGCGATTCTATGAATTCAAAATTCTGCCATGACAGTGAAATGACATCACGTAGATCAGGCATTGAATCATTAATGATGAAATGCCCTATTTGTGGCCGTGAATTCAGCTGTAACAAAACATATCATGTTTATACGGCTTTTCTTGCCAGAAAAAGGCAATATTATTGCAGTTATTCTTGTTTTAATAAACGGCCAAACCCAAGAAAATAATTTTGCCGGCAAAAATGTTTGTTACTATTTGTTTTCGGAGGTGTTTGATAATGGAAAAAGAGCTTCAAAAAATTGGACACAGAATAAAGCTTTTGCGCATTGAAAATAAAATATCACAAAAGGTGCTGGCTAAAAAACTGTGTATATCGCAAACACATTTAAGCAATATCGAAAATGGCAGAGTTGGTGTGACTTTGTTGCACTTAATAAAAATAAAAGAATTGTTTGAATGTCCGATAGAATATTTTTTTGAAGAAAAAACACTCTCTGAAAACGAAGCAGAAAAAAACGAATGCCAAAAAATAAAAACTATAGTCGAAGAAAATAACTTTAGACTGGAAGATTTGTCTAAAGCCATAGAAATAATGAAAGTTTTACAGAAAGGCTGAAGATAAATACTTCCATTGTTGGAAGGAAGCTGATTTTTCATGAAAAAAATAAATAAAAAATTGAGCCTTTGCATTGCCTTAGCTTTGATGCAGTCTGTATATAGTACCGGTGCTATTGCGTCTATTCCTGAAGGAGATTCTGATAATAATTCAATTGCAATTGGGATAGGTAGTTCTTCTGCCCAAGAATCTTCTATCGCTATAGGCAAGCAGGCATCTGTTGAGAAAACATCTAAAAGTGCAATTGCTATAGGTGAAGATGCCAAAGTGATAATGGGGAATAATTCTAATGGGGCCATGAATGGAAATGGTGCAATTGCTATTGGATCTGGTTCTACAGCAGCTGGTTATTCTTCTATATCAGTAGGATATTTAGCAGGTAAGGGTTCTAATGGCCTTTTTAATTTTGCTTTAGGAGCAGAAGCAGGCCAAAATATATCAGGTGAAGAAAACATATCTGTGGGTCGCTGGGCAAACAATAATACAACAACAAGCTTGAATATTGCTATGGGGCTAAATGCCTTGAGAAATTCAACGGATTTGGTAAATGCTCCCATTGTGATAAGTCCTTATTATGCAAGTGGTGGGAATCTGGCACTGGGGAATAGTGCTTTAATGGATATTCATGGATCCAGCAATGTCGCATTAGGTACTCGAGCAGGTCTTGGGATGAAAGGTTCAGGCAATATTATTATGGGAACTGTTGCCGGCTCCAATGCAGGTAAAAATGCAGATGGTACAGATGGAACTGTATTGAGCAATTCTATTATTATGGGTACACAGGCCGGTAATAATGCTGGTGGTGATAAAAATATAATTTTAGGTAATTATATGAATAATGCAGTAATGGCTAATAATGTTGTTGCTGTAGGCTCCAATTCTCGTGTAACAAAACAGTTTGGACTTGGCTTAGGACATGGGATAATAAATGATGCACAATACGGTTTAGCTGTTGGTTCTTATAATAAATTATCTGAAACAGCAAAAAAATCTGGTGTTTTTGGTATTGGCAACTATGGAAAAACAACACTTTCAGGAGCAGAATCTTATGTCATTGGCAACAATAATGAAGTATCCACGAATAATACTTTTGTGTTAGGAAATAATGTAAGTACTACTGCTGCCAATAGTGTAAATCTTGGGAGCAACAGCGAATCTGCGACAGCTATTTCCACTTCTACTATGCAAATAAACGGAATGTTAAAACAATTTGCAGGAACAACGCCAGTTGGTACTGTTTCCGTTGGTAAAAGTGGTGAGGAACGAACATTGACTAACGTAGGTGCTGGACGCATTAATGCACATAGTACAGATGGTGTAAATGGCTCTCAATTATATGCTGTTATTTCGACATTAGAAGATATTAATAATTCTAGCAAAATGAAATATTTTGGCGTAGGTACAGAACCTACCCTTGAAGATTTGTCCCAAAAAGGAATTATTGATTATAAGAAGGCCAGCCAAAAGTCTCAAAATAATAATGAGAATGGAGAAGGCGCAGGGCCTAACGCCTTAGATAAAAATAATTATGGCGCTTTGGCAGCGGGTATGGGTGCATTTGCGTCGCATGGATACAGTACTGCGGTCGGTTATAATGCAACGTCTGTTATCAGCTCTACGAGTTTGGGCGCTGCCAGTTATGCCACTAGTAACTCGGCTGCTGTCGGTGTTAATGCATATGCAACGAACAAAGGCACTTCTGTTGGCAATAATACGCAAAGTGCTAACGGCGTTGCCATAGGCTATAACGCAACTGCCGGTGATTTTTACAAAAATCTGCCTGGGGAATTATTTTCTTCCTACAGCGGCACAGCTATTGGCAATAATGCGTTTGCCAGAGGCGGCGTTGCTGTGGGGGACAGCGCTTCTGCAGAAGCTTATGGTGTTGCCCTGGGTGACAGGGCTTATGTAGCATGGCGTGGCAGCGCGCTGGGCGATAATGCATCGGTTTTGGCAAACGGCGGTGTTGCGCTTGGCCCTGATGCAGTTGCCGATACGGCTGCTGGGAAAATTGGTTTTGTAGCGACTGCTGCTGGTCAGCCTGCAACAGAGATGGAGCTTGCCGCATCTATTGGTAAAGCTGATGTTGTAAATCAATTCAATAATAAATGGTCTGAAAAAAATAACGAATATACAGAGGTTATGAAAAACTATTATAGCCTTTATGATGAAGCGCAAAAGAACGACGATATCCTGCGCAATACAAAAGGCAGTACGGATGCGGAAAAACAAAAAGCTTATGAGGCTGCCTTGGCCAAAAAAGCTGATCTGTCAAATCGTATTTTAGAAGCTACTAAACAAAAAAATGCATGGTTAAGCCAAAATAAGGATTTTTTAAATGCTTTAGAAGAAAAAAATAATGCCCTTTCGGCATGGCGCAGCAGTGATGGCGCAATAAGCGTAGGTTCGGCGGCGTATACAGATGAGAACGGTAAGTTCCATGCCGCTAATACACGCCAGATCACCAATTTGGCGGCAGGTACAGAAGATACTGACGCAGTCAATGTAGCGCAGCTTAAAAGTGTAAAAAATCTGGTAGATGAACTTAATACAGACCAGACAACTAACAACGAAAATATCACAAAGCTGCAGGGAGGATTTACTGTAAGTAACGAAATTGGTACTAAAACAGATATCAGACTTGGCGGCGAAAACAAAACAGATATCAAATTTATCGGAGCCAAAGATAAAATCGATGTCAGCGTTGAAACTACTGCAGAAGGAGCTAAAATAACTATTGCGCCTAACGCTAAGCTTGGAGAAACTCTGGACATCAGTAATAATACCTCTATCACTAACCTGAATAACAGGGTTGATAATCTGGAGGTCAAATTTGGTGATATCAATGACCAGATCGCAGCCAATAAAGTTACTGTTGAAGGCGACAGCAACAGCGGTGTGAAGGTAGAAAATGTTGCTCAGGAAGGTGATCCTGTAAAATATAAAGTAAGTTTAGAAGACAAAGTCCAAGTTGGTAATGTCACTATAGAAGGGAGCACTGATAACGGCAATAAAATCGGTGAAATAACAGGTCTTACCAATACGACTTTGAACAGCGCTGATTTTGCAACAACTGGTCGTGCTGCAACTGAAGAACAGTTAAAATCAGTCATGGATACTCTTGGAACTGTTGGCAGTGTAGATTTAAGCGCCGGTGAAAATATCCAGATAGATAAACTGGGCAACAACGATTATAAAGTATCTTTAAAAGATGATATAAGCTTAAACAGCATCGAAGCCAAAGAATATAAGGTCGGCAACGAAACCTACATCGATAGCAACGGTATCAATGCCAATAACAAAACGATCAGTAATGTTGCTCCCGGACGTGTCGATGCGACCTCAACAGACGCTGTAAACGGCAGCCAGTTATATCAGGTAAAACAGGATATCCAGGGACTCAGTAACGATATCAGCCGGTTTGGAGAAGAAATAGACAGCGTTGGCGCATTATCAGCGGCAATGGCAGGTCTGCACCCACGCTTCCAGGATGGTAACAAAGGTGAACTGGCGATGGCAATGGGGTCATATGATGGCAAAAACGCTTTGGCCGTCGGCGGATTTTATGCCCCAAATGAACAAGTAATGTTTTCGCTGGGGATGGGTATAACCCAGGGCGGTAAAAAAATGGGTAATATTGGTGTAAACTTTGCTTTAGACCGCACTAAAAAAGGCGAAGTACCAAAACGTGATATTATTTACACACGCCGTGAAGTCGATACTTCCTTAAAAGCTCAGGAAGAAAAAATCCAGCTGTTATTGATGAAATTAGAAGCGCAAAGCCGTGAAATCGAAACATTAAAAGCAAAATTGCAATAAAGCGAATCAATTAAATTATAAAAAACACCGGATAGATAGTCTATCCGGTGTTTTTGTATTATACACCTAAAAATTACCAGTTGCAAGACCATTGAACAATTTAAAAAAAAACGAACAAAAATGTCTTGCGGGGGGGACGAATATGGTAATATTTGTATAATAAAAGAAAATATTAAATAATTGAAAAAATTGCAGAAAACAGCAAAATAACTTTTGCAAAAGAAGAAATATATATAGTGGAAGAGGTGGAAAATGGAAGGCTTGGATTTATTAAAAATTGGTGAAGCAATAAAAATCAGAAGGATCAAGCGGCGTATACATCAGACGAAGTTAGCCGAGCAGCTGGGTATATCGCAAACACATTTAAGCAACGCCGAAAATGGCAGAGTGATGCTGAGTTTAAAGGCATTATTAAAGCTAAAAAGGATCTTTGACTGCACACTGGATGAACTCGTTGATCCTGAAAATTACGATGAGTTGGGTAAAAAGAAAGAAAAAGTCAAAAGATATAAGCTCGTACGCTGCAGCGAGTAATTTTAAAGGAGCTGCTTCAGATGTATAGCGAGATTTATAAGAATGCGGTATACAAGGATAATAAAACAGTATTTAGAGGATTAACTGTTACCTGTCCGCTCTGCGGTCGTGAATTTGGCTGCAATAAAACTCATCACGTTTACACAGCGCTGGTAGGAAGAAAACGGCAGTATTACTGCAGTTATTCCTGTTATAAACAAAGGCCTAATCCTAAAGAAAAGAGATGAAAGGTAAGAGACAGAAGATGAATAATAAAGTTTTAAGCAAAAAGGTAATGATATCGTTGCTGACAATATCGTGTGTATATCTGGGGGGGACATCCGCGCTCCCGATAGCAGAGGCTTCTATGGTGGATGGACAAAATGTAGCTTCAGGTACAAAGCTAAGCTTTGCAGATAACCATACTATAAATGAGGGCTTGAATGATGGAGCGGGGATTCGTGTACTTCAAAACGAAAATATCACAATCAATGCGGAGGGGAACCTGAATATACTTGGTAGTGGTAAAAAAATCGACGAAGACCATTATATCGCCTACGTTTATGCCGGTGCTAATTTAGATTTTACCGGTAACAATATATTTTTTTCGGGATCTACAGCAGATGGGGATCGTGTAGACGGGATATTGGCTAACGGAGCTAATACTGGCAGTACGATAAATTTTAAAAATAACTATACTAAACTGACCTGCACGAGTACGGACTTAGATGCAAATGCTACTCATGCTGCAATAACCTGTGTAGCTGCCGGCGTTGTGAATTTTGACCATGCGGTGGATATTTATGCCAGCGCAACTCATAATAAGGTTTTTGGAATATATACGACTGGAAATAATAGTCTGTTCCATGCTAAGGATAGAGTATCTATCGAAACAGTTGGCGGAAATATGCAGACTGGGAATAATGGGATACTGATCCAGCAAAACAGCAGTGCCTTGTTTGAAGGGGCTTTGTCTGTCAAAGTGAGCGGCGATACCGGGTCTAATATCGGTATTATGGTTTCTTCGGGCGGAAAAATTGAAATGGAGGATTCATTGAAAATAAATGTGTCAGGTACAAATTCCAAAGGTGGGTTGTGGGTTCAGCGGGCAGGTTCATCGGCTGAGATAAAAGGTGTGGCAGATATATCTTTTGCAACAGGAACTGCAGGCAATGCAGTTGTTGCAAAAGATGGTGCAAATGTAAACTTTGAAAATGATGTTTTTATCAATAAGGATAATACCAAGGATACTTATGAGCATAATAAGGCCATTGGTATAAAAGATAATGGTATGATCAATATCAATCAGTCCGGCGGCAAGCAGGTGGTCATAAAAGGCGGCATTACTGTAGACAATGGTAATCTGAACCTGACTTTAGATAGAGCAGATTCTGTTTTAGAAGGTTTTATTTTTTCGCAAAATAGTGGCAATGCTGTCGTGAACTTGGATAATAGTGCGCTTTGGCGAGTATCAAAATTTGATTTCGGCAATTCAGTTGCTAGTCTTATGGTAAACAATGGCGCGACAGTAGATATGACTTTTGACGATACAGCTGCAACAGAATTAGCTATTACTGATTACAGCGGCACCGGCGGTAACTTTATAATGGATACCGACCTTGCAGCTGAAACCGGCGATAAGGTGAATATCACTAACGCAGCAGCTGGAACTACTTATATACAGGTCAAAGATGCCAGTTTGATTAATGGGCATATGGTTACCGGTGCTAAGAATTTACTTTTAATAACTGATGCCAGCCAAAATGTAAATTTTGTAGGCAAAAACCTTAATGCCGGCGGCTTGTGGGATGTGACACCGACACTTGAAAATGGTGAAAATGTTACGTTGACAGATGGCTCGCAGGGAACCAAAGATCAATGGTATTTAACGAAAATAGCTAAAGCAGTGAATAATGACTCGCAGGTTTTGCTGGATGCGGTTGATAGCAGTTATGCCTTGTGGCGCAATACTAACGACAGCCTGCGGAAACGTTTTGGTGAGCTGCGGTTCCATACTAATGAAAGTGACGATGACGGTATCTGGGCACGATACAGCGGTGGGAAATTTGGTAGCGGTAATTTTGACGGCAGCTTTAATATGTATCAGCTTGGTTATGATAAGGCAGCCAATGCCAAAAGCATTTATGGCTTTGCAGTTGAAAATGGCAGCGGGCATACGAGTTACAGTTATGGCAGCGGTAAAGACAAGCTTTTTGCAGGCAGTATTTATGGAACCTGGCATGGCGATAACAGCAGCTATACAGATGTAGTGGCTCGCTTCGGCCAGTTTGATACGGACATCAGGTCCTATGGCGATTATCCGGATAAGGCCAAGGCAAAGAGCCGTGCGTATAGCCTGAGTGTGGAATACGGAAAAACCATAGAGCTGAATAAAGCACAGGGGACTTTTATCGAACCGCAGGCCCAGCTTATCATAGGGCGTTTAGGCAGCAGCAGCTACACGACTGATCGTGGCAATAATGTTTATATGGGCGGTGTAAACAGCTGCATTGGACGTTTGGGCGTAGTAGCAGGCAAAAAAGATGCGTCAGGCAACGATGTATATCTGAAAGTTAATATGCTGCATGAGTTTGGCGGTAACCGTGATGTCAGGATGCTGGCGGGCAATGGGGAAACATTGAGTGAATCGCATGATTATGGCGATACCTGGTTTGAACTTGGTTTGGGTGGTAATATCAAGCTGGGCAACAGCAGTCATTTATACGGCGATATCGAACGCAGCTTTGGTGCCGATATCCAGAAAAAATGGCAGGTAAATGCAGGAGTAAGGTTTGAGTTTTGATTGATTTTTTTTGATAAAGATATCGTTTCTTTATTGCAGTATTTAGATTTGAGAAGATTATAAAAGCACAGACTATATTGGTCTGTGCTTTTTTTAATTATTTTATTATGCGTAACTTATTATAACTTAACAGTTATATTTACAATCTTTTAGTGGTAATAATTTTGTTAAAAACGAAAAGCATTAAAGGTGAAGAACGGATAAAGCATCTGTATCACACAAAAATTGCTGTGATAATTCAGAAATAAAGTGATAAACTGATGAGAATAACTTGTTAAAGCAGTTAATTTGTTATACTATAAGCGAAGTATCTATGGTTTTAGTTGATTTGCATAAGCGAATGAAAAACCAAGAGCAATTGTAAAGGAGAGGGTTAAACTATGAAAAGGAAAAAAGATGTAATTAAAAAAGCAGTCTTGGCAAGCGTTTTAGCAATGTCATTAAATAATGTGGTGTGGGCTGCTGAAGGTGTCGATCAGCCATTTTCGACAGTAAGTGAGTTGGAGGCGCTTGGGGGAATAGCGTCTATCGACTCAAGCAGCATTAGCCATGTTACGAAGGGCATTTATGCCAGTGGTAATGATTTTATTTATAATAGCGGTGCTATCAAGCTGGATATTAATGGTTTTGCCAACTCTACAAACAGTGGCTACGATTCTATTGGTATTTTTGGCTATAACAGCACGATTGACCTGAAGCAGATCGAGATGAATTTTATTGATACTTCAGGAACGGTACATAATCTGGATGTTTATGGTATTAAGACATATGCTTCCGGAGTTGTAAAAATCGGTGATGATTCTAAAATCACTGTTTCCGGTAATGTCAGCGGTCTGGATTCCAATAATCAGCCTAATGTGATGAAGGGTATGTATGCCGGTGATAATGCGACAATGGATTCAGGTATTATTGAAGTTGGCGATAATTTAGAGTTGAATGTTATCAATGCGGGAACTGGCTGGACTTATGGTATCGATTCTTATGACGGAGCTACTATTTCTGTTGGTGATGGGTTGAGGTTATTTGTTACAGGCGGAAAGGATACCAGAGGAGTCGAGGTTGGTTTTAACGACGCTAAGGTTACTTTGGGGGAAAATGCTTCTATCATTGCTAACAGCAGGGATGGCGTGGCGTTGGGAGTATTTGTATTTAATAAAGGGAAGTTTGAGGCAGCTAAGGATCTTGTTATTAACGTCAGTGCGGATGATGGAAGCCAATGGGCAGCAGGTGTGTTGGCGCAAGGCACTGGCAGCGAGGCTGTATTAAATGGAGCTGTTATCAGTGCGACTGAGGGCGATACTGCGAGCTATGCTATTTATACTTATAATAACGGCAGCGTGGTAGGTAATGCGGGCAAATATAATATTTACGGCAATATCCTTAATAACAGTGGCGGCATAGTTGATCTTACTGCTAATAGCGGATCGTTTATCGAGGGCTGGGTAAGCACTGCCAGTACAGCTGAAACTAATATTTCGCTGGAGGAGGCTTCCTATTGGAAGGTGACTGGTGATTCTAACCTGACGCATTTGCATAACGATAATTCGATAGTGGATATGACTCACGACAGTAATACTTTCAGCACTTTGACGGTAGATAATCTCAGCGGTGAGAACGGCGTTATCAAAATGGATATCGATGCCAGTCAGAATTCGTTGAACAGCGACAAGCTGTATGTTACCGATACGTTGACCGGGACGCAGTATATTGATTTGTACGAGGTCAATGGTTATACGCCTGTAGGGGAAGAAGGCGTCGGTACGGTGCTGGCGACTGTCAATAACCATAACGGCAGTTTTGCCGCTGTAGATGGTGAGGGGACGCTGTACTGGAAGCGTTATGAGCTGGATCATCAGGATACTGCCGATACGAGTGGTAATTATACTAAGGACTGGTATTTGAAGCAGGTAACGAATATTGATCAGCCTACTACCAGTACGGATACGATCCTTGCAGCCAATGCGCTGAACTATCACACGTGGCGGACAGAAAACGACAAGCTGCTGCAGCGTATGGGTGAGCTGCGGCATAATGGCGAAGAAGCCCAGGGGGCCTGGTTCCGGCTGCGGGGAACAAAAATCGGCCGTGACGGAAAATTTGATTTTGAAAACAAGTATACTTCTTACGAGCTGGGTTACGATACCATAACTAAAAATACTGACGACAAGATACGTTATCAGGGGGCGGCGGTAAGCTATGTTGACGGCGACAGCAGCTACAATCGTGGCAGCGGCGACAACAGCAGCAAGGCGATCAGTTTCTATAATACGGAAATCGGCAGTAAAGGGCATTATTTGGATGTGGTGTTTAAAGTCAGTAATCTGGAGAATGATTTTAAGGTGTACGATACGAAAAATAATAAGATCACCGGTGATTTTAACAATACCGGCGTATCGCTGAGTGCTGAATACGGCCGGAAAAATGTCTTGCACAACGGCTGGTATATCGAGCCGCAGGCCCAGTTTACTTTAGGTTATCTGGGCGGTGACAGTTATACTACCAGTAATGGTATCGAAGTAAGCCAGAGCGGGATCAAAAGCGCTGTCGGACGTATCGGATTCAATATCGGCAAAGAGGTCGGCAGCAAAAGCGTCGTTTATGCTAAGGCCAATCTGCTGCATGAGTTCGGCGGCGGTTATGATGTAACGATGTATGACGGCAGGGATGGAGTTAAGGTTGGCGATACCTTTAACGATACCTGGTTTGAATATGGTGTTGGCGCCGCTTTTGCCGCAGGTAAAAACAGTCATGTTTATCTGGATGTGGAACGCAGCTCAGGCAGTGATTTTACTAAAGACTGGCAGTGGAACATCGGCGCCAGATGGACGTTTTGATAACTTTGCATTGTTATAGGGGAATATTAGCAATGTATAAGTGAGGGGTGCAGGCTTGTGAAAGCAGCTGGCAGAAATTACAAGCTGCTTTTGCATGTTGTTATAAAGCAGGTAACAGGTTAAGCTGGCAATATAAAAACCACTCAGCTTTTATAGTTGAGTGGTTTTGTTGTGCTTAATCCCAGCGTTTTAAAATATCGGCGACGATTTCTTTTTGTGTCTTTTTACGTTTTTTCTTTTCAAAGTTACGATAGTTGTTATCGCGGTGGTCGGTCGAATAATCTGCATAATCTATGTCGTTGTTTTCGTATTGTTCGTAGCTGCGGTTATAATCGCCGTGTCCGTCGTCCAGCATTAGCGGGACAAAAACTGCAGCGGCAGGCAGCTGAAAGTTTACAGTCAGGTTTTCCATATGGGCCTCCGTCATCAAAGGTTAATAGTTGTTTATATTTTAACACGGCTGCACCTGCTAGTAAATATTTTTGCAGCGATTGACAAAAACTGGCGGCGGTTATACCATAAAAACATAAAGGAGATGTTACTGTGAGCAAATCTTATAAAGACCAGTTTAAGGAAGAAAGTGTCAGGCGCCGGCAGCGTCAGCAGAAACAGATCGCCGCTGTAATAATTTTGATCGGTGTGCTGGTTTCGGCTGCTATATGGTATCTAGACGGGCTGAGTAAAGAACAGCAGGTGCCGCAGCAGACATCTCAGCAGCAGTCGGCGCAGACTGCTGAGCAGCCAGGGCAGGAGGTCAAGCCGGAAACTCCTGCTGCAGAGCCTCCTAAAGAGGAGCAAAAGCAGCCGGAAGCTGTTAAACCTGCTTATACGATATTGATAGATAAAAGTGATTACAAGCTGTATGTGCTGAAGGATAACGAAGTAATTAAGCAATGGGGCGTTGCTGTTGGGGCAAAACCGGGTCAAAAGCAGCGTGCCGGCGATATGACTACGCCGACAGGTAATTTTGAGGTGGACGAGATTTTAGACGCATCGTACTGGACGCATGATTTCGGCGACGGCAAAGGTGAGATTAAAGGGGCTTACGGGCCCAATTTCATTTCTATGGTAACAGGCTGGGACGGGATTGGTATTCATGGTACACATGCGCCGGAATCCATTGGTACGATGGTTTCTGAAGGTTGTGTGCGGATGCGTAACGGCGAGCTGCTGGAGCTTCTGCCCTATGTCGAGGTCGGTACTAAAGTTACGATACGGGAATAAACTGCCGGACAGCCTGGGGACATTGATTTTTACGCTGTCACAGCTTGACAAAAAGGTGATTCTGCGCTAAAATAACATCGTTGCGGAACTATAGCTCAGTTGGTTAGAGTACCTCGTTGACATCGAGGGGGTCACTGGTTCGAGTCCAGTTAGTTCCACCAGATTGAAAAGTAACCCTATAACTTCGTCAGAAGTTATAGGGTTTGTTTTTTATTATTTATTACGGCATTGCTGTCAAAGTTGCGGATATGCTGAAGCATAAAAGTCAAAAGCACCTGCGTGAAAACACAGGTGCTTTGTGCTCCAGGCGGAGCAAAAGATATCGGCTCATCAATATCAAGTTAGATTATAACACAGATAGTCATTGCTGGCAATGTTTTATTATTTTTCAAAGGATAGGCGCCGGGCTGTTTAGATTTAGCTGATTGTTAACTTTTAATCTGGATGGTGACTTTGCAAATAATATATGCTATATTGTTAAGCAAAACTATAGGTGAGGTGTTTGGATGGATGCAAACAGTACTGGACTGCGGGGGCTGCTTGATGTGGTGAAGTCGAACAGGCTGATGTCGACAGGGGTGATAGGATTTCTTCTGCTGATGGCGGTTATGGCGGTAATTGACGGTGGAATAAGTATGATGCCGCTGATTTTAGCAACTTGCGCAGTGGGGACGGCTGCTGTATTTTTTTGGCAGGCCGGCAGCTACAGAGTAGATATTTATGAAAACGGGCTGGAAATTTTTGGCGGGGTATTAACAAGAGCCGGAGTATATTTGTATAAGGATATTGAGAGTATCGATATCGAAGATACGACATACAGATTATTTGGTGTTTTTCCGGTACTAAAATATACGACTGTTTCCATTCAGGGTAAAAATGACTTGTGGACGCAGCTCAGCAGTTTTAATTTTACTGATTTGAAAGTAAAAATGCAGCAGGTAAAAAAACGGTTGGCAAAGTAAAAAACATACATAAGATAGGGGATGAAATTTATGAGGATCAAAGTAAGCGGTGAGCTGGGAACGGTAGTTATGAGCTTGGCGGTGATAGGTCTTTATTATGGCGCTGCCAGCTTTCTCATCGAAAATGTTATTCTGCGCAATCTTACTGAAGAAGAACGGGATGAACATATTCTAAGTAAGCTGTTGTTCTGGAGCACGGTGATTTTACTGGTTGCCGATGTTCTGCTGGTCATTTTACCAGCCTTCGGGATGCAGTTGTTGCCGGTAACGATTTTAGATTTTATGTAGCTGAGCCGATAAAAATATTAAAGAACTGTACTTTGGACAGTCTGTAGCTTATGATAACTGCTGCAGGCTGTTTTTTATTTGAAGTTCATAATTATTTCGCTGGTAACTTGAATCTGAAATAGGGTAAAATATAGATACAGGCTGCATGAGAATATCGGGCGGCAATTATAAAGGAGTGAGAGCAAATGGCAACAGGCTATCCTTTTAAAAAATATAATTTTAATGTTTTGATAGATGGTAAAGCAGTAGGGTATTTTTCAGAAGTTTCAGCACCTGAGATGGCTGACGAGCCCATAGAATACCGGGCAGGTGATCATCAGGCAGGCACACCTGTGAAAATGCCGGGCTTAAAAAAGTATGGTAACGCAACACTGAGATGGGGCACATCTGTTTCGCGGTATTTAACGGATTGGTTTGAAAGTGTTGAGCGTGGAGAGTTTGAGCGGAAAAATGTGACGATCGAGCTTTTGGACGATTGCCAAAAAGTAATGGCACGCTGGCAGCTTGTTAACGCCTGGCCTGTTAAACATTGTGTTCCGGGGTTTAACGCCGAAAGTAATGAAAATGCGATAGAGAATATGGAGCTGGCGCATGAAGGGCTGGAACGTGAGTTTTAAAAACAGCTGTGAGAATGAATTTTAAATATTGAATGAGGTAATTGTTATGCGTAAGATTTTGGCAGGCAGGGTCTATCGGCATTTTAAAGGGAAGGACTATAAGGTGTTAGTTGTGGCACAGCATACTGAAACAGGTGAGCAGTGCGTTGTTTATCAGGCTTTGTATGATGATTTTGCTTATTATGTGCGGCCTTACGCGATGTTTGCTTCCGAGGTGGATCGTGAAAAGTATCCCGAGGTGGAGCAGCAATACCGTTTTGAGCTGACCGAGGAAGAATATGACTGATTATATTTTAAACGGCGTTTTAGGCTTGGCGGTGGGCGATGCGTTGGGGCAGCCGGCGCAGGGAAAAACACGCGAAAGTCTGAAGTTCAGCCCGGTACTTGAGATGAGGCAGGGTCTGTGGTCGGACGATACCAGTCTGACTCTGTGCACTTTAGCAAGCCTGCGCGAAAATGACTGGCGGCTTGATTATCATGATTTGCTGCGGCGTTTTGCCAAGTGGCTGGAATATGGCTATCTGACGCCTGAAGGCGTGGCCTTTGATATTGGCGCAACAACGAAGCAGGCGCTGCTGAATTATTTGAACGGAGTACCTCTGGAGTGCTGCGCACCGCGTAACGAATGGAACTGCGGTAATGGTTCGCTGATGCGGATTTTGCCGGTAGAGTTTTATTTGCAGGCACAGCCGGCAGCAGGACGATATGAAATCATTCGTAATGTTTCGGCGCTGACCCATGCGCATATTTGCTGCACTTTGGGATGTTTTTTGTATTGTGCTGTTGCCGGTGAGATCATTCAGCACCGGGAGCGTTTTAAGCTGGTAACTTTACTTGTGCGGGGTGTTACCAGGGCTGTAGATGATCTGCGGCAGGTGGCTGATGCAGATGATAACCGTGAGCTGCATTATTACAGCCGTATTATTGACCGCAGTGTGTATGAATTGCCGGCAGATGAAATCGAGAGCAACGGTTATGTTGTAGATACGCTGGAAGCGGCGTTGTGGTGTCTGTCCAATACGAATTCATACCGCGAATGTCTGTTGTGGGCTGTAAATTTGGGTGAGGATGCCGATACAGTTGCTGCCGTTGCCGGCAGTCTGGCAGGTTTGTACTATGGTTATGACAGTATTCCGCACGAATGGCTGGCGGGTTTGAAAAATAAGGAAATGATCGTGCGTGTGTGCGGTTAGGCAGAATTTTAAAAACAGCATAAAGATATGGAGACAGGAATGACAGTAGCTTATGAGTTGATACGAAGTAAACGCAGGACGATTGCTATTGTGATCGACAGCGAGGGCAAGTGCAGGGTGCGGGCACCGTTGCAGGCCCGTTTGAGCGATATAGAACATTTTGTGCAGGCAAAGACCGGGTGGATAGAGCAGAAACAGCAGCATTATGCCGCAGTGCAGAAGAAGCGGCAGCTGATATTGACCGATGGGATGCAGTTGTCTGTATTGGATAACAGCTATACGCTGCGTCTGACGGAGGTTGGGCAGGTGCAGGTAAACGGTACAGTGCTGTTGTGTCCACAGTTCAAACCGCAGCAGGCACTGGAAAAATGGCTGCGGCAGCAGGCTTTAGCAGTTTTGCAGGAACGGACAGCACATTATGCGGAGTTGATGGGTGTTGTTTATCAGAGTGTGAAGCTGTCTTCAGCGGCAAAACGCTGGGGTTCGTGCAGTATAAAGGGAAATTTGAATTTTTCGTGGCGGCTGGTATTTTATCCGCTGGCAGTTTTAGATTATGTTGTGGTGCATGAGCTGAGCCATATTGGCAATATGAATCACAGCCGCCGTTTTTGGCAGCGTGTAGCCAGTGTTTTACCTGATTATCAGATGCGGCAGCGTTGTTTAAAGCAGCAGGCGTATATTTTGCAGTGGTTAAGATGAAAACCCGCTTCTATATTTTGTATAGAAACGGGTTTTGTTTATGCTGCAAGTTTTTATTTTATTGTTGTTTGGGAGGCATTTGTGCCAGCAGGATCGCGGCAAAGACCAGTACGCAGCCTCCTATTTCACGCAGGGAAAGCTGTTCGCCCAGCAGCAGCCAGCCTGCGAAAACCGAAAAGACGGATTCCATACTTAAAATGATGGAAGCTAAAATAACATTGACGTATTTTTGACCAAGGATCTGCAGGGTATAGGCGATGCCGCAGGACATGATGCCGGCGTATAAGATAGGCAGCCAGGCCTGGTCAAGCGCTTCCCAGGACGGCGTTTCATAAAAGAAGATGGCAGGCAGACTTAAAATACCGCAGACGGCAAATTGCAGCAGCGACATCCGCACACCGTCTACCAATACGGAAAAACGTTCGATAGTGATGATATGCAGTGCGAAAAAGCAGGCGCAGGCCAAAATGATCATATCGCCGTAATTGACGCTGAAATTTTCGGTAATGCAGATAAAATACATACCGACAGCGGCAATAAAAACGCTGAGCCATTGCAGTTTGGTAACGGTTTTGTGTACAATAAGCCCGAAAAGGGGCACGATAACGATATAGAGCGTAGTAATAAAACCGGCTTTGCCGACAGTGGTATGACCGATACCGATCTGCTGCAGAGTACTGGCGATAGTCAGCACGATACCGCAGACGATGCCGCCGGTAATAAGGTCCTGCTGTTCTGTTTTGTTATCAGTACCCCAAATAGAAAAAGGTCTGCCTGCAAGCCGGTCAAAAAAGGCGACGCAGGGGATCAGAAAAACCGCGCCGATCAATGAGCGGAGGCCATTGAAGGTAAATGCGCCTACGTGGTCGGCCCCGACGCTTTGTGCGACAAAGGCCAGTCCCCAGATCAGGGCGCAGAAAAACAGCATCAGGCTGCCTTTTAATTGATGTTGCTGCATCTATAACACTCCTGTTGTTTATAAAAGTATGAACTTTTATATTTTAGCATTATTTTAGGGAAAGTTTAAGTAATTAGGCAAAATTTTATAATTCGGAAAATTCAGCAGATAGTACATTAATGGCAGATGGTGTTATAATTAATGTAAATATTTAGAAAAGATGGTGGCAGATTGATGAGCAGGGACTTTTTTGTGGCAGATTTTGAGTTTACTCAATATACCAAAAGAATGGGACGTCCACGAGGATTTTTTTCAGAAATAATTGAGATCGGAGCGGTGAAAATAGATGGAATTTCCCTTGCGGTCACAGGTAAGATCCAAAATTTTGTCCATCCGCATTTTTATCCGAAGCAGGCTAAAGAGGGAATGGATTTTTGTATGATCACTGAAAAGGATATGGAATCAGCAATAGAATTTGGAGAGATGCTTGAACAGATCAAAGCTTTATATGTACCGGGGCAGACTTATTTTGTGGCCTGGGGTGATGAGGATTATAAGGTGGTGGCGGAAGGCTGCAGACGGCATAAATTGGAAAATCCTGTTTTACCTGAAGACTATCTTGATCTGGCGGCAGCTTATAAGCTGCTGAAAGGCGATACGTATACGACCGGGCTGAAGAAGGCAACAGAAGAACAAAACGTTGATACAGGCGGTTTGTGGCATACTGCTTATGACGATGCTGCCAATACCGGCAAGCTGCTGGTAAAATTGCTTGCTGACGGCTGGAAGCCGGAGGCTTACTGGGACGAGGTAGCAGAGCTGCATAAATAAAATACAAAAAAAGCTTCGCAGCGGGTAATTTTATGCTGCGAAGCTTTTTTATAACATTTTTAATCGCGATACTTTTCGGGAAAGAAAATACGCAGAATATGTTCGTCGTGTTCTTTGCCAAGGGCGTTGCCGATAAGGAAGAAAATCAACGAAGCGCCGATGCCGATAACTATCTGGTGCAGATCAAAGAATTTGATTTGCAGCGCCATAGTAGTGCAGTAGGCGAGTACGCCACCAGCCATAGCGAAAACGGCGCCGGTGCGGTTGGCTTTTTTCCAGAACAGCCCGAAGATCAGGACCCAGAAGAATGCTGTTTCCAGGCCTCCGAAAGCGAACATATTTATTTTCCAGATAACGCTGGGCGGGGCAATGGCAATAAAGTAAACTCCAAGGCCAAGGATAACGGTAGCACCCATGCTGAACAGACGTATCGTATTATTGGAAACTGTTTTATGGCGTTTGGAGCATTCGTGCATATATACGTCTTTGATGATAGCGGAAGAGGAGGCCAGCAGCAGGGAAGACACGGTAGAAATAGTTGCTGCGATAGGACCGATGATGGTGATGCCGGCCCAGAAGGGGTCCATGGTGCCAATGATAGTAAGCGGGGTGATGTTATCGACGCTGCCGCCGTAAGCCTGCAGGGTATCGGTAAGCACGCCCTTGGAAAGGACGCCGATCCAGGTAGCGATCAGAGTCATGGCGCCGATAACGACGGTGCCGATAATCATAGCGTTATGCAGGGCTTTGGTGTTTTTGTAACTGATGCCGCGGACTACTGATTGCGGTAGTGCCAGTGTACAGACACCAACAAGCAGCCACTGGCTGATATAGAGCGAGATCGGCATTTTGCCGCGGGAAAGCGGTTCCAGCATATCGGGATGATTGGTTTGGATATGGGTCATGATTTTTTCATAACCGCCTCCTGTTTCCAGCATTGAGAAGAACAGGATAAAAAGGCCGATGATCATAGCGACGGCACAGATAGCGTCAGTAATGGCAACGCCTTTGAAGCCGCCAACAGTAGTATAAAAGACAACGATCAGGCCAAATAATGTCAGTCCAGTGACATAGGAGAAGCCTGTAACAGCTTCAAAGAGCTTGGCAGCTCCCACGAACTGGGCGACCATCGTCGCACAGAAGAAGGCAACGATCACCAGCGCGGAAATATTGGCAAGCAAATCGGATTGATAGCGGCTGCGGATAACATCGACTACTGTAACAGCGTCAATTTTGCGTGAAACCATAGCGATCTTTTTGCCGAAAATACCTAAAACGAGGAAGATGACTACGACTTGTACGATCGCCATATAAAGCCAGCCATAACCGATGGCCCAGGCCATACCGGGACCACCGACAAAGGTGCTGACTGAGCTGTAGGTCGCAACGGTAGTCATAGCCAGGACAAAACCGCCCAGACTGCGGCCGCCGATAAAATAATCTTTAGCAAAGTTCTGCTGGCGGTCGCCGCGGGAAGCTCGCTGCACCCAAAAGCTGACGCCAAGCATAAAGGCAAGGAATAAAAGAACAGGCCAGAGGTGGAAGAAATTACCCATTGATTTCATCCTCCTTGTCGTCCAAGTTCATATCTTTAAAGATGCAATTGGCAAGAACTACAGAAACGACGATGGCAAACAGCCAGGTGCCGATGCAGCCTGCCCAGACCCACAGGGGCGTCTGGAAAAATTCTACCTTAACGTCAGCAAGACCAAAGCCTGCGACGCACCAAAAGACGATGACAATAAGAAGGGCTAACCAGGTGGCATTTGCTTCCCGATTAGCCTGTTTGAATTTTTCTTTACGATTCATTTTTTGCTCCTTCTGCAGTATCGGCCAGGATGAAAAGAGTGAGCGGTCCGGTCTGCGGGATTTATCGCTATTATTGTACCACATTTTTGTTATTTGCCAAGCTATTTATCAGATAAAGGAGATATTTTTGGGAACTGGACGATTATCAAAACGTTTGAGCAAAAACGTTGCGTCAGGCGAAGATAAAAAGTTCTTGTATGTCTTGTGGGGGGGTACTCTTGTGCTATAATAAGGACAGAGGGGAACGGAGGGAGAATATGTTTTATAAAAAAGTAACTTCCCGTGATCATAAATGGTTTTTTCTACTGCGTTATGGTGATTTAAAAGAGGGTTTGGAAATGTGGAGCAGCCGCAGTTTAAAATGGCAGTATTTTGATTATCAGCAGAGCAGAAGCCTGCAGGCGATTTTGAATGACACTGACTTATGTAATGATATTATGCCGGAAGAAGCCGCAGATATCATAAAAAAATATCTTGATCAGGAGCAAGGATAGATTCCCTGCTCTTTTTTATTTGGCAATTTATAAAAGTAGCTGCCGGAGCAGGTCGGTGCTATAATAGATAATATCCTGTAAATTGTGAGGTAATAATGATGATTAATGAAACACGTATTTTAAATGAATTTATAGAACTGGTCAGTGTGCCCTGTCCTAGTAAGGACGAAAAGGCCGAAGCCGATCTGCTGGTACAGAAGCTGCAGGCAATGGGACTGGAAGTAAAAGTGGACGATGCCGGCAGGAAGATCGGCGGGACAACAGGCAATGTGTGGGCCTTTTTACCGGGTAATGTAGGGGGTGCAGCCGGACTGTTTTTTGAAGCACATATGGATTCAGTGCCGCCGACAACGGGAACGAAGGTCGTGCGCAGGGACGGAGTCCTTTATTCTGACGGAACTACTACTTTAGGCGGTGATGATAAAGTTGGTATAGCGGCTGTGCTGGAAGCAGTGCGGGCCGTGCAGGAGCAGAATATCCCGCATGGCGATATCCAGCTGTGTTTTACGATTGCCGAAGAGATCGGTTGTCTGGGAGTGGTCAATCTTGACCCGAAGGATATCAGGGCTGATCTCGGTTATTGCCTGGATATCGGTGGTGCGCCCGGTATCGTTACGAACTCTGCGCCGCGGCTGTTCGATATTTATTTTACAGTCAAAGGTAAGTCGGCTCATGCAGGTATCGAGCCTGAAAAAGGTATCAATGCCATTATGCTGGCGGCGAAAGCTTTGACGGCGCTGCCTGCTTACGGACGTCTTGATGAAGAAACTACATTAAATATAGGACAGATCGAAGGCGGTGCTGCAACAAACATCGTTGCGGAGCAGGCTAAATTCGTGATCGATATGCGCTGTATGGACCCTGATAAGCTGGAGCGGCTGAAGAATGAAACGATCAGGTGTATCAGAGAAGTGGTTGAAGCCGGCGGCGGTATTTTAGAGGTTGATCCGGTAGAAGGCTGTCCTGCTGTTCATGTAGCGGAAGACCATACGGCGGTATTGCTGGCTAAGCAGGCAGCCGATAATCTGCAGCTGCCTTTTGAACTGACGGAAACAGGTGGCTGCAGTGACGGCAATTTCCTCTGCGGCTATGGTTTGCCCTGCGTACTTCTAGCTACAGGTATGAACAAGGTACATACTACAGAAGAGTGCCTGCGTGAGTGTGATTTGTACGACTGCGCTCGCTGGGTAACGGAAATAATCCGAATTACCGGGGAAAAATAGCCAGGCTGTTTTCACAATAACCAAAAACAGAAAATTACATTAAACGAGAAAAATGAAAAAGAATATTGACTTTGTGTAAAAACATATCTATAATTGATAGTGCCGAAAGTTTTGGGTGTCCTCCTGAAATACTTGGCGTGGAGCCGTAAGTTTTTGCTTACGGCTTTTTTATATAAAGAAAAGTTTAGTGTCAGGAAAATAGTGTATACTTTGTCAGTTTAATTGACTTTAGCCGTTAATTTTTATATAATTTTTTATTATGATGTTTCGACTTTAAAGGAGCGATAAAACGATTATGAAGTACATGACTGGTAATGAAATTCGTGAGAAATTTTTAAAATTCTTCGAAGATAGAGGACATTTGATCCTGCCCAGCGCGTCACTCATTCCTCAGGATGATCCGACGCTGCTTTTGATTGGCGCCGGTATGGCTCCTTTCAAACCTTTTTTTACAGGTAAAATGAAACCGCCTTCTCCTCGTATTGCGACCTGCCAAAAATGCGTGCGTACAGGCGATATTGAGAATGTCGGCCGTACTGCCCGCCACCATACTTATTTTGAAATGCTTGGTAATTTCTCTTTCGGCGATTATTTTAAAAAAGAGATCATTCCCTGGAGCTGGGAATTTGTTACCAAAGAGTTGGGGATTCCTGCTGATAAGCTGTGGATTACTATCCATACCGAAGATGATGAAGCTTTTGATATCTGGCATAATGTCGTTGGATTGCCTGAAGAACGCATCGTACGGTTGGAAGAGAATTTTTGGGAGATCGGCAGCGGCCCCTGCGGTCCCTGCTCCGAGATTCATGTCGATCTGGGTGAAGAACGCGGCTGCGGCAAACCGACTTGTGCTGTAGGCTGCGATTGTGACCGTTTCCTGGAAATCTGGAATCTGGTATTCACTCAATATAATCAAAATGAAGATGGTACTTATACGCCGCTGGCTAACAAAAATATTGATACCGGTGCCGGTCTCGAACGTTTGGCTTCCGTGCTGCAGGGCAAACCGTCTAATTTTGAAACGGATCTGATTTTCCCGATCATTGAATATGCATCTGAAGTAGCGGTTGTAGAATATGGCAGAGAAAGAAAAACCGATATTTCTTTGAAGGTAATTGCCGACCATGCCCGCAGTATGACTTTTATGATCGCCGACGGTATCCTGCCTTCCAATGAAGGCCGCGGTTATGTTTTACGTCGCATTCTGCGCCGTGCTGTACGTCACGGACGTTTGATCGGCATCGACAAAATGTTTTTGGCCGGTGCTGTGGATGTGGTTATTGAAATGTACGGTCATGTTTATCCAAACCTGGTCGAAAAACGCGAATATATCCAAAAAGTTATCGAAATGGAAGAAACAAGCTTCCTGCGTACTCTGCGTCAGGGCAGTGAACTGCTGAGTGACGAGATAGCTAAATTAGAGGCGGCAGGCGCTACGATACTGGATGGAGCTACAGCTTTTAAACTGAACGATACCTTTGGCTTTCCGTGGGAACTGACTGCTGAAATCTTGGAAGAAAACGGAATGACGATGGATAAAGCTGGTTTTGACGCGGCGCTGGAGGTTCAGCGTAAAATGGCGCGTGAAGCCCGTGATGATAAAGCAGGCCGTCCGGTTATTTATAATACCCGCGGTATTGATATTGCTTCTTTAAAGGTTGATGAAGCTGCAGATACAGGTAAAATCGTTATGCTGTACCCTGCGCATGATGCACAGCCGATCGAAAATGCAGAAGATGGTAAAGACGTTGCCGTTATTCTTGACGTTACTGCCTTTCATGCTGAAGGCGGCGGCCAGTTAGGTGATTTGGGCCGTATCACTGCTCCTACAGGTGTGATTGAAGTTGAAAATACCAAAAAACTGCCGGACGGCGCTACGATCCAGATTGGGCGTGTAGTTGAAGGTACGGTCAATGTGGGCGATGCGGTAACTTACGAAGTAAACAGCTGCCGCAAAAGCGATATTGCCCGTAATCATACGGCAACGCATTTGCTGCACGCAGCTTTGAAATCTGTCTTAGGCGGTCATGTCAATCAGGCAGGCAGTTATGTAGGTCCGGACCGTCTGCGTTTCGACTTTTCGCATTTCTCGCCGGTAACAGAAGAAGAACTGAGCCGCGTCGAAGCTATTGTTAATGAAGAGATTTTGGCAGCCAAGGGTGTGACCATTGAAGAACTGCCGATTGAAGAAGCTAAAAAACGTGGTGCGATGGCGCTGTTTGGCGAAAAATATGGTGATATCGTGCGTGTCGTTACTGTACCGGGTTTCTCTATGGAATTCTGCGGCGGCGTTCATGTGACTAATACCGCTCAGATCGGTATGTTTAAAATAATTTCCGAGTCCAGCACCGGTGCTGGCGTTCGCCGTATCGAAGCTGTGACAGGGCATGGTGCTGTGGCTCATGTCAACGAAATGGAAGCTATGGTAAAAGGCCTGGCTGCAAGCTTGAAATGCCGTGTAACTGATGTGCCTGCACGTTTGACAGCTCTGCAGGGCGAACTGAAAGCTGTTGAGCAAAAAGCTGCCGAGCTGGCCGATAAGATCGCTAAAGCTCAGGTCAGTGACGTTGACAGTCAGATTCGCGACATCAAAGGTATCAAAGCTTTAGTGCAGCAGGTCAGTGTCGATGATATCGAAGCACTGCGTAATCTGGGTGACCAGATGCGTGATAAGGTCGGCGGCGTCGTTGTGCTGGCTTCAGTATTTGCCGACGGCAAGATCAGTATTCTGACTATGGCTACGAAAGATGCTGTCGCTAAAGGTATCCATGCCGGCAACATTGTCAAAGAGGTTGCCAGGATCTGCGGCGGCGGCGGCGGCGGACGTCCTGATATGGCACAGGCAGGCGGTAAAGATGCTTCTAAATTAGGTGAAGCGTTGGAAACAGCCTGGGGCGTTATCGAAACACAGGTAAAATAATAAATTGTGTAAAAAAACTTAAAGGCCGAGAGTATTCTCGGCCTTTATTTATACAAGTTCACAGTTATTTTATATTTTTTTGTCTCAAGGTATGCTACAATAGTAGTGTATCTATATCAAACGGTTGTTCAACAAGGGAATTTTGTATCAAGGAGGGATCAACGATGACTCAGGTATCGCAGGAAACAATGATGTTTAAGCGCAACAATGAAAATAAAGACGTCTCGCAAACAATCAGCGAGGTGTGCAAAGCGCTGGAAGAAAAAGGCTATAATCCTATTGACCAGCTCGTAGGTTATCTGCTCAGCGGCGATCCTACATATATTACCAGTCATGATGACGCACGCACGAAGCTGCGTCGTTTTGAACGTTATGAGCTTATTGAAGAACTGGTAGTAAAATATTTGGAAAAAAACACAAAATAAGACGGGGAGAGCTGCTTACATGAGAAGTATGTCTCTGGATGTCGGCACGCGGACTATCGGCGTAGCCGCCAGTGATCTGATGGGGATGATCGCCAACGGGGTGGAAACAATCCGTCGTACCAGTGAAGAACGTGATCTGCAGCGTATCGGCGAGCTTATCGCTGAATATGAAGTAGATACGATGGTGGTAGGTTATCCTAAGAATATGAACGGCAGTGTAGGCGAACGTGCGCAGAGATGCGAGGATTTTGCCAGAGTGATCGGCGAAAGGTTCCCGCAGCTTAAAATCGTCTTATGGGACGAGCGTCTTTCGACAGTTGCCGCTGAAAAAGTTTTGATAGATGCCGACCTGCGCCGCAGCAAACGCAAAAAAGTTATCGACATGATGGCGGCTGTGGTGATTCTGCAAAATTATCTGGATAGTCCACAAAGTAAAAGGACGGAATGAAAGTATGGCGAAAAAAATATTTATCGGCTTTGTTGCGCTGGTTCTGGTTGCTTTCGTGCTGCTGTTCCAGTTCGGAGGCCGTGCTGCCGAAGAGCTCACTAAAAAGCTTCTGGCAGAGCAGACTGCGCTGCAGGGGACTTTAAAAGCCGAAGAGATTCAGGCTAACTGGTCGGGTGATGTTATTTTCAAAAATGTCGTCTGGGTAGGGCCGGATGGCAAAACGATTGCCGAAATACCTCTGGCTACGGTATCTGTCAATTTATTTGACGCTTTGCTGAAAGGCGGTACCGGAGCTTCTGTTGGTGATGTGGTGATCGATAAGCCCAGTTTTTTTGTGTCTTATAATAAAAAAGACGGTTTGAACATTGTCAATTATATCAATTTTCAGGTTGAAGAAGAGCAGAAGAACAATGAGCTGCTGACTGTAAAAAAGGCGGCTGCAGCAACGCAGTTCCGCGGTTTGATGGAAATCAAGGACGCGAAGGTGAATCTGCTGCTGGAGAACAAGCCGCTGGATTTTGATAAAGTACAGTTCCAGGGAAATTTTAAACAATATCCAAAAATCAAATACGGTCTGCGTGTTAAAGACGGTAAAAGCGATATTATCGCTGACATCCAAAATGATTCAGGCACGACGGCAGTTGTGGCAGAGGTAAAGAAAATGCCGCTGCAGAATATCCTGAATGTTTTGCCGCAGGCTGCTGATGTGGTGATCACTGAAGGCAATCTGCCTGACGTAAAAATCAGGGCTGATAAAGCCGATGATAAATGGACTTTGAATATCGACGGTACGATCGACGGTTTGAAAGGCTCTTTGATCAATTATCCTGTAACGAAAGGCAGCGGCAAGTTTTCGGCTGATACCGAGGCTTTGAAGTTTGCCGGACTGAATCTGGAGTTAGCCGGACAGACGGTGGTCATAGACGGCAATGTTTATTATGCTGAAAAGCCGGAGGCAAAACAGACATATGCTTTGACTGTTAATGCGCCGAGCTTTGTGATAGAAGCTTTGAGCCCGGGCCTGGGCTTGAAGGATGCGGTTACCGCTTTGGGCAAGGTCAAGGGTACTATCGACAAACCTGAGGCTGAAGGCACCTTCGGACTTGATAAGCTGGCCTACGATCCGCTTTATATTACCGCGCTCAGCGGCAAGTTTCTGTATAAAGACGGAAAGCTTAATATCGGTGATGCTATCGGTAATGTTTATGCTGGTCAGGTCAATGTCAATGGTCAGATTGATACTAAAACCAAAGACTTTAAACTGGAAGTACAGGGTATAGACCTCGACAGCTCCGTAGTTACGGAAACGCAGGTCGACGGTCCGCTGTCATTTAAAATGCTGGCGATAGGAACTGCTGATGCAGGCAGTGCCACAGGTGCGGGCAGCTTCCGCATCGAGGAAGGCAAGTACATGATGCTGCCGTTCCGTTCCATCAAAGGTTCGATCACCAGACAGCAGGGAAAATTTGCTTTTTCCAATATCAAGATCGCTACCGCTGTCGGCAGCTTTGATACTAATATCATAGTTAAAGATAACGGTAAGCTTGGATTTGATCTGGATAAAGGTTTTTTAGCTGCACAGCTTGGTGAAAAATGATAAATTGACAGCATTACTGTAAATGATATAAAATGTATATAATTTAGAAACGAGGTGTCGTAATGGACCAAACAGAAAATAAAGAAAATATGGAAGCTATGGAAGAAGAACAAATCGTAGTTATTACTGACGATGAAGGCAACGAATTATATTTTCGTGAAGAAATGGTAGTACCTGTAGGCAAGAAAAATTTCGCTATTTTAGCGCAGATCAATTTGGAAGACTGCGAATGTGAAGATGAAGATTGTCACTGCCATGAACATGAGGAAGACGAAGAAGAAAATGTGATTATCGCCCGTATTGAGTTTGATGAAAACGGCGAAGAAGTTTATTTAGCTCCTACAGACGAAGAGTTTGATGAAGTAAAAGCTGCTTACGAAAAACTCATGGAAGACTGGGACGAAGAATAACAACTGCTAGTGCCGGACATACTGTCCGGCACTTTTTGAGCTTTATTATCTCTGGTGTGAAGGGAATGGAAAAATGAGGAAGGTACTGCCATTTTTTTTAGGCATCTTTCTGGTAGTTGTAGTAGGTGCTTACTGGGTATTGAACTACACTGGCAGCAATAAAGATCTGGCAACTGGAAGCCCGTATCTGATTACGGTTGAGCCGGGAATGACTACTGCGGATATCGCAAATCTTCTGCATAAGCAGAAATTGGTGAAAACTCCGGAAGCTTTTAGACTGGAAGCCAAATTCCGTGGATTGGAACGCGATCTGCAGGCCGGGCGTTATGAAATAACAGCCGGGATGTCTAACAGTGAGATCGTTGAAGTTCTGTCAAAGGGACAGGTGCAGCGGGTGAGGTTTACGGTTCCAGAAGGCTTTACCGTAGTTAAAACTGCGAAAAAAATTGAGGCTGAAGGTCTTGGTTCTGCTGAAAAGTTCATCGAAGCCGCGCGTAATTATACTCCATATCCCTATATGGAAACCAGTGATCCTAATGTTATTTATAAGGCGGAAGGATTTATTTTTCCCTCTACCTATATGTTTGACATCGGTATGAATGAAAAAGATATGCTGGCCATGATGGTCAAGGAATTCAATACGCAGATGAACAAAGAAAATATTCCGGAAGAAGCAGAAAAACAGAAAATGTCGATCAGAGATCTGGTAAATATGGCTGCCCTGGTAGAGATGGAAGCTGTTTTTAAAGAAGAACAGCCGCGCATTGCCGGAGTTTTTCTGCGTCGCTTAGAGATTTATATGCCGATTCAGTCAGATACTACTATTCAGTATATTTTGGGGACTCAAAAAGAAGAAATTACAATTGCAGATACCAGGATCCAAAACCCTTATAACACTTATCAAAATCCAGGTTTGCCGCCGGGACCGATTTCCAGTCCTGGGATGAGTGCGATCAAGGCTGTTTTAAATCCTGAAAAAACGGAGTATTTATACTTTGTTGCTGAAAAAGACGGACATCACCGTTTTACGAAAACTTATGCCGAGCATTTGAAGGCAATCGAAGATATTCATGGACCACAATAAGGAAGTAATATGACGAGAATGAAAAATAAGCCGGAGCTTTTGGCGCCGGCAGGAAATATGGAAAAATGTAAAATAGCTTTGCGTTATGGCGCTGATGCCGTTTATTTGGGCGGTAAGATGTTTGGGCTGCGGGCTTTTGCCAATAATTTCAGTATTGAAGAAATTGCAGAAGCGGCTGCTTACGCGCACGGACTTGGCAAAAAGGTCTATGTGACGGTTAATATTTTTGCCCATAACGAAGATTTGGCCAGACTGCCGGACTATCTGCTGGAATTGCAGCAGGCCGGAGTTGACGCTTTGCTTATTTCTGATCTGGGTGTTTGGAACGTGGCACGTCAGACTGTACCGGAAATGCCGCTGCATGTAAGTACGCAGGCTAATACAAGTAACTGGGCAGCAGTGCAGGCATGGAAGGCACTGGGAGCTGAACGTGTCGTACTGGCACGCGAGCTGTCACTGGAGGAAATCCGGGAAATCGGTGCAAGGACTGATGTTGAGCTGGAAGCCTTTGTGCATGGAGCAATGTGTATCTCATATTCCGGCCGCTGTCTGCTCAGCAGTTATCTGACTGGACGCGACGGCAACCGTGGTGCCTGTGCGCAGGCCTGCCGCTGGGAATACAGCCTTATCGAAAAGAACCGTTCTGATGAAGGCTTTGATATTGAAGAGGATGAACGCGGTACTTATGTAATGAATTCAAAGGATTTGTGTCTGATCGATCATATTCCTGATTTGATAGAGGCGGGTATTTGCAGCCTGAAAATCGAAGGGCGTATGAAAAGTATCCATTATGTAGCGACTGTGGTCAGCGTATACCGTAAAGCGATCGACGCTTACTGGAACGATCCCAAAAAATATCAGGTCCCGGATGAATGGCGTCAGGAGTTGGAAAAAGTTTCTCACCGGCCGTATACGAAAGGGTTTGCTTTTGGCAAACCAGGCAGTGACGGACAGGTCTATACGACCTCCAGTTATGAACAGACACATGATTTTGTCGGTATCGTGCTTGCATATGATGCTGACGCTAAACGCGCTTATATCGAACAGCGCAACAATGTGAAAAACGGCGAGGTATTGGAACTGCTGATGCCGGACGGGGAACTGTTCCCGCTAACTTTAGAGGATATGCGTAATGCAGACGGAGAAAGTATCGACTGTGCACCGCATGCTCAACAAAAATTTTCTATCGTCAGCGACAGGGCTTTGATGCCTGATTCGCTGCTGCGGAGGAAGGTAATATGTTAGAAGACCGAAGTACCATCTACGCGAAGGTGGCGCCTGAGCGTATAGCAGACGTAAACTGGATCATGGAGGGCTATGAGCATCTGGCCTTAGTCAGCACGATTGATCATCAGGAAGGCATCATTCTTTTGCGTGGTACGCCTGATACCTATAATGATGTTTTAGAAATTGTTGAAAATATGCCGTTTTCAGTAGAAATTCTTGAAAGTTTTAATGAAGCTTTGTAGGCAAATTGTCAAAAGTGTGATAAAATATTTGGGTATCGTATTATTTTATAAAAAAAGTGAGGTAAGGATTTATGCCGCGTATCGGTAAAATCTTTGATTTTCTGGAAAAAGAACATTTGGATTGCGTCGTTATTAAAGACGTTAATACAATTCGCTATTTGACCGGCTTCAGAGGTGATTCGAGCATTCTTTATGCCGATGACCGTCGGGCTGTCCTTGTCACTGATGGCAGATACTTGTATCAAGCAAGGGCAGAAGCCAAATGCTGCCATATCGTCGAATATGCGGAAAACATCTGGCATACAGTTGCCGAATTGGCGCAGGATGCTAAAACAGTTGGTTTTGACGGCGATTATTTCACTTATAATGACTTCAATACTTTGCAGGAGCTTCTATGCGGCAAAGAACTGAAGGTCATTGACCTGAAATATATCCGTATGGTCAAAGATAAACGCGAGCTGGAATTGATGTGGCGCGCTGTAAAAATTGCCGACGAGGCGTATTTACGGTTGCTGGATGAATTACAGCCCGGCATGACTGAAAAAACTCTGGCTGGCCGTCTGGAATACTATATGCGCAGCCTGGGAGCAGAAAAACTCGCTTTTGAAACTATCGTAGCTTCGGGTGAACGTTCTGCGCTGCCGCATGGTATCGCTTCCGATAAAGAAGTGGAGATCGGCGACTTTATTACTTTTGATTTCGGTGCCGTTTATGACGGCTATCATTCTGATATGACCCGTACCGTTGTCTTGGGAATGGCCAACTCATGGCATAAAGAAATTTATACCATTGTTGAAGAAGCCCAGTGGCGCGGTTTGAAAAATGCTAAACCCGGTATTACCGGTGCAGAGCTGGACGCTGTTGTCAGGGATTATATAACTTCCCGGGGGTATGGCGAAAACTATGTGCATGGGCTGGGACATGGTATCGGTCTTGAGATCCATGAAATGCCGAATATCAACAAACGCGGTCAGAATGTAATTTTGCAGCCCGGTATGACATTTACTGTTGAACCTGGTATTTACATCCCCGGCAAGGGCGGTGTACGTATAGAAGACACGGTTGTGTTGACCGACGAAGGCGCAAAAGTGCTGACCGGGGTTAAAAAACAGCTGATGGAAATTGTTTAATTTTTTATATAGGAGGACTATTTATGATTTCTACTAACGAATTTAAAACTAATGTGACTGTTACTATTGACGGCGATGCCTGGCAAGTCGTTGAGTTCCAGCATGTAAAGCCTGGTAAGGGTGCAGCTTTTGTCCGCGCTAAAATGCGTAACATGTGTACTGGTTCTGTTGTTGAACGTACCTTTAATGCAGGCGAACGTCTGCCGAAAGCACGTGTTGACCGTCGTGAAATGCAATATTTATATGAATCTGACGGACAATATGTTTTTATGGATAACGAAAACTATGAGCAGACCGAATTGACAAAAGAGCAGTTGGGTAATGCTTTGAACTTCCTGAAAGAAAATATGGATGTTAAAATCATGGTTTACGAAGGTCGTATTCTCGGTGTTGACCTGCCGAATACTGTTGAACTGACCGTAGTTGAAACCGATCCCGGCATCCGCGGCGATACCGCTACCGGCGGCAGCAAACCGGCTAAAATGGATACCGGTTATGTTGTAAAAGTTCCTCTGTTCATCAACGAAGGCGATGTTCTTCGTATAGATACCAGAACCGGCGAATATATCGAACGTGCATAATTAAAAGCGACTGTTTAAACAGCGGTGAATTTACTTTCGCCGCTGTTTTTTTATGCATTTATACATAGTATTCACGCAGTAGTTATGGTATAATTAAAAGCAAAATAGGGTAAGTATATTCTGTTGCCGCACAGACAGGAGGTGGCATGGTAGTTGAAATCAGATTCTGAAGATAAAGAATTGGAAACCGGTACAGGGGAGTTTGTGAATGCAGACGATGCAGCTGAGGCAGAAGAACAGCTGCCTGACGAAATCGGTGATGTGAAAGTTGCCGACGAAGTAATCAGTATCGTTGCAGGACTGGCTGCGCAGGAAGTCAACGGTGTTATTGGTATGAGCGGCAGTTTTGCCGAAGGCCTGAATGAATTTTTAGGTAAGAAAAGTTTTGCCAAGGGTGTACGGATCACCGTCGATGGGCATGTTGTGACAGCCGCAGTTTATGTTAATGTTGAATATGGTTCATGTATCCCTGAAATAGCTTTGGAAATACAGGAAAAGGTTAAAGAAGCAATCGAGAACATGACCGGTTATGAAGTCAAATTCGTCGATGTGCATATACAGGGCGTGGCGCGCCGACCCAAGAGCGAATTGGAAGAGAGCCTGGAAAAAATGGACGTCGCCCATGAAAATTTCTTTGGTGAGGAGTGAGTTATTTTGGGAATACCTGATAGAATAATTTTAACTTTATACACTTTTTTGATGGCAGTAGTGGCCGTTTTGGTAGTGCTTTGCAGCTTGGGCGTTATCGGCCAGACTGCTATCACTGCTTTCTTTGCTACTATTCCCGGCAACTGGGAGTATGCGGTGGGCGGGATCATCATTCTGCTGGTAAGTATCCGCCTGCTTATTGCAGGTATTGGCGCGACTGGAATGACTTCGCTGACGATCAGCAGTGCCGATTCCGGTAAAGTATCTGTCGGTAAAAGCGCTATTGAAGATTATGTAGCGGAGATCGCTAAAGAGGTTTATGGTGTTTATGGCGTTAAGGTCGAGGCAAAAATGGGCGAAGAACATATCAGTATTCGCATCAATGCGTCGATAGAGCCTGGTATAAATATTCCTGAAACTACAGATGAAATTAAATATAATGTACGTGATACGATCAAAAAGGTCTTGGGTATGGAGATCAAGGACATAGATCTGTTCTTCAAGCAGATCAAAGCGAAAGGCTGAGGAGGTAGACGGCATGCTTAACGAAATTTTCAGTGATCTTTGGAAGAATTACCGTGGCCGGCTGCTGGGGTCTATATTTGGTCTGTTTATCGGCGTAATGTTTTTGATCTTAGGCTTTCTGCAGACGATTTTTCTGCTCATATGTATTACTGCCGGGTTCTTCCTCGGCAATAAGCTGGACAAAAAAGAAGACCTGATGGAATGGCTGGACAGACTGCTGCCGCCAGGCTATCATAAATAAATTTCAGACAAGAGAGGGCTAATATGATTCGCAGGATTGCAAGGGAATTGGTTTTACAAAGTTTGTTTCAGATAGATTTTGCTCAGGTCGACTGTGAGGCAGCGTTGAATGCTGCTGTTGAAGAACGGTCTGATAAAAGTGCTGAAAAAGCCAAAGAGTATGCACAAGATGTTTTAAATGGTGTTTTGGCTAATAGTGAAGCGATAGATGCCAGGATCAGTGAGTATGCTATTGACTGGACCTTGGAGCGTATGCCGGCTGTCGACCGTAATATTTTGCGGGTCGCCGTTTATGAAATGTTTTTTGCAGCAGAAAAGCTGGTGCCTAATGTGGCAATCAACGAAGCTGTGGAAATAGCGAAAATTTATGGAACAGATGATACTCCGCGGTTTATCAACGGAGTTCTAGGTAAAATGGTTCGCAGTGATGTCTAAAAATGAGGTCTATCTGGGCATTGATACCAGCTGCTATACAACGTCGGTCGCACTGATCGGCAGAGAAGGCGGACTGGTAGGTGAGGCCCGCAGGATTTTACAAGTGAAACCGGGCTGCAGAGGTCTGCAGCAGTCGGAGATGGTGTTTCAGCATACGCGTAACCTGCCGATTTTGCTGGAAGAGGTTTTAAAAAAGCCGCTGAAAGTCATCGGTATCGGTGTTTCTGCCCGCCCGCGGCCCTTGGAAGATTCGTATATGCCAGCATTTTTGGTTGGGTTGGGCCTGGCGCGCTCTTTAGCGGCTGTAAACGAAATTCCGTTATGGCAGATCAGCCATCAGGAAAATCATTTGGAAGCCGGATTGTGGTCAGCGCAGGGGCCTGATGCCGACCGTTTTCTGCTTTTACATGCTTCCGGCGGTACTACTGACTTATTATTAGCGGAAAAACAAACTGACAGCACTTATGCACTGACACAGGCAGGCGGCAGCAAAGATCTGCATGCCGGTCAGTTTGTTGATAGAGTAGGTGTTGCGTTGGGACTGCAGTTTCCGGCAGGAGCCGCTTTAGAACAACTGGCGGCAACTGCGGCCGATTGCATCGAATTGCCGGTAGCAGTACGTCAGGGTGACGTCAGTTTATCCGGGCCTGCTACTGCTGCTTTGCGTAAAATCGAGGCTGGCGCTGATCCTGCAGCTTTGGCGGCAGGTGTGCAATATGCCCTGGCAGAAACCTTTGTCAGGATGATCCGTAACGTGGCAGCGCAGAAAGAAATTTTTGATGTTTTGCTGGTAGGCGGTGTGGTTTCTAATGCTTATATCCGCCGTCATATGATAGAAAAGCTTGCTAAACGCAGGATCAGGGTCTGGATACCCGAAAGCCGGTTTAGCCCCGATAATGCTGCCGGCTGCGCTGCTTATGCGTTCAGGCAGGGAGAAAGCAGTTATGAATGAAGTAATTTATTCCGTAAGTGAATTGAATTTGATGATCAAAAGCCTGCTGGAGGGCGATCGTACTTTTACTAATATCCAGATCCAGGGTGAAATCTCTAATTTTAAACGTTATTCTTCAGGGCATTGTTATTTTACCTTGAAAGATGCCGGCGGCGTACTGAAAGCAGTTATGTTTCGCAATCAGGCGCGCAGTCTGCGATTTGAACCGCAAAACGGTGATACTGTTGTTGCTATCGGGCGTGTCGGAGTGTACGAGCGCGATGGCGTTTATCAGCTTTATACAGACCTGCTGCTGCCGTTAGGTGCTGGAGATCTGATGCTGGCTTATGAAGAATTAAAGAAAAAACTTACTGAGGAGGGGTTGTTTGACAGTGAACGTAAACGTGAACTGCCGCTGAACCCTAAAACAGTTGGAATGATAACATCGCCTTCCGGTGCTGCTGTACGTGATATGATTACTGTCGCGCGGCGGCGCAATCGCGGCATCAAGCTGTTGCTGTTTCCTGTCAAGGTGCAGGGAGATGGTTCTGCTGCTGAAATTGTCAGGGCGATCCGGTTTATGAATAAACACCGTTTGGCTGACGTCCTGATCGTGGGACGCGGCGGCGGTTCCATAGAAGAATTGTGGGCTTTTAATGAAGAGCCTGTTGTGCGTGCTATTGCTGCGTCTGAAATACCAGTAGTTTCAGCAGTAGGGCACGAAACTGATTTTACATTGTCAGATTTTGCTGCTGACCGCAGGGCAGCTACTCCTTCACAGGCTGCTGAGCTGGTTGTTGCAGATGCTGATTCGTATCTGCGCTATGTTGAGGAACTGACAGCACGCGGCGAGCGGGTGCTTGTGCATCAACTGGAACAGGCGCAGCATAAGCTGCAGCGTCTTCAGGGATCATGGGCTTTAGCCAAGCCGGAACGCTGGCTGGAGCCATTGCAGCAGCGTACGGATATGGCGATGCGGCAGCTGCAGGGCAGGATGGAAAGTATTCTGCAGAAACGGCAGCACAAGTTTGGACTGCTGGCAGCGCGGCTTGATGCTTTATCACCGCTGACGGTACTTGCCAGAGGTTATTCGATAACCAAGACAGACTCAGGCAGGGCTTTGCGCAGTATCGCAGATGTGCGCTGGGGAGAAGAACTCAGGACTCAGGTTGCTGACGGTGATGTGATATCGGTTGTGCAGCAGGTAGAAAGGCGTGAAAAACAATGACGATGAAAAAAATCGCCAAAAACATAAAGTTTGAAGAAGCGTTGGCCGAGCTGGAACAGCAGGTACAGCTGCTGGAAAGTGGAGAACTGCCGCTGGAAGAAGCGCTGGCAGCGTTTCAGCAGGGCGTTGCTTTGAGTAAGGTATGCATGACTAAACTCAATACGGTGCAGCAGGAAGTAGAAAAAATCGTCGTTGCTGCTGACGACGATAACGAATATGAACTGGAAACATTCGCAGAGCTGGAGGATTGACATGGATTTTAATAAGTATTACGAAGACAGGCAGAAGCTGGTCAATACTTTTCTGGAAAAACGTTTGGAAAAAAAGGGCATCTCGCGTGTCGATGAAGCAATGGCTTACAGCCTGCTGGCAGGTGGCAAGCGTATCCGTCCCATAATTTTAATGGCAACAGCCGATGCTTTGGGTGTCAGCGGTTATAATTTTCTGCCGGTAGCCTGTGGTTTAGAAATGATCCACACCTATTCGCTGATCCATGATGATCTGCCTTGTATGGATGATGATGAATATCGTCGCGGCCGTTTGACCAACCACAAGGTTTTTGGGGAAGCGCTGGCGCTTTTGGCTGGTGACGCTTTACTGACCCTTGCCTTTGAAGTGATGCTGGAACAAAAAAACGTACCGGCGGAAGCTTTGATCGAAACTGTGCGCGAAGTAGCAATGTGTGCCGGAAACTTCGGTATGGTCGGCGGTCAGGTCATTGATCTTGATTCCGAAGGCAGGCAGATCAGTGAAGAAGAACTGCGTAAGCTGCATGCAGGCAAAACAGGAGCACTTTTCATTGCGGCAGTTCGCAGTGGTGCGCGATTGTCTGGTGCTGCCAGTGATGAACTGCTGGCTTTGACAAAATTTGCCGATCTTTTGGGGCTTGCTTTCCAGATCACAGACGATATCCTTGATGTCGAGGGTGATGCTGCTCAGATGGGCAAGGCAGCGCATAGTGATGAGAAAAAGCATAAGTCCACTTATGTGACCTTATATACTCTGGAAGGCGCCAAAGCGCTGGCTCAGAAAACTGTTGACGAGGCGCTGGGCTGTCTGGAAATGTTTGGAGAAAATGCCGAAGCTCTGCGTGAGATTACAAAAATGATGTGCGGGCGTAAAAGCTAAGTTATTTGTTATTGAGAAGAAAGGCGGATTGCTGAATGCAAAATGAGCAATTATTGCAAAAAATAAATTCTCCCGCAGATCTGAAAATGCTGACTCTGGATGAAATGAAGCTTTTAGCAGGCGAGATCAGGCAGCTGATCATTGATGTCGTTTCTAAAAACGGCGGCCATTTAGCTCCTAATTTAGGTGTGGTAGAACTGACTTTGGCTTTGCATAAAGTATTTACGACACCGAAGGATAAAATTATCTGGGACGTAGGCCATCAGTCATACATCCATAAAATACTGACGGGGCGTAAGGACCAGTTTCCGACGCTGCGGCAATATAAAGGCCTGTCAGGATTCCCGAAGCGTAAAGAAAGCGAGCACGATGCTTTTGGTACAGGACATTCCAGCACATCCATCTCAGCTGCTTTGGGGATGGCTGTAGCACGTGATCTTAAAGGTGAAGATAATAATGTTATTGCCGTTATCGGTGATGGTTCGATGACTGGCGGTATGTCTTTTGAAGCTTTGAATAATGCCGGCGATCTGCATAAAAAAATGATCGTTATTTTAAACGACAACGAAATGTCTATTTCTAAAAATGTCGGCGCGATGTCACAGTATTTGTGCGATCTGCGCACAGGTGAAACCTATAACAAAATCAAACACGATGTTGAAGGCTGGCTGAAAAGCCTGGACTTCGGCACTGATGTTTTAAATGCTATCGAACGTGTTAAAGGCAGTGTAAAGTACCTGATGGTACCAAGCTCTGTTTTTGAAGAGTTGGGCTTTAAATATCTTGGCCCGATTGACGGCCATGATTTGAATAAGCTGCTGGAGGTTTTGGAAGCGGCAAAGCATGTCGATGGTCCTGTTTTAGTACATGTGATCACTAAAAAAGGTAAAGGCTATGAACCTGCAGAAAAAAGTCCGAATAAATTTCATGGCACGGGTCCGTTTGAGATTGCAACAGGTAAAAAAATCACCGATCCGCAGGCTCCGATCGCTTACACGGAAATGTTTGGTAAAACTTTGGTCGAACTAGCTGAACAAGATGCAGATATTGTTGCTATCACCGCGGCTATGCCTGACGGCACCGGTCTTAACAAATTTGCCGAATGCTATCCGCAGCGCTTTTTGGACGTAGGTATCGCTGAGCAGCATGCTGTTACTGCGGCTGCCGGTATGGCGGCTGCTGGGATGAAGCCCGTTGTTGCGGTGTATTCTACATTTTTACAAAGAGCGTATGATTCGGTGCTGCACGATATCTGCATGCAGGATCTGCATGTAACGATGTGCCTTGACCGTGCCGGTATCGTCGGTGACGACGGTTTTACACATCATGGTGTTTTTGATTATGCTTATCTGCGTTCGATGCCCAGGATGACGATTATGGCACCTAAGGACGAAAACGAACTTCGTCAGATGCTGAACACGGCATTACAATTCAACGGACCGATCGCGATCCGTTATCCGCGCGGCAGCGGTATTGGCGTTGACTGTGAAGACGAACTGAAAGAACTTCCTATTGGTAAAGGTGAGCTTTTGCGGGAAGGTACCGATGTTTGCCTGCTGGCAATCGGCAGCATGGTGCAAACAGCTTTGCGGACTGCTGATGCTTTGGCGGCAAACGGTATTCAGGCTGGTGTGATCAATCTGCGTTTTGCCAAACCTCTTGATGAAGAATTGATCGTTCAGGCGGCCGAAAAATATGGAAAACTGGTCACCCTGGAAGAAGGCGTGCTGGCTGGCGGTGTTGGCTCTGCAGTTTTAGAGCTGCTTAATAAAGCCGGTCTGATGCAAAAGGTGCAGGTCTTAAATTTGGGACTCCCTGACGAATTTGTACCGCATGGTGACAAAAAATATTTGTTCCGGGATCTGGGTTTAGATACAGAAAGTATAAAAGAAAAAATTACTGCTTTGGTGAAAGGTGCCGGAGAAGCAAAGTGAAAAAAGAACGATTAGACGCACTGCTGACAGCTAGAGGACTTTTTGAAAGCCGGGCAAGGGCTCAGGCTGCCATTATGGCAGGTCAGGTGCTGGTCAATGAACAGAAAATAGATAAACCGGGGACACAGGTTCCCGAAGAGGCAGCGATACGCCTGCTGGGCGAAAAACTTAAATATGTGAGCCGCGGTGGGCTGAAATTGGAAAAGGCATTGCAGATATTCCCCATCAGCGTAGAAGGTAAAACAGTTGCGGATATCGGCGCTTCCACAGGCGGATTTTCCGACTGTGCCCTGCAGAATGGCGCTGTTAAAGTGTACGCCGTTGATGTAGGCTATGGTCAGCTGGCCTGGAAGCTGCGCAGTGATGAGCGTGTCGTAAATATGGAACGCACTAACGTGCGCTATCTTGAAGCTGAAAGCTTGGGAGAACTGGTAGACGCAGCAACTATCGACGTGGCATTTATTTCTTTGGATAAGGTGCTGCCGGCGGTACATAAACTGCTTAAGCCAACTGGCTTTGTTATTGCGCTTGTTAAGCCGCAGTTTGAGGCTGGCAAAGAAAACGTCGGAAAAAAAGGTGTCGTACGCGACCCTAAGGTACATGCCGACGTTATCAAAAAAGTAGTAGCTTTTGCTAAAGAAGAAGGTTTTGGTATTGCCGGACTGGATTTTTCTCCTATCAAAGGGCCTGAAGGCAATATTGAGTACTTACTGCATCTGACACTGGGTGATGACAATGCGGTAAGTGAAACTATGATTGACGAGCTTGTATCCAAATCACATGGTGATTTGGATAAACCACAGACCCAGGAGTAGAAACAGCGAGGCTTTTATGAATAAATTACGGTTGGGGATATTCCCCAATATGAAAAAAGAAAATGTCAAAAACAGTTTGCCGAAAGTGTTGGATTTGTGCGATAAGGCTGAGATCGAGGCGGTACTGCCGCAGCGTCTGGATTATCAGGACAGGCCCAGCTACGACGTTTGCGACAGGGCAAGCCTGAAGCAGATGCATATGGCGGTATCTTTAGGCGGCGATGGTACGCTGCTGCAGATGACGAGATTTTTGGCGCCGCTGAAAATCCCTGTATTTGGTGTCAATTTTGGGAAATTAGGCTTTTTAGCGGAAATAGAACTCAAAGAACTGCCGGAAGCCTTATCCAAGCTGACGGCGGGAGAATATGTGCTGGAAGAGCGCAGTCAGCTGCAGGCCTGTGTTTGGCGTGACGGTAAGGTTTTGATTGACGCTCACGCCTTAAACGATATGGTAGTGGCCAAGGGGCATTTTTCAAAGCTGGCGCATCTCAGTCTGAAGGTCAATGGCAAACGTTCGGGCAATTATGCCGCTGACGGTATCATCATGGCAACGGCTACAGGCTCTACTGCGTATTCGTTATCGGCAGGGGGGCCGCTTGTACATCCCAGCCTCGATGTTACTATTATTACGCCTATCTGCGCTCATGCGCTTTATACAAGACCGCTTTTGATTCCGATGGACAGGGTTATAGAACTGAATGCTATTCCGCCCTATGAAGAACTGTTGCTTTCGGCGGATGGAGAAATAGTAGCATCGATAGCGGAAAATGATACGGTAAGAATTGCCAAAAGCCCTGACAAAGTAACTTTTATCAGGCTCAATGGCCGCAGTTATTATGAAACCTGGCAGGAAAAGCTGATCCGTAATACGGAAATGCTTTAAAATACCCAACCGCTTACAAATACAGATATGAGGTGAGAGACGTGAAAGGTATCAGACACGGCAAGATCAAAGAAATCATCGAACACAGCAAAATCGAAACTCAGGAAGATTTGGCGGCTGCTTTACGCCACGACGGTATCGAGGTAACTCAGGCTACTGTTTCCCGCGACATCAAAGAGCTGATGCTCATTAAAGTTCCGGATGCCGAAGGCAATTATCATTATGCTTTTCCAAAAGAACATAATATGCTGCTGACTCCCGGACGTCTGGAACGTACTTTCCAGGATTCTATCATAGGCATGCGTGCCTCTGAAAATCTGGTAGTTGTCCGCAGTCTTCCCGGTACTGCACAATCGGTAGCTTATGCTATTGATTATATGAAATGGCCGGAGGTTTTGGGGACTGTTGCTGGTGATGATACTATTTTTGTTGCTGTCGATTCAAAAGATAACACTGTAACCTTTATGGAACGCTTTAATAATCGCTGATAGGACGAGGTCGTTTAACGATGCTGCAATCTTTGCATGTGCATAATTTTGCTTTAATTGAAGATGCGAAAATAGATTTTGCCCCCGGTTTCAATATTTTTACAGGTGAGACCGGTGCAGGTAAGTCTATTCTGATCGATGCTTTTGGCGTCGTGCTGGGTAATCGGGCTTCGGCGGACTATATCCGCAGCGGAGCTGATTCCTTTTGGGTGCAGGCGGTATTCGATATCAGCGGGATAGAAGCAGTTAAGTCTTTGCTGGCAGAGCAGGGGATAGACGAAGAGGACGAACTGTTTTTGAGGCGGCGTATTTTAGCCAACGGCAAAAGCCAGGCTACAGTTAACGGCGTGCAGGTACCATTGGCAGTACTCAAAAGCTTCAGCGAACTTTTGGTCGATATTCATGGCCAGCATGAAAACCAGGCGCTTTTAAAGTCTGATGCACCGTTGGCATTGGTCGATTTGTATGGACGGGAAGAGATTGCTTCTGTGCTTAAAACGTATCGGGAGCTGTATACAGCTTATCTGGCTACGCAGGCGAAGCTGACACAGCTGGAGCAAACCGGCAGTGAGCGGGAACGCATTTTAGACCGTCTGGAATGGGAAATCAAAGAAATTACTGAGGCCGCATTGGAAGCAGGCGAACTTGAAGCCTTACAGGAAGAGGTAAAACGTCTGCAGAACAGCGGCAAGATCATGACAGCAGTCAACAGTGCTCATGAATATCTTGACAGCGAAAGAGGTATTCTTGATAATTTGGCGGCAGCTAAAGATCAGCTGGCGGCAGTTGTGCGTTATGATGAACGGCTGCATAATGCGTGTGAAAGCCTGGAAGGCAGCTGGATCGCATTGGATGAATGCCGGCGTGAGCTGAGCGATTATCTAAGCAGCGAGGAATATGACGCTGCAAGAGCAGCTTATGTAGAGGAACGCTTGGATCTGTGGTATCGTCTGCAGAAAAAATACGGCGACAGCTATGAAGCGATCACTGCATACTTAGAGCAGGCACAGCAGCAGGCCGATGAATTGGCGCAGCTGGAAAGCAACATTGCTAAAACAAAACAGCTGCTGGCGCAGCAAAAAGGTGAATTGGAACAGCAGGCGCAAAGCTTATCGCAGCTGCGCGCTAAATATGCCAGGCGGCTGGCATCTAAAGTTACGGCACATATCCATGATCTGGCAATGCCGGAAGGCAGGTTTGAGATCGAGGTAACTGCTCAAGACACCCTGACTAAAACAGGTAAGGATGAATTGGCCTTCCTGTTTACAGCTAACCTGGGAGAACCGATCAGACCCTTGTTAAAAGTCGCTTCCGGCGGCGAGCTGTCACGTGTGGCGCTGGCTATTAAAACGGTGCTCCTAAATGCCAGCGGTGTACCGACAATGGTTTTTGACGAGATCGATACAGGCGTCGGCGGCGTTACCGCACAGAAAATGGCCGAAAAGATCGCCGTTATTGCCAAGGTAGGACAGGTACTGTGTATCACGCATTTGCCACAGATAGCTTCTTTTGCTGACAGGCATCTTCTGATCCGCAAGGAAAGTACAGGCGGACGAACTTCAACAGGGTTGACTGTACTGGATGAAGAAGGCCGTATCCAGGAACTGATGAGGATGACAGTCGGCGATAATGTCAGCGAAGTAGCCTACGCTAATGCTAAAGAGCTTTTAGCAGCGGCTGCTAAAAATAAACAGGCAAGGTGAGAGCTATGAAAAAATTTCATCAGGCAAATTTAGATGAAACCTTTATCTGCAGTAAAGTGGGATTTTCAGGACGCCTGCTGCAGGTGAATATTGATTCGGTAATCTTGCCGAACGGAAGAGAAACGACACGTGAACTGATTCATCATCCGGGGGCTGTAGCTATTGTTCCTATTTTAGACGATGGCAGTATTATTTTTGTAAAACAATACCGTTATCCTGTGGGAACAGTAATGTATGAGATCCCGGCAGGGAAACTTGACCCGGGTGAAGAACCGGACGTATGTGCTGAGCGGGAACTGTCGGAAGAAACCGGTTATAGTGCGAAGGAATGGCAAAGGCTGACTTCTATCGTTACTACACCAGGCTTTACTGATGAAGTTATTCACCTGTATGCGGCGCGCGGTTTGGAAAAACACGACCAGCATACTGATGAAGATGAGTTTATCGATGTCGTAAAATTAACGCCGCAGCAGGTCAGGGAAATGGTGCTGGAAGGAGACATCTTCGATTCTAAAACTCTAAGCGCTTTATGTGTATTGGAAATGCTGAAATAAAACTTAATAAGTGATTTGAACGCAGACTGTTTCTGACAGTCTGCGTTTTTTGTATTTTGGTAGTTGGAAAAGTTCTATAGATGGTTTATAACAGAGAAGCTGCGGTTATTGTTACTTGCGTTACACTTTGTTGTTTTAAAAACGGTAAATTCTTAAATTTCAGCTAAAATGCAGGAAAAGCCCTTGCAACCAGCGAATTGTAATAACATCAAATTTTGTAGGACAAGGGGGAGTAATCATGAAAGAGTATACTGGAGATAGGATCAGAAACGTGGCCATTGTGGGTCACGGTGGGGCTGGAACGACGTCTGTTACCGAAGCCTTACTGTATCGTTCGGGAGCAATTTCCAGAATGTGCAAGGTAGAAGACGGGGCTACCACCACTGACTATGAGCCGGAAGAAATCAAACGCGGCGTATCTGTCAATGCAACTTTGGCGCCTGTTGAATGGCGTGATACCAAAATCAATTTTATTGATACACCAGGCTTTGCCGACTTTGTAGCCGAGGTCAAAGGCGCTTTCCGTGCCGTTGACAGCGCTTTGATCGTTGTATGCGCTACTTCGGGCGTGCAGGTTGGCACTGAGCAGTGCTGGAAGTTGGCAGAAGAAGCACATTTGCCGCGTATCATTTTCGTTAATAAGATGGATCGTGAAAATGCTGATTTTGATAGTATCCTTGACAACCTGCGTGCTAAGATCGGTAAACGTGTATTGCCGCTGCAATTACCTCTCGGTAAGGAAGCCGATTTCTGCGGCGTTATCGACCTCTACAAAATGAAGGCTTATAAAGCTAACGGCAACGATTCCATCGAAATGGACATTCCTGAAGATATGCTGGAGTATGCCAAAGAAGCGCATGAAAAAATGGTCGAAGCTGCTGTTGAGGCTGATGATGACTGCATGATGCGTTATCTGGAAGGCGAAACTATCAGCGATGAGGAAATTATGGATTGCCTGATCAAAGGCATTCGTCAAGCGATTATTTTCCCTGTCCTTTGCGGAAGCGCATATAAAGATATTGGCTTGGGACGCGTTATGAACGCGATTATCGATTTTACCTATCCGGCTATTCTGAATGACTTTGTTGTTACGAATCCGGAAACTGAAGAAGAAGAGATCCGCGATGCCAACGCACCTATGGCAGCTTTGGTTTTCAAAACTACGTCTGATCCTTTTGTTGGCCGTTTGAGCTTCTTTAGAGTATTCTCGGGCACGATCAAGAGTGACAGCATGGTTTATAATGCCAGCCGTGAAAAAGAAGAACGTATTGGCGGTATTTTTACGATGCGTGGTAAAACTCAGATCCCGATGAAGGAAGTTGTTGCCGGTGATATTGGCGTTACTACTAAACTGCAGTTTACGTCTACCGGCGATACGCTCAGCGACAAGAACTCACCTGTTTTGTTTGCGCCGATCGCATTCCCGCTGCCGATGTATACTCGTGCCATTTACGCTAAAAAGAAAGGCGAGGAAGAGAAGATCGCCACTGCTTTGAACCGTTTGATGGACGAGGACCCGACTATCATTGTTACTAAGAACAGTGTGACGAAGGAAACTCTGGTCAGTGGCATGGGCGATCAGCATATCGAGATCATTATGGAGCGTATGAAACGTAAATTCGGTGTGGAAGCCGATTTGCGTGCGCCTATCGTTGAATACAGAGAAACTATCCGCGGAACGGCGGAGGTTGAAGGCAAGCATAAGAAACAATCCGGTGGACATGGCCAGTATGGTCACGTTGTGATCAAGATGGAACCCTTGCCGCCAGGAGAAGGCTTTGAGTTTGTTGACAAGATTTTCGGCGGTGCTGTGCCGC